>Ga0172367_10000380_pt1 | contig 68380 bp, 57 predicted proteins | sample Lak10m_FD_114542 | JGI IMG/M metagenome (GOLD analysis project Ga0172367, IMG submission 114542) | Freshwater microbial communities from Kabuno Bay, South-Kivu, Congo - kab_022012_10m | ecosystem: Environmental > Aquatic > Freshwater > Lake | place: Democratic Republic of the Congo: South-Kivu... | reverse complement strand
TTTACCTCTGGCGAGAAGGCAAAGGTGCATCTCGATGCAGGGGCGAAGCGAGTAGTGATTTCGGCTCCCGCAAAGGACGAATCGGGTGCGTCTGTTACTGCGGAGACAGTGCTTATAGCGATGAACGAAGACAAGCTCGGTGCCAGCCCGATCACCTCAAACGCCTCTTGCACCACCAATGCGGGTTCACCGCTCTTGGCTATTCTCGACGAAGCACTCGGTGTTGAAAAAGCGCTCCTCAATACGGTGCATGGCTATACTGCTAGCCAGTCTCTCGTCGACGGTCCCAACAAAAAGGACTTCCGCGAGGGTCGTGCCGCGGCACAAAACATCGTGCCGTCATCTACCGGCGCAGCTATCGCGGTGACCAAGATCATCACTCATCTAAAAGGGCTTTTTGACGGCGTCTCGATGCGTGTACCTGTAGTGACCGGCTCGATTGTCGACGTCACTTTTGTATCCAAGAAAAATACTACCGCCGAAGAAGTGAACGCCATCTTGAAAAAGGCAGCCGCTCAGGCGCGTTGGAAAGGTATTTTCACTGTCACCGAAGAGCCGTTGGTCTCGAGCGATATCATCGGCAATCGCCATGCGTCTATCGCCGATCTTGCTTTCACTCGTGTTGTCGGTGGCAATCTTGTCAAAGTCATGGCTTGGTACGACAATGAGATGGGGTACACCTATACACTGGTGGATCATGTGGCGAAGGTGGGGAAGTTGGTGAAATAAGATGAAAAAAGATTTCAAACCGACGATTTTGTTTGCTGCTGACCATGCAGGTTTTGAGTTGAAAGGGCAGCTCCTCGCCTTTGTGCAGTCACTGGGCTACGAGACCGAGGATATGGGTGCCAAGACTTTCGATCCAAACGATGACTACCCGCTCATCATGGCGCCGGTCGGCTTTGCTATTGCCGCTGATCCGGTGAAGCGACGCGCGATTATTCTCGGTGGCTCTGGGCAGGGCGAGGCCATGGTCGCGAACCGTTTTCCTGGTGTGCGAGCGACTGTGTACTATGGGAAAGACCTCGAGATTATCCGCCTGTCTCGCCAGCACAATGACGCCAATGTCCTGTCGCTCGGTGCGCGATTTTTGACCCTTGATGAAGCGAAAGAAGCGGTGAAGCTGTGGCTCGACACACCTTTTGTCGGCGACGGCCCCGATGCAGAAAAAGACAACGAGCGTCATGCGCGTCGCGTCGAGATGATTGATCAGATTGAATAACATGGAGATTATTCCCGCCATTTTGCCGGCACATTTTGCAGAGCTTGAGCAGAAAGTTGCTCAGGTTCGTGCTGCCGATATCGCTGAGCTCACGACGATTCAGATTGATATTTGCGATGGAAAATACACACCGAGTGCTACGTGGCCATATCGCAAACCAGACCAATCTTTTGAGGCGATTCTGCGAGAGGAGCGAGGGTTGCCGGGGTGGGAGTATTTTGACTTTGAGATTGACCTCATGGCGCGGGATCCAGAAAAGCACATCGGTGACTGGCTGACGGCAGGGGCGAGTCGGGTGATCGTGCATTTGGATGCTCTGTCTGCAGATACTGCTGCGGCGGTGGCGGAGCTTGGGCGGATTATTGTGCACTTGCGAGGTTTGGTGGAAGTCGGTGTGGCAGTCGGTATCGAGACTTCGACCGAGAGTCTTCGCGCTGTGGCGGCGGCACACAAGGCGGATATTGCAGTCGTGCAATGCATGGGTATTGCGCATATTGGTTTTCAGGGACAGCCTTTTGATGAGCGGGTGTTGGCAAAAATCGCCGAAGTGAAAGCATTTTTTCCGGACGTACCAATAAGCGTCGATGGTGGAGTCAATTTTGATACGATCGGTCTTTTGGCAAGCGCCGGTGTCGAGAGGATGGTGGCTGGTTCTGTGGTGTTTGGAGCGGGAAGTGTGCGGGAAAATATCCTGGCGCTCGGGGGGTTCTAACGCATCGGATTTTATCGAAAATTAGTCCTTTCTTTATCAAATCTTAGCGTTTTCTCTATCGTCTTTTTGCTAAGATGTTTTCATGCCGCCTATTCAGCCAAAAAAACCGTTTGATGAGTGGAATCTATATAAAAAATCCATTCATCATGCGGCACATGTCCCAACCCTATTTTTTAACATACGCGAAGTGTGGCGATGTTCGATCGGAATCAATGTGGGAGTAGAGGAGGATGGTAAACACACCCATTTTGAAAGACCTGTGTTGGTAGTCAAGAAGTTTAATAAGGATATGTTTTGGGGAGTTCCGCTCACTTCGAAAGAAAGAACTGGTACATTTTTCCATAAGGTGGAACATGGGTTGGTTGCATCTTGGGTAATTCTGTCGCAATTAAAGACCTCTAGTTCTAAAAGGCTTGTTAGGAAAATGGGCACAATTTCGGATCAAGATTTTGTAGAGGTGTGCAATAAAATTATTAATTTTATTGAAAAATCGAAATCCCTCCTGAATAGGAGGGATTTCTCGGAGGCCGAAGCCCATAGTGATTCTATTATAGCATCCGACAGTTAGCCGTCAAATCGGAAATAAGGTAAAATATAAAGACATGGCACTTACTGATGCAAAGGTAAAAGAGTTGGAGTTGAAGGCGAATGATATTCGTCAGTCTATTATAGAGATGTTGCTGGCGGCGGGGTCGGGGCATACGGCTGGACCTCTCGATATGGCAGATATTTTTACGTACCTGTATTTTTACGCACTCAAACATGATCCGAAGAAGCCAAGCTGGCCAGAACGCGATCGTGTCGTGCTTTCGAATGGCCACATTTGTCCGGTGTTGTACGCGACGATGGCACATGCGGGGTACTTTCCGGTGAGTGAGCTTTTGACGTTGCGAAAATTTGGCTCACGTTTGCAAGGGCATCCGCATCGAGAATTTTTGCCAGCACTTGAGACTAGTTCTGGTCCGCTCGGTTCGGGTCTTTCTCAGGCTGTGGGCATGGCTCTCGCGGACCGCATAGATGGCGGCCGTACCTCAAGCAAGCAATTTTATTGCCTCACTGGCGATGGCGAGCTCGACTGCGGGCAGATTTGGGAGGCGGCGATGCTTGCGGGCAAGGAAAAGATTCAAAATCTCACCGTCTTTGTGGATCGCAACAATATCCAGATCGACGGCTTCACCGAGGATATAATGCCGCTCAATCCTTTGGCCGATAAATGGCGCTCATTTGGCTGGCACGTGCAGGAGATTGATGGGCACAATTTTTCAGCGATTGACCAAGCTGTTGGGCAGGCGCAGGCTGTGTTCGACAAACCTTCGGTGATTATCGCGAACACCATCGCGAGCAAGGGAGTGCCAGAATTCGAGCGACAGTTCGAGTGGCACGGCAAGCCACCGAACAAAGACGAGGCGGCTCTCGCCTTGCGCGAGTTGCGGACGTGGAGAGGGAAGATTAAAAGTGAACATGAATAATTTTAATAATATGGAAAATAATAAAAAAAGATATTGGTTGAATACGGGAATACTTTTTGCTTTCATTAGTTTGGTTATTGGTAGTCTTGTTTTGATACATGGCAATTTTTGGGTGATGGCTACTACCCATGGTTTGATTGGTTTGCCCTGGCTTATTCCGTTAGGTTTTCTATCTAATCTTTTTTTATCTAATTCGTCATGGTTAGAAAGTAATACGTCTATGTTTTTTTTCGGTACAATAAATTATTTCTTAATAGGTTCTCTGATCGGGTATTTTTACGGAAAAATTAAAGATCGATAATCTGAAGTGTCGTCATCTAACATCTACTGTCTATTTTTATGCTCAACCCCTCACAAAAACTCAATCCGAAGCTCTGGGACAAGGATGTCGAGCAATTGCCGATCCGAAAAGGGTTCGGTGAGGGTTTGTTGGCGGCGGCTGAGGTGGATGCGAATGTAGTGGGACTGTGTGCCGACCTCACCGAGTCTACCCAGATGCACCTTTTCAAAAAGAAATTTCCGGAGCGATTTGTGGAAATGGGAATTGGCGAGCAAAATATGGCGAGCGTGGCGAGCGGTATGGCGGCGATGGGGAAGGTTCCGTTTATCACTTCGTATGCAATGTTCTCACCGGGGCGAAATTGGGAGCAGATTCGTACGACGATTGCGTATAACGATCGCCCTGTGAAAATCGCGGGTTCGCACGCGGGTATTTCTGTGGGGCCCGACGGTGGCACACATCAAGCAATAGAGGATATGGCACTGATGCGGATTATTCCGAAAATGGTGGTGATTTCGCCGTGCGATGCGATCGAGGCGCGCAAGGCGACTTTTGCGGCTGCGAAGACGAGCCGTCCGACGTACATTCGCCTTGCGCGCGAAAAGACTCCCGTGATGACGACGGAAGATTCACCATTTGAAATCGGCAAAACACAGACACTCTGGCAGCCGGCTGTTGGAAAATCGGAAGTAGGAATCATTGCCACCGGTGCCTTGGTCCACAAAGCCTTGAAAGTTGCTCGTGAACTCGAAAAAGAAAAAATCGGTGTGACCGTAGTGAATCTTGCAACAATCAAGCCGCTTGATGAAAAAGCCATCATTCATCTCGCTCGTGAGACAGGCCGTATTGTGACGGTGGAGGAACATCAGATTGCTGGCGGTATGGGGAGCGCTATTGCCGAGCTTCTTGTGCGCGAATGTCCTGTGCCGATGGAATTTATCGGTGTTCATGATGTTTTTGGCCAATCCGGCACCCCCGATGAACTCATCGAACACTACGGCATGGGCGAATCCCACATCGCGACTACTGTTCGAAAGATTCTAAAAAGGAAATAACAAAGAGGAAAAGTCGCATCTCGCAGGGCGACGGCCCGAGAGCTAGGCAAAATCCCAGCAGGGATTTATGCCGTGCGACTTTTCCTCTTTGTTATTTCCTCCTTAGATAACTCTCAAATGAAAGTCGCTCGGTGCTTTGGCGAGCCAGCTCTGAATGGCTTTTTGATCGAGTAATCCTTCTTGGGCGCCGACGTATTGCACCACTGACATCGAGTTGATCACACCCCACTGCACGGCCTCTTCGAGCGATTTGCCCATCGCAAAAGCGGCAACAAAAGTAGAGGCGTATGAGTCGCCAGCTCCGGTGCGCTCCAGCGGTGGTTTTGGATCTGGATAGATTGGCATGAAGTAGGTGAGAGGTACGCGGCCATTTCGTGCGTCGGAAACATAGCCACCTTTTGGTCCGTCACTCACATGGACGATTTTTGGGCCGAGTAAGTGTAGTGCATACAAGACCTTTTTAATCTCCGAACGATTGGCACCCGAGGAGATACCAGTGATTCGTTCCGCTTCTTCGACATTGCAGATAAGCACCTCGCTCCGCTTGTACAGCGCCGCGAGCTTTTTGGTGCCAAGCTGCATCTGAAAAGTGCCGGGTTGGAAAGCGAGCTTCACTTCGGGGTGGTGTGCCAGATATCCAATGATTTCCTCATGATACGCTTCGGAATGTGACCCGAGTGAGCTCAAATAGAGCCATTTTGGTGGGGGAGAAATGTGTGGAAGTTGATACGGATACTTTTGATGCTTCACCAAAATCGTACGCTCGTCACCATACCAAAGAACATAGTGATAGTTGGTCGGTGTGCCTCGATGAGTGCTGATGTACGAGGTCGCTACGGCCTCCTTTTTGAGCTGCGCGAGGCAGTCTTTGCCGTTTTGATCATCGCCAATGTCGCTAACCAGAGCCGAGCGGAGTCCGAGGCGGGCAGCGGCGACAGAAGCATTGGCAGAATTGCCAACTGCTTTGACGATAGTTACTGATTCAAAAGGTACTTTGTCGGCAAATTTCAGGCAGATCTCACACCTGGTCTTGTCGATAGCACAGTTTACATGTGCATCTTTCAGGCGAATGAAAGCGTCGGTCGTAATGTCGCCAATGGCGAGGAAGTCAATAGGTTTGCCAAACATGGAGAAATTATAACACAGAATAAAAAACAGAATAAAGATTTCTTTATCAGAAATAAGGGCTTTCTCTACCTTTTCTTAGCGGTTTCTCGATCGACGATTTTGTAGAATAGAGTCGTGAGAGTGTTATTGGGAAGCATGACCTCTCTCATTTTTGCGATTTCTGTGATTTGACACTGTATATACCGAGTATATACTTTTCAGTATGCGAAATAGAATTTCTAAATGGGGAAATAGCTTGGCTGTCAGGCTGCCCAAAGAGGTGCTTCGTCAAGCAGGAATCAAAATGAATCAATCTGTAAAAATCTCTTCAAGAGACAGCGGTATTTTTATTGAGCCAATAAAAATAGAAAAAACTTCACTCACCGAACTTCTCTCGAAGATCACCGAAGGCAATACGCATGACTTGATCGATTTCGGTGCCCCTATTGGAAAAGAGGTATGGTAGAGAAAGGTGATATCGTGTGGCTAAATCTAAATCCTGTTGCTGGGCATGAACAGGCCGGTGTTCGTCCTGCGTTGGTAGTATCGCCTCGTTCATTCAATGCAAAAACTGGTCTGGCTTTTATCTGTCCCATCACCTCCAGCATGAAAGGGTACCCATTCGAGGTGGCGGTATCCTTTGATGGGCGAAATGGTGTTGTGCTTGTCGATCAGCTTCGTTCGGTGGATTGGAAGGCACGAGAGGCACACGTTGTTTCAAAGGTATCTGCTGTACAGATGAGCAAGGTCTGTGACTTTTTGGAGGCTATTCTGCTGGATTGAAAGAGTGGTAGAATAGAGGGATGAAATCCCTTCGAACATATATCGCCGATGCCAGGGCGAATAAGCGTGCCATCGGCCACTTCAATATCTCAAATATGGAGGGCGTGCGGGCGATTGCGAAGGCTCGTGAGGTGGTGTCGAAAGAGTTTGGTTGGCAGGTGCCCGTGATTATTGGTGTGTCCGAAGGTGAGCGAGACTTTTTCGGTGTGAAGCAAATCGTGGCAGTGGTGAAGAGTCTTCGGGCTGAGGGTGCGCCGATATTTTTAAACGCCGATCATACGTATTCTTTCGAGCGCGTGAAGGAGGCGATTGATGCCGACTATGATGCTGTCATTTTCGATGGTACAGAGCTCCCTTTCGAGGAGAATGTACGGGTGACCAAGCAATGTGTCGATTACGCAAAAAGCAAAAAGGCTTTTTTGAGTGAAAAGGTGCTCGTCGAAGCCGAGCTCGGGTATATTGGCAAGTCCTCGAAGGTGCTCGAAGCTGTGCCAGACGGCGCTTCGATCTCTGAAGAGAGTTTGGTGAAGCCGGAGCAAGCGAAAGAGTTTGTGGCAGTCACGGGCATCGATATGCTTGCTCCGGCTGTCGGCAATATCCACGGCATGTTTGCCAAGGGAAAGGATCCGGCACTCAATATTGCGTGTGTCGCTGAGGTGTCCAAGGCCACTGGCGGTCTACCGCTGGTCTTGCACGGTGCTTCTGGCAACACCGATGAAGATATTCGCGCGGCTATTCAGGCGGGTGTCGCTGTGGTGCATGTAAGTACCGAGCTTCGCGTAGCATACCGCACCGCTCTCGACGCCTCACTTGCTGCGAATCCAAAAGAAGTCGCTGGCTACAAGTATCTCACTACGCCCCGTGAGGCCGTACAAAAAGTGGTGGAGGAGAAACTGCGAGTATTTTCCATGTGATATACTTTTCCCTATGAAAAATGTATTTGTCACGCGCAGGATTCCACAAAACGGCCTCGATATGCTCGAGCAGAAAGGCTATGCCGTCACAGTGAGCAGCAAGGATCGTCCGCTCACCAAAAAGGAGCTGATCAAGGCTCTGAAAAAAGGTTCTCGACACAGCGCTAGCTCTGGTGCGCCCTACGACGCCGTCCTCTCTCTTCTCACTGACCCTATCGACGCAGAAGTGATGTCCGCTGCACCATCGGTGAAAATTTTTGCCAACTATGCCATTGGTTTCAACAATATCGATATCGTTGAAGCAAAAAAGCGCAATGTCTTTGTCTCCAATACCCCTGGTGGCGGCGCGGACCGTGTGGCTGAGCATGCGTGGGCCTTTATTCTCGCACTTACTTGTCGTGTAGTGGAAGGTGATCAATATATCCGAAATGGCAAGTACAACGGCTGGAATCCCATGATTTTTCACGGCACGAAGCTCGCGGGCAAAACGCTTGGTATCATTGGTACCGGTCGAATCGGCGCTGACGTGGCTCATCGTGCGGTAAATGGCTTTGCAATGAAGCTCTCGTACTACGATGTGGTGCGCAATCCTGACCTTGAGCAAAAATATGGCGCTGTTTTCTGCGCGACCCCTGAAGAAGTCCTCAAGGTTGCGGACGTCGTGTCCCTCCATGTCCCGCTGATGCCTGCGACACATCATATTATTAACGCCGACCGTCTGAAGCTTATGAAGCCGACCGCGTATTTGATCAATACTGCTCGCGGACCAGTGGTGGACGAGGTGGCGCTTGTAGAGGCACTGAAACTTGGTGCCGACCCAAAAACCGCTGGAAAGCAGGGGATTCGTGGGGCGGGTTTGGATGTATTTGAGTTTGAGCCAAAGCTCACGAAGGGTCTCACCAAGCTCTCAAATGTCGTATTGACCCCTCATATTGCCTCAGCGACAGAAGAAGCTCGTCTGGATATGGCGAGAATGGCTGCTCAAAACATCATTGATGTCCTCGAGGGTGGCAAGCCAGCCAACCTTGTCTATTAATAGACGACCTCCTGTAGCGCACCCTTGCCTTTTTTCGATAAATAGATATACTAGTCCTCTATGATTACCTTACATATCGAGCCTCGAGAAAAGGCACAAAAGCTGGCTGTATTGCGCCAGACTGGCAAAATGCCAGCCGTATTTTACGGCCGAAAGGAGAAGGCAACTTCTGTTGCTGTGTCTCAAGCAGAATTCACCAAGGTCTACAAGAAGGCCGGTGACTCTTCTATTATTGAGCTCAAGGATGCGAAGGGCGCTGAGCACCAGGCCCTCATCAAAGAGGTGGACGCTGATCCACTTTCTGGTGAATTCCGACATGCGGATTTCTATGTGATCGAAAAGGATAAGAAGCTCCAGATCGAGGTGCCAATGCATTTCGTGGGTATTGCTCCTGCGGTGAAAGACCTCGGTGGTATTCTCGTGAAAGTGCAGCACACCTTGAAGATTGAGGCGCTTCCAAAGGATCTTCCTCAGGTGATGGAGGTCAATATTGCCTCTCTCACTACTTTTGATAGTCAGATCCTCGCAAAGGATGTTGTGCTTCCGTCTGGCGTAGCGCTTGTGCAGCGTGCTGAAGATGTTGTGGCGTCTATCGCAAAACCAGTTGAGGAGAAGGAGGAACCAGTAGCTGCTCCAGATCTTGCGGCAATTGAAATCTCAGACAAGAAGGGCAAGAAGCCAGAGGAGGGTGCTGAAGGTGCTGCTCCCGCAGCAGCCGCCGCAGGTGCTGGCGCAAAGGACGCCAAGGCTGCTCCAGCGAAGAAGTAAAGAACACAAAACAAAAAATCGCCTCAGAATGCTGAGGCGATTTTTTGTTGAAAGAAAGTATGAAGCCATGTCGGCATTTCGTGAAGAAAATAAGTACCCTCGGATTTTGCACACAAAAGGATGCAAAAAGGATGCAAAATCCGAGGGTACCCGAAAAAGTCGGCAGATACCGGTACGGTCTGATATAATTGAATACATGCGCGCGTTTTCATATCCTCTGGCCATTCTCGCTCTCTTTTCTGTGGCGTATTCGGGGTTGCTGTGGACGTCTGGACATTGGTCGCTCGAAGCCGCCAGCCTCACCCCCGAGCAACGTGTTCAGCTTCAATCCCAGCTCGACACTTTGGAGAAGGAGATTGAAAACCAGCAAGCTATATTGGACGGGAAGCGAAATGAGCGTGTGTCCCTCGAGCGAGATGTCTCTATACTCACAGCGCAGATCACTCAGGCAAAGCTAAGTATTCGGGCTCGAGACCTCACCATCCAGGGCCTCGCTGCTGATATTAGGTCTAAAGAAAATACGATCGATGCACTCTCAGACAAGATTGACCAAGAGAAGGCGTATGTTGGCGAGCTCTTGAACCGTGAAGTGGAAATATACTCGGCTTCACCGATCGAAATATATCTGACCAAACGCTCACTTTCGTCACTGTTTGAAGATGCCGATCAGTATGGTGCAATCCGCGAAGCCCTCCGCGCCTCGTATGCCAAGATTGGTGAAGATCGTAAGGCGACACAGGTGGCGCGAGATGCCTTGCAGGATAAAAAGGATGAGCAAACACAACTTTTGAGTATCCAAAAATTACAACAAAAACGTCTCGTGGAGCAGGAAGCTGAAAAGAAAAAGCTGTTGGCGGTCACAAAGGGCGTTGAGGCCAATTATCAGAATATTCTGAAAGAAAAAACCCAGAGCGCCAATGCGATTCGTGCCCAACTTTTCCAGCTGCAGGGTTCGGCGGCGATTCCGTTTGGCAAGGCTCTCGAATATGCCTTGGCAGTAGAGAAGAAGACGGGGGTACGCGCGGCTTTTATTCTCGGTATTATTACAACCGAATCAAATCTCGGTCAAAATGTTGGCAAGGGCAATTGGCGCGTGGACATGAAGGCACCCCGAGACACGGTGCCTTTCCTTGAGATCTGCAAAGAGCTTGGTCTCGATCCAGACAAGATGCCTGTTTCCGCAAAGCAGTGGTATGGCTATGGTGGGGCCATGGGGCCGGCACAGTTTATCCCTTCGACCTGGATCCTCTTCAAGGATCGTATTTCGGAGGCTACCGGCAACAAGCCACCAAACCCGTGGGACCCAGAAGATGCTTTTATGGCCTCGGGACTTTTGTTGAAAGACAACGGTGCCGCCAAGGGTACGCGTGCCGCAGAGCGTCTCGCCGCTACTCGATATTTGGCCGGCTGGGCTAATGCTACCAAGCCAGCCTATGCCTTCTACGGCAATGAAGTGCTTGCTCATGCCGACAAGTATCAGGCGCAGATCAATATTTTGGCAGGGAAATAGGGTAAAAGTCCTTTCAATAGAGGTGTTTACGCTCCAATGTTGCCACTTTTGCGCCTTTCTGGTATACTCGCCAGACATACAAATTCCATGAAAAAAGACATTCATCCAAAGAATTACCGCCCAGTCCTCTTCGTCGACAACTCCAACGGCGCGCAATTTCTCATTTCTTCTACCGTACAGACCAAGGAGACTGCCAAGGCAGCAGATGGCAAGGAGTACCCTGCTTTCCACGTGGAAATCTCTAGCTCTTCTCACCCTTTCTATACTGGCAACGAAAAGCTTCTCGATGCAGCTGGCCGAGTAGAAAAGTTCAAGTCTCGTTCTGGTAAGACTACTGCCGTAAAGCCAAAGACCGCTTCCGCTAAAAAGGCCAAATAGATTTGGTCCCAGGCGAAGTTGGTAATGGATCTCCAAAAGCACAAGCAGAATCATAAAACGTCATATCTCGCAGAAAGCTGGGAGCGTTTGGACGTGGAAGAAAAAGAACTTCGCAGTATGATCGAAAAGGACGCGGGCTTTGCCGAGCTTGGTGCGAAGGAGCTCGAGACGATTGCCGAGCAAAAGAAGGCCCTCGAAGCACAGGTGAAGCAGATTGAGGATGCTGATAAAGAGGAAGAAGAATTTCCTAATGAAATTGTTATGGAAGTTCGCGCTGGCGCCGGTGGGGAAGAGGCGGCCCTTTTCGCTCAGAAGCTCGCCGAAATGTATCAGCGTTTTTGTGAAGCGCGCGGCTGGTCTTTCCACCCGCTCGATGAATCAGAAACCTCTCTTGGTGGCTTCAAAGAAGCGGCTTTCGAAGTGCGTGGTAAGGACGTGTACAAGCTCCTCCGCTTTGAGACTGGTGTGCACCGTATCCAGCGTGTACCACCGACCGAAAAGATGGGACGCGTTCACACTTCTACCGCTTCGGTGGCGATCCTCCCAATGCGCAAGAAGGTGAATGTCGATATTAGCCCGGCTGATATTCATATGGAATTCTCTCGCGCCGGCGGCAAGGGTGGTCAAAATGTGAACAAGGTGGAAACCGCCGTGCGCCTTCTCCACAAGCCGACGGGAATCGATGTACGCTGTACCAGCGAGCGTAGCCAAGCGAAGAATCGCGAAAAGGCAATGAGTATTCTCATGGCCAAGATTGCCCGTCTTCGCGAGGAAGAGGCGGCGGCAAAGTATTCCGGCAACCGTTCATCACAGATCGGCACCGCCGGACGTTCTGAAAAGATCCGCACCTACAACATCCTCCAGGACCGTGTCACCGACCACCGTATTAAGCAGTCTTGGCACAATATTGAAGGCATCTTCCGTGGTGAAATCGACGATATTATCCAAGCTGTCTGCGAAGCCGGTGGAGGTACTGTGCCGGCCGACGGAGAAAACGATTCTTCAGAAGAATAAAAAGATAGTCTGATTTGTTCTAATTGTACCTACCTGAAACCCCGCTTCGACGAACCTCGCGCAGGCGCGGCGGCGCCGAGCGGAGGCAAAAACCTAGCAAGGTTTTATGCCGTGTTCGGAGAAGCGGGGTTTCAGGTACGCCCAGTTGCAAAGAAACAGACATTCTGCTACACTATCTCCCTATGTCAGAAACCACCAAAACCCCAAATTCAGGCCTCATTGAAAGCCTTTTTAAAGCAGGTTCTCACTTTGCGTTGTCTCGCGCACGACGACATCCAAGTGCAAAAAATTTCATCTTCGGCGCAAAGAACCGTGTCGAGATTTTTGATCTCGAAAAGACTTCAGAATCTCTCGAAAAGGCAAAGGCTTTTGTAAAAAATCTTGGTTCAGAGGGCAAGCAGATTCTCTTTGTTGGCGGCAAAAGCGAGGCTCGAGTGGCTGTGCAGAAGGGTGCAGAGTCTATCGGTATGCCGTTCGTAGCTGGACGATGGATCGGTGGCACTTTCACCAACTACTCAGAAATCAAGCGACGTATCGAAAAGATGGAGTCTCAGATCAGCAAGCGTGAAAATGGCGAGCTTTTGAAGTACACCAAGAAAGAGCGACTCATGATTGACCGAGAAATCGATAATCTCCAGAAGTTTTTCGGCGGTCTTGTGTTGATGAAGGAGATGCCAAAGGCGATTTTTGTGATTGACGCAAAGCGTGAGGAGATTGCGGTGCATGAAGCCAACAAGACCGGTATCCCAGTGATCGCTGTATGTAACTCCGACTGCGACCTCAACAAAGTACAGCACTCTATCCCAGGCAACGACGGCGCACAGGCAAGCATCGCTTTCTTTGTCGATCAGATTGTGGCGGCATATCAGGAGGGCAAGAAGAATCCAAAGGTAGCTCCAGCCACAGCCCCAAAGGCGTAGCAGTTTCTCGTTGGCGGTTTTATTGGCAACATAGTATACTATTGCTCATGACTACGATTTCAATGGATCAGGTAAAGGTGCTCCGCGACCAGACCGGCGTGTCTATCATGCAGTGTCGAAAGGCGCTCGAAGAGGCGGCAGGTGATATGGAAAAGGCCCTCATTATCCTTCGCAAGAAGGGTGGCGATGCGGCTTCAAAGAAGGCAGATCGTACTCTCGGTGCGGCTACTATCCAGTCGTATATTCACGGTGCTGGTTCTGTCGGTGCCATGGTGCTCTTGTCGAGCGAGACCGACTTTGTGTCTGGCAACGAGGAGTTCAAGAAGCTCGCCTACGAGATCGCTATGCAGGTTGCGGCGACCAATCCAGAATTTGTAAAGAAAGACGATATTACGCCAGAAGCCAAAAAGGTTGCTGAAGAGGTGTTTGCCAAGGAGGTCGAGGGTAAGCCAGAAAATATGAAAGCCAAGATTCTCGAGGGTAAAGTCGTGGCGTATTTTCAGGACAAAGTGCTTATGGAACAGCCATATATCAAGAATCCCGATCTCAAGATTGCCAATCTCATCGAGGCTGCTATTCAGAAGTTTGGCGAAAAAATCGAAGTGAGCAAGGTGGTGCGCTTTTCAGCGAAATAGCGCCTCCGACGGCTGAGCCGTCTGTCTATGACGATTCCTTTCACAATTTTTCTTCTTTCGCTTGTTGCCATCGTATTTTTGATTGTGCACAAAATGATGGAGCTCCACAAAGGTGTTCCATTGGTGTCTGTAGAGATGCGTGAGCGCGGAGATGAGATTATTGTCGAGAACGTGATCGAGAAAATAAAGCTCTTTTTGGCAAAAGGCTGGTTGGCGGCGCGGCGGGCGATCTTGTCCGCTCGCGCCGTCACTCGGCACGTCATCATGGATGCTCTACACAAGGCGCAGGTTGCTATTGTGAAGCTCATCGATCGTATGAAATATGCTGGTGGCGGTCGCGGTGCGACTGGTGCTGGCACTGCCGCTGGTGCTGGTTCTCGAAAAAAACCAGCCGGTTCGGTATCATTTTTCCTAAAGCATGTGAGCGATGAGGCAAAACGAGTGACCGCCGAAAGCGCAGAAAAAATAACGCCACCTTAGCTCAGTTGGTAGAGCAACGCTTTTGTAAAGCGAAGGTCCCCAGTTCAAGCCTGGGAGGTGGCTCAAAATACAAGAGCTGATTTCATTTGGAGAGGAGATGTAGTGTGGGGTGGCTGTAGCAAAAAGAGCCTGTGCGGATTTGTCATACAAAAGTATGAGAAAAGTATGACAAATCCGCACGTGCTCAAAAACACCTCGTCAACCACCCCTTCAAGCATCCTTTTGTTGTGCAAGCTGCTTTTTCAAGCTAGAATGAGCACACAATGTCAGAACAGACGAATGTAAAAAAGGGTCACTTGCACCCGATGACGCAAGTGATTCGGGAGATACAGACAATCTTTGCGGAGATTGGTTTTGATGTGGCTATGGGGCCGGAGCTTGAGACCGAATTTTATAACTTCGACGCCCTCAATGTACCAAAGGATCATCCCGCCCGCGACATGCAGGATACATTTTGGCTCAAACAAACATCCGCAAACGGGGATCGGCTGCTTCTCCGTACCCACGCGACCTCGGTGACGCTTCGCATGCTCGAGCAACACAGGGTCGATTTGGAGAAGGTTGCACCGTTGCGCCTTATTGCACCTGGCAAGGTATTTCGTAACGAAGCGACCGATGTGACGCATGAAGCACAATTTTTCCAGCTCGACGGCGTGATGGTAGATCGCAAGGTATCTCTCGCCGATCTCAAAAATACGCTCACGTACTTTTTTAAGCGACTCCTTGGCGACGATGTTGAGCTCCGTTTTCGACCGAGCTTCTTTCCGTTTGTTGAGCCAGGCGTAGAAATCGATATTCGCTGGAAAGACAAATGGCTCGAGGTGATGGGGGCGGGACTTTTGCATCCCAACGTGCTCGCCGCCGCCGGCATCGACCCGGAGCGTTGGTCGGGCTTCGCTTTCGGCGGCGGCATCGACCGTCTCGTCATGCTTCGCTATGGCATCGATGATATTCGCACGCTCTACAATGCGGATTTAAGGCTGGTGAATCAATTTTAATCCAATGAAAGTCTCCCGCAACTGGCTCCAATGCTATTTCGACAAACCGCTTCCCGAAGCGGAGCAGCTTGCTGACCTTTTCACATTCGGCGCTTTTGAAGTGGATGGGGTTGAGAAAGTGCTCGACGCACAAGGAAAAACGATCGACATTGTTCTCGACCTGAAAGTGCTGCCCGACCGTGCTCACTATGTGCTTTCTCATCGTGGTATTGCGAGTGAAATCGCCGCTCTTGTGCCGATGCCTCGCAAACCAATCACCAAGCCGCCGTTCACCGAGACTTCCGCGCGCACCGTCGAAGTGAAGAATCTCGAACCGAAGCTCTGCACTCGATATATCGCCCGCTACGTTGAAAATGTCACCGTTGGTCCGACACCAGCTTGGCCACGACCATGGCTCGAGGCTATCGGTCAGCGCTCTATCAATACCGTCGTCGACGCCACCAACACGGTGATGTTCGACATGGGTCAGCCACTCCACGCCTTTGACGCCGACAAGGTGCGGGGCGCAATCACGATTCGCCTTGCCAAAGCTGGCGAGAAAATGACTACCCTCGACAGTAGTGCCGGAGTGGGGAAGGAGATCGAGCTTGACCCGACTATACTGGTGATTGCCGACGATGCCGGCGTTCTCGCGGTGGCTGGCGTGAAGGGTGGTTCTCGCGCGGCCGTGACCGAAGCGACGAAGAATCTCATCCTTGAGGCCGCTTGTTTTGATCCTGTCTCTGTCCGCAAGACGAGTACAAAAATCGGTATCCGCAACGAGTCTTCAAAGCGTTTTGAAAATGAAATCACGCCGCACCTCGCACCCGACGCGATGTACTGGCTCACAGCCCTCATCTTGGAATTGTCACTGAAGGAGGCCGATAGTAGGGGCGGGGCGGGTGGCCCGGGCAAACCACTGGCAAAAGTCGGTCCGGTGACCGATGTGTACGGCGAGCTTCCAATGCAGACGACGCTTACGGTATCCGTGGCGAAAATAAATGAAATGCTCGGTGCGCAGATTCCTGCCGCCACGATGGTTGAGTTGCTCGGCCGTCTCGAGCTCAGTCCTGTACTGAAAGGTGACACTATCTCCCTCACTATTCCGCACGACCGCCTCGACCTGCGGATTCCTGCCGATATCGCCGAGGAGGTCGGCCGTCTCTATGGCTACAGCAAGATCCCACTCGCCGCGCCCGTAAAGCATGTGCTCGCGTCGGTCAACAAAGCTTTTTATTACTCCGAAAAAATCAAAAACGTTCTCATTGCTCAGGGTTTCTTCGAGGTGTACGGATACGCACTCACGGCCAAGGGTGATTTTGAAATCACCAAGCCCCTCGCTGCCGACAAAGGTAAGCTTCGCGCCAATCTCGCCGACGGTATGGCCAAGGCTCTCGAGATGAATGTTCGTAATGCTGACCTGCTTGGTCTCGAGACAGTAGCGATGTTTGAGGTCGGTACGGTGTTTGGCGCTGCCGCTGAAACCACCTCACTTTGCCTCGCCGCACAAATGGTAAAGAAAGTGAAGGGTAAAAAGAGTGAGGACGTGTTGAACAAAGCCCTCGAAGCTCTTGCTGTGGTTCTCGGCGCTACATTACCAGCAATAAAGGCGCAAGTGACACCTACCGGAGGTGCGTTACTTGAGCTCAATGTCACTTCGCTTATCACCACCCTCCCAGCCCCGGCTTCCTACGCTGACCTCGGCTTCACTCGTGCTATCGATACCAAATATAAGCCATTCTCAGCATATCCTTTTATTACCCGCGATATTGCAATGTTCGTGCCATCTTCGGCGGATGCTTCTGCTCAGTCAACAGAGGGGGCTACTGAAGGTGCCGTGCGGGATTTTCTTGCGACTACGCTAAAAAAGATTGCTGGCAACCTCGTGGTGAAAGGCCCCGATTGTTTCGATCGCTTTGAAAAAGACGACAAGCTCTCCCTCGCATACCGTATGATTTTTCAGTCCTATGAAAAGACCCTCTCAGACGAAGAAGTAAATGTTCACATGGCCGCGCTCCACGAGGCGGTGAAGGCAAAAGGGTGGACGGTGCGGTAGTGCAGTCGTTTTTCTAGGGTTTCCTTATTGTTTCTCTACCAAAAATAAGCCTTTTCCTGAGGCTTTTTTAGTGATTTCTCTATCACCTGTTTTGTATACTCATTGTATTAATAATGTAATTATAAAAAATACAATGTGGTATGATTATGTAATGAAAAGCAGACAAAAAATCCTCTGCGGGATATGTATTTTTAGAGAGGGGAAGACCTATGTCTCCTATAGTCCACAACTTGACCTTGCAAGTTGTGGCAAGACCGCCCATATCGCACGAAAGAATTTCGCTGATGCCTTTTCTGGCTTTGTTGAAGCTGCCACCGAGCAAGGCGCCCTTGAACACATTTTGCAAGAAGCAGGGTATACAAAGAAAAAAGACACTTGGGTAATATCAAGTAGTCTGAGTGCAGAAGTGCTCGCCTTGCCCTTGATCTCCTCTCGCTGATGCCTGCAATACAACCAAGAAGTTTCAAGGACCTATCGAAGGTCTTTGAGAGGGTCGGCTTTCTTTTTGTTCGACAGAGGGGTGATCATCTTATCTACGGGAAAAAGGGCGTCTTGCGCCCACTTGTCATTCCGATGTATGAATCGGTACCGGTGTTCATTATTAAAAATCTACTGAAGACGGCCAAGATAAGCAGAGAAGAATACCTAAGGCTGCTTTCCGAGGTCTAGCCAAGAGGATTGGTGGGATAGGTTGAAAAACCCTTTTAAAATAAGCCTTTTTATCCACAGAAGACCACACTTTTTGCGGAAAATTGGCTAGTTTTCGAGAGTGCTATTTGATATAATACCTACCACTATGGCTAAAGATCCAGAAGAGAAAAAGGCGGCAAAAGAAGCTGCTTATGGGGCGGATTCGATTACTGTTCTTGAAGGGCTCGAGCCGGTACGCAAGCGTCCGGGTATGTACATCGGTACGACTGGTCCGGATGGTTTCCATCACCTCATCACCGAAATCTTCGACAACTCTCGCGACGAAGCGATGGGTGGTCATGCCAATGATATCGAGGTCGCACTCCTCCCAGCACCAAAAGGCAAAAATGGCGAGAAACTCGGCCTCGAGCGTGTGCGTGTGGTAGACAACGGTCGTGGTATTCCGACCGGTGTGCACAAAGCGACCAAGGTGTCGGCTCTTGAAACAGTTATGACCGTGCTTCACGCTGGTGGTAAGTTTGGTGGCGAAGGCGGCTACAAAGTGTCCGGCGGTTTGCATGGTGTGGGTGCTTCGGTGGTGAACGCACTTTCTACTATGTGCCGCGTGGAAGTCCATCAGGATGGCGGCAAGTTCATGCAGGAATACGCTCAGGGCAAGAAGAAGGCAGCGGTGAAAAAAGTTGGTAGTTCAAAGCTTCATGGCACCATCGTCACTTTCCAGCCAGACCCGATCATCTTCGGTGAACAGGTGTTTGATGTGAGTCGCATTATCGGCCACATGCGTCAGCAGGCGTACCTTGTGCGCGGGTTGCGTATTAGCGTTATTGACGCGCGCAATCATCCTGACCCAGATGTTCTCGACGAGGCTCTCGACTCCGCTTTCTATGTCCGCGAGCTTGGCCTCGACGCACCGTCACAGACTTTCTATTTCGAAGGAGGCCTTATGTCGCTGGTGAAGTTTTCCAATCAGCTCCAGAAGCCGATCCACCGCAATGTATTTTATGTCGAGAAAGAAAAGCGTGCTGAGGGGGTGGAGTCGGTAGAGGTGGCGTTGCAATATGTCGACGATATCTCGGCGCGCATCATGCCGTTTGCCAATAACATCTACAACGCTGAAGGTGGTACCCATATCACTGGTTTCAAGACAGCGCTCACTCGATCACTCAATACCTATGGTCGCAAGAATAATCTCATCAAAGAAAGCGAGGACAATTTCACTGGTGAAGACGTCATCGAAGGTCTCACTGCGGTGGTGTCGGTGAAGATGCGAGAGATTCAGTTTGAAGGCCAGACCAAGGGTAAATTGGGTAGTGTGGAGGCTCGTGGAGCCGTCGAAAGTGTGTTTGGTGAGGCGTTCGGTGCCTTCCTCGAGGAAAATCCCGATGATGCTCGCGCTATCGTCCAGAAGGTGATTTTGGCCCTCCGAGCCCGCAAAGCAGCCAAGGCGGCCAAAGATTCGATTTTGCGAAAAGGTGCTTTGGACGGCATGACGCTCCCCGGAAAGCTTGCTGATTGTCAGAGTGGTACCAGTGCCGAGGATTCCGAAATCTTCATTGTAGAGGGAGACTCCGCGGGTGGTACGGCCAAGATGGGTCGTGACCGACGCACTCAGGCCGTGTTGCCGCTGCGAGGCAAGATTTTGAACATTGAGCGTGCTCGTCTCGATCGCATGCTTGGCTCTGAACAGATTAAAAACCTCGTCGTAGCTATGGGTACCGCGATTGGTGATACCTTCGATATCACGAAGCTTCGTTATCACAAGGTGATCATTGCCACCGATGCCGACGTGGACGGTGCTCACATCCGTACTCTCATTTTGACGCTCTTGTACCGATACTTCAAACCATTGCTCGATGGCGGCTATATCTATATCGCGCAACCACCACTCTACAAGATCAAGAAAGGGAAGGAGATTTTCTATGCGTACAGCGATATCGAAAAAGCCAAGGTGATCGGCAAGGAAAATGTCGAGGAGCTCCAGTCGTTGGATGAGGGAGGGGATGAAGCCGTAGATGAAGCAACCGGAGCGGCTGAAGAGGTGAGCGGAAAGGATGGCGGAAAAGATTCTCCTGCCGGCAAGCCGAAGGGCCCAAAGATCACCATCCAGCGATACAAGGGTCTTGGAGAAATGAACTCCGAAGAGCTTTGGGAGACTACCATGGATCCTGCTCGACGTATTTTGAAGCAGGTTCGTATCGAAGATGCAGCCGATGCTGACAAAGTGTTCGACATGCTCATGGGTACCGATGTGCCGGCACGAAAGTCGTTCATTCAGTCGAATGCAAGGTCGGCGAATATCGATATCTGAGAAGGGAGTACAAAGACATTTCTCAGAGCACGGAATAAAACCTTGCTAGGTTTTTTCCTCCTGCTCGGGCCAAGCCCTGCGCAGAGGCTCTTCGAAATGTCTTTGTACTCCCTTCTTGTTACCCATGTTCGCCAACCACGTGTTCGATTTACTAAAATAGTTTGCCACCGATTTTGGCGCTGGCATCGGGCTCCTCCTTCGCAACTCGCTCTAGGACTCTTGGATCCTTGGACACTTTCGCCCAGCATTCCGATGCTGGGCGAATCTTTTTGTGTAAGAAAATAGAAATTCAATATGAGCAGGCAAACCAAATAGAAAACCACACATCGTTTTGAAGGACCTCTGCGCAGACCCGTAGGGGTCGAGCGGGAGGGAAAATCTCAGAAGAGATTTATCCCGTGTCCTGAAAGACGGTGGGTGGTTTTCTTTCTGTTTAGTTACTCAAATTCACATACATCTTGCCCTTGATGATGTTGTTTGTTTTGTTGGTTTCCTGAACACTGCCAAGCGGGTCGACGTTGATAGTGAATTCATTTTCAGTCTTCTTCAAAATGCTGTCGAAGCCGAGGGTAAACTGGGCTCGGTCGCCAGGCATCAAAGTCTGCTGGGTGTTCGACTGGAAGATGTAGCCAGGGAAAGTAGGGAGGACAGCAGCGAAAGTCCAATCCTTCGCAGCCTTGCTGCCGAGGTTGACGATCTCAAAACGAATTGCCGCTCGCTGATCAGGCTTCACTTCTTTTGCAGCCACGAAGGCGAGTGTTTCTTTGTTGATGTAGCCAGTCTCAAAAATAGTGGCGGTGAGGTCGATGTTGCCGTTTGGATTGCTTACACCATTTTGCGCTGCGCCGGTACCAGGGATCTGGACGATTTGGCTGTTTTGGAAGCTACCACTGAGGCCGCTGTTGCTATTGTTCGAGCTGGTGATGTTGTTTGTACCGGTATTCGTGTCACTAGGAGTCTTTACTGGAGGCTTTACAGCATCGGCACTGGTTTCGCCGGTGATAGTGATGGTGACATTCGCGCGAGTCGACGGGGAAGACTCTTCGTTGCGAGTGAAATACACGCTGACAGGGAGGTTTACGGTCGTGCCCTTGGTAGAGAAGCCGACGAGCGCGAGGGTATTGTCGTTGTTGAGGAAATGGAAAATCGTGTTACAGAAGATGATGTCGTTTGAACCACGTCCTACCGCTTCGAGGTGGACACCGTCGATACAAGGATAGCTGACAGTGTATGAACCGCCAATCGGGGTAGCACTAGAAGTGTCGAGCGCCCACTTGAGAGTGAAGGTGTCACCAGATCCAATAGTGTACACGTCGCTAGATACGACGAGCTTCTCGGCTGGGATGAAGACTGATGAGAGTGATACTGCAGCTGAAGCAATACCGCGAATAATCGCCGGCGTCGCCTTTACGAGACCGAAGCTGATGATCGCGAGGATGGCGATGAGACCAACGATCGACAAGCTCTTCATCGAAGACTCGTGGATCTGTTTGATCTTGGCGATTTTTGGGTGAATTTCCTTGTTTTCCATAGTGGGGGCATTATATACCATATTGGCAGGTCTTGTCAAGTCTTTTGTAATGCGCTAGAATAGCCGAGCTATGGCAAAGGAAACAATCTCTGTTGGTAAACACTATCTCGCGGTGAGCGTGGCAGTCTTGCTATTCTTTGGTTTCGGCTCTATTTTGGGCGTTTTTGGCCTATTGCCTCACGATATTCAGCAGGCGGTACAGCCCAATCCGATCAGCCTTTTTGGCGATTTTGGGAGTGGCGTTGAATCCTCTACAACAGCTGAAACAACCACTTCTTTGCCTACGTCTACCGATGGTGTCGGGTCTGCGGGTGGCTTGTCTGCCAAAGAAGAGCCAGCTGTGCAATACGACCGTGGCATAGTGAAAGAGACCCCGCGACGAGTGTTGGTGCCAAAGATTGGTGTTGATGTGGCGGTGAAGAATCCGACCAGCGCCAATGTATCCATACTGGATGCCGCACTCATGGAAGGAGCTGTACGCTATCCAGCCTCAGGCCTTCTTGGTGAATCGAAAAATGTGTTTTTGTTTGGCCACAGCGCGTATTCACGAGTAATTAAAAATCGGGCATACCACACTTTTGATGGTGTGGAAAAGCTGGTGGAAGGGGATGAAATTTATGTCGACAGCCTCGATGCACGCTACGTGTACAAGGTGGTGCGCGTTTCTTTTTTGAAAGATTCTGAAGCATACATCGACCTCGAAACCAATGTGCGTATGCTCACCCTTGCTACCTGCAATGCCTTTGGTGCCAAGGATGATCGCGTAGTGGTGCAGGCCCGTTTCGTAAGGAAAATGGCTATTCCGCCAGCGTACTAGACAAGAAAGACTATTTATGGTAAGATACGCCAATATGAAAAAGACTTCAATTTTTGCAGTTTTCTTTACTTTCGCGCTCGTCGCGGTAGTTTCTCTTGTGCCAACTCAAACATATGCGTTGAGTTTTGGTGATGTTGGCAGCCTCTTCAATCCTTCCGGCTTTGGTGTGCCGACATTTCCTGACCCTATTGATATTTTTGTAAATATTCCAATGGATCCTGTTGTGGAGACCAAGGGGGTGAGCGATATCACGCATGACTCTGCGCATATTCATGGCTACGTCAATCCAAATGGTTCTCCAGAGACCTGGTCATTTTTTGAATGGGGTCCGACAACTGGTCTCGGTTTTGTTACTGGTACATTGGCAATCCCTGTGCCTTCTGATACCGATTTTACCCTGACAGGTCTTACACCGAGCACCACCTACTACTATCGTACTGTCGGCAAAAATTCTATTTTCACTGAACGTGGCCCGATCAATAGCTTTACCACGCTCGCGGCGCCGGTCACTCCGCCTGTCGTGCCTCCAGTCGTCGGCCCGGCGCCGCTCGTGCTCGGCTCTTGTGCCTCGGCACCAGCTTCACCACTCACCGGCAACACAGTCACTTGGTCTATGAGTGCTGCTCCGACTGGTGGTACTGGTGCGTACACCTACGCTTGGACCGGCTCTGACGGTCTCACGAGTACTGGCGCTACTGCTTCTATGGTGTACTCAACGGCGGGTTCAAAAACCGCATCCATCACTGTTACTTCTGGCGCGCAGTCGCTTACTATTGCTTGTACTGCCACTACCGTGGCCAACAACCCAAGTCCGGCTACTTTGACGGCGACTATCGTACCGAATCCATCTTCAACTGGTATTGGCGGGACTATTTCTTGGACTGTTACTCCTGCTGGCGGTGTTGGTGGCTATACGTATTCATGGTCGGGTAGCGACAGTCTAAACGGTACCACTCAGACTGTATCTCATACCTACTACACTCCAGGCACTGTCACTGGTACTGTGATCGTTACTTCTGGTACGCAGACGGTGACCGTGAGTGCGACCGCAATCGTGACGAGTACTCCGGCTCCTGCCGTTTCTAGTGGTGGTTGTCCTGGTGGTTGCGGCGGTGGCGTGAATCCTCCAAATGTCATCCTCGCCGACACCAAGCAGGTGAAGGCCTCGACGTTGGCTTCGGCAGCTTTTGTATACTTGAATCAAGTGCCGTATACCGGTATTGAAGACTACATCGCCTCTATTGTGTTTCTCATCGGCTTGTTCGCCGTATCGTTTGCGGGCTCGTGGTATTTCGTGTTTCGGAAGGTGGCGTAAAAGACCTTTTCCACAGGTTTGCAACAAGATACTTGACTAACACCCGCAAGGGTGTTATTCTTTATGTATGTCTCCTGAATCAGAATATTTTCATCCAACGCTAGAAAAGGTTGAGGAAATGAAAGCGGGAGGCCGAGAATGCAACAATCCATTCGTTCCCATCACACAGCTCGAAGCTGAGTGCGCAGGGAATCCTCTCTTGGAGGAAATCTTGTACGACACATTGGAGCAGTGTGACAGATACACTGAAACAGTGCTTCGGTTCGAGCAAGTGATCCTCCGAGGTTTGGAAGCGAATGGTGATGGCACGAGGGCGGAGATTGATGGAATTCGGAAACGAGTCCACGATACCACTATCGAGCAAATCAATATTCTCGCGCGCTCTTTGAGAAAGGCTGGAAAAAATGCCGACTGGATCCAAAAGGTCTCACAGGCACAACGCGCAGGCTATGCTAAGTTTGCTCTCACTACATCGTTTGAGCGAATTCAGGCCGTGTCTGCATAACCCATAACGAAAGGAAAGTATCCATGCAAAATCCATCATTCTTTAGTTTGAATTTGGAGCAGAAAAAGCAAATCCTGCGTTACGCGGAGCTGGCGTTCAAGAGTCAGCACGAAGTGAAGCACGAGTGGCTCAATGAAATGGAGCAAATCCAGAAGGCACTCGACTTCACTCCGACGCAAATCCTTGCGATGGCGCAAGAGAAGATCGCCGGGTCAGTGGAGTAGGGTCATAGCTTGTAGCATTCTTGCTACAGAAACGGAACACTGCACAGGTGGGCCGTTTTTTATTGGGTTGCCACCGTACTGGTTCGATGGATTACGCCTTCTTTTTAATCTCCTCCGTCAATTTTGCTACCACTTCGACTGCTTTCATTTGACCGAGGTTGCCGGTGTCGCGAGACTCGAGGGTCACGGCGTCAGCAGCGAGGTCCTTGTCACCGATGATGACAAAGTACGGCACGCGGTCGGTCTTGGCCTGGCGGACTTTTTTGCCGAAGCCCTCATTACCGAGCAATACTTCTGAACGGACACCAGCCGCACTGAGCTCGGCATGTATCTTGGTGGCGGCTTCGTGGTGGTTATCGCCTATAGGAATCACGCGCACCTGAGTGGGTGCCAGCCAGAGTGGGAAGTTGCCAGCAAAATGTTCAATGATAATACCCATGAATCGCTCGAGTGAGCCGGAGATGGCGCGGTGGATTACTACTGGTCGCTCTTTGAAACCCTTGTCGTTGGTAAAGGAAAGATCAAAACGCTCGGGGAGGTTGAAGTCACATTGGATGGTAGCAAGCTGCCACTGTCGGCCAATGGAGTCTTTGAACATGAAGTCGAGCTTCGGTCCGTAGAAGGCGGCCTCACCCTCCACACGCTTGAAGGGGAGCTTGTTAGCGATAGCAGCTTTTTCGAGAGAGCTTTCGGCGGTGTTCCAGACATCGTCGCCGCCAAGGTAGATGCTTCGGTCGGCGCCGCGCACTGACAGGCTCACCCAGTAATCTTTCATCAAACCAAATGGCTCGTAGAAGGTCTTGATTACATCAACGATAGTCGCCACTTCTTGCTCAATTTGTGATACTGCACAAAAGAGGTGACCGTCGTCCTGAGTGATGGCGCGCACGCGGGTGAGACCACCCAATTGACCTGATTTTTCATCGCGGTACACCGTCGCTGGTTCGAAATAGCGGACCGGCATGTCTCGATAGGAAAACTGATTGTCGGCAAAGATCTGCATGTGGTGCGGACAGTTCATCGGCTTCATGATGAATTTTTCTTCCTTACCCTGCACGCGGAAGAGCTCGTCGCCAAATTTCGCTGCGTGTCCAGAGGTGATATAAAGCTCTTCACGAGCGATGTGTGGTGTCCAGACCCGTGAGTATCCGCGATCTTTGTGGAGTGACCAAAGGAAATCCTCGATCTCCTTGCGGATGATCATACCCTTTGGTTGCATGAGCGGAAGGCCAGCGCCGACAAGTGGGGAAATGGTGAAGAGGCCGAGCTCGCGGCCGAGCTTTTTGTGGTCGCGCTTCTTGGCTTCCTCGAGCATCTTTTCATAGTTGTCCAGCGCTTCCTTGCTTTCGAAGGCGAGCCCGTAGATGCGAGTGAGCATTTTGTTGGCTTCGCTACCGCGCCAATATGCGCCAGCAATATGAGTGAGTTTGAAGCTGTTTACGGGGATCTCCTTGGCTGGATCTTCGGCGTGGCCACCGCGACAGAGGTCGGTGAATTCACTTTCACCATCGCCGCAGGTGTAAAGAGTGATTTTTTCCTTGCGCTCGATGATGCCTTCGATGAGCTCGAGCTTGTATGGATTGTTGGCAAAAATCTTTCGTGCGTCGGCCGGGGAGACCTCAATGTGGGTGAATGCATGCCATTCATGGAGGAGTTCGCGCATTTTCTTTTCAATTTTCGGGAGGTCCTTTTCGGAGATGGCAGCTGTTCCTTTTTCTTCATTGGTGCCGGTGGTTGGAAATTCAAAGTCGTAATAGAAGCCATTTTCGGTGGCGGGGCCGATGGTGGTTTTTGCATCTGGCGAGAAGCATAGTACCGCCTTGGCGAGCAGGTGGGCGAGAGTGTGACGCTTGTGTTCGAGTGAGGTTTTCATAAGGGGTAAAATAATTAAATTGCTATTACGGAATACAAAACGCCCGAGCAAACGGACGACGGGTCGTCCATTTGCTCGGGCGGGGGAGTGGCGGTGCTTTGCACCGGACTTCCTCGTGGTTCCACCGAGCTTTTCGCCTCGCGTCTGCGCGCTCGGCGAACTCTCTTCCTCTTCTGAGGCTGACAGATTAGGATTTTCATCACATCGCTTTTAGGGTCTCCCTTTTGGCGATGTCTGTAGTTGGTAGCCACAGCAATCTCTATGTCGTCTATCGTACCACCTCTTTTGTTGGTAGGCAAATTGAATATATCTATTATGTTGACAATATAGTATATAAATGATACTATTTTCCGTAGTCAATGTAAAAAAACGAAAAAGAAAGGACAGTCCTTTGTGAATATACTCAATAATCTCAACACATTTCGGAGTGGCCTCGCTCAATCATGGAAGACTGCGGTAGAGGTAAACAGTATCATCTTCAGGATCGACCGGCGTTTCGCAACCATCTCTTGGCTCTGGTCTATTGGTGGTAGTGTCGTGCAGGTCGTCAAAATTACTGTCTTCGGCTTTGGTATTGGTCAGGTTATCGACGGTTTTGTGCATACGAAGCAGTTTGATCTCAACTTACTGATCTGTATCGGAGCGGTGATGGTTGGTTGGAAAATGTCTCGACAAGCCGCACAGGCAGTAATGTCGCATTTTCGATCGATCTTCAACCTAAACTTCAGTCATCGGATGCGCGAGTTACGTATCGATAAGATGAATTCTTTGGACATCGGTCGCCTCACACATCGTCCATTTGTGGATGTAGCTGAGAGTGCGGCTGAACAAAGTCAGCCAGCGATCAGAGAGTTGTGGGACTCCCAACGGCAATTTGTAGCCAATGTCTTCGGACTCTGCGGGTCTGTTGGTCTGGTGTCGGTGCTTGATCCCATCCTCATCTTTGTTGCACTCATACCACTTGTTCCCGAAGCTGTTTGTAGTCTGCGCACTGAGCGCCGGCGGCAGAAGGCGTGGGAGGACCAAATACTTGATCGACGTCACTACGCCATGTTCAGTCGATGGCTGGTAGAGGCGGAAAGACTAATTCAAACGAGTCTGCTTGGTAAGCTCGCATTTATGCGAGTCAAGCACGTGTTCTATCGTGACGAAATCCGTAGAGCCGAGAAAGTCAATCAGGATCAGTCACTGCGCGAAAAGATGTGGCTCACATTGTTTTCAGGCATTGTCTTCGCCGTGTCCTGTGTCTATCTAGGTTTCCGTATCAGCGAAGGAAGTCTTTCGATCAGTGCCATGGTTATCCTCTTCGGTTCACTGGATACGTTCCGCGAAGCTTTGGATTCTTGCATTCATGATTTTATTGTTCTCTACAGTGGAGACAAGGATTATGATTATCACCGTCAGTTTATGGCGGCAATGCCAATGATTATGCAAGCGGGTTCAAATTCTGCTGTCATTGGACGTTGTCCGACCATTGAGTTCAGGGGAGTGCATTTTTCTTATCCCTTGGATGTCGGATACACACCTCCGATTCTGGCTGGATGTAGTTTTTCGATCCCGGCCGGGCAAAAGATCGCTATCGTCGGAGGAAATGGTTCGGGGAAGTCGACCAGTATGCATCTCCTCTCACGGCGGTATCTGCCGAGTGAGGGGGTGGTGTTGATTGGCGATACTCCACTGAGTGAGATTGTTGAGGCACGCTGGCTCAGCCACGTGGCATACATGACCCAGTCATTTGTCTTGCCAGGTCTCGATATCGACATGGCAATCACATTCCAGGATCGGGACAAGATCGACCAGACTCGCTTCGCATCAGCGGTGCGGATAGCAGGTTTGGATGAGTTTGTGCAACCCTTGACAAAGGGATATCAGACTCGACTTGGCGCTCATTGGCCTGGTGGTGTGGAGTTTTCTGGTGGGCAGAGACAGCGTCTTATGCTTGCCGCGACACTCTATCGACTTCTGTCACCAGAGGTGCACATCGGCATCTTTGATGAGCCGATGTCTAGTTGTGATCACGAGACTAAGTGCCGGTTCTATCAAGCCGTCAGCACGCTTGGTGGTAAGACTGTCATCTTAGTCGTCCACGACCCTGGTTTCCTTCACTTGTTTGACCGAGTGTTGGTGATGCGGGGTGGCCGAGTGGTCGGTGATATTACCGAACCGGAGCAAATTCGTGCGTTTCAGAATGAGCAGTTTCTCAGCAAAAGGTGAAAACCTCCAAAAACCCGAAGCGGCTTGCCGCTTCGGGTTTTTATCTTGTCTTTTTTACACCAACGCCTTCGCTTTCTCCACAATAAGACTCACTTCGCCGTTGCGGTGCGAAACCTTTCCTTTGATGGCGATGCATTTTTCGAGGACAATGAGGGATTTGAATTCAGTGAGCGTTCTGGGGAAGACCACCGCCTCCATCGATCCAGACAGATCAGCGATTTTCATAAACACCATCTGCTCACCTTTCTTGGTGGCGATCGGTCGCAATTCTTCGATGATACCGGCCACGACGACGATGGCGCCCTCCTTGCCCTCCTCACGGATTTTTTTCACGTTGACGTCACGCTTTTCGAGGATCTCTCGGTATTTGTCGAGTGGATGGCCGGAGACGTAGAGGCCGAGGAGCTCTTTTTCCCAAGCGAGGCGGTCGGACATAGGTGCGGCCGGCACTTCGGCGAGCTTCAGAGTAGCGCCGGTACCGGCCGCTGCGCCTGTCAGGCCACCAAACAACGAATCTTGATTCGCCGCCGCCTTCGCCAACTCTTTGTTGTACATGAGTAATGTCTCAATGTTTGCGAGCATCGAACCACGTTCGCCCAGCTCGTCGAGTGCACCCGCTTTGATGAGCGCTTCGAGTGATTTTTTATTGATATTTTTATCCTTCACGCGCTCGAGAAAGTCGGTGAGCGACTTGAAGCGTCCCGCTCGCTTGCGTTCCTCGATGATGGCTGTGGCTGCTCCTTGGCCGAAGTTTTTGATGGTCACGAGTCCAAAACGGATGCGATCTTTGGTTTCGTCGGCACTCGCAGGGCGACTTGCGCCAGTCGCGGTAGTGACGATCGGCTGACCTTTCACGATGGTGAATTGGCTAAAGCTTTCATTGACCGACGGTGGTAGTACGGGTATACCCATGCGCTTGCACTCGGTGATGATTTCACCGATTTTTTCGACATCTCCAGAGTCCGCCGTGAGCACTGCCGACATATAAATAGCAGGGAAGTTTGCCTTCATGTACGCCGTCTGGTACGCCACACGGCCGTAGGAGGCTGCATGTGCTTTGTTAAAACCATACGCAGCGAAGGGTTCGATCAATGTCCACAGCTCTTTTGCCGTGTCTTCTTTCATGCCATTTTTCACCAATCCTGCCAAAAGCTTCCCCTTCTGCTCCTCCATTTCTTTTGGAATCTTTTTACCCATGGCCTTGCGGAGCTTATCGGCTTCGAGCCAAGAGTAGCCACCGAGCTTGATCGCGGTGAGCATAACATCGTCCTGATAGGTGATCACTCCATACGAACGATCCAAAATGTCTTTCAGGCGTGGGTCGAGATAGCGGATTTTTGAGTTGTCGTGTTTGCGCTCGATATAGTCTGGAATCTTTTCCATCGGGCCGGGGCGATAGAGGGCCACCATCGCGTTGATGTCGTGGATGGTCGAAGGTCGGAGATCTTTGAGAAAGCGCGTCATGCCCGAGCCGTTGAGCTGGAAGAGGCCAATAGTCTCGCCACGAGCGAGCATTTCAAAAGTTTTCTTGTCGGTAACATCGACGTTTTCAATGTCGACGGTGACACCTTCAATTTTTTTCACGCGATCCACGGCGTCGGCGAGAATGGAGAGATTTTTGATGCCGAGGAAGTCAAATTTGAGCAAGCCCATACCGTCCTCGCCGACGCCGTGCATGTCGTATTGGGTAATAATTTTATCCTCACCCTTGGTATCGTACTGGAGCGGTACGTATTCGGTGAGGGGTTGTGGGCCGATCACCACGCCGGCGGCGTGTACGGAGATGTGTCGGGCACAGCCTTCGATCTTTTTCGCCATGTCGATGATTTGCTTCGTGTCCTCATCCTCCTTGTACAGCTTTTTTAGTTCGGGCACTTCGTCGAGTGCGCGGTCGATGGTCATGGGGAAACCTTGGGCACCCATTGGGATGAGTTTGGAGATTTTGTCGCCGACTTCGTAGCCGAAGCCGAGCGCGCGGGCGACGTCTCGTACCGACCCGCGCGCCATCATCGTACCGAAGGTTCCGATTTGTGCCACATGATCTTTCCCATACTTTTTTCGAGCATAGTCGATCACTTCGTCGCGACGGTTGTCGGCGTAGTCCATGTCGATATCGGGCGCCGACGGTCGCTCCGGGTTGAGAAAACGCTCAAAGGGGAGCTTGTATTCGAGCGGATCTACGTTGGTGATGTGGGCGAGGTAGGTCACCAATGAACCGGCGACCGATCCTCGGATTGTGGTGAGGATGTTGTGTTCATGGGCAAAGCGCAACAGGTCGGACACCACGAGGAAGTATTGCGCGTACCCTTTGTCTTTGATGACTTTTAATTCGTATTCGAGACGGGCGAACATTTCCGGTGTTTCCGCGATGCCGCGGGCCTTGATGCCTTCGTACGCAAGAAATTTTAATTCTTCGTCGTATGAGCGACCGCTTTCGACGACATAGTTCGGGAACAGCCATTTGCCGAGGGTGAGGTCGAGGTTGCACATCGCGGCGATTTTTGCGGTATTGGCCAGTGCTTCGGCACCGACAGAGCCATCTTTTTTGAAGAGCTTCTCCATCTTTTTTGTCGTCATGAAAGAGAAGTCCGTGTCGTCGGCGCCAAGGCCACCGTTGCCACCACGATCACCACCGTCACCGGAGCTATTCACCATCATCAAGGTGTTGCGGGCTTGTTTGTCGTCTGGGGAGATGTAATAGATGTCGTGAGCAGCTACGAGTGGAGTGTTGGTCGCTTTGCCGAGAGCGATGATGTGCTCCATCAGTGCTTCATGACCTTCGATACCAGTGTGATGGGTGATTTCCAAAAAGACATTTTCGGCGCCGTAGGTGGATTTGTAGAAAGCGATAATCTCGCGGGCTTTTTCCTGCGCTTCTGGCGCGTCTGGTCCGGCCGCTCCACGCAATGCCGCCGCCACTTCGCCTCCGAGGGACGGGATAATGCACACCAGCCCGGCGGGGTATTGCGAGATGAGTTCACGATCGAGACGTGGCTTGTAGTAGAAGCCGTCAAAGTGAGAAATAGTCACGAGCTTCACGAGGCTCTTGTAGCCGGCGTGGTCTTTCGCCAGGAGTATCAGGCGGGTACGTCGGTTGTCCACGCCGGCCTGCTTGTCTTTGCGTGACCGTGCCGCAATATACGCATGCACACCGATAATCGGCTTGACCCCCGCCTTTTTGCAGTCTTTGTAAAACTCAATCGCTCCATACAAGCTGCCGTTGTCGGTGAGGGCGAGTGCCGTCATGCCGTCTTCTTTTGCCGCATCTATGAGATCAGAAATTTTCGGCAACGCCGCCAGCAAGGAATAGTGGCTATGGACGTTTAGGTGGGTGAAATTGGACATGTGAATTGCCTGGTGGGGAGCGCAGGGTCGCTGTTTTTAAGATGCAGTAAGTATAGCAAAAAGGTATCATAGTAGCCATGAAGCCATCTGCGAACAGGCGCTACATCATCGGTATCGACGAGGTCGGGCGCGGACCACTTGCTGGGCCTGTAGCAGTGGGAGTACTCATTCTCAAAAAGCCCTTGCCGAAGGATTTTTGGCGAGCCGATCGTACGGGTCGCAAGCATCGCGTCTTCGACTCCAAGCAAATACGGCCCGCTGAGCGTGCACTTTGGTATTCACGTATCTGTGCCGCACAAAAAAGCGGTTATCTTGATTTCAAGGTTACTTTTGTCAGCTCAAAAATTATCGACACCAAGGGATTGTCTTTCGCTATCCGAAAAGCTCTCGAGACATCCCTATACACGGTGTTTCGTTCGGCCAACCTCGCACTCGCTCAATGTGATGTTCGCCTCGACGGGGGATTGAAGGCGCCTGCCGACTTCATTCGTCAAAAGACGATCATTAAAGGCGACGCTTCCGAGGTTTCCATCGGTCTCGCTTCTATCGTTGCCAAGCATTTGCGTGACAAAAAGATGGTTGCGTATGCCAAAAAGTATCCTTTGTACGGATTCGATGTTCATAAGGGGTATGGTACCGCCAAGCATCTAGAGGCCATCCGTGCCCATGGCCTCTGTCCGCTTCACCGTCGTTCGTTTTTAGGTAGGGTCAATGGAGGGGTCTTGCGAGAAAAATGAGTACCCTCGGATTTTGCATCCAAAAGGATGCAAAAAGGATGCAAAATCCGAGGGTACTCAAAAAAGTTGGCAGATACCCCTCAATTCGACCCCTTTGCCGCTAGATAGTTGCAAAAATAGCCATATGGTGTATACTACTTAGCACTATGGTAGTACGAATGCGCGCCAATCGGTCTCATACCGGCAATCGCCGATCCCACCACGCCCTCACAGGTCCGCGGATTTCTATTGATGCCAAGACTGGTATTCCTCATCAGCGACACCGAGTGTGTCTCGAAACCGGCAATTACCGAGGTATGCAGATCCTCGATGTTACGGGAACCGCGGTAAGTCAGGCGAAGAAAGTCCAGGCCAAGCTCCCAGCAAAGGCAGTAAGCAAGAAGGAGGCGAAAAAGTAAGCAAAAAGGTCGGTCATCGGTCTAGCTCTTAACACAAACCAAGCACACCACATGGCAAACAGACATCTAGCTCGATCGGTAGTGATGCAAGCCCTCTTCGAATGGGATTTTGCTCATCGCCCCGATGCGGAGATCAAGGACATTCTCGTCCGCGATGCCAAGGAGTTTGCTCCTGGTTTGACCGACTATTCTTTCCTCACCGCCCTCGCAGAGAGTGTTCTCAAGAAGCGTCCAGAGCTCGATGACATTATCCAAAAAGCCGCACCTGAGTGGCCAATAGACAAGATTTCCGTAGTCGACCGAAACATCCTCCGTCTCGGTCTCTATGAGCTTTTGTTTGCGGACCGCGAAGAAGTGCCGGCGAAAGTAGCGATCAATGAGTCGATCGAGCTTGCCAAAACCTTTGGCGGCGAAAATAGTGGCAAGTTCATCAACGGTGTCCTTGGCTCCGTGTACAAAGAGCTTGGTGAGCCAGGCAAAGACAGTGCACCAAAGGCGAAGAAGAAAGTCGTTGATCCAAAAGACTATCCTATCGAGAAGCTTGGTGGCGCCGTGGTGTACGCTCGTGAGACCAAAAATGGTGAGGAGCACATCTACCTCGCAATGGTGCACGACATTTTTGGTCGTTGGACCCTCTCGAAAGGTCATTACAAAGAAGGCGAGACCGACCAGGAGGCGATCAAGCGAGTGGTGATGGAGGAAATGACCCTCGATGTGCAGATTCAGCAGGAGCTCGGTCGCAATGAGTACATCGCTTCCGATCCAGAGAAGGGCAAGCTTCGCAAACAAGTATTGTATTTCATGGCAGAGTCACCGTTTGTGCCATTGAAGCTTGCAAAGTCCGGCGGACTCGACGATGCGCGCTGGTTCCACCTTTCGGAAATCCTCGATTTGAATTTGTATAATGACATTCTGCCTATTGTGACCAAAGGAGTGAACCTGCTCACCGGCGCGACGAAGGATACCGCAAAAGAAGAAGTGAAGACGAAATAACATGGACTTTTCTGTATTTGAAAAAATTATTGGCATCACCTTCACAGATAAAAACCTGCTCAAGCAGGCATTTGTTCATCGTTCCTTTTTAAATGAAAACAAAGGTTCGTCTGTCGACCACAACGAGCGGCTCGAATTCCTTGGTGACGCCGTTCTCGAGCTCATCTCCACTGTGTATTTGTACAAAAAGTATCCGCAGAGTCACGAGGGCGATCTCACGGCATATCGTTCGGCGTTGGTAAATGCAGTGAACCTTGCAGAAGTCGCCGCCAAGCTTCAGATGGACAAGTTTCTGTTGTTGTCCCACGGCGAGAGCAAGGACAAAGGCAAGGCACGTCAGTATATTTTGGCCAACACCATTGAGGCGCTTATTGGAGCGATCTATCTCGATCAGGGCTATGATGTAGCGGAAAAATTTCTCACGAAAAATGTGCTGTATTTAATCGACGACGTGGTGGCGAAGCGTGCGTGGATCGATGCAAAAAGCCTGTTTCAGGAGAAGGCACAGGAGGTGGATGGAGTGACTCCGCTCTACAAGGTGCTGAAGGAGACCGGTCCCGATCACGACAAGTCTTTTATCGTCGGTGTGTTTATCCGTGACAAAAAGATTGCTCAAGGCGAAGGGAAGTCCAAGCAGGAGGCTGAGCAGGAGGCGGCGAAGGAGGGCGTGAAGGTGAGGGGGTGGTAATGCACTTTTGTTGGTTTGCTGTCCAGCTGTGCGTTGCAAACATTTTACTTACGTACGCCATTGACATTCTATATTTTTAAGTGTAGCGTGTTTATAGACACGGTCAATTACGGCCGAATTGGAAACAGCTTAAGTTTATGAAAAAGATCCTGAAAAAACCAGTAAGAAAGACTCTCACGTTTGGACGCAAGCCCAAAGGGAAGTGCAAGGCGACACTTTCAGACATCAAGGAATTCCTTCTTGCGGCCAGTCCTCACAAACCGCCCACCTCCCTCGATACTCTCGATGAGAAAAAGTCGCTGAACGCTCATCGCTTGAATGCCTTGTTGGCTGAAGTGAACAAGGCATTCAAGAACATCATCCAAAGACATCCCAGTCTTTTGTCTGCACTCGAGCTATGTCGAGAAAATTGGAAAGGTGATCCGTATCTTAGCTTTTACGGGTCAAGTCCGAAGGATGCTTGGGAGAACTCTTTCTCTCCAACTTGCCACGGCCGAACGGTTCTCATTTTGCACCTATTCGGTTTTTCCAATGTAGCCGGGACAATCTCTCTGGCTATTCTGCCTAACAACCGAATTGGTCTGCTTATCAGTCATAATGTTTCGGCTATGGAGTTTTTCTACCACACGGACGTCATTGTCTCTGAAGACCATCCAGTGTCTTGTAACTCACTCCTGATTGACTGGCTTGACCAGCTCGCCGGAGAGGATGAGCTCTGGCTATTCGTCTCATTCAGGCTCAAGGAATTCCTTGATCTCAAGAAATCAGTCTGAATCCGTAATCCTGTTCCTTTCTTCCTCCACATATGCTGCCGGCGCATGCCGGCAGCATTTCTTTTTCCCCAAAACCTCGGAAATGGTATGATAGTAGGCATGTTGAAGGGCCTAGAGATAGCGGGTTTTAAGTCTTTTGCGAAAAAGAGTGATTTGCATTTTACGACGCCGATTACGGCGATTGTCGGGCCGAATGGCTCGGGAAAGTCCAATGTAGCCGAAGCGTTTCGTTTTGTGCTGGGTGAGCAGTCGATCAAGTCGCTGCGCGGTAAGCGCGGCGAGGACCTCATTTTCAACGGGTCAAACAAAGCGTCGAAGCTCAACCGTGGTTCGGTGAAGGTGACATTCGACAATACTCGCCGCGCTTTCAACCTCGATTTCGACGAGGTGACGATTGAGCGCGTGGTCCATCGTGATTCGTCAAATGAGTATTTCATCAACGGCTCACTCGTGCGTCTGCGTGATGTCATCGAGCTCCTTGCCACGGCGCATGTCGGTGCTACCGGTCATCACATCATTTCTCAAGGCGAAGCCGATCGGGTACTCAACACCAACATGTTTGAACGTCGCGAGATGATTGAGGATGCACTTGGTCTCAAAATATATCAATACAAGAAACAAGAGTCGCTCCGCAAGCTGGAGAAGACGGAAGAAAATATCAAATCAGTGGAGTCTTTGCGCCGCGAGATTGCGCCACATCTGAAATTTCTGCGTAAGCAGGTGGAGAAGCTCGAGAAGGCACGAGAGATGAAACTATCGCTCGTCCAGCTGTATCGTGAATATTTCAAGCGTGAGGAATTGTACGTGAAGCACCAGAAGGAGCTATTGGAGAAAGAACGTCACGCGCCGTTGGCAGAAATGAAGACGTTGGAGGCTGAATTGGCGCGTGCAAAGAAGACTCTCGAGGCTTCACAGAAAGAAAGTGGACGTAGTGGCGAGCTATTAGATATCGAGGCGAAGCTGAAGGGTGAACGGGCACAGCGAGATGTGTTGAACCGTGAACTCGGTAGATTGGAGGGAGAGATTTCTGGTGTGGAGCGCGCTATTCGCCGCATCGATCAGGCTTCGGCTGTGGAGGAAAACAAAACGGTGTATTTGCGTGATGTGCGCACGCTAGTACAAAGTGTGGAAGCCGAAATCGCTCGGGCGGATGAGGGAAATTTCCGTGCTATTTTGGCGAAGATACGTGAGGCGTTTAGCAGCTTCATTTCCACCAATCGTGGCGATGTTGGGGAGTCACAGAAGGAGGAGTTGCAAAAAGAGCTTGCGCGTTTGCGTGGCGAGAAAGCCGATGTGGAAAAGCGCGCCGCGGCGGCGCGCGATGCCGAGCATACCCTGAACGACCAGTATCTCCGTCTTAAAAGCGAGATCGAAAAAGAAAAAGAGGGTGGTCTCGAGGCAGAGAAAACAATTTTGAAAATCATGGCTCGCCAAAACGAGCTCAATGGCAAGCTTTCTAGTCTCCGCGCCGTCGAGGAACGTGTCTTGCTTGAAGCTGAAGATTTGAAACGGGAGATGGGCGAGGCCGGTATGATGGTGGGTCGTGATGCGCTTGATTATGCCGGCTTGTTGGCCACAGCCGAAGAGGTTGCTGGCGCGCTTGCTGAGGTGCGTGCCATGCAGCTGGAGCGCCGCCGCGCCATTGAGAAGATCAAGATTCGCTTGGAGGAATCCGGCGCGGCGGGTGGCGACGAGGTACTCAAGGAATTCCGCGAGTCTGAGGAACGTGACGCATTCCTCGCGCGCGAGATTGAAGATTTACACAAGTCCGCAACTTCACTCACCGCGCTTATTAAGGAGCTCGATGAAAAGCTCAATAGCGAATTCCGTACTGGTATTGAAAAAATCAATGCACAATTTCAGCAGTTTTTTGCCCTCATGTTTGGTGGTGGTACTGCTTCGCTTGCCTTGGTGAAAGAAGAAAAGAAGCGCCGCCGCTCTGCACTCAGCTTGCTGGGTGACGACGATGGTGAAACGATGTCCGACGCGCGAGACGGCGGCGCGACCGACGAAGATGACCAGCCCGAAAAGCTCAAAGAAGGAATCGAGATTCAAGTGAGTCTGCCACACAAAAAAGTGAAAGGCCTGATGATGCTCTCCGGCGGAGAACGAGCGCTCACTTCGATCGCGCTCCTTTTTGCGATGTCCCAGGTCAATCCACCACCATTCATCATCCTCGACGAAACCGACGCCGCTCTTGATGAGGCCAATTCTCGCAAGTACGGCGACATGATCGAAAGCCTCTCAAAATACTCCCAGCTCATCCTCATCACCCACAACCGCGAGACCATGTCCCGCGCCGGCGTCGTCTACGGTGTCACGATGGGTAGCGATGGTATTTCAAAGCTTCTCTCGATTGCCTTTGAAGAAGCGGTGCTGGTGGCGAAGTAGTGTATCGAAAATTAGCTCTTTCTTTATCTTTTCTTTGCGATTTCTCTATCATCGTTTTGCTATGCTGTTTTCGTGTCTGTCGACGATGAAAAATTTGAACTACTGAAAGAACGAGTCAGGCATGCCTATCAAAATACTGGTAGGGTGTTTTGTCCGTTCTTGCAGGAAACTATTGTATTTAACCATCTTGGATTAAACCACTTCTTTTTTAAAGGAAATAATCGTCGACGGCCAGTGAGTGATTCATATCAGAGACTTCGTCTATTTACATTTGTACCTACGATTCTCAATCTGTCTCATACGCTTCAAGACATGAGGATTATGAATCGATTTGAAAATGTAAAATCAGGTTCTCGTTGGTCACAAACACTTTCTTCTGTTCGGTATTTTGAATTTGTTGCATTGATAGATGGCTACAGAATCAAGATTGTCTTAAAGCAAGTCAACGAAGGTCCTATTTTCTTCTTGAGCGTCATACCGGCATGGAGAAAGAATCTTGATAGTGATGAAGAGCCGTTGATACTTACATAGAGCAAAAAACACCGCGGCCGCGGTGTTTTTTGCTCCTACTTGGCTACAGCTTAGTGGCCGTGACAGGGCATGCCCTCCAAGTACTACAATTCTATTATTTCACAATCACGTAGTCAAGTGCTTTTCGTTCCATATCGGCCGAAATAATTTTGAATTTCACGACATCGCCAAGAGTGTACATTTTTTTGGTTTTGTCACCGACGAGGCGGTAATTTTTCTTGTCCAGAGAGTAGAAGTCGTCGCCGAGCTCGCGGATTTTGGCCATACCTTCGCATTTCGTAGCATTTTCTTCGATATAGATGCCCCATTCAGTGACACCGGTGATGGTGCCCTCAAAGACTTGACCGACTTTGTCTTGCATGTATTCCACCTGCTTGTATTTGATCGAAGATCGTTCGGCTTCGGCGGCGATCACTTCGCGCTCGCTCGATTTTACAGCGGCGCGCTCATAGGTAACAATTTCGTGTTCAGGGATGGTGTGATTATCGAGATAGTGTTGGAGTACGCGATGTACCAAAACGTCGGGATAGCGTCGGATCGGTGAAGTGAAGTGGGCGTAGTGCTTGAAGGCCAAGCCGAAATGTCCGATGTTTTGTGTTGAATAAATTGCCTTCGCCATTGAACGGATGGTGGCAGTGCGGATGAGCGACTCGTGTGGGGTGCCAGTGACAGAGTTGAGCATCTGCTTGATCGCTTTCGAGGTGATCTTGCCGTCGTGCGACTCGAGCTCGTAGCCGAGGGCTTTGATGAATTCAGCGAGGTCGGCCAGCTTTTCAGGATCGGGAAGGTCGTGGATACGGTACAGGAGGCTTGGTCGCTTGTTGGCTTTTTTGGTGTCGATGTTGTGTACAAAAAGCGCCACTTCGCGATTGGCGAGGAGCATAAATTCCTCGACGAGCTTGTGCGCATCAAAACGCTTTTTCAAGATAACCCGTAGTGGCTTGCCAGTACCAGGCTCAAGCTCAAATTTTACTTCGTCTTTTTCAAAATCAATGGAGCCGTCAGCAAAACGCTGGGCGTTGAGTTTTTTTGCGATTTGGTTGAGGGTGGTGAGGGCCTCGGCGTGTTCGATACCGTTGGGTTTCCCGTTAGCGTCTTTACCGCTCTTGTCGGCTTCACCTGTCAGCACCGCCTGTGCACTTTCGTAGGTGTAGCGATGATTGGAGTTGATGACAGTACGGCCAAACCAACGTTCTTTCACTTGGCCAGCGGTGTTCATGATGCAGATCGCTGAAAAAGCCGCCTTGTCCTCGTGAGCGTTGAGGCTACACAGGTCGTTGGAGAGAACCTCGGGGAGCATCGGGATAGTGCGGTCCACCATGTATACGGAGCACGCGCGCTTGCTCGCTTCGCGATCAAGCGCGCTCCCTGGTCGGACATAGTGCGAAACATCGGCAATATGAACACCGATCTCATACAGATCTTCTCCCGCCCGCCCGCCCGCTTTCTTTGTTTCTTCTGCACTTAGCTTTTTGAAAGAGATAGCATCGTCAAAGTCTTTTGCGTCGTGCGGGTCGATGGTGAAAGTGAGGGTGTCTCGCATATCCCGACGTTTAGCGATCTCGGTGGCTGACATCGGCTTCTGGGTACGTTCGATCTCATCAGCTTCAGCCTCAACTTCTTTCGGAAATACCGTATCGAAGCCTTTTTCGAGGACAATAGAAAACATCTCGGCGTCATTGTTGCCTTTCTTGCCAATGATGTTCAAGGCAACGGCTTGCGGGTTTTTGCCTTCCACCCATTCGGTCATTTCCACCATCACCTTCATGTCAGCCGAGAGGTCTTTGAGTGGAACCTTGCCCTCGACAATCTCGAAGTCGCGATACATGCGGCGATCGTCGGGAATCAAAAAGTATTTGCCTTTCTCAATCTCTACCACGCCAACAAAACGAGTCTTGGCTCGCTGGATAATGCGCGTAACTTCGCCCTGTGGGCGAGGGGAGCGGGGATCTTTTGGGGCAGGCTTCACTTCCACCTCGTCGCCGTGCATGGCGGTATGAAGGCGGTCTGGCTGTATCTCGATATCGTCCGCGTCTTCCGGAGCGCCTTCTATTGAGAGATACCCAACACCTTTCGAGCTAACAGAGACAGTGCCGCGATAGAGGCCGGCTGCATTTGATGAAGATTTCATAGAGGAATGTGCAATGAATATAGCAGAAAAAAGTGGCGATGGCTACGATGTTGACATTCTGTATCGAAGGTGGCATTTTTAGGTGAGCACAGTTCTCCACAACCACGTTTTGGAGACCAACCCTCAACCCCATACGAAAGTCTATGCATACTGCCAAAAGTCTCACTGAGGCCAAAAGGCCTACCCAAGTGGGAAGCATCGTCTGTCTTCCTCCACCCCATCCGTTTCTGCAGCGCGGCCTGAGTCGTCTGCCGAGCGCGTGTCACTCTGAATGGTTTACGGAAGTCTCTGTTCATGGAGGATTGCTAGGCACCTCGCAGACTTTGTCGCAGGACTCTTTGCTTGCTGCCATTACTTCACACTACACGCACATCCAAGTGTCTTACAGTCGTGAGCCAGGCTGGATTGCAAAGGTGCCACCGACGGTAGCGCATGAGATTCGCCGCCGGCACGCTATCAACGGTTCGCAAGAAGTCGTCATCGAGCACTCCGGTGCCGGTGGCGTGCGTTTCTGTGCGCCGCACGGTTCGCTCTTTGCTGAAGCTGAGAACGTATTCGACTTCAGGCGCCTGAGTGGCATTGCTCAGCTTTCGAACTTGCGTGTGCCGGTTTCCCTTGCTCCGCCACACAACACTCAGCCAACGCCGATGCGAAAGCGCTTCTCGCATACACGCTCAGAGCATTCTCGGCGAGTTGCGGGATTTATGACGCTCATGGTGGCGAATACCCTCACAGAGCAGCTTTCTCCAGCGACCGTCGCCGCCGTTGGTCATGATACCCTCACAGAGCAGCTTTCTCCAGCGACCGTCGCCGCCGTTGGTCATGATACCCTCACGGCTGCTGGTGGCGACATGACTCATGCCATCAATCGCACTGACTTCGATGAGGATGTCCATTTTCGAACACTGCTTAATCGTCCGAACTTCCGCTCGTTTCTCGAACACTGGAAGCTTCCGGGTGAACTCATCGTCTCCACGGTCGCCAGCAAGGGTTTGCTTGGCGACATGCTCGACGTAGCCGACAAACTCGGCTACGTTGGGCTCGATGCCGATCACTACCTTGCGGCGGTAAGGGAAAACTTGCCGCTCTGGTATCCGGATGGCTTCTTGGCGATCGAGGGTATGATCATCAAACACCCCGAAGTGTGTCGCATCTGGGAGTCGGCACGGATCCGCGAGGGGCAACTGGTGTTTGAAGACGGGGAAGGCCTTGCGGCCTTTCTGCGGCTTCGCATGCTGTTGTTTCGTTGGTTGTATTACAACCCGCTCTGCCTCTGCTGGGAGCATGCAATCGCCGAATCATTCATCCGACCGATGTATACATCTGGTTTCGTCACTCGTGAGCAGCTTTGGTCGCACGACGATCGCTGGCTGTCATTGAAGATTGACGAATTCCTCGAGCGTGTGTCGCGACATCGGCCAGGTCTTCTTGAAGATCTCGAGCCGTATCCATTCGGAATTGTCTTTGAGCAGTATCCGACAATGGCTGCTGCCTTGATCCGGGCCAAGGGGTTCAACGACGACGTTTCCAAAACCATCGTCGTAGACGACATGGCACCAGTCAGCAAGACGGGAGCCCAACGTTTCCGCGTAGTTGAGCAAGGAAAGGTGAAGCCGTTTGCGCAGGTGTTCTCACGTCAGACTGCCGAGCTCGAAACCTTGCTTCAAGGTGACAGAGTGGTTTCTGTTGCAATCATTGATCTCGCCGAGCTCGGTATCCCCGAGCGTGTCTGGCCGAAGGTGAAACTTCGTCACTGATCAGGCCTCGTGTGGTTTTACACAGGTGTTGGGAAGCCCCCAACACCTTTTTCTTTGGGTGATATATTTAGTCTTCCGCATCGGCGCGGCTGTATTTGACCATTTTGTGGACTTCTGTTAGAATGGCCGACATGCTAAAAATACGAATGCAACGCGTGGGACGAGTCAATAATCCATCTTTCCGATTCGTCGTCACTGATTCTCAGAACGCTACTCGCAGCGGCAAGTTTTTGGAGGTGCTTGGTTCTTTCGACTACCGAAAGGGTGGGGTAGATACTATCGATGCAGAGCGTGTAAAGCACTGGATCTCAAAGGGTGCTCAGGTCACTGACAACGTGCACAACTACCTTATTGGCAAGAAAATCCTCACTGGCAAAAAGAAGAACGTCAATCCTGTGAAAGTCGTAAAGAAGGAAGAGCCAAAGGCTGACGCAAAGGGCGTATCGGCCGCCGCTCCAAAGGAGGCCTCAGCTGCGACCCCAGCAGAGGCTACTCCTGCAGAAGCTCCGAAGGCCTAATACCGCCATTTTCTCGTACACAGGTGCGTTTGACGCATCTTTTTACGCATACTACAATATAATCCGTTACTCCTAACATTCCGAACTATGCAAGTAGAACATGACGCGCAGTTTCTCGAGTATTCCATCAAGGCATTGGTAGACAATCCGAATGACGTCAAAATCGTGCGAACCGTCGACGAAATGGGAGTCCTCCTCACTCTCACTGTGAATCCAGCAGACATGGGAAAAATCATCGGCCGTATGGGCAACACTGCGAAGGCAATCCGTACTTTGCTACGCGTCGTCGGCATGAAGAATAATGCTCGCGTGAATTTGAAGATCAACGAACCAGAGGGCGGTATGCGCTCTGAGCGCCCGTCGAAGACTGTCGATGAGGCGATGGCGGATTTGAAGATCTAAAGAGTTGGACTGCAAAATATAGCAAAAAGAGCTTGCGCGAGGTCCTCATTGAGCAAGCTCTTTTTGCTTGTGCTTTTTCTTACATTTCGCTACACTTATTTACGGCCTCGGTAAACTCACGTTCTCAACCACAACCCGTCTTGGAGGAACTCCACCCATGATCACCATTGTTGCTTGGAAGTATTACGCTCTGTGCGCCCTCGCCACCATTGGAGCCATCGGCGTCCTTTGTGTCTGCACACTCCTCATCCTCGGTGTCGTTGCCTTCAGTGGCTCTGGCAGGATTAGTCGTGGCGCAGGCTATGTCAATCCGTAGCCGGCCAGAAGTATTATTTTTTCATATCTCGGTTCTCAACTCTCAACTCTTGACTCGTCGCCATTTCTCATCGGAATGGCGCTCTTTTTATACTTTTATATACATAGAGTGTTGTTGAGAGGGGTATCTCGCGGAGAAAATGAGTACCCTCGGATTTTGCATCCAAAAGGATGCAAAAAGGATGCAAAATCCGAGGGTACTCAGAAAAGCCGGCAGACCACCCTCAAACCTTGTTTTTTACGAAAAGATGTGTTTTAATAAAACACATGACATTTAAGGCTTCCAAGACTTCGAAAAAGGTGCCGGTGACATTTCACATGATTACCCTGTTTCCACAGGCGTTTGATTCGTACCTTGGTGAGTCGATTTTGAAGCGGGCGATAGAAGACGGCAAAATCGCGGTGAAATTCTACAACCCCCGCGATTTTGCCGTCCAGCCAAAGAATCGCAAACAAACCTACGCCGAGCGTCGCGTGGATGACAAGCCATACGGCGGTGGCCCGGGTATGGTGATTGAGGCGTTGCCAGTGATTAAGGCGATCGAAAAAGCAGTTGGTCGAAAGGTGTCGATGAAGAAGGCGGGCAGCAAAACAGCCAGCCCGGCTTTCATCTGGCTCACACCTTCTGGGAAACAATTTGATACTGAAGTCGCACATACACTCGCGTCGCATCCTTCCAGTGCGAAGACAAAAGATATTGTGATCGTCTGCGGTCGCTATGAAGGTATCGATGCGCGTGTGCAGGAAGTGTTTCCATTTCAGGAAATCTCCGTCGGACCTTTTGTACTCACGGGTGGGGAATTGCCAGCCATGATCCTCGTGGATTGTATTGCGCGCCAGGTGCCCGGCGTGCTCGGCAATTTCGACTCTCGTGAAGAAGCTCGCAATGCTAGCCCAGATGTCTACACTCGTCCAGAGGTATTTGTATACAAAAAGAAAAAGTATCGAGTGCCACCCGTGCTCCTTTCTGGTCATCAGGCAAAAATTGAGGAGTGGAAAAAAGAGCAGCTTGCCAAGCGCTTGCCGAAAGTCAGATAGGTTACTTGCGCGGCTCCGTGGTCGGTGTGGTATACTTTCCGACATGGAAAACCGAAATACCAATACCAATGTTGCTATTGCCGTTGCGCTTGTCGCGGTGCTTGTCGGATATTTATTCTTTATGCCACGAAAGGCCGTATCGGTAGTACCGACCGACACTTCAGCTATTGCGACAACTACCACCACAACTTCACAAACCACTCCAATAACCACTAACACCATGCCAACTTCAGCACAAACCGTCACTATCGAAACCAACAAGGGCACTATCATTTTTGAAATGTTCCCATCAGATGCACCGAAGACTGTCGAGAATTTTGCTACTCTCGCGCAGAAAGGTTTTTATGACGGTGTCATCTTTCACCGTGTCATCGACGGCTTCATGATCCAGGGTGGTGATCCGACTGGCACTGGCATGGGCGGTCCAGGCTACACCTTTGCGGATGAGCTCAATCCAAGCACTCCTTCATACAAGCTCGGCTATCAGAAGGGAATGGTCGCAATGGCCAATGCTGGTCCCAATACCAACGGTAGCCAATTCTTCATCATGCTCAAAGACACTCCGCTTCCTCACCTCTATACTATCTTTGGCCGTGTGATCTCCGGTCAGGATGTCGTCGATGCTATCGGCAAGGTCAAAACTGGCGCCAATGACAAGCCCGTTGAGCCAGTCGTCATGAAGAAGGTGACGGTGAAGTAACTAAATACCAATCAAGATAGACTCCTGGGGACGCCGAATACGACCTTGGAGAAACATCCCGCAGGGCGAGGCCCGAGGGCGAGGAAAATCCCCACCAGGGGATTATTCTGTTTTCGACAAGGTCGTATTCGGCGTCTCTTGACAATCTAAGTTGATTGGTATAAGGTATCCCTTACTCTAAGGTCATTAGGCAAGATTGAGTTACGACCAAACTTAGGGGGGTTTAGAGAGGTTAATCATTGAATCCCAGCTTGCATACATTCTATCGATAAAGAAAACAGAGAGAAGCCTCACCCGAGGTCTTTTTGCGTTTTGTTTTTGTCGATAGGGGCGTGCGCATCGGTGGTGTTCGATGATTGATGTGCGGTTTTATTAACGCGACTAGTATTTTCATACCAAGATGTCACCACGCATTGAGGCACCACGTATCGAAGACCCAGCGGCAAAGATGTCGGTGGGCAAGCGCGAGAAGAAGCACTTCTCAAAGTATCGCGAATCGCTCATCGCGGTTCCGAGCCTCGTAGAGGCGCAGACCAAGTCTTTCCAGTGGCTGGTTGAGCACGGTCTCAAGGAAGTCTTTTCGGAGTTTTCATCAATCAAGGATTACGCGAATAAAAAGTTTGAGCTCGATTTCACCGGCTTTAGCCTAGCTGAGCCAAAGTACGACGAGCACTATGCCAAGCACAACAAGCTCTCATACGAAGCGACCTTGAAGGCGACTGTTCGTCTCAAGAACAAGATGCTCGGCACTGTGAAGGAGCAAGAGATCTTCATGGCGGATTTTCCGATCATGACCAATCACGGTACTTTCATTATTGGCGGTATTGAGCGAGTCATCGTGCCACAGTTGGCGCGTTCGTTCGGTGTGTTCTTCACCGATCAGGAAGTGAAAGGTAAGACGCTTTTTGGTGCGAAAATCATCCCAGCACGAGGTGCCTGGATTGAAATCGAAACCGACGCTGACGGCTCTCTCTACGTCCGCATCGATCGAAAGCGCAAGTTTGGTATCGCGTCTCTCTTGCGAGTGCTCGGCGCAGCGACCGATGGCGACATTCTCGCGCTCTTTGCGGGTACCGCCTTCTCAAAGCAGCACATCGACGTGTCTTTGGCGAAGGATCATGCGAAGACTGTTGATGAGGCCTACATGGAAATCCACAAGAAGCTTCGCGACGGTGACATGGGTACCGTGGACAACGCCAAGGAATTCATAAAGTCTATCTTCAGTCCGGAGCGATACGACCTCCACAAGGTGGGTCGTTTCCGATTCAACAAGCGCTTCGAGAAGAGCATGGAGGACAAGGCGCTCGAGCGACGCACGATCAATCTGGACGATGTTGTGACCATCATCAAGCATGTCATCTATTTGAACAACACACCAAATGCAACCGCCGATGACATCGATCATCTCGGTTCACGACGCGTGCGCTATGTTGGCGAATTGATCCAGCAGAAGATCCGTGTTGGTATGTCTCAGATCAAGCGCAACATTCAGGATCGCATGTCGACCGTTGAGCCAGACATTACTCAGCCTTTGAACTTTATTTCTCCAAAGCCTCTCCAGGCGCGTATCAAGGAGTTCTTCACCACCAACCAGCTGTCACAGTTTATGCAGCAGGAAAACGTGCTCCAGGAGCTCGAACACTTGCGCACCCTTTCAGCACTCGGACCCGGCGGTCTCACTCGAGAGCGAGCCGGCTTCGAGGTGCGAGACGTGCATCCTTCTCACTACGGCCGACTCTGTCCGATCCACACTCCAGAAGGTCCAAACATCGGTCTTATCTTGCGTCTTTCGACTTACGCTCGCATCAATGACTTCGGTATGATCGAGGCCCCATATGCGGTCGTGAAGAATGGCAAAATCACCAAGGAAGTCCGATATCTCAACGCGCTTGAGGAAGAAAACTACAACATTGCTCATGCGGCGATCAACTACGATGCGCAGGGTAATATCACCGACGACATGGTGGAGGTTCGCAACAACGGTACACCGAGCTTCGTGCCGAAAAGCGAAGTGCACTTTGTAGACGTCGGTACCGGTCAGCCGTTCTCTATTGCCACCTCGATGATTCCGTTCGTCAACCACGACGATGCCAACCGTGCGCTCATGGGTTCCAACATGCAGAAGCAGGCCGTGCCATGTCTCGTGCCAGATGCACCGCTTGTGGCGACTGGTATCGAGGAAGTAGCGGCGCGAGATTCTGGCCGACTCATCATTGCTGATGAGGACGGTACGATCTCAGCTGTAGACTCAACCAAAATCTCTCTCAAAAATGCGAAGGGCAAGGAGAAGACCTGGAATCTCGTGGCATTCTCACGAACCAACGGCTTCACCGCTTTCCATCAGCGACCGATTGTGAATCTCGGACAGAAGGTAAAGAAGGGCGATGTCCTCGCGGATACGTCTTCATCCGATAATGGCCAGGTGGCGCTCGGACAGAACATTCTCGTGGGATTCCTCTCTTGGTCTGGTTCCAACTACGAAGATGCGATCATCCTTTCGGAGCGACTTGTGAAGGATAGTAAGTTCACTTCGATCCACATTGAAGAGTTTGTGATCAACGTGCGAGACACCAAGCTCGGACCCGAGGTAACCACTCCGGATATTCCAAACGTTGGTGAGGCAAAGCTCAAAAACCTCGATGAAGACGGTATTATCCGCATCGGTGCTGAAGTACGATCTGGCGACATTCTCGTCGGTAAGATCACCCCAAAGGGCGAAACTCAGCTCACTCCAGAAGAGCGCTTGCTCAAGAGTCTCTTCGGTGAGAAGGCGCGAGATGTGAAGGATACCTCAAAGCGAATGGAAGGTGGCAAGCGCGGTCGTATTATTTCAGTAAAAATCTTCTCACGAGAGAAGGGTGACAAGCTCGAGTCGGGCATCATCAAGCGAATTCACGTGGAGATCGCCCAGCTTCGAGCCGTTTCAGTGGGTGACAAGCTCGCCGGCCGACACGGTAACAAGGGTGTTATCTCAAAGGTGCTTCCAGTAGAAGACATGCCATACATGGCAGACGGTACTCCAATTGACATCATCCTCACTCCGCTCGGTGTGCCTTCTCGTATGAACCTCGGACAGATCCTCGAGCTCCACTTGGGTCTCGCAGCTAACTCTTTGAACTATCAGGCGATCGTGCCGCCATTTGCAGGGGCAACTGACGCGGAGATCAAGAGCGAGCTCGTCAAGGGAGGATTCGCCGCAGACGGCAAGATGAAACTCTTCGACGGACGCACCGGCGAAGCATTCCAGCAGAATGTTGCTGTCGGCTACATGTACATCTTGAAGCTACATCACATGGTGGAAGACAAGATCCACATGCGATCGATCGGACCCTACTCGCTCATCACTCAGCAGCCGTTGGGTGGAAAGGCGCAGGCCGGAGGTCAGCGATTCGGAGAAATGGAAGTTTGGGCACTCCTTGGTCACGGTGCTGCTCATACCTTGCGAGAAGTGTTGACGATCAAGTCCGACGACATTGTTGGCCGATCCGCAGCCTTCGACGCTATTGTGAAGGGTCAGCGTATTCAGCAGACCAACGTACCGGCTTCATTCAACGTGCTTTTGAACAACCTTCGAGGTTTGGCACTGGATGTCGATATGAAACGGGACGATGGCCTTAATGGGGATACTAAATAACATCATCACCATGAAAGAATTTACACCAACAAATAGCAAGGCAAAGGCAGCATTCAACGATTTTGCTTCAATCGTATTGAAAGTCGCATCCCCAGATCGCATTCGCGAGTGGTCATATGGTGAAGTTACCAAGCCTGAGACCATCAACTATCGAACTCAGCGTTCTGAAAAGAGCGGACTCTTCGATGAAAAAATCTTCGGACCAGACAAGGACTATGAGTGTTACTGTGGAAAGTATCGCGGTATTCGCTACAAGGGTATTGTCTGTGAGAAGTGTGGCGTGGAAATCACCCGCAGTATTGTCCGACGAGAGCGCATGGGTCACATTGAGCTCGCATCGCCAGTGTCACACATTTGGTTCCTCCGCAGTATGCCGTCTCGCATCGGTCTCCTCATGGGTATGCCAACAGCCGATCTCGAAAAGGTCATCTACTTCGCTGGCTACATCATCACTTCGGTCAATGAAGATGAGCGATCAAACCTCCTCAAGGATCTCGACTCAGAATACAAGTCGAAGGTAAAGAATCTTCAGGATGAAAAGTCAAAGGAAGCCGTAAAGGAGCTTTTGACCAACGCCAAGAAAGAGATCGAAAACGTACAGGCCGGCGTGGTGCTCGACGAAGTGTCATACCACAACTATTCAGTGAAGTACGGCACGCTCTTTGAAGCCAAGATCGGTGCAGAGGCGATCTACGAAATCCTCAAGACCCTCGATCTCCAGAAACTCCAGACCAAGCTCGAAACAGAGCTCGAAAAAGCCGGCTCTCTCGATAAAGAGAAGATCAGCAAGCGACTCAGTACGGTGAAGTCGATGATCTCTTCGGGTATTCGACCTGAATGGATGTTCCTCACCACGATCCCTGTCATCCCTCCAGCTTTGCGACCAATGGTCCCATTGGATGGTGGCCGTTACGCAACTTCTGATGTGAATGATCTCTATCGTCGTGTGATCAACCGAAACAACCGTCTTCGTAAGCTCATCGAGATCAATGCTCCCGATGTTATCTTGCGAAACGAAAAGCGTATTCTTCAGGAAGCCGTAGATGCTTTGGTGGATAGCTCTATCCGACACGGTAGTGCAAGTGCCGGTGCGCTCACTCAGGCACAGCGACGACCGCTCAAGTCTCTTGCCGACAACCTCAAGGGCAAGCGAGGTCTCTTCCGTGCCAACTTGCTCGGTAAGCGAGTAGACTATTCAGGGCGATCGGTGATCGTCGTTGGTCCGGACCTTCATTTGAACCAGTGCGGTCTGCCAAAACACATGGCCTTGGAGCTCTTCCGACCATTCGTGATCTCAAAGCTCCTCGAGCGTGAGTTGGCATACAACATCCGTGGTGCCGGCCGTCTCATCGATGAAGATATTCCAGAGGTGTGGGCCATCCTCGAAGAGGTGATCAAGGGGAAGTACGTGCTTTTGAACCGCGCACCGACCTTGCACCGACTCGGTATTCAGGCCTTCATGCCAATCTTGATCGAAGGCAACGCTATCCAGGTGCACCCACTCGTCTGTACCGCTTTCAACGCGGACTTCGACGGAGACCAGATGGCAGTCCACGTACCACTCGGTGAAGAAGCTCAGGCTGAGGCGCGCGAGATCATGGCTTCGGATAAAAACATTCTCAAGCCAGGTTCTGGTGAGCCGACAGTAACTTCAAAATTGCTCGATATTATTCTTGGTTGTTTCTGGATTACCAAAGAGATCAAGGGTGCCAAGGGCGAGGGTAGCTACTTTGGTACTCCTGCTGAGGCGATCACCGCTCACGACTTCGGTGAACTTGACCTCCGAGCAAAGATCAAGGTGATTGCTCCGGACAATGCAAAATATGCAAAATTTGAAGGCAAGATGTTTGAGACGACTGTCGGACGAGTGCTTTTCAACGAAGTGCTTCCGGCAGATTACGCCTTCATCAACAAAGAAATCACCCGAAAGTTTATGGCGACCGTCGGTGACGATCTCATCAATAAGTATGGCATGCAGAATGTCGCGCCGATTCTCGATGCGGTAAAGACTTTCGGATTCAAGTACGCAACCTACTCAGGCACTACTTGGGGTATCGACGACGTACAGGAGCCAGAGGGTAAGAGTCAGATCATTGAGGCTTCAAAGGTACTTGCCGATGAGGTTCAGAAGAATTATGAAATGGGCTTCCTTTCGAAAGAAGAGAAGACTGAAAAGATTATTGAAGTGTGGCTCGGTGCGAAGATTGAGGTAGAAAAGCTCATCCCAGCCAGCTTGCCAAAGGATGGTTCAGTGCACGACATGGTGAACTCTGGTGCTCGAGGTTCTCTCGGACAGATCACTCAAATGGCGGGTATGAAGGGTCTCATTCAGAGTGCGTCTGGTGCGACGATCGAGTTCCCGATTCTGAGCTCAAATAAGCAGGGTCTCTCTCCAGTAGAGTACTTCATTACCACTCACGGTTCTCGAAAGGGTCTCACCGACACCGCGTTGAACACAGCGAAGGCCGGATACCTCACACGAAAGCTCTTTGATGTATCTCAGGATGTGATTGTGGCAGAGGATGATTGCGGGTCAAAGGAGGGTATGGTGATCAAAAAGGAGACTGCTTCTGGTATGGAAGTGGCGCTTGCCAAGAGCGCGAAGGGACGAGTCCTCGCGGAAGATGTACTCAATGCATCGGGCAAAGTGCTCTTCAAGCGTGGCCACCTTTTGAACAAAGAGGATGCCGACAAAATGGAGGCGGCGGGTATTACTGAAGTGAAGGTGCGTTCACCATTGAGCTGTAAATCTCTCTACGGTGTCTGTGCTCAGTGTTACGGTAACGATGTTGGTCGCGGCGAGCTCGTACAGCTCGGCGAGGCGGTCGGTACTGTGGCGGCACAGGCGATCGGTGAGCCTGGTACTCAGCTTACTATGCGTACTTTCCACGCCGGTGGAGCTGCATCAGCAGGTGGAGACATTACTGCCGGTTTGCCTCGAGTGGAAGAAATCTTTGAAAAGCGATCACCGAAAAATCCTGCAGTGGTAAACCGTGTGGACGGTGTGGTCACCGAAATCAAGGATTTGGGCAAGGAAAAGGTCTTTACCGTCATTCCTGAGCTCCACGACAAGGCGAAGAGCAAGAAGAAGGCAGAATTCGAATATGTTGCTAGCTACCGACGAACGCCGTTAGTGAAGGTGGGCGACAAGGTGGTGAAGGGCCAGCTCCTCACTGATGGTTCTGCCGATATCGACGAACTCTTCAAGTATGCCGGCCATGAAAAGACCGAGCAGTACATCATCAACGAAGTGTCGAAGCTCTACGAGCTCCAGGGTGAGCCGGTCTCTCGAAAGCATATCGAGGTGATTGTGCGCCAGATGTTCTCTCGCCGAAAGGTAAAGCATGGCGGCGATACGAAGCTGTCGTCTGGAGATGTGGTGAGCGCAGCGTACTTCTCTGAGGAGAATGCGCGAGTGAAGGCACTTGGCAAGGATGAGGCGAAGGGCGAAGCGGTCGTGATGGGTATTACCGAGATTTCATTGACCCGACGAAGCTTCCTCTCAGCCGCTTCCTTCCAGCACACTACTCGAGTGTTGATCAACTCAGCAATCCGAGGTACGGAAGATCATCTCGCTGGTTTGAAGGAAAATGTCATCATTGGCCGATTGATTCCTGCGGGTTCTGGCTTCTCGGCTAGCCCAAAGGCAGCAATCACTGCCAAAGCAGCCGCCGATGCAACTCCAGTGTATCAGGTAGATACCATCGCTCCAGCTGCCGGTGCTGTCACTGTGAAAAGTGAGGCAGAGGTAGAGGAGAAGTAGGGGGCAGGTAAAAAAGAAGTAAAGAAAAACGATACAAATTACACAACAAAATCCCGGCGCGCGCTGGGATTTTGTTCGTGATAGAATACCCACAATGTCTTCACAGGTAGAGCAGATCAAGGAGCGCCTCGGTATTGCCGATGTGGTCGGGGCGTATCTCAAATTGGAAAAGGCTGGCGGCAACTATAAGGCCCGCTGTCCTTTTCACAATGAAAAGACACCGTCGTTTTTCCTGTCGCCCGCACGTAGCAGTTACTACTGCTTTGGTTGTGGCGCGAAGGGGGATATTTTTACTTTTGTCCAAGAGTTTGAAGGGCTCGACTTTGTCGGTGCTCTAAAGGTGCTCGCACAAAAGGCTGGTGTTGAATTGACTAAGGAAGATCCAAAGATGCGCAGTGAGCGACAGCGGTTGTTTCTGTGTTTGGAGTCGGCGACGATTTTCTTCCAGCGCACCCTGTATGAGAATCCTCAATACAAGGCGGTGGTGGAGTACCTCACTGGTCGCGGACTCACCAAGGAGACGATCAAAGAGTGGCGGATTGGGTACGCGCCAGATGCGTGGCAGCTATTGTCGGATTATCTAAAGAGCAAGCGTTTCAGCGAGCAAGACTTGGTGAAGGTGGGGTTGATCAAGCCGCGCGAGGCGAAGGATGGTCCGGCCGATGCTGCAGGCGCGGCGCCGAGCGCGGCAAGGGTGAGTGGCACTGGATACTACGATCGTTTTCGTGGACGCATCATATTCCCGTTGTTTGATAGCTCGGGGCGAGTGATTGGCTTCTCGGGACGCATCTTTGGCGATGATGATGGTAAAAGCGCTAAGTATTTGAACAGTCCAGAAACCGAGCTTTTTAAAAAGTCCGAGATCCTGTATGGCTTTCACAAAGCCAAGCAGGGGATTCGCGAAAAGGGGTATTCGATCTTGGTGGAAGGGCAGATGGACATGCTCATGTCTCAACAGGCCGGCTTTACGAATACGGTGGCGGTGTCGGGGACGGCGCTCACATTGCAGCATTTGGAGATGTTGCGACGATTGTCGGAGCGAGTGGTGATGAGCTTTGATCCGGACGGCGCCGGCGTGCGTGCCGCACTGCGCGGCGCCGAGATGGCTATTGGCCTCGGCATGGAAGTGCGCGTGGCAGAGCTACCAAAAGGGGAGGATCCAGCACTCTTCATTTTGAATCATCCCGACCAGTGGCGTGAGACCGTCGAGAAGAAGGCAATTCACGTCGTAGAATTTGTCACCAACCATCTCCTGTCGATGAATCTCGAACCGCGCGCACTTGCGAAAGAAGTCGGTGTAAAAGTGTTACCGTTTATTGTCCGCATGCAAAGCTCGATGGAGCGTTCACACTTTGTGTCGATGGTGTACAAGAAGACGGGTATCAAAGAAGAAGCGATTTGGGAAGATTTGAAACGATTGGAGAAAGCGATACCTGTGCAGGTGTCGGCTACGACACAAAGAAATGGCGCCGCAACATCAACCGTGTCGACCTTGGCAAATTCCGCAACACCCACTGGTAGCACCTACACGGACTTTGTTCAGAATGCGACAAGGCGAAAGCATATTGAGCGACGGATTGCGAGTATTGTGTTGTGGCAGAACACCTTGCCTGTGCGAGCGTTTGGAAATGAGGAAATGATCAAGAAACTCTCAAGTGCATTGCAGGTGATCCAATTGGCGGTACCGGAGAGTGGTCTTGTGGCTGAAAAAATGCTCGCGGACATACTCACAGAATTTAAGGGCGAGGCAGAGGAATTGATCGTGGAGGCGGAGCTTTCGTATGACAAATCTGAGAAATTGGCCGAAGAAGTGAAAGAATTGCTCGAGTATTTTGTAAAAGAATGCAGTAACGAGCTCTCCGCAAAGCTACTCAACGAGCTCCATAAGGCTCAACGGGATGGAGATGGGTCAAAGGTGGACCAGCTCGTGGGCGTGCTTGCCAAGCTTAAAAAAGTGAGATAAAATCAACACCCTATGAAGAAACAATCAAAAACCAATCAAAAGAAGCTCAAAAAGGCCTCAAAAATGCCTAAAAAGGCCCCTAAGAAGGTTGTTTCAAAGAAAGCGGTCAAAGACACGGCAAAGCCCGCTCCGAAGCTCCGTGGGGCTAAAAAGGCCCAAGATTTCGAGATCCGCACCCTTCGGCTCATGGCCAAGGGTAAGGATCGCGGCTTTGTCACCTATGATGAGATTTTGAAGGAGTTCCCTCACATTGAAGATGACATCACTTTTCTTGATGAATTATATGGAAAGTTGAGCACTTCCGGTATCGATGTGCTCGAAGGTGGTGGAATGCTCGATATTAAAAACGAGGATTTGATTGTCGAGAAGAAGCATAGCTATGGCGGCAAGTCGGAGTCCTCATATGACTCTATTCAGATGTATTTGAAAGAGATTGGTCAGTATCCACTCATCCCAGCGACCGAAGAGAAGGAGCTCGCGCGACGTATTGAGAAGGGCGATATTGAGGCAAAGAATCTCCTCGCGCGAGCAAACCTTCGCCTCGTTGTCTCTATTGCAAAAAAGTATGTTGGCCGTTCTCCCGACCTCACCTTGCTCGACTTGATCCAGGAAGGCAACCTCGGTCTCTTTAAGGCCGTTGATAAATTCGATTGGACCAAGGGCTACAAGTTTTCAACCTACGCGACTTGGTGGATTCGCCAAGCGATCACCCGTGCACTTGCCGATCAGTCTCGTACCATCCGCGTGCCGGTGCACATGGTGGAGACGATTGCGAAGTACAAGCAGGTGGTGCGCCGACTCTCTCAGGACCTCGGACGTGATCCGTTGCCAGAAGAAATTGCCGTAGAAATGGGACTTGATGTGGAGAAGGTGTATCAGATCGAGAAGATCGACCAGGACACTGTGTCGCTCGAAAGTCCTGTTGGCGACGATGGTGATGAGAAGTCTGTGCTCGGCGACTTTTTGCCAGATGACAAGATTCTCTCACCAGCTGAGGAGTCTTCACGACGCATTTTGTCCGACCAGGTGAAGGAAATTTTGAGCGATTTGTCTGAAAAGGAGCGCGAGATTTTGGAGATGCGTCACGGCTTGGTGGATGGCATCACTCACACCCTCGAGGAAGTAGGGCAGAAGTTCGGTGTCACTCGCGAGCGTATCCGACAGATTGAAGCGAAGGCGCATGAGAAGATTCGACAGCACGAGAAGATTAATCAGTTGAAGAATTACTAAAAGCAAGCAAAACAAAAACACCGTCTTTCGAGACACGCTGTAAATCTCTGCTGAGATTTCAGCTCCTCTCGGGGCCGTCGCCCCTGCGAGAGGTCTCTCGAGATGGTGTTTTTGTTTGTTGTGTTAAGGTTTGCGGCATCACCCATAAAGAATATCAATAAGGACACCTCTGACAGGTGAATCTGATATACTTATCAAACAATGACGAAAAAAGCCGTAAATAAAAAGCTAATACTAAAGTCCGACAGACCTCTGGATGCTGAGTTTGTGCGACGCTATGCGCGGCTGAATGCGGCGCAGAAACAGGCGGTGGACACTATAGAGGGACCAGTGATGGTGATTGCGGGGCCGGGTACGGGGAAGACGACGATCTTGACGCTGCGCATTGCGAATATTTTGCGACGGACAGATACGCCGGCGTCGGGGATTTTGGCTATTACCTTTACCGACGCCGGCGTGAAAGCGATGCGACTCAAGCTTCGCGAGGTGATCGGTGCACGAGCAGATGAGGTGCGCATCTACACATTTCATGGTTTTGCTGCGGCGGTGATTGCCGAGTTTCCAGAACACTTTGTCCACATCGCCCGTACACAGCAGATGACCGAGATTGAGGCGCAGGAGCTCACTCGCGGTATTTTGAAAGACAAGAAATACAAACAACTTCGACCACTCGGTGAGCCAGATCATTATGTCAGCAGTATTCTGAAAGCGATCAGTGATGCGAAGCGTGAAGCGCTTACGCCAGAGATGGTGCGAGAGTTTGCGAAGGGCGAAGCTGTGCGAATTGCCAACGACCCCGACTCACTTTCCACTCGCGGTACGACCAAGGGTCAGCTCAAAGCCGATGCACGCAAACAGATTGAAAAGGCAGAAAAAACCCTTCTGCTTGCCGATGTGTATGAGGCGTATGAGGCAAAAAAGCGTGAGGAGAGAAAGATCGACTTTGATGATCTAATCTTTGAGTTGCTTCAAGTGCTCCGCACCGATGAGCTGCTCCGATCATTGATCCAGGAGAAATATTTGTATTTGCTGGTGGATGAACATCAGGATACCAATGATTCTCAGAATGCCATCATTCGTGCGATTGCCGACTTTTTTGATTCACCAAACCTGTTTGTGGTGGGGGATGAGAAGCAGGCTATCTATCGTTTCCAAGGTGCATCGGTACAAAACTTTTTGCAATTTCAGAATGCATGGAAAAATATGCAGGTAATCTCGCTGGAGGAAAACTATCGCTCACACCAGCATATCCTCGACGCTGGCTTTTCGCTCATTGAGCACAACTACGCCGAGGGTGAGCACCCTCTGCTTCGTGTGAAGTTGCGAGCCGATGGGGACGAGGCACCCCAGCCGATTGAGGTGGTGACGGCTGGCAATAGTACTGCGGCAGATAGGGCGCTCGTGGAGCGATTGAAACACTTTGTTGATCGCAATAATGGCGAGCGTACGGCAGCGATTATCGTGCGACGTAATCGCGATGTTGAACGTCTGGCGAATTTGTGCGAAGCGCACGGGATCAAGGCAGTGTCGGAGCGCGGGATAAATATCTTCCTACATCCGATCGGGGTATTATTTTTTGATCTCGTTGCCTTTCTGCGCGATCCATCGCAGACGGAAAAGCTGGCAGTGACCCTCGCTTCGGGCTTGTGGGGTGTGGATTTTGCCCGTGCCAGCGAGCTTATTCGTCTGGCTCGAAGTGGAAAAGAAGCCGATGTTTTGAATGCGTTGCCGATAGTGTCGGTCGTGTGGGAGGAGATGACTCAGAGAGGTGGTCTCGCCTTCTTGGTGTATGCGGCGGAACAAAGCGGCTTGTTGCCAGTGATTGCCAAGAGTCCGGCCAATACTGAAGTGTGGCGCGGCATTGTGGCTTTGGCCACTGAGCTCGCTGGGAGAGAGCGTGCCTACTCAGATGACCCTCGCCGCCTCATTGAGGCGATGCTCTCATATCGTGCGACTGCCGAAACGCGCAGTGTGAAAGTGGTCTCCGGGACACCAGATGCGCCGATCCGTATTGTGACGGCGCACGGTTCGAAAGGTTTGGAATATGACGCAGTATTTTTGCCCTACGCCGTGAATGAGTCGTGGCTAACACGCTCACGCTTAACCTCTTTTTTGTTGCCAGGCCATGTAAAGAGTGAAGGTGATGAGCTTCGCGATGCGCGCCGCCTCTTTTATGTGGCCCTTACCCGTGCACGAAGACATGTCACTATCTTCGTACCTCTCGAAGGCGTGGCAGGAAAAGCTTTCACTCCGCTAGGGTTTGTCGATGAGCTTGCTGTCGCCGCTCGCAATAGTGTTTCGCGTGTTGAGCTGCCAGCCCTTCCCGAAAATGCTCTTGAGCTGGCCAAGACGCGGGGTAAGGAGCGTCGCAATGAAGAGCTGGCCGACTATGTCAAGACAGTATTGTTTGAAAAAGGTTTGTCGGTGACAGCATTGAATCATTTTCTCGAGTGTCCACAGCAGTTTTTGTACAAGAGTATTGTCAAAGTACCCGAGCCGCCTTCGGCAAAGTCGGAAGGGGGGAGTGCAATGCACGTGGCGATGGATCGGGTGTGGCACTTGGTACGAGCTAGCAAAGATGTTTCGCCAAAGACTATCGAGGCGGAAATTCTCTCTGCGACAAGTGAGTACTTGGACAAATCACTTTTGCCATCATTTGAAAAAGAGGCAATTCGTGAAGAGCTGAGCGAGACTGCGTCAGAAGTGGCGGTCGCGCTCGCCCCACATTTTGCCCAGCAAGGTGAGGTATGTACTGAGACATGGTTTGAGACTCAAGAGGCGGGGATTCAACTGCACGGCAAAATGGATGCCGTCATCGATATGGGTGGTTTGGCGGAAGGGGACATTGTCCGCGTCTTCGACTACAAAACCAGCCAGGCGAAAAGTGAAGCCGCAATCAAAGGTGAGACAAAGTCTGATAGTAGTGGCAACTATTTTCGACAACTTATCTTCTACTACATACTGTTGTCCGCTCAGGGAAAATATCGAGGGAAGCGTATTGAGCCAGCACTAGTGTTTATCAAGCCAGATGACAAGGGTCGTTGTCAGACCGTGTCTTTGCCAATTGGTGTCGGAGATATTTCTCGTGTGAAAGAGGAGATTGCTCACCTCGTCGAATCTGTGAAGACTGGTGATATTGTGACCGCCCGTTGTGAGAAAGAGGATTGCCAATGGTGCCGTCTATCGCGGATTGTAAAGTAATAGAAACAAAAACCCCCTCCTGACAAAGACCTCGCGCAGCCGCGACGGCGGCGAGCGGAGCCAAAATCCCAGCAGGGATTTATGGCGTGTCTGAGGCAGGAGGGGTTTTTGTTTCTGCTATTTCACTACGGCGTCAATCAACACGCGCATCATCTCGATCGGCAAAGCGCCACTAAAGGTAATCTTACTACCATCTTCTGAAAAACGTACGAGATCAGGAGGAATTGTGCTTCCTGGCGACTGCTTGGCGATGGTGGTCATGAGGTCATTGAGTACTTGTGTTCGCGCTTCGGCACTGAGAGGTTTTTTCAGCATCATGATGCCGTAGGGAGTGCCCTGTGCACCCGCAGTGAAGCCTTCCTCGTAGCTTTTATCGACAGCCGCAGTGTGCTTGCCTGAAGCGAGACAACTATTGAATGTGGTGACGTCAAGACCAATTTTTTTAGCCAGGATAGGGAGTTGCTCTGAAGGGAGGCCGTTATTTGATTTTGTAGTCTGATATACAAGGTCTATATATTTCCAGAAACCATCGTTGTCGAGCTGGTCTGCGGCGCATTCGCTGGCCTCAGCTTGTTTGCCAGCGAGAGGATGCAAGCCCTTGCCGTTTGCTCCGCCTTTGTAGAGTGGAAGGTGGCGATATACCCAAGCGAGCTCATTTCTCGGTCCGTATTCGCTGATAAGGGTGTGCATCGTGCCATGAAATACCTTGCAGAATGGACACTCAGTGTCAGAGTATTCGACAAGCACGATGTCTGCATCTGTTTGTCCGATGATATGGTCTTGTGAGTCAACGTCAGGCATGACCACATCTTGGAGTTGTGCTTGGGGGCCAGTGCCTTGAGTGCTCGGTACATATCGGGAAGCCACGATGCCTCCAGCGATGATAATGCCGGCAATAATAATAGCTGTTGGGACGGTCAGGGGGGTGTTGTTTGGTTGCATGGCTGGGATTATACCATAGGGCGTGATAGGATGTTTCCATGACTATTTTTCTTATCGCACTCGCGGCACTTGGGTTTACTGTCCTCGGCGGACTTTGTGCTTTTCGTTTTCGCGATACGTTGCATCTGGTACTCGGATTCAGTGCCGGCGCTATTCTTGGTGTGGCTTTCTTTGATTTGTTGCCGGAAGCAATAGAACTCGCTGAAGGTTTCCACACTGTCTCAACGGTGACCGCGGTGATTGTTGTTGGTTTTGTGACGTACCTTTTCCTCGACCGTTTTGCTGGAGGACATCGACACACTGATGGCCATTGCGAGAACGAGCATCATCGCGCTAGTATCGGTGGTAATATTGCCGCGGGTAGTTTGTCGATCCACGGCTTTCTCGATGGTCTGGCAGTTGGCGTAGCTTTTCAGGTATCTGCCGAAGTGGGTTTTGTGGTCACACTCGCTGTTTTGGCTCATAAATTTTTCGATGGACTCAACACGGTAAGCTTGGTGTTAAAGCATGACGGTACACAGAAGCAAGCTTTCAGATGGCTTGCGGTCGGCGCTATTGCTCCCGCTGTCGGCATTATTTCTGCTAGTCTTGTATCGTTTTCGGCATCGTCGCTTGGGATTGTTCTTGCGTTGTTCTGCGGCTTCTTTCTCTATATTGGCGCGAGCGATTTGTTGCCAGAGAGTCATCATCGCCACCCAACACACTGGACAACACTTGCCACGATTGTCGGTATTGCGGTGATGTATTTGATCGTGTCTGTTTCGGGGATGTAGGAAGTGTGTGGGTCGAAGGTGGATTAAGTAGCGGATTAAAAGGGGAGGGTGTGCGTCAGACCGTTGACTTCGAGCGAGTTCCATTTTGAGGTGTCGATTTTGATGCCTTTCACTTCTTTGCCCTCGAGATACTTCACACCGCTATTTTTGAGCATGTATTCGTAGAGTTCTTTGGTGATCTTCACGTCTTCGAGGCAGTATTTGATCACCTTGTCTTTCTCGCCTTTGCGCCACCATTCGATCGCTTCGAGACCGTGGCCGATTTTCTTTTTCCCAAGCGAAGCTTCGGCGAGAGTGTCTAGCTTGATACGTCGGCCGAGCGCATTTTTCACTTCGGCCATCAGGTCGAGGCTTTTGATTTTGCTCAAGTCGCCAGAATAATATTTGTTGAGCAGAGGAATGTCAAAGTGGTCGGAGTTGAAACCAATGAGGAGGTCGGCTTTTTCGATGATTGGCCAGAGCTTTTTGAGGTCTTCTTCGAGGTAGGCGGCGTAGCTGTCGGTTTCGGAATCATATACGCCGACAACAGAGATATGGAGCGCGGTGGGGTCGTTGCTGCCGACTTCCAGGAAGGTATCCTTCGTTTCAATATCAAAAATAATTTTGCGCATGGGGGTTATTTTAGCAGACTTGCGTCATGACTCAAAGCTTGCATTTCGGGCCAAGGGGAGTAGGCTTATCGGTAGCTGTTTTTGAGTATGATGTGTGTAGGTAACCTTCAACGAAAGGATTGTGTGTGGCTTGTATTGATCGTTCTTTGATAGCCGAGATGGCGCAGATTCGATGCGGAAGGGTGTTCGAAAAGTTCTTCTTTGGGGAGCAGGCTGTATATCCCGGAGAACCAATAGCGGACATACCTTTTGAGGAAGCCTGGGAAGAAGTCTTGCGCTTCCAAATGTCGCGATTCGATTGGGATGTCAAGAATCCAAAGACTCCGGCGGCGCAAATGCTTTTCCAGGCGGTGGCAAGTGAGCTACCGAGTGAATCCTGGCGGAACACTTTGGAGCTCTATGTTTCTGTCGGTCTCGCGTTTGACGTGAGGCATCACTCAGATTGTGTATTTCTGGTGAATGGGCGGAAACGGGTTGGGATTGATCTCACGATTGAGCACTATCCTTACAAGCTCGCTCGGAAACGTCGCATTGCCGAATCCTCACCGATCCCTATCGTGGTTATCGCCCGAGATCGGCTAGTCGAGGATCAAGGTCTCTCGCGCTACGCCAAGGAGATCGCCGCGAGTCTCTTGCACGGCTCTTCAGCGCATCGTCACTTGCTGTGGCAGATCCAAAATCACGACCATGAGACAGTGAGGCGTTCGATGGCTCGTCGTAGCCGTCGTCGCTAAACTGATAAGTACCGGATATACCTAGGTGTCCAACTAGCACCGACCTCGTAAGGGGCGGTGTTTTTTCTATACGTTATTGTCCGCGGACGATACGTGCGATCCCCGCAATCTTTGCTGATATTTCTTCTCCCGTCTTGAGATTTTTTACTTTGAATTCACCATTCTTAATCTCATCTTCTCCGATCACTATGGCAAAAGGGACGTTTTGCTTGTCGGCGTACTTGATCTGGTCACCGATTTTGCGACCTGAATAGTCCACCATCACACGGAGGCCGATCTCGCGGAGCTCTTGAGCGATTTCTTGCGCGCTGTCGTCGAGACTGGTCGTGGCACTGCCACTCATCACCGCCAAATACAGATCTGCGCTTTTCACGGCGCTTGGCAAAAGGTTGCGAGATTCAAGTACATCGCGAAGTACGACGTCTCCGGCACCGAAGCCGAAGGCAGCGACTTTTTCCGCACCAAAGATATCGAGGAGGTCGTCGTAGCGGCCACCACCAAAGACAGAGCGGCGATTTTCTGGGCTCGTGTCGAACATCTCAAAGACAATACCCGTGTAGTAGTCGAAGCCGCGCATGAGGGTCTGGCTGAAGCGGGCGTTGGTGATGCCGAGGCCGGCGAGCTTTCCAAGGAGAGTCTGCACCTCGACAAACGCCTCGTGACCTCGAGCCGCTGCGCGAGCATTTTCGGGAAGGTGGGAGATGAATTCGTCGAAGTTTTGCGAGTTGAGCATGGTGAGAAACTTCTGGGTTTTCTCGTGGTCGTGTTTTATACCGATGATCGCCTCGATTTTTGCGGCAAAGTCGCTCGCCGGCATCTTTTCCTTTCGGTCGATGAGCTTGGAGACGGCGTGAGCTTCGGTTGCGCCCAAGCCGAAGACATCACCGAGGACGTAGTTTATCACCTTGCGGCTGTTGATGAGGACTTCAAAATCAACATCCTTGAGGCCGAATTCGCGGAGCAGGGCTGAGGCGATCGAGATACACTCGACTTCGGCTTGGATGGTTTTTACGCCAAAGATGTCGACGTTGAGCTGCCAGTGCTCGCGGAGGCGACCCTTTTGTGGCTGCTCGTATCGGAACAGGTTGGGAATGGAATACCAGCGGAGGGGAAATGAGAGGACCTTGCGCTGCGCGGCGATCATGCGCGCCACGGTCGGGGTCATTTCTGGACGGAGGGTGACTTCGCGCTCGCCTCGGTCGGTGAAGGTGTAGGTCTGTTCGTTGATGATCTCCTCGCCAGACTTGGCTTTGTACAGCTCGGCTGGCTCGAGGACGGAGGCGCTGTATTCCGAATAGCCAAAACGCTCGCAGACGCGGCGCATGGTGCCGAAGATATGGTTCTGTACGGCCATCTCAGCGGGGTAGAAGTCGCGGACGCCCTTGTACGCGTCGGTGGAGAGGGGCTTTTTCGCTGGCGCGTCGGAACGAGCGGTATGTTCGGCGCCTTTTTTCGGTGTTGGCATAGTGCGGATATTGTAGCAAATAATGGCCAATGTACGAAGTTTTTCAGGTCATTGACACTATTGCTACAAGGTGATATAATTGAGTCTGAACAGAGATTGCGGTGTATCGCCCCAATCCAGACTGTTCTTTGGAAATTGCAGAAATACAGAAAGGAAACACCATGAATGGTATACCCTTGATGGAAACTGGAGACGCAAAGCTCGTCGCTCGTGCACACCTCCTCGGTCACAAAATCGCGGCCAATGTGGCCACGAGCCTTACGGCCGACGAGTTGGAATATTGGGAGAGGAATCTCCCAGAAATCCCCAATGCTCTGCGTCGAGGCTTCGGTCTCACGAAGCCGGAGATGTCTTCTCCCGAACCTGCTGTCGTCATTCCGCCTCGCCCCTCCTTCGCCTTTGCCGCCACCAAAGCGGCGCAGGCGCTCAAGGAGGCCGAAGACTTCGCCGAGCGGATGTTCGGTCATCGGCCCGACCTGCGCAAGCAGTTTGCGATGCCTGAGACGCTCCCCTGGGAGAAGGTGATCGCAGTGTATGACCCCGGCACTCTCGACAACGCCCAGGCCATCGAGAAGGCAATCAAGTCCCAGCGAGCCATCGCCGATGTGTATGAAGAGGTCCCGGTGAATCACTACAGCGGCCACAAAGCCACTGGCAGACCCACCCTCCGGTTCATCGAGTGGTCGGAGCGCCCCACCGAAGATACGATGGGGATGTCCGCAGACGATCTGGTCGCTACCAAGCGCACCTTCCTCGACCTGCGGGGCTATGCCATCGCCTTCGGCACCTATCACAAGGTGACAGGTCGCTTCCTGGACTCACAGACATGGACGCGCTTCCCGAACAACCGTCTTCCCGGCGGCGAGGTGGCGGGTGGCTACTGGTATCCGGACTGCTCGCAGGTCTGCTTCCGCTGGAGTCACTCTGGCTTTCGCGACTCCAACGCCGGCGGCCGTGAGGCGGTTGAGGTTCCCTTGGCTTCTTGAACCTTGTTCCCTTCGGTTTCTTCTCTTCACACCCCTCGGCTTGCTACGGCAGGTTTGAGGGTTTCTTATTTTCTATTAAATTTTATATAATTATCATCCAGGCTGTTAAATTGGTCGGGTCTCAAAAAGATTCGATAACAATTTGCCTAAAATAGAAACTGCTTGTTCGTTTCCATACAACGCATACATTTCCCAATGCAATCTCAACGCAGAAGTTTTTGCGAAAGAATTTCGGTGACTATGGAAGGGAACGGACAATAGGTCTTCCCGACGGCAAGGTGGCGAATGGCAACTGGTATCCGGACAACTCGCAGGTCAACTTCAACTGGAATCACTCTGGCAATCGCAACTCCAACGCCGGCGGCCGTGAGGAAGTTTCTCGCACACCAAAGAGGCACTAAGCCTCTTTTTGCGTCTACGGCGCTACTTGTGTCGCATATGTCAGCCAGCCATTCGTCATTTTCGATATTTCCACAAGCTGTCCCGAAAGCCGCAGATATATTTTTTCTGAAATGACAGAAAGCTCGTGTTCAGTGCGAATGAGATGTTTTAGGACTTCCACTTGCAGTCGCAGTTCTTCCAGCACAGCTCGTTTTTCTTGCTTCGATCGAAACGCCGCTTCTATAGCAAGAACAAGGCAGACGAGGGATTGTTTTTCTATCTGAGCATGGATGCCGAGCTTATCTCGCTTCGGTATCTTTTCTGCGCTAGAATAGAGGTCTTTATGCAACAAACGGAGTGCTCGGATAATAGGCGGAGCAGTATCCTGCGTCGCGGTCGTAGCGGGGGGGGGGTACTCATGGAGGTTGTTTTTGTGATGTAATATTTGAAGACCTCGTATCTCTAAAAAGCCTCTTTTCTGCTTGGCGACACTTTTCTAAAGGGAAGCGATCAAAGAAGGATGTTACCTTATTTGAGTTGCATTTGGAAGACAGAATATTTTCTTTGCATCGGCGACTGGTTTCCGGAGAGTGGCACCCTGATCCCTATCAGACTTTTTTAGTGCAGGATCCAAAGCTGCGGCGGATTCATAAAGCCAGTGTCGATGATAGGGTTTTGTACCAGGCAGTGTATCAAGCTTTGTATCCGATATTTGATAAGCATTTCATTCACGATTCGTACGCTTCTCGTAACCTAAAAGGTACCCATCGTGGAGTCCGGCGTTTTCAGGCGTTTGCTCGAAAGGTGAGTGGCGACTATCGACGTTCGGCCTTTGTATTAAAGTGTGACGTGCGAAAGTTTTTTGATTCTATCGATCACGACATTTTGCTAGACTTGCTCGCACGAGGCGTCAGCGACTGTGCGTGTCATGGTTCACGATTACAGATACTTCTTGAAAGAATTATCAGGTCTTTTGAAGTTTCTCCTGGGAAGGGTTTGCCACTTGGGAATGTCACGAGCCAGATCTTTGCGAATATCTATCTGAATGAGCTGGATCAGTTCGTAAAACATACACTGAAGGTGAAATATTATATACGGTATTGCGATGATTTCGTTCTACTGTCTGAATCGCGCGAGACGCTTGAAGATTGGGCCCGGAAGATAGGGTATTTCTTGCAAGAGCATCTAAAACTTTCATTGCATCCGAACAAGGTCACAATACGGAAATTGTTTCAGGGTACGGATTTTCTCGGATATGTCATTTTGCCACACTATTCTGTATTGCGGACAAAGACGAAAAAGAGAATGTTCAAAACAATCGCCATACTTGCCGCCGCTGCCAGGGTAGGTGAACTATCCGAAGATTATTTTCGTAATTCGCTCGCTTCGTATCTCGGTATGTTGGGTCATTGCAAAAGCCGGAAGGTTCTGGTGGGACTTGGCAAGCTGCTTGGTTGAATGGTGACTGTGTGAACTAAAAAAGTTGGAACACAAGTTTCCAACCATTTTTAGCTCCGGTGAGACTCCCTGTCCTCACATACGTGCCTCTCCGTGAAGAGAGCGCTGGGGGGAGATTTTCCAGTCTTCAGATGTTTCCAACACATATATGGTAGCATTGTCAGAAATGAAGTCAACTTTTCTCGCGGAAAAACGTCTCGGAGAAACACCTCTGCAGTGTCTGGAAAGGATTCGGATGGAGCGCAATCTTGGGTCAGCGCCTTTGACCTACGCCGGCCGACTCGATCCGATGGCCGAAGGTCTGCTTTTGGTGCTCGCAGGCGAGGAGTGCAAGAAAAAAGCAGACTATCTTGGCCTCGATAAAGTATATGAAACGGAGTTTTTGCTCGGTGTGGAAACAGACACGTATGACCTTCTTGGTTTGGTGCAGGATCCATCAAAAACCATGCCGAAAACCATGCCGAAGCGCACGCCGAAGCCCGCACCAACCCCGAACATTTCCAGAGAACAGCTCGAGGCTATCATGAGGACTTTTTTAGGTAAACGGGCACAAGTCTACCCTCCATTTTCCTCAAAACCACACAACGGTCGACCACTCTTTTCCCTCGCGCGTGCCGGCGAGCTGCCTACCGAGGAGAAAATGCCGAGTAGGGAGGTGGAGATTTTTTCGATCGACGTTGTTGGCGAGCGAGCGGTGGCCGCGAGCGAGCTGGAGAAGCAGATTGTTGAGCGTATCTCGCGTGTGAGGGGTGATTTTCGACAAGCGGAAATTGTCGCCGCTTGGCAGGCATTTTTTCAGGATGGTCGGTCTCATCGCCATGAACATTTCCAACTATTCAGTCTCCGCGTCCATTGTTCGAGTGGCACCTATATCCGGTCGCTTGCGCACGAGGCGGGAAGGCTGCTCGGCGCTGGTGTCGGCGCAACGACTTTTTCCATCAGACGTACACAGGTCGGCGATTTTTTACTATCCGGGGTACCCGACTCCGATACATCCCTCTGAAAACCCTTGACGCTCGGCCGTTTTTGTCGCATAACTTGACTTTTCGAACCACCTGTGCTATACTGGTCCTGTTGTAGATTTCTCAGTGTTTTCAAGCGCACAGCGCAATTTGGAGCTTTTGGGAAGGTCGTCTACACGTATTAGTTTCATTCAAAAGTACCCAATGGCAAAGAAGTTGTACGTTGGTGGTCTTTCGTACGGAACCACTCAGGACGGTCTTAAAGAAGCTTTCTCTAAGGCAGGAATGGTGAGCACCGCGACGATTATCATCGACAAAATGACCGGAAAGAGCCGAGGTTTTGGATTCGTTGAAATGCCAAATGACGCGGAAGCGGATGCGGCAATCAACATGTTCCACGGCCAGCAGCTCGACGGTCGAACTCTCACCGTCAATGAGGCACGTCCAATGGCACCTCGAACTGATCGCCCAATGCGATCATTCGGCGGCGGCGATCGACGAAGCTTCTAACACGAGACAAAAAAGCCCCCGCAAGGGGGCTTTTTGTTGCGCGGTTGCAGGGTTGCGCGGGAGTTGCACATCCACTCACGAGTATGGGATACTACTGCTGTTATCAGTTAGCAGAAAATAACAACAACATGAATTTCATTTCAGCGTGTGTCGCGTGGCTTCGAGAGTCGTTTCGAAATCAGAACATTGGCTTACTTGCACTCCGATTGGCGGTAGCGATTCCGTTTATCGTCCACGGCTACGGCAAGCTTGCCGATCATGCTATGTATGTACAGGCATTTACCGCTATCGGTATC
>Ga0172367_10000378_pt1 | contig 68476 bp, 49 predicted proteins | sample Lak10m_FD_114542 | JGI IMG/M metagenome (GOLD analysis project Ga0172367, IMG submission 114542) | Freshwater microbial communities from Kabuno Bay, South-Kivu, Congo - kab_022012_10m | ecosystem: Environmental > Aquatic > Freshwater > Lake | place: Democratic Republic of the Congo: South-Kivu... | reverse complement strand
CCAGACCTCTTGGCCTCCGACGCTCGACATCCCGGGCTATCGGACACCTCCTGCGGCGGATGAGCACGCCCTTCACGAAATCCTCGGCCTAATCGACAAGGCTGAACGCCCCGTCCTCTACGTCGGCGGAGGCATCATCACCTCTGGCGCGGCTGAGGAGTTGCAAAAGTTTGCCCGTACCACCGGCATTCCCGTCACCACCACCCTCATGGGCATCGGCTGCTTCCCGGAAAACGATCCTCAGTCCATGAAATGGCTGGGCATGCACGGCACCGTCTACGCCAACTACGCGGTGGACGAGGCCGACCTCCTGCTCGCCTTCGGCGTTCGTTTTGACGACCGCGTGACCGGCAAGGTGTCGGAATTCGCCAAGAAGGCGACGATCGTCCACATCGATATCGACAACTCGGAGCTCAACAAAAACAAGACGGTGCAGTTGCCGATCCTGGCCGATGTCCGCACCGCCCTGCGCCAACTCAATCAACTCTTGGCCCGCCGCTCCACGGCCTCACTGCCCAAGCGTTTCACCAAATGGCGGGAAAAGATCGAGGGCTGGAAAAAGAAATATCCCTTCACCTACTCCCCGGTGCCGGGCCGGATTATGCCCCAACAAGTCATCGAGGAGCTCTGCCGTCTGACCAAGGGCGAAGCCATTCTCACGACGGGAGTAGGCCAGCACCAGATGTGGGCCGGTCAGTTCTACGACTTCCACCAGTCGCGCAGTTTCCTCACCTCCGCCGGACTCGGTGCGATGGGTTTCGGTTATCCGGCCGCCGTCGGTGCCAAGGTGGCCTGCCCGAATCGCGAGGTCATCGACATCGACGGGGACGGCTCCTTCCTGATGAACGTACAGGAGCTGGCCACCGCCATGGCGGAAAACATCGCGGCCAAGGCCATCATCATCAATAACCAGTACCTCGGCATGGTCGTGCAATGGGAAGATCGCTTTTTCTCCAGCAACCGTGGTCACACCTTCCTGGGTGATCCAAACAACACCGAAAAAATCTTTCCCGACTACTTACCCATCTGTCAGGGCTTCGGCGTGCCGGCCGAGCGCATCACCAAGCCGGAGCAGATCCGCCCAGCCTTAGAGCGCCTCCTCGCCTCGAAGACCGCCTACGTGCTCGACGTGATGGTTCCTTACACCGAGCACGTGCTGCCGATGATTCCTGCCGGCGCCACGGTGAAGGACATGATCCTCGAGCCGATGCAACTCGGCGACGCTCCCCTCCAATCCGAAGTCCCGGGCTAAATTCTTAGCTTTTCCGCCGGGGTGTTTTTCCCCGACCCTTAGGAAATCAGATTCAGCCTCCATGTTTTTGGAGTGGAGCCGGTCTGCTGGCGGAACCAGCGGTGGAAATAGTTAGGATCGGGAAAACCGCAGTGCCAAGCGATGTCCTGAATTTTTCCGGACTTTTTCAGCTCCTGCTCCGCTTTTTCCAGAATTTTTTTTGCCCGCCACTGTCCGATAGTCAGGCCGGTGGCGCCACGAATGAGGCGGTTGAGATAATCTTTCTGGAACCCGGCTGCCTCCGCGCACTGGGCCACGCTGGGCCATCGCCCATCCGCGCCTTGCCGAAAAGATCTCTCGAGTTTCTTTAACACCCCGAAAGCGGGATTCCCGGGCTGCCCTCTCCCCTCGCAAGCTTCGCGGCAAATCCCCAAAATCAGCAACGCAGCCCCGGCCTCGGCAAACTCGGAACGATTCCGGACGTTGGCCAGTTGAGCCCAACGAACCCGAATCTCCGCCATCTGTTCCGCACTCAGACGTCCCCAGCGTAGTTTTTTTTCGCCATGAAGATCCGCCACTAGACAAATCGCCCGTCGGGCACCCGTCTCTTCGAACCCGTGCCGCCGGCCCGCCGGGATGAAAAACACGGACCCCACCCCGGCGGAAAATTCTTTTCCCTCGATCCGCAGAATTCCCTGCCCCCGGAGGTAAAGCAAAAGCTGCCCGTGCGGATGTCGGTGCGGGCTCATGCGGTCAAACGGGTCAAGATGACGGTTCACCCGCAACTCCCTGACCCGCCAAAGGCCGCACCGCACCTGCAGGCGCCGCAGGACCAAGGGCTGAAGCGGTACATCAGGCTGGGTGAGCACGCGGCGCTCTTTCATAGCACTTTTATAAAGTCGTTTTTATGCTATTCAAGGCGGCTTTCTCCCTGTCCGGACCCTTCTTTTTTGGGCAAGCTTTCCCACGGTGAAACGCCCGGTAGTTTTGATCACGGGAGCCAGTCGCGGGCTGGGACGGGGGGTCGCCCTTTCCCTTGCCCCCGAGGGTTATGACTTGGCCATCCATTACGCCTCCAATGAGGCGGCTGCCCGGGAAACGGCGGAAGCCTGCCGCCAGGCCGCCAAGGATCCCACCCAGAAATTTTTCACGGTTTCCGCCCAGCTGGCCTCTTCCGCCGACCGGGCCCGGATGATGGAGGCGGTTTTTCGTGAGTTCGGCCATCTCGATGCCCTGATCAACAACGCCGGTATCGCCCCCCGGGAGAGAGCCGACCTGCCCGAGGCCAAGGAAGATATTTTTGATGAAGTTCTTTCCGTCAACCTTAAGGGACCTTACTTCCTGAGTCAGATTGCCGCGCGACACTGGTTATCCTCACCGGGGAAATCCCGTTTACCCGGAGGCTACAAGCTGATCTTTGTCACCTCGATTTCCGCAGATACCGCCTCCGTCAACCGCGGGGAATACTGCATCTCCAAGGCCGGGCTGGCCATGGCTGCCCAGCTTTGGGCGACTCGGTTGGCGGCGGATGGCGTGCAGGTACTGGAACTGCGTCCGGGCGTCATGGCCACCGACATGACGGTGGGGGTGAAGGAAAAGTACGACAGGCTCATCGGGGAGGGACTGGTTCCGCAAAAACGCTGGGGCCGGCCCGAGGATGTCGGCCTCGCCTGCCGCGCCATCTGCCGGGGCGACTTTCCCTTCAGCACCGGCGATGTCATCTACCTCGACGGCGGGTTCCACCTGCGCCGGCTTTAAAATTTATGATCCAAATCGATACCCGTCTCACCCCCCAAGCCCTCGCCCCCCTCGCCCGCCGAGTGTTTGCGGTCTCCGCTCCCAAAATCCGGGCCCTCCAAAAGCGCTGGCGTCAATCGGACGGAACGCCGGTCTTCACCGTGAACGGCCGTTACACCTCCCGGGGTTGGACGGAGTGGACCGAAGGGTTTGTCTACGGCTCTGCCCTGCTTCAGTTCGATGCCACCGGGGACAAGGCCATGTTGAAGCTGGGCCGGGAGGGAACCCTCCGCCGAATGGCTTCCCACGTTACCCATGTCGGCGTACACGATCACGGCTTCAACAACATCAGCACCTACGGCAACCTTCGCCGCCTTCTCCTGGAAAAACGCCTGCCCGCCAACGAGTGGGAGGCTCACTTCTACGACCTGGCCATCAAGGCCAGCGGAGCAGTGCAAGCCTCCCGCTGGACCCAGTTGACCCCGGAACTGGGCTACATCCGGTCCTTCAACGGTCCGCATTCCCTCTTTTCTGACACCATCCGCTCCCTCCGCGCCTTGGGGCTGGCCCATCAACTTGGCCAGACCCTCATGGGGGAAAACGACCGGAAGGTCAATCTCCTGCACCGCGCACTGCAACACGCCGAGACCACCGCCCGCTACAACGTGTACTACGGAAAGGGGCGGGATACCTACGATGTCCCGGGCCGGGTGGTACACGAATCGATCTTCAACGTGACCGATGGCGCCTATCGCTGCCCTTCGACTCAGCAGGGCTATTCCGCCTTCACGACCTGGACCCGGGGCCACGCCTGGGTCCTTTGTGGATATCCCGAGCAACTGGAGTTCCTGGAAACCTTGCCGGAATCGGAACTCCGTGTCGCCGGAGGAAAAGCCACGATTCTCCGGAGATTTCTGGAAGTTTCCCGGGTCACCGCCGATTTCTATCTCAGGGAAACTCCGACCGACGGGATTCCCTACTGGGATACCGGGGCTCCCGGACTCGTCCACCTCGGCGATTACCAGAACCGCCCCGCCGATCCCTTCAACGAACATGAGCCGGTCGACAGCTCCGCCGCCGCCATCTCTGCCCAAGGCCTGCTGCGGTTGGGCCGTTACCTCCAGCGGCATGGACAAAAAGAAGCAGGCAAAACCTACTTTTTAGCCGGACTCACCGTGGCCCAGAGCCTCTTCTCCGAGCCGTATCTCTCCACCGATCCCCGGCATGAAGGCCTGCTTCTGTACACGGTGTATCACCGCCCGAATGGCTGGGATCATATTCCCAAAGGCAGCCGCATCCCCTGCGGCGAGGCTGCCATGTGGGGGGATTACCATCTCCGGGAACTTGCCCTTTACCTCCTCCGCCTCGCCGGCGGAAAACACTACCTCACTTTTTTTGGAGAAACCCCATGATTGTTGCCGACCTCAACCAGATCCAAGGCCGCACCTACCCCGCCCGGCGCCGTACCCAAAACCTGGTGGGTGGTCTTTCCCCAATTCAGGCCAAAAATTTCTCCATGGGAAACGTGACCCTCGAACCGAAAGGCGGCCAGGTTCCCTGGCATAACCAGGAGCAGGAGGAGATTTACTTCATCGTCGAGGGCGAGGGTGAAATGTGTCTGGGGACCGAGCGGCAAGCTGTCCGGGCCGGGCAGGCGGTCTTTATCCCCTCGGGCGTTTTTCACCAGCTGACCAACACCGGCGACCAACCCATGCGGATGATTTACGTTTACGGACCGGCCGGGGACGTCGCCCACTGGAAACAGGAACTGGAAGGGACCCTTCCCAAGGCCGGTATCGATGTTCCGCCCCTTCCCGCTGGCGCCCAACCCCAATGCACCAAGAAGCCCTGATTTTTTCACCCAAAAACGAGGAGACCATGAAAGAACACAAAATCGGCATCATCATGAACGGCGTCACCGGACGCATGGGCACCAACCAACACCTCATCCGCTCCATCGTTGCCATCCGCAAACAGGGCGGGGTTCAGATCAAACCCGGCGAGGTGATCATGCCCGATCCCATCCTAGTCGGTCGCAACGAGGAAAAACTGCGCACCCTCGCCGCCTCCCAGGGACTTCACCGGGTCACCACCGATCTCGATGCCGCCCTCAAGGATCCGGCCAACCAAATTTATTTCGACTCCACCCTCACCGGCCAACGACCCATCGGCGTCCGCAAGGCGATCGCCGCCAAGAAACACATTTACTGCGAAAAACCCACCGCCACCACCTCCCAGGAGGCTCTCGCCCTGGCCAAGGAGGTCACCGCCGCCGGACTGAAAAACGGCGTGGTGCAGGACAAGCTCTGGCTCCCCGGCTTGCTCAAGCTGAAGTACCTCATCGAAACCGGCTTTTTTGGAAAAATCCTCTCGGTGCGCGGCGAGTTCGGTTACTGGGTCTTCCCCGGTAAATACGAAAAGCTTCAGCGCCCCTCCTGGAATTACCGGAAGGAAGAGGACGGCGGGATCATCGTGGACATGCTCTGCCACTGGCAGTACGTCATCCAAAACCTGTTCGGTGAAATCAAATCCCTCTCCTGCCTCGGGGCCACTCATTTGCCTGAACGCTGGGACGAAAACGGCAAGCCCTACAAATGCACGGCGGACGATTCCGCCTACGCGACCTTTGAGCTGAAAAACGGCGTCATCTGCCACTTTAACTCCTCATGGTGTGTACGAGTGAAGCGGGACGATCTTCTGACTCTCCAGGTCGACGGCACGGATGGTTCCGCCGTGGCCGGCCTGCGGAATTGCACCGTGCAGGACAATTCCGCCACTCCCCGCTGTCTCTGGAATCCCGATCAGGATAGTCCTATCAACTATGCCGACGGTTGGATCACCCAACCCACCAATGCGGTGTACGACAACGCCTTCAAGGTGCAGTGGGAACTTTTTCTTCGGCACGTGGCTCTGAACGAGCCCTTTCCCTGGTCCCTGTTCGAGGGCGCCAAAGGGGTGCAGTTGGCCGAACTCGGACTCCAGTCCTGGCAACAGCGGCGCTGGCTCGACGTCCCCAAGCTGGGATAAAATCCATCCATGGGCGCTGATCTCACCTCCCGCCTTTTGGAAAGAAGGTTGGTCCCGGTCGTGGTGATCGAGGATGCGGGCAAGGCCACCGATCTGGCCCGCGCCCTCCTCTCCGCCGGGTTGGGGGTCATTGAAATCACCTTCCGGACCGTGGCGGCGGAATCGGCCATCCGCCAGATCGCCCAAGGGTGCCCGGAGATGCTGGTGGGAGCGGGCACGCTTCTCGATCCGGAGCAGGTGAAGCGTGCGGCCGGAGCCGGCGCCAAGTTTGGGCTGGCTCCGGGCCTGGATGAAAATGTCGTCGCCGCCGCCCAGAAAGAGAAATTGAGCCATGTGCCGGGAGTGGCCACCCCCAGCGAGGTGCAAAAGGCCCTCTCCTTGGGTTGCCCGATCCAAAAATTTTTCCCCGCAGAACAGGCCGGGGGGGCTCCCTACCTCAAGGCCCTTGAAGGTCCCTATGGTCATACCGGTGTCCGGTTTATCCCGACCGGAGGAATTCATGCGGCCAACGCGACCGCTTATCTCGCCCTGAAGTCGGTGGCGGCCCTGGGAGGATCCTGGTTTGTGGACAAGAGGTACATCGAGGCCGCAGACTGGCCGACGATTACCCGACTCACCCGTGAAGCCATCCAGCTGACTTCTCCTCCCCTGAAATGAGTTCCCTCAAAATCCATCCGCCCGAGTCCTGCCGCTACGACCAGATCTCGATGGGAGAGGTCATGCTCCGGCTGGATCCCGGCGAGGGCCGGATCCGCACGGCGCGTTCCTTCCGGGCTTGGGAGGGAGGAGGAGAATATAACGTCGCCCGTGGCCTGCGCCGCTGCTTTGGCCTCCGTACGGCCCTGCTCAGCGCCTTTGCCGACAATGAGGTCGGGCGGCTCCTGGAGGACTTCATTCTCCAAGGCGGCGTGGACACTTCGTTTTTGAAATGGGTCGCGTATGACGGCATCGGCCGGACCGTCCGTAACGGCTTGAACTTCACCGAGCGGGGCTTCGGGGTGCGCGGGGCAGTCGGTTGTTCCGACCGCGGCCACACGGCCGCCTCCCAGCTCAAGCCCGGGGATTTTGACTGGGACCAGATCTTCGGAAAGACCAAGGCTCGCTGGTTCCACACCGGGGGAATCTTCGCCGCCCTCAGCGAAACGACCGCCGAACTGGTGATCGAGGCCACCGCCGCGGCCCGCCGCCACGGGGTGGTGGTCTCCTATGACCTCAACTACCGCCCTTCCCTTTGGAAAGGGATCGGCGGACAAAAGAAGGCTCAGGAAGTGAACAAAAAAATCGCCAGGAATGTCGACGTCATGATCGGCAACGAGGAAGACTTCACAGCCTGCCTCGGCCTGCAGGTGGAAGGCGCCGATGCCAACCTCACCCAGCTGGAGAAGGAAAGTTTCCGCAAGATGATTACCCAAGCCGCCCGGGAGTATCCCAACTTCAAAGTCATCGCCACCACCTTGCGGGCAGTCCAATCGGCCACGGTGAACGACTGGAGCGCCATTCTCTGGGCCGACGGCAAATTTTATGAATCCAAACCTCGTCCCAATCTCGAAATCATGGATCGGGTCGGGGGTGGGGACAGCTTTGCCTCTGGGTTGATTTACGGGTTCCTTAAATTCGGCGATTCGCAGAAGGCGGTGGAGTACGGGGCCGCCCACGGGGCCTTGGCCATGACCACCCCAGGCGACACCTCCATGGCCTCTCTGGCGGAAGTGGAAAAGCTGGTCGGTGGCGGCGGGGCCCGCGTCGAACGCTGATCGGATCCCGTCTAATCCCTTTTCTCGGCTGGATTCAGGCGGGCTTTAATCCACTATCATGGAAAGTTTTCCATGAAGCAGGCCTCCTTTTTCACCAACCGGCCCGAAACCATTCCCTATGTGTACGGCAACGGCCGGCAGGATAAGATCCGCTCGCTGGCCCGGCTACATCCCACCGTGGTCAACCGCGATAATTTCAGCCGGGAAGCCGCCCAGCTGGGGGATTTGGAAGTCATCTTTTCCACTTGGGGGATGCCCCGGCTGGAACCGGCCCAGTTGGACCGTCTTCCCAAGCTAAAGGCGGTTTTCTATGCGGCCGGTTCCGTGCGGGATTTCGCCGGCCCGATGTTGGAGAGGGATATCACCGTCGTCAGTGCCTGGGCGACCAACGCCAAACCCACCGCCCTGTTCGCCTATGCCCAGATCATCCTCGCCCTCAAAGGATATTTCCGGAACCGCCGAGAATTCACCGGTCCGGAGCAACATGCCAAGGCTTGGCGCGGCCCGGGAACCCGGCAGTCCACCGTGGCCATTCTGGGAGCCGGTCAAGTGGGCCGCCTGGTACTGGAACAACTCCGGCCCCTGGACCTAAAGGTGCTCGTGGTCAGCCCGCATACCGATGCCGCCACCATTCGTTCCCTGGGCGGCGAGAAGGTGGAGCTGCCGGAAGCCTTCGCCCGCGCGTCCGTGATTTCCAACCACATCGCCGACCTTCCTGAAACCGTGGGAATTCTCAACCGAGAACTCTTCGCCTCCCTGCCCCCTGGGGCCACTTTCATCAATACCGGCCGCGGCCGCACGGTTTGCGAAAAAGGTCTTCTCGAAGTTTTTACCAAGCGACCAGACCTGACCGCTCTGCTCGACGTGACCCATCCGGAACCCCCCGTCGCCGGCTCCTCCCTTTACTCCCTCCCCAATGTTGAAATGTCCACCCACATCGCCGGTTCCACCGGACAGGAAGTTCTTTGCATGGCTGACTGTGTGATCTCCGAGTTCGAATCCTGGCTGGCCGGACGCCCCCTCCGGTATTCCGTAAGCCGATCCATGCTGGCCACGATGGCCTGAGCCCGGCTCGTGCCCTCCCTCCTCCCCGGTCTTTGTTCGATCAGTTTCCGGAAGCATTCCCCAAAGGAAGTCTTGCAGTTCGCCTCTTCGGCCGGGTTGCAGGCGGTCGAGTGGGGCGGCGACATCCATGTGCCGCCGGGAGACCTGGCCATAGCCAAGGATGTGCGCCGCCAAACCGAGGACACCGGCCTTAAAGTTTCCTCGTACGGCTCCTACTACCGGGTCGGCTCTTCCCAGGATTTTCCCGCGGTGGTGGACTCCGCGCGGGAACTGGGCGCCCGCTCGATCCGGGTCTGGGCCGGAACCAAGGGAAGCCGGGAAACCTCGAAAGAGGAAAGGGCCGCCATCCTGGAGGATGCCCGCCGCTGTGCCCAGCTGGCCGGGGCGGCCGGTCTGAGCTTCGACTTCGAATATCACGACCACACCCTGACGGATCATCCGGAGTCCGTCGCCGACCTGATGCGCGAGCTGCCGGAGCCCACGATCCGTTTTTCGTGGCAACCTCCCCACGGTCGCCCGGAAGAGGAATCCCTTACCACGTTGCGTGCGGTGCTTCCGCGTCTGGGTCACGTGCATGTGTTTGAGTGGTGGCCCGGACCGGAAACCCGCCTTCCCCTTGCCCACGGGAAAAGCCGCTGGACCCGCTTCCTCGCCTTGGCCGGAACCGCCCCCGGGAGCGGCCGCTGTGCCCTTTTGGAATTCATGCCCGGAGACGATCCCGGCGTGCTCTCCCGCGAGGCCGCGACCCTCAGATCCGTCCTATCCTCCCCCCGCTAGACAGCCAACCCTTTCGGCCCTAAGCCAAACGCATGGAAGTGGAGGTGCGCGAGCTCGGACCGGAACGAGAATCCCTCGCCCGCTTCACAGTCAAACAACGGACCCGGCCGGCTATCAGCTGGTACCGAACCCCCGTTCCTTCGGAATCCCTCAAGGCTCTGCACGAACGCAACGACCTTCGGGGGGCTGCCCAAACCCTCGGGTTCCTGGGTTGCTACAACCTGACCCTCTCCCTCGCCTTGTATTCCTTCTCCCACTGGTCCGGATGGATCACGGCCTGCCTCGTCTTTCAGCACGGAATGATTGCCGCCTTCATGATCAACGCCGTCCATGAACTGGGACACGGCACCGTTTTCCGCACCCGCTGGCTCAATGACTTTTTTGCCCCGGTCTTTGCCTTCCTCGGCTGGACCAACCACCTGGCTTTCGCCGCCAGTCACACCCGGCACCATCGCTACACCCTGCATCCCCCCGACGACCTGGAGGTGGTGCTTCCCATGAAGCTTGTTTTCCGCGACATCCTCAAACACGGCATTGTCGATGTTTCTCTTTTTCGAAAAATCATGGCCGAAACGTGGCGTTTGGCCCGGGGACGTTTCCGGGGTGAGTGGGAAGCCACCCTTTATCCGGAAAACGAACCCCAGCTTCGCGTTCGCCCGGTTCGCTGGGCCCGGATTCTGCTTCTGGGCCACGGGTTGATTTTGGCTGTGTCCCTGTGGCAAGGGTGGTGGCTCCTGCCGGTTCTCACCTCCCTTTCCACCTTTTACGGAGGCTGGCTTTTCTTTCTCTGCAACCACACCCAGCACATCGGTCTGGAACATGACACGCCCGACTACCGCCTGTGTTGCCGGACCTTCACGCTTAATCCTTTCGTCGCCTTTTTGTACTGGCACATGAACTACCACACGGAACATCACATGTATCCTGGGGTTCCCTGCTATTCCCTCCACCGCCTTCATGCCATCATCCGCCACGACTTGCCCCGCTGCGCCCATGGCCTGATCGCCGTCTGGAGGGAAATCGCGGAGTTGCAGCAGAAACAAAAACCGGAAAGCCCCGAACCCGCACACCTGCCGGCCTGAAATCAGGTCAGCCTGGTTCGGGAAACATTCCAGCCCTCTGCAGTGACGTGGGTCCCGCGGGAAATGAGCGGCGCCCCCTCCAGGCGAACTCTCCTTTCTTCCCCCGGAAGCAGCGTCAGACAGCCATCCGAAAAGAAAGCTGGCAGAATCCTCGCCCCACCCCGCTTCCGGAGGTGGAAGCAAACCAAATGAGCGAGATGATTCGATTCGTTTCGAATCCAAAAAGCGCCGGCACCGTCCGCTTCCCCGGTCACCTTGGCCGCAGGAAGGAAAAAAAGGTTTTTGACCTTTTGATCCCCCGGGGAGCCGTACCCGGGTCCATACCATTTCTCGGAAATGGTTTCGCCATCCGCACCCGCCACCTGCAGCCGGAGCCAATGCTGTCTCCTTTGCACTTTCGGCCCCGGCCAACGAAAAACCTCGGCCCGGGAGCTGGGGCCGACGCTGATGCCACCTTCCTGCCGCGCCAGAACCCGGCCGGAGGCATCCAAAAGATCAGCTTCCACCCGAAGATCCGGCTGGAGCCGGGAGGTTAGATTCACCACTGAAATCCGATCTTCCGGCAATTCCAGCAGCGCATGCAACGGTTGGCAGGCATGACGCACCCCCCAAAAGGCTCCGTGGGTTTCCAGATCAAAGGTGTACATCTGCCAGAGCAGGCTCGGCCAAGCCGGATGGGTCATCCACAGCAGCTGCATCCCGTTTTTTTGCCAAAGCCGGCTGAGCCAAGCCTCGAACATGGCCCGGTAGGACTCGTAATTTATCCGCTGGGCCTTGCGGCAAAACTCTCCGGCCCCTCGGGAATGGCCCAACTGTCTTGCGATTCCCTCCGCCATCTGCCGGATGTCGATCGGACGGTGATGAAAATCGTGATAGGCCCAGGCATCGCCGATCGGCCAACGCTCGCGGGGCGGCAACATCGCCTGCAGCGTTTCCCACGTGGGGACGGACGGCGCCCCGATCTCCGTATTGCTGCCGTTCGGATGCCGGACGAACAGTTCCGTGAGATCGGGAAAATAATTCCAGGGACCGCTCGCCCGCAGATTCAGGAGGGTGGAAGAAGGCTGAAAAAGTCGGGTGCCATCCAAGGCCGCGACATCCGCGGAGAGGCGTTGCTCCAACGAGGCGGGAGGAAAACCCTCATTCCGGCCGCACCACAAGAGGATGCAGGCGTGATGCCCGAACCGGCGGATCACATCAGCTGAGTTTTCCAGAAAGAGCGCCTCGTCGGCGGGGGGAAGATTGTAACCTTCCGTGGACATCCAGAAGTCGTTCCAGACAAGAATCCCGTGCTCATCACACAACTCGTAGAATTCCTGCTGGGTCGTCTCCCCGGTCCAGTTCCGGATGAGATTAAGGTGGGCATGCTGGTGCAGTCGCAGGCACTGCCGGAGCCTTTCCGGTTGGAAACGCTTCAGAAAATCATCCATGCCCCAGTTTCCCCCGCGCAGAAACACTCTCCGGCCATTGACCCGGACCGCGAGAAACGGCCCCATCGGATCCGGGGGGAGGGAGCGAATGCCGGGGCTGTTTCGTCGAAGGAGCCGGGGAGCAAGGACGCCCGGATACCCCGGGACTTTCCTGCGATCCAGGGTATCAAAAACCGGCTGGCCGGAGGGATCCGCCGCCGGACTCCACAGGACTCGCCGGAATTTCCCGCTCTCATGAGCCGTTAACTCGTAGGAGAATTCCCGCAACCCGATCCGCCCCTTCCAGGAATCGGAAAGTCCTCCCATGCCCGGGGCACGCACCTCGATGACCAGCTCATGGAGCGCCGGTTCCCCTTCCCCGTGGGGCCACCAAAGCCTGGGATTTTTAATAATCAGTCCACGCTTTTTCTGGGGATCCAACCGGTACCCTGCCCGACCTCCGGCAGGCACCCTGACTTTTCTTCGAAGGGACAAACCCCCGAAACGAATTCGTACTTCTGCATCCAAGTCCCGCCTGTGGTCATTGAAAATCTCCCCGGCGATTTGTAGGCGAGCCTCCTGCAGGGAGGGTACGCGAACCCGGATCCGGGGATCCTCCAGACGAAATGGCCCGGATCGCCGCAGAAATACTTTTCTCCAAATGCCGATATTCCGGTCGCGCACCGCCGGCATCCAGTCCCACCCTTCCGAACAGAGGAAGGTCGGACCGTCCTGGCAAAGTGCCCCGCCATTCGGCCCCATGCCGGCCCGGGCGGACTGCTCGTGGGCGATGCCCGGATGAGGAGGAGGCTCAATTCGCACCGCCAAAATATTCACCTTTCGTTTCCAGGATGCCGGGATGAGAAAACGGGCCCGTCGAAAGGCTCCGCGGATCGCACCCAACCGGCGTCCGTTCAGCCAAACTTCCGCCGAATAATTGATTCCTTCAAAGCATAGCCACAACTGCCGGCGCGCGTGGCCGGGGGGGAGAGGAAGATGGGTCCGATACCACCAGATTTTCCGGGAAAGATTTTCCGGGATCGCCAAGTTGTTCAACCCATACCCCGGATCCGGCACCACGCCCTGCTCCCACAAGGTGGTTAACACCGTCCCCGGAACGGTGGCGTTATACCAAAATCGCGTGTCCAAGCCCGGCAGGGAAAAAGGTTCGGGATGGCGGGAAACGTCCCACTGGGCAAGCCGGGCCACTTCTTCCTGGTCGGCCAGTTCCCAGCCACCGGAGACAACCCAGCGATTGGCGCCCCATTCCTCCAGCTCAACCCGGGGCTTTTGTTTGGCTTTCCTGCCCTTCCCCGCCTGAACCGGTTGGCGGGGCACCGGGAGGGTGCGGGGATCCTGGGGCGCGGCCAAACCGTAGTTCAGATGATAAATCCAGCCCTGCGCCTTGAGAGGTTCCGTGGCAAAGGGGCGGGGCGATTTTGTCCGGCTCATGGGAACGTTCATCCTGCAACGGCCGGTCGAATGGGAAATCCGGAAATCCGACTTTCCCTTTTTAGGCATGCCCCGCGGGATTGTGCCCGTGAAAAGGCCTACCCTATCCTGTCGGATCAAGATTTTACCTCCTGCTTTTTGTCTGATGGTCCTGGCATCGATTGTTCCCACCCTGCGCGCCGAATCCCCCGCCACGCGGGTGGCTCCCACCCTCAACCGCGGCGTGAATCTCGGCAACGCCTTGGAGGCTCCCCGGGAAGGAAGCTGGGGGGTGACCCTGGAGGAGAAGGATTTTGTCCTTATCAAAAAGGCCGGCTTCCGCTCCGTACGGATCCCCGCACGCTGGTCGGCTCATGCGGACCCCCGGCCGCCCTACCTCCTCCATCCGGAATTTTTACAACGGGTGGACTGGGTTCTGGATCAGGCACGCCAGCACGGGCTCTCGGTGGTGCTGAACACCCACCACTGGGAGGATTTTCACCAGAATCCCCGGGCCCATGCCCCGCGATTGGAGGCGATCTGGGTCCAGATCGCGGAACACTACCGCGATCGCCCCGAATCCCTGGTCTTTGAAATTTTCAACGAGCCCCATGACATGCCGGCGGAAATCTGGAATCCCATCCAGTTGGGCGTACTGCGAAAAATCCGAAACATCAGTCCGGAACGCGTCGTGATCCTTTCTTCCTTGGACTGGTCGTCCGTCAAAGGACTCCCGGAGCTGCAACTTCCCAAAAAGGATGCCGCCGTCCTCGCGACGTTTCACTACTACGCCCCCTACCCCTTCACCCATCAGGGAGCCCATTGGGCCAAGGACAGCGACCGTTGGCTGGGCACCCGGTGGCGTGACGAAAAACCGGAACGCGAGGCCATTCAAAAGGACTTTCAGACGGCGGCGGACTGGTGGAAACAACATGGGATTCCCGTTTATCTCGGGGAGTTTGGAGCCTTTGAAAAAGCCCCGATGGAGGACCGGGTTCTTTGGACCCGCCGGGTCGCCCGCACCGCCGAGCAGCTGGGTCTGCCCTGGTGCTACTGGGAGTTCCGCTCGCATTTCGGCGTCTACCACCGCGAGAAGAACGAATGGCGTCTGCCCTTGTTGCAGGCCCTGCTGCCCGGTGCCAATCCCGCCCCCTAATCGCGATTTCCTTCTTGGAGGAAGGGGGGGCTGGGGGAAACTTATCCTTCCTGTGCGGCTTCTTCCGATTTTTTTCTGCGGTCTCGGCCTCGCCGCCTGCTCTGCTCCCGAGGATCCCCGCGCCCGCGGCCGGTTGGTCCTCGAATATTGGGAAAAGTGGACCGGCTACGAGGGCGATGCCATCGCCGCTGTGGTGGAGGATTTCAACAACTCCCAGGAACGGATTTTCGTCCGGCGCCTGACCGTCAGCAAGATGGACCAGAAACTTATTCTGGCCACCTCCGGGCGGAATCCCCCGGATGTCGCGGGTCTGTGGAATACCTATCTCCCCGCCTACGTCGAAAATAATGCCCTGCTTCCCCTCGACCGGCTCGCCGCCGAAGCCAGTATCGGTGAGGAGGACTATATCCCCGTCTTTTGGGAAATGTGCCGACACCGCGGCCATCTCTGGGCCCTGCCGACCACACCCTCGGTGGCCGCCCTCCACTGGAACAAAAAGATCTTCCGCGAAGCCGGCCTGGATCCCGACCAACCGCCCCGCACCTTGGCCGAACTGGAACGCTTCAACGAGAAAATCACCCGCAAGAACCCTGACGGCACCCTCGACCGCATCGGGCATATGCCCCAGGAGCCCGGTTGGTGGATGCGGGATTTCAACCGCTGGTTCGGAGGGAAGGTCTGGGACGGGGAAAGCCGGCTCCTGCTGGATTCCGAACCCAACCGGCGTTTCTTCGCTTGGCTGGAAACCTACCCCCGCCGCTTCGGCGGCCCCGCCATGTACCGCCTGCGCGGCGGCTTTGGCAACTTCGCCTCCCCGGAAAACCCGTTCTTCACCGGCAAGGTGGCCATGGTCATGCACGGGGTCTGGCTGAACAACTTCATCCGGAATTACGCCCCGCCGGATTTTGAATATGGCGCCGCCGCCTTCCCCGCCGACGAGGAGAATCCGTCCGATCCGGTCAGTGTGGCCGAGGCCGACATCCTGGTGATTCCCGCCGGCTCCCGCCATCCCCGGGAGGCGATGGAATTCATCCGTTACGTGCAAAGTCAGGCCGCCATGGAAAAGCTCTGCCTTCTCATGAAAAAATTCACGCCCCTCCGGGAGGTCAGCCCCGGTTTTCTCGAAAATCATCCCCACCCCTATCTCGGGGTCTTTCTGGAACTGGCCCGCAGCCCGCGCACCGCCCCGATCCTGAACATCCCCAGCTTCAACGAATACAGCAACGACATCGAAACCAATGTGAACGAGGTGTTGCGGGGAGCCCTGACCGGCGAGGAAGGGCGCACTCGCTTGAGCGAACGACAGCAGAAGGCCCTTCAGGACAAACTCGCCCGCTGGCAAAGAGTGGCCGGGATCCGCGAGGCCGCCTGGCGCCGGGAACTGGACGAGGCACCATGAGCCCGGGAGAAAGCACCCGGCTTCGGCAAGGACTGGGATTTATTCTTCCCTGGCTGGTCGGCTTCCTTTTTTTCAGCCTCTACCCGCTGCTCGCTTCCCTCTGGTTTTCCCTCTGTGACTACAGCGTGCTGGCCTCGCCGGTTTTCATCGGGACAAAAAACTTCACCGACATGGCGACGGATCCGGTGTTTTGGCAGGCTCTCCGGAATACCCTGGCTTTCGCGTTCGCCGCGATTCCCCTGGGCACCAGCCTGGCCATCGGCCTCGCCATCCTGCTCAACCAGCCGGTGCGTGGCCGCGGCTTTTTTCGGACGGTCTTCTTTCTTCCTTCCCTGGTTCCGGTCATTTCTCTGGCGATCCTCTGGCAGTGGATCCTCAACGGCCAAATGGGGCTGCTGAATACCCTGCTGCATTATCCCCTGGAATGGGTGGGCCACTGGCTCGGCACACCCTGCCCGCCTCCGGACTGGCTGAACGATCCCCATTTTGCGCTCTGGGGCCTGGTCTTCACGGGACTCTGGGGAACCGGCCACGCCATGGTGATCTATCTGGCCGGTCTGCAGGAAATCCCGGCTGAACTTTACGAGGCGGCTGAGCTGGACGGAACCAACGCTTGGCAGAGATTCCGGCACGTCACCCTGCCGATGCTTTCCCCGGTGATTTTTTTCAACGTGATCATGGGGGTGATCGGAACCCTGCAAACCTTCGCCGTTCCCTTCATCCTGACCAACGGGGGCGACGGCCCCGGGCGCTCCCTTCTCTTCGTGGCCACGTACATTTACCAAAATGCCTTCAGCTACTGGAACATGGGCTACGCCTGCAGCTTGGCGCTTTTTCTCTTCCTCCTGATCGCCCTCATCACCCTTTGGGTCGTGCGCATCGGAGAAAAACGGGTGCATTACGCCGGACGCTGATCCCGATGAATTCCAAAATTTCCCGCACCCTGGTCTGGATCGCCCTGCTCACCGTGGGAACCCTCTTTCTTCTTCCCTTTGGCTGGATGGTCTCCACCTCCCTGAAACCTTTGGCGGAAACCATGTCGGTGCCGCCCCGTTGGCTTCCCTCCTCGCCCCAATGGCACAACTACCCCGATGCCATGAAGGCCATGGGACCCTTCTGGATTTACGCCCGCAACACCCTTCTCCTGGCCACCCTGAACGTGGTGGGCACGGTCCTTTCGAGCGCGCTGGTGGCCTACGGGTTCTCCCGGATCGACTGGCGCGGCCGCGACCGAGTCTTTTTCGTGCTGCTCATGACCATGATGATTCCTTTTCCTGTCGTCATGGTCCCCCTGTACGCCCTTTTCCGGGAACTCGGCTGGATCGGCACCTTGGCCCCGCTCTGGGTGCCGGCTTTTTGCGCAAGCGCCTTCCACGTCTTTTTGCTTCGCCAGTTCTTTTTGACGATCCCTCGGGAACTTTCCGAAGCCGCCCGTATCGACGGCTGCAGCGAGTGGCGCATCTTTTGGCAAATCATCCTGCCTCTCACCCGGCCGGCCCTGCTCACCGTGGCTCTGTTTCAATTCATGGCCACATGGAACGATTTTCTGGGTCCCCTGATTTTCCTGACCCGGCAGGCCGACTTCACCCTCTCCCTCGGCCTCCAAGCCCTGCAAAGCCAGCAGGGTGGCACTGCCTGGCACCATCTCATGGCAGCCTCCACCCTCGTGGTCCTGCCGGTGTTGGCCCTCTTTTTCCTCACCCAAAAATCGTTTCTGCGCGGAATTTCCACCACCGGCCTGAAGTAACTTAACAGGTCAATGACCCCGCCGATTGCCCCCGTCCCGCCCCCGCCCCATGCTGGAGGATTCCCATGGCCAAGGTGATTTTGGAAAATCTGGTGAAGTCTTACCCCGGGGAGAAGGGGCGGCCGGGCAAGACCGCCGTGGATCAGGTCAGCCTGGAGATTGCAGACCGCGAATTTCTCGTCCTTGTCGGCCCCTCGGGCTGCGGCAAAACCACGACCCTGCGGATGATCGCCGGCCTTGAGGAAATCAGCTCGGGCTCCATCTATATCGATGGACGCAAAGTCAACGATGTCGCCCCCAAGGACCGGGACATTGCCATGGTCTTCCAAAATTACGCCCTCTACCCGCACATGTCCGTGTACGACAATATGGCCTTCGGACTGAAACTGCGGGGACTGCCCAAGGAGGAGATCCGCCGCCGGGTCGAGGATGCCGCCGGCACCCTCGGCCTTCTCCAACCCGACAACCTGCTCGACCGCAAACCCAAGGCCCTTTCGGGAGGACAACGCCAGCGGGTGGCCCTGGGTCGCGCCATCGTCCGGCAGCCCAAGGCCTTTTTATTCGACGAGCCGCTCTCCAACCTTGACGCCAAAATGCGCGTGGAAATGAGAGCGGAAATCTCCCGCTTACACCGCCGTCTGCATAACACGATGATTTACGTCACCCACGACCAGGTGGAGGCTATGACCATGGCCGATCGGATCGTCGTCATGCATCAGGGCAAGGTGCAGCAGATTGCCTCCCCCATGGAAATCTATCACCACCCGGCCAACCTCTTCGTGGCCGGATTCATCGGCAGTCCTCCGATGAATTTTCTGCGGGGCACCCTGACCGGTTCGGGATCCCGACTGGAGTTCCGCGAACCGGTGGCCGCCGGATCCCTTCCCCCTGTGCGGCTGGAGCTGCCCGAGACGGCTTCCCGGAAGCTTTCCTCGTACCAGGATCGCGAAATCATCCTGGGGATCCGGCCGGAACATCTGGAGGAATGCGAAAAGAACCTGGGGTTTGAAGCGCTCATGGACGTCATCGAGCCCATGGGAGCGGAAACCTACCTCTATCTGCGCACCGCCGGTCATGCTTTGGTGGTGCGCAGCCGCAGACCGGAGGAAAAACGTGCGGAGGGGCGGACCCACCGGTTTATCGCCGACATGACCCAGGCAAGATTCTTTGATCCCAAGAGCGGAGCGGCGCTCGCCGCTTCCTGAAAACGATTTCATGAAACGAAAACTTCGCTTTGGCATGATCGGAGGAGGCCGGGGCGCATTTATCGGCGCCGTCCACCGCATGGCGGCCTCGCTGGACGGCACGGCGGAACTGGTTTGCGGAGCCCTCAGCGCCGATCCGGCCAAAGCCCGGGCTAGCGCGGCGGACTGGTTTCTTCCTCCCGACCGTTCCTACGGCAGCTACCCGGAGATGTTCCTCCGGGAATCCCGGCTGCCTCCCTCCCGGCGCATGGACTTTGTCATCATCGTCACCCCCAACCACGTCCATGCTCCGGCCACCTTGGCCGCTTTGGCGGCGGGATTCCCCGTGGCCTGCGACAAGCCGCTCTGCCTCTCCCTGGCGGAAGGCAAAACAATGGGCCAGGCGATCCGGCGCCACCGGCTTCCCTTTTTGCTCACGCACAACTACTCCGGCTATCCGATGGTCAAACAGGCCCGGGCCTTGGTGCAGGCGGGTCAATTGGGGCGTCTGCGCAAGATCGTCGTCGAATATCCGCAGGGCTGGCTGGCCACCCGGCTGGAGACCACCGGGCAAAAACAGGCCGGATGGCGGACCGATCCCAAACGGGCGGGCGCGGCCGGATGCATGGGCGATATCGGCACCCACGCCCACCACCTCGCCGAATATGTCTCCGGACGAGTTCTCCGTGAAGTTTGTGCCGACCTGACCACCTTTGTCCGCGGCAGGAAACTGGACGACGATGGCAACGTGTTGCTCCGCTTTGATCAGGGCGTCAAAGGCGTCCTTCATGCCAGCCAAATCTCCGTGGATGAGGAAAACGGTCTTTCCCTGCGGATCTACGGCGAAAAAGGCGGATTGGAATGGCGCCAGGAGGAGCCGAATACGCTGATCTGGAAACGGCTGGGGGCCCCGCGCCAGGTTCTCCGGGCCGGAGGCAACTACGGCCATCTGGATCCGGAGGCCCGGGCCGCTTGTCGCCTGCCGGCCGGCCATCCCGAGGGCTACCTGGAGGCCTTCGCCAACCTTTACGTTGCCTTTGGCCGGGATCTGCGCGCCCTGCAGGAAGGCCGCAAAGCCACGGGGAATTATCCGGGGATCCACGAAGGTTTGCGCGGCATGGCGTTCCTGGAAGCAGTGGTTCAAAGCTCGCGCGCCGGCGGACGCTGGACCAAAGTTCCGGTTTGATCATGGCCCGTCCCGTCACCCTTTTCACCGGCCAATGGGCCGATCTTTCCTGCGAACAGATCTGCCAAAAGGCCAAATCCTTTGGCTACGACGGCCTGGAGCTGGCCTGTTGGGGCGACCACGTCGAAGTGGACAAGGCGGCGACGGATGCCTCCTACGGAAAGGCCAGGCGGGCACTGCTGGAAAAACACGGCCTTCAGCTCCATGCCATTTCCAATCACCTCGTCGGCCAAGCGGTCTGCGACCGGATCGACGCCCGCCATCAGTCCATTCTTCCTCCCCGCGTGTGGGGCGACGGGCGACCGGACGGGGTTCAGGCACGCGCGGCCGAGGAAATGATCCGAACCGGACACGCCGCCAAGGCCCTCGGGGTTTCCGTAATCAACGGCTTTACCGGCTCCTCGATCTGGCACCTCCTCTATTCCTTCCCACCCTTGGCCCCGAACCAGCTGGCCGAAGGCTTTGCCGATTTCGGCCGCCGCTGGAAGCCCATTCTGGAGGAGTACCGGAAGCTCAACGTGCGCTTTGCCCTGGAGGTTCATCCCACCGAGATCGCCTTCGACACGGTCACCTCCGAACGTGCCATCGAGGCGGTGGACGGTCATTCCTGCTTTGGTTTCAACTATGACCCCAGCCATCTCGCCTATCAGGGGGTGGATTACGTGGAATTTCTTTACCGGTTTGCCAAAAGGATTTTCCACGTCCACATGAAGGACGTCACCTGGGCGGTTCAGCCCGGCCCCTCCGGCACCTTCGGCGGTCACCTTCCTTTCGGAGATCGGCACCGCCACTGGGATTTTCGTTCCCTCGGGCACGGCCGGGTGGACTTTGGCCGGATTCTCCGGGCCCTCAACGAAATCGGCTACCGGGGCCCGCTCTCCGTGGAGTGGGAAGACCCCGGCATGGACCGCGAACACGGCGCCCGTGAGGCTTGTGCCTTCGTCCGGCGCATGGATTTTCCCCCTTCCGACCGCGCCTTCGATGCCGCCTTCGAAAAGTAGGAACCGCCGCCATGCCCGTGACCCCACACCCCGATATCCGGATCGGCACCATGGCCGGCAAAGGCCGCCGGACAGCGGAATATATCCGTCATCTCGTGCCGCTGGGGTTCGAGTCCTTCCAGATTAATTTCTGGCAACACTTCGACGGGCTAAAACTTTCCCAACTCAACGAGGAGTGCAAAAAAATCCTGGAAGGCACGGGGATCACCGTCTCCACACTGGGAATCTACGGCAACCCACTCGGGGAGTTGCCGGAAGATGAGGTTACCCGCCGGTGCTGGGAGGAGTGCATCGACCAGGCCCGCTCCTTCGGGACCGACCTGATCTGCGGCTTTACCGGACGGGTCATTGGAAAATCCATCCCCGACAGCCTGCCCCGCTTCCGCGAGGTTTTCGGCCCCCTGGCCAAGCGGGCCGCCGACCGGGGTGTTCGCCTCGCCTTTGAAAACTGCCCCATGGGGGGCGACTGGCATCGCGGGGAATGGAACCTGGCCCATAACCCCCGCGCTTGGAATTTGCTCTTTGATGCCGTCCCGTCCCCGCAACTTGGCCTCGAATGGGAACCCTGCCATCAGATGTGCCAGTTGATCGATCCCTTGCCCCAGCTGAAACAGTGGACGCCGAAAATCTTCCACCTCCATGGCAAAGACGCCTCCCTCCACTGGGACGTGGTCCGGACGGAGGGGGTGATCGGTCCGGATCCTTTTGCCTTCCACCGGACTCCGGGGTTTGGCGACACCGACTGGACCCGCGTGATTTCTGAACTGCGGCGGTTTGGCTACCGCGGCTCCATTGACATCGAGGGATGGCATGATCCCGTTTACAAGGGCGACTGGGAGATGACCGGGCAGGTCCATGCGTTGCGTTATCTCCAGAAGTGCCGCGGGGGCGACTTCGTCTCCACCCCTCCCACCCCGTGAAGCCGCGTGCTCCCCTGCCCCTGCGGGTGGGTGTTCTGGGCTGCGGAAAAATTTCCGGAGTCTACCTCACCAGCCTTCGGCGTCTTCCTGCAGTGCGCCTGGCTGCTTGTGCCGACCTGGATCCGGCCCGGGCGGAAGCCGCCGCCGCCTCCGCCGGCGTCCGGGCCGTCACCCCAGCCCAACTTTTCAAGGACCAGGAAATCGATGCGGTTCTCAACCTGACTCTTCCCTCCGTCCACGCGGCCACCACCTTGGCCGCGCTGCGGTCCGGCAAGCACGTCTATGTGGAAAAGCCATTGGCCGCGACCTTGGCGGATGGAAAAAGGATTCTTTCGCTAGCTGGAACAAAACGGAGGCGGGTGGGCTGTGCTCCGGACACGGTGCTGGGCCCGGGCCATCAAGCCGCCCTGAAAATGGTGCACGAGGGTCGCATCGGAAAACCCGTGGGGGCCACCGCCTTCATGCAGTGTCCCGGACATGAACACTGGCATCCGGATCCTGCCTTTTATTATCAGAAAGGAGGCGGCCCTCTTTTGGATATGGGCCCCTATTATCTGACCGCCTTGGTTCTGGCCTTGGGCCCGGTCCGCTCGGTGGCGGGCATGGCAACCATCGGACGGAATCCCCGCATGATCCGGTCCGAGCCCCAGCTCGGCAAAAAGATCCGCGTGGAGACCCCAACGCATGTGGGGGCCCTGCTGGAGTTTGCCGCGGGAACCGTGGCCCAGTTGGGCATGAGCTTTGATGTTGCCGCCCACACCCAACCCTGGCTGGAGATTCATGGCACGGACGGCTCCATCCAGTTTCCCGACCCCAACCACTTCACCGGGCCGGTTCGCTTCCATGCCCTCTATGGAAAGTCCTGGGAGGAAACAACCCCGGCCCATCCCGCGGAAATCCAGCGTGGCATGGGCTTGGCCGAAATGGCCGAGGCCATCGCCCTCAAACGCCCCCATCTAGCCTCGGCTGAACTGGCCTTCCATGTCCTGGAAATCATGACTGCGGTTCTCGATGCCGCCCGCACCGGCCGCCGGGTTTCCATCCGCTCCCGTCCCCCCGTCTGGAAACCCTTGCCCGAAGGCGTGCCCGCCATGGTCATTCCGTGAGCCGAACGGCCCTGATCCTTTCTGGAGGCTGGGAGGGTCACGACCCGAAGGGAACTTCCGCTTGGTTCGCCGAACTCCTCCTCGAATCAGGTCTGCAACCGGAAATCCGGGAAGACCTATCCGTTTTGGACCGCGCCGATTTCCTCCGGGGCTTGGCCCTGCTGGTGCCGAACTGGACGATGGGAACCTTGACCGGGGATCAGGAAAAAAATCTATTGGCCGCCGTGGAGGCGGGCACCGGTCTGGGCGGATCCCATGGAGGCATGGGCGATGCCTTTCGCGGCCAAACCCAATACCAATTTGCCGTGGGCGGACAGTTTGTGGCCCACCCGGACGACCGAAAAAGCTACCGCGTTGAGTTTGCGACTCCGGCCCATGAGCTTGTCCGAGGGCTGGAGGATTTTGAAATCACCACCGAGCAGTACTACATGCATACAGACCCGGCCAATACCCTCTTGGCCACCACGGTGTTTCAGACCCGGACGGCCCCGTGGATCAACGGCACCCGGATGCCAGTCTCTTGGATCCGGCAGCACGGAAAAGGCCGGGTTTTTTATTCCTCGATCGGTCATTCCCTGGAGGAGCTCAGGCATCCGACCGTGCGGGAACTGATGCGGCGCGGGATGCGCTGGGCCGCCCGGTTGGATTAGGCCAACCGGACTTCCCGGCGGGTGCGGGCGGAGCGATAGACGGCGTCCAGAATCGCCTGCACCTGGACCGACTCCCGCACTGGAACGAGGGGCTTCGCCTGACCGAGCAGACAGTCGACGAAATGAACCATGCGGTTGCCGTGGGCCAGCGGACAGGAGGTCGGAATTTGCTCCACGGTGTAGCCCTGTCGGACGGGGGAAATGATCTGGGCGGGAAAGAGGCGTGCCGAGGCCTTCGTTCCAAAAACGGAAACCTGTTCGTGGTTGGTTTCGGGATGATGGCAGGCCCAACTCACCCGCAGGATCACGGTGGCCCCGCCCTTGAGCCGGATGTAAGCCGAGGCGAAATCCTCAACATCAAAAGGACGGTTTTTGGCGATCTCCGAACGCCCCCAGTTCCCGTCGCCGATGCCCTTGGGCCCGAAGTCGGCCCGGATCTGGCCGCTGACTGAAAAGGCGCGGAAATCCCCCCCCAGAAACAGCGCCGCATCCAGCAAATGGACCCCGATGTCATAAACGCATCCCCCGCCGGAAAATTTTTTCTGGGTGAACCAGCTGCCGATGCGGGGAATACCACTCCGGCGGAACCAGGTCGACTCTAGATGATAAATCTCACCCAACCGCCCCCGGAGGATCTCTTTTTTCAGGGACTGGGTTTCCGACCGGAACCGATAATTCTGTCCCACCATCAGAAGGCGCCTGGCGTTCCGCGCCGCCGACTCCATAGCCTTGGCTTCCCCCAGGGAAGTGGCGATGGGTTTGTCCACCATGACATGCTTCCCGGCCCGCAGGGCCGCCAGAGCCACGGGGGCGTGCAGGCAGTTGGGAAGAGCCACGGTGACGAAATCGATGTCGGAGCGGCGTAACAGCTGGCGGTAATCCGAGACCGCCTGGATCCGGAACCGGGAAGCCGCTTCCTGGGCGCGGCCGGGATTGGTTTCCGCAACCGCCACCAGCCGAACCCGGGAATCCCCGGCCAAGCTGCCCAGATGATCGTGGCCGATCCCGCCTGCCCCGATGACAGCCGCCCGAAGAGTTCCTGTTTTTTTCATGAAGAAAGAAGATTTTTGGCATAGCGGGCGGACGCCGCGATGCCATCCCAAACCGTGCCGGAAAATTCCTCCTGCTCTACCACCCAAGCCACCAGATGGTTTAACCCGCGGCCGGCCCGAACCACGGCGGCCAGATCCACCGGACCTCCCCCCAGTTCTTTTTGGTCTTTCAGGTGCAGACTGCCGATCCTGGACCCGAGTTCCCGCAAGTAACCCACGGGATCCACTCCACCCACCTTGGCCCAGTAAACATCCAGCTGAATTTCCAAATCCGGACCCGCGACCTCCAAAAACCGGTTCAGGATTCTTTTCCCCGCAACCTCGGCGACCTCATGCCCGTGGTTATGAAAGCCAAAGCGGACCCCCTTTTCCCGGAAGCTTTGGGCCCAGCGGCCCAGCTCCTCCCCGGCCAGGGCGCAGGCTTGTTCCGTTTTCAGTTCTTCCGGCGGCCACCAGGGACAGATCACCATCGGAGCGCCGATCTCCAGGGCTTCCCCTAACACCCGGGCCGAATCCTGACGCAACCGCTCCCGGCCCACATGGAGACCGGCACACCGCAATCCAGTTTCCTTGAGCCAAGCCAGATGCCGGGAGACCGGATGATCGTTCCAACCGGCGTATTCCACCGCGGCAAAGCCGAGGCCGGCCAGCCGCTTGAGGGTTCCGGGAAAATCAGCCTTGGCCTCGTCGCGGACCGACCAAAGTTGGAGGGCCAGAGGCGGAGCGGAATCGGACGGTTGGGCAGGCTCGATACTCTTAGCTACGGAAAATCGACCTGCGCACAATGGCGGAAAGGAAAGAGTTTTTGTTTACTCAGTTTAGCTAGGCCGAGAGGCTCCCGCCGGCACCTTCAGGGATGGATACCTTTTTTGGAGGGTGGTATGGTTAAGTTTATGGCGCTGCCATCTTGGATCAAAAAAATCAAAAAGGCGTGGGCTTTCAGCATCGCCGTAGCCGTTCATGTCCTGCTCCTGCTGATTTTTGGAAGTTATGTTCTCTTCAAGGGAAGCGTGCCACGCATGCCTTTCACGAGCCAAGAAGTTCCCGCCGGGGAGGAAATTTCCGATGCCCCTCCCTCCGAGGCACCCCCCGAGGACCCCTCGGAAACCATGTCCGCCACGGAAGTCACAGAAACCACCACGACCGAGCCCCTGGAGACGGATTTGATCGCCACCAGTTCCTCGCTGGCCCCGCCTCCACCGATGCCCGCTTCCCTGCCCCAACCCCCGGCAGCGGCCGGGGCCACCTCCGGAAAAATGCCGTCGTTTGGCGGGGGCGGGGGAGGCCGGGGCGGGGGGAAAGGTTCGGCCGTTAATTTTTTCGGAGTCCGCGGCGAGGGACGCAACGTCTACTTCGTCATCGATCTAAGCGACAGCATGCTGGAACAACGTCGGGGCGGTCCGGCCGCCTTTTCCCGAATCAAGGCCGAGGTTAAAAAAATGATCCAAAGCCTGGATCCGGAAACCAACTTCAACATTGTCTGCTTTGCCGCTTCCGGGGCGGACCTCTTTGCCGCCCAGAGTGTCCCGGCCACCGATTCCCAGAAAAAAGCCGCCGGCGAGTTTATTGATAAATACAACAACTCCCTGGAAACCCGGGGAGTCAAATTGAACAACGGGCGGGGAAACTTCAGCCCCCGGATCCCCACGATCGGCCGGGTGGATTCCTCGGCCGCCACGCGCCTGGATCTCGGCCTGCTGGCGGCGTTTGAGGGGTTTGCCGATACCGTGTTTTTGATTTCCGACGGCAAGGCGCCGAAAACCTACGCCGAGCTCTCGGAGGAGGCCAAAAAACAAATGGCGGGCGCCGAGATCGACGATGCGGACAAGGAACGTTACCAGCGCCAGGTGGCCGACTGGCGCAAGGAATACGAGGCCTATACCGAGGAAATCAAAAGATACCGGGAAAAATACAAGGACCTCCTGGCCAAAAAAGCGGCACGGGAACGCGAGGTCCGGGAAAAAGGCATCGGCAAAAAAGTGATCGAGGGCCAGGGAGTGGTGTATGAACAGGTCAAAATCCCCGGGCTTCCGCCTGAACCCAGACCTCCGGAGGCTCCCAAGCCTCCTGCCAAAAAGGCGGATGGTCGGGCGGTGGCCACCGTCGGCAAGGAAATGAAGGAAGACGACATCATCGCCCGGATTCGGGAGATCGCTGCGGAGTATTACAAGAAAAACGGCGTGTCTCCGCCCTCCATCCATACCGTGGGCTATATGTCCGAGGAAAATGAACGAAAGTTCCTCGAACGGTTGGCTCGTCGGAACAACGGAAACTATAGACAGATCAGCGCCCCCCTCCCCAAGGACGACGCGGGATGACCGCCTGGCTGAAGCCGGGATTTTGGAACCGCGGATGCTGGACGGTCGGCACCCTTTCCTACACCAGCGGCGGCATCGTAATCCTCTTCCTTTGGCTGCTGTGGGGTGATTTTGCCTGGTCGATGCGCGACCGCTCCGTCGGTCCCATGGCCTCCTGGTACCTGGACCACATCGGGGTTCCCAAGCTGCTGTTTGGCCTGTTGATGAGTTCGTTTCCCGCGCTCATCGGGCTGATTCTGGGACCGATCATCAGCGTCAAATCCGACCGCCATCGTGGCAAGTGGGGCCGGCGGATTCCTTTTCTTCTCGTCACCACGCCCATCGCCGCCTTCGGCATGATCGGCCTCGCCCTGACTCCCGTGATGGCGAAATGGCTTCATAGCCTCGGCCAGCCAGACCATCCCCTCGGATCCCAACTCCACGCCGGCCTGGGAGCCTCCGTGGCGGGAGCCCAGTTCCTCGCCCTGATCGAGAACGAGCTGTTGGTTTCGGTTTTTTGCTTTGCCATTTTTTGGGCCGCCTTTGAGCTGGCCACGATTGCGGGCCAGGCCGTCTTTGGAGGCCTGATCAACGACGTGGTTCCGGCCCCGTTGCTGGGCCGGTTCTACGGTCTCTTCCGGGCCGTCAGCCTGATCGACGGCATGATTTTCAATTTCTGGATCATGGGGCAAGTTCCCACCCACTTCACCTTGATCCTCACCATCATCGGCATCTTCTACGGCACCGCCTTCCTTTGGGTTTGCCTCAAGGTCAAGGAAGGCTCGTACCCTCCCCCGCCCCCGCTGGAAGCAGGTTCCTCTTCCGCCCTTGGGGGCTTTTGGGCCGGAGCCAGGATGTATGTGAAGGAATGCTTCACCCACCCCTACTATCTCTGGGTCTTTGTCATGATGATGTTCGCGGCGGTCGCATTTCTTCCCGTCAACGTCTTCTCCATTCCCTACGCGAACCACCTGAAGGTCAGTATGGATACCTACGGAAAATTCCTCACGTTGACCTATCTGATCTCCCTGGTGCTGGCCTACCCGCTGGGCTGGCTCGCGGACCGCTTTCATCCCTTACGGGTTTCCATCGCCGCCCTGATCGGCTACGTCCTCGTGACCGGTTGGGGATTCTTTTTTGCGACCGCCCAGACCAACTACGTGACCGCCATGGTGCTTCACGGCGTTTTGTCGGGCACCTACTTCACCAGTGCTGCCTCCCTGGCGCAGCGACTTTTTCCGCACGAGCGGTTTGCCCAGTTTGCCTCGGCCGCCGCCATCCTGGCCGCACCGGCGAACATGGCCCTGGCCCCCGTGGTCGGGGCCATTGTCGACTCCTCCGGGAACGACTACCGCTACACCTTTGCCTCGGGTTGCGTGCTGGCTTTCACCGCCCTCGCCGCGTCCTGGTACGTGCATGGAAAATTCATGAAGCTTGGCGGCCCCTCCGGCTATCGCGCGCCCTGATGAAACCAGGCCCACCTACCCGGTCAGGTTTTACCCTCGTCGAACTGCTCGTCGTCTCTGCAGTTCTCACCCTGCTGGCGGGCCTTTCCGTGGCGGGGGTTCGCTCCGCCGTGGCGGAATCCCGCCGGGGGGCCTGCGTCTCCAATCTAAAACAGATCGGCACCGCCTTTTGGGCTTATCTCGGGGACAACCAGATGACCCTCCCCCAAAGATTTTACGGTGGAAATGAGGGTTATGATGACCGTTTAGCCCCCTATTTTGCGGGCGGCACCAACGTTCTCGGAAAAGTTTTTGTCTGCCCGGAACACCGTCAGTGCACCTGGCCCCATCAACCCAGTTATGGAATGAACTTCTACCTCGACAACCTTCCCATCAACCGGATCGAAAAAACCTCCGATCTCATTCTGGTGGCCGAATCCCGCGGAGACGGCGGAGCCGGCTCCCACCGGGCGGATCTGGAAGACCAAAGCCCGGGGCAAAGGGACCTCCAACGTCACCGCACCCGATCCAACTACCTGATGCTGGACGGCCACGTGGAGAGCCAAGCTCCCGACTGGGCCAACCAAACGAACCGCTGGGGGCCTAAGCCGGAATAGTGGTTCGCTCCCTCGGCTCAGGCCGGACAGGAGCGAACGTGATCGATCAATTCCTGAAACTTGCAGGTCGCCACCGCCACATACTTGTCAGCCCCGCCGTAGTACATGAAAAAGGTGCCATCAATGATCGCATGCCCGCAGGGGAAGCAGACGCCGGAATAATACCCGTCCAACTCGTAGGGGGTTTCCGGGGATAGCATGGGTTCCGTCATCCGGTGCAACACCTTCGTGGGGTCTTTCCGATCCACCAACATGGCCCCGATGTGGTAATGACTCTTGGCGACATCCAGCCCGTGATAAAACACCAGCCAGCCATGGGGAGTTTGGATCGGCGGATTGGAGGCCCCCATCTTTTTTTCCTCCCACCAGTACTTGGGCTTAATGAGGAGGCGGCTACCTTCCCGCGGGAAATGTAAAAGATCCTCCGTCGGGTAGATCCACATGGCAGGCACCGGCGTCCCATGTTTCGGTCCGACCAGATCCTCCGCCCGGTGGATCAACCACCATTTTCCGCCGATCTTTTGATCAAAGATCACCACGTCATGGTCGTTGGCCAGGGCGCTCGTCTGTCGGCCGCCCCGGTACCAGGTCTTAAAATCCTTGGTGAAGGCGATCGCTCCCGTCATGGCATTGGTGCGCATCAACCAGGGCAAATCCTCCGGTAGCTTGGGTGCCACCCACGGACGCTCTTTTTCCGGAAGCCAGTAGTAGCCCGGGGGGAAAGGCCGGGTTCCGTAGGTCACCACGTACCAGTCTCCGATTTTATGAATGCGGGCATCCTCCACGCAGCCACCGTCGATCCCGTAATCCCCTGGACGAAACGCCGGTTGATCCGAGACCCGCTTGAAGTCGTAGCCATTCGTGCTGGTGGCCAGTCCCATGTAAATCTTGTGTTCCGGCTCCATTCCCGCGGCCCGGTAAAGCATGTAGACCTTCTTTTCTTTGGGCTCGTAAATCGCCCCCGGGTTGGTGATCACCCGGTTTTCCCAGCTGCTTTTGGGATCGGGGGATAAAATCGGATTCTTGTCGTACCGCTTGAGTTTGAAGGGGGCCATCCGTCGACAATGCCCTTCCCCGATCTGGCAGACAACCATCCGCCGGCTAAACCTGTCCAGTTCGGAATCTGCCCGTCACTACGGCAGGGCGATTTCCACTTCCCCGGTGTCCTTGGCCAATCGGATTTCCCGGGCCGGCTTCCCATTCACTTCAATTTCATAGTCACCCAGAAAACCGCGGGTCGACCACCGGCCCCGCCGGTCGGTCTTTCCCTGTTCGTCGGTCCACCAGGTTTTTCGGGTCAGTTCGGTCCAAATCCTGCCGTTCGGCTTCAGGCTCCAGTCCTTTCGCCACAACGCCGCATCCGGACGCCAATGCCTCCCCTCCCAGAACCCCCAGATCATCACCGAGGTCACCGACGGATGACTAAAGGAAAGGGTCAAAAGATCCCGGGTGTAGTCCGCCTGCAACTCCTCGTCGCTGGTCTCCACATCAAACTCCGTCAGGTGCACCTCCAGGCCCAACTTCCCCCAGCGGTCCAACTCCTCCAACGCCTTCTCCGGCGGGGTCACCGACCATCCAAAGTGGCACTGCAAACCGATTCCCCCAATCGGGGCCTTCTGCTTCTGCAGAAATTTTACGGTCTCCTCAAAGTGCTGCTTATGCTCGTTCCACAGGCCCCCGGCCGCCAGGCCGGCATAGTCGTTCAGGAATAAAACCGGCCTTGGATCGATGGCCCGGGCTTCCCGGAACCAGTCCGCCATCGCCTCCGGCCCCAGACGATCCATCAAGTTGTGATGGGCATACGGCTCATTGATTACATCCCACTCCGTGATCCGGCCCTGGGTGGCCGTGAGAATCTCCCGGATATGTTGGGAGATCCGCGGCCGCAACTGATCCTCGGTCAGATCCGGGAGATCCTTGGGCAGATACCGCCAACTGGGCCAGACCAGCACGTGCCCGCGGATCCCAATCTTCCGCTGATCCAACCAGTCCATGGCCCGCATCGTGATGTCCCGCCGCGCTCCCCGGTTTTGCTCCCAGTTGGGCCATTTCAACTCGTCCTCAAACACCACCTTGGAAAAGTTCTGCTCGATCGTTTCCCGGTACCTTTGGGAATCCTCGCTGGGACCCAGCAGCCACTCCCCGTTCACGGCCGTGCCGAAGCCAAAGGCGTGGCGGAGCTGTCGAACCCGCACTTCAGCCCCCTCCACCGGCTGGCCCTGGGCATCCACCAGCCGGATCTTGAGCGGAGCCTTTCGAATTTTTTCAATCCTGGCTGCGGCTTTTTTTCTCCAGGCCGCCTCCGGTTCCCTCCCGGGATAATCCACCCGGGTTCGGGGCAGCTGGTCGACCGTTTTGCTTGAGCCGTAGTTCCAAATTTCCAATCCCCCCACCTCCAACACCTGGGGACGAAACCCAAACCGGAAGGAGACCATCGACTCCCCGGCTGGGCGGCCTTGCCGGCAGGAAAAGGGAAACTGGTACTCCCGCCACTCCGGACCGGCGCTGACGGTCAGGTCCAGGGATTTCGAATGCTTCACGTCGGCCGTCTCAAAAACAAAAGTAGTCCGGCTTTCGCCTGTTTCGTCCCGACTGTCCCGACCCCGCAAAAAGAAGCGCACCCACAGCACATCGTCCTTGTTCACCGCCGCCAGTTCCTGGGAAAAGATGCGCAGATCCCAAGTCTCCGCCGGCTGTTTCGGCGTGGTCAACCGCCAGAAACCCGAAAAGCCCGGCCCCTTTTCCTGAATGAATTCCCGGGTCCCTTCCGCCCCTCTTTCCTGGAAAAAGGAAAAACTCTCGAATGCGTTCTCCGCGATCACCCGCTGCCCTCCTGGCGGGGCGGGTTCCGCCCGGATCGCTCCAGCCAAAAGGAAAATCGACCAAAACCACGCGGCCGGCAGGCGAAGGATCCAGCTCACGGTTTTACGGGACGGGCGGCTTCTCGCCTTTTTGCAGGGCCTGCAGCCAAGCGTCCCTTCGCGGATTCCAAATCCGCGGGGTCTCGCCCTCATCCTTGTGGCCAGAAGTGGGAAAGACCACCGTTTCTTTGGGGCCCTGGAGAGCTTGGATGGCCGAATACACGGACGTCGGGGGACAGGTCGTGTCCACCAAGCCCAGTCCCACCAGTGCCGGCACCTTCACCCGGGCGGCAAAATGCGCCCCGTCGAAATACCGGCTCGTCTCCATCACCTTGGCGGCAGCGGGCGGATCCATCTTGTCTGCCCTGCCCTGCCAGTAGGGCCAACCAAAGCCCCGGCCTGCTGTTTTGGCCATCGTGTCACACCCGGCGGGCTTGCCGGCAATCACGGCCGTCACCCGAGAATCCAGAGCCGCCGCCACAAAAGCCTGCAACCCTCCCTGGCTTTGCCCCATCACCACCACCGTTTTTCCATCCCATTCCGGCAGGGTCGCCAGGTAATCGATTGCCCGCACACAACCCAGATACATCCGGCGGAACGTGGAGGTGTTTTTGTCCTCCTGCCCGATGGCCACATATTCTTTCAGCTCCCCTTGCTTCAGCTTCTCGTAAAAAGCCCCCTCCCGGTCTAATGGCAGATCGAGCGCCATGAGATTTAGCGCCAGCCAGCCGTTGGCCGCGGGTCCCGTCACGTTTCCCTTGGGCAATCCATACACCCCGGCCCACTGAAGGATGAGCAAAGCCGGGAACTTCTTTCCCTCCCCCTCCGGCCGTGCCCGGTGACCGTACACTTTTGCACCCCCGATGTTGTCCAAAATGAACTTTTTGTACTCCACCCCGGGTTTGTCCGAAGCGACTCTCTCTTCCCGGGTGCCCAGGGGAATTTTTTCCAACTCCTCCTTGCCTTGTCTCCAAAATTCGTCGAAATCCCCGGGCGGAGGCATGGAAACGCCGATCTCCTCCGGCGAAACCGCCACCCCGCCCAGAATCTTCTCCCCGGCCCCTTTCACCTCCAGAAGCAACGCCCCCGGTTTTTTAGCCATCGTGTCAATCCAACCCTCCCTGCCCTGCCAAACAACCCCGCCCTCGGCAATTTTTTTGGATCCTCCGTCCTGCCGGATGAGATAAGTCAACGCCGGGGCATTCGTTCCTCCTTTCCAAGTAACCTTCCAATCCGCCTTGGCTCCCTTTGCCACCACGGGTTGGACGGGCTCCACTTGGATAACGACTGCATTCGTCTGCGCCGCGGCTCCGCTTGCCAACAAAATCCATCCCCAAAACAGTCCAATACGAAGATTCACTGGGCTCTCTTCTTGGACTCGGCCATTTCCTGGGCCCGCAGGCTGAGTTCGGCTGCTTGAAAGGCGTGTTCCTGGGTCATGGCCGTTTCCATCCGGTCCAGACAGTCCCGGATCAGTTTCCCGAAAAACGGAAAGCCCACCTTCCCCTCGCACAAAATCTCATGTTCCCCCTGCCCGTCGACGAGAAAGATCCGGTCACCACCTCCCCGGGCCACATCCACGTATTTCCGGCACTCCAGATATCCCTTCGTACCCACCAGGAAAAGGCGTCCGTCCCCCCAGGTGCGCAGTCCATCCGGGTTGAACCAGTCCACCCGGCAGTAACCATGGGCCCCGCTCTCGCCGGTCAGAACAGCCTCGCCGAAATCCTGGAACTCCGGGAATTCCGGATGGGCAAAATTTTCCACCCGCGCGAACTCAACTTGAGCCCGGCCGGAGCCCGTATACGTAAGAAACTGTTCCGCCTGATGGGAAAGGATGTCCGTAAGAATCCCCCCGTATTTCTCCCGCTCGAAAAACCAGGCAGGCCGGGTTTTGGCGTTGAGCCGGTGTGGACCGAAAGTCTCCATGCTCAGGACCCGTCCCAAGGCTCCCTGCCGAACCAGTTCCCCCACCCACCAGCTGGACTCGCTCATCAGCCGCTCGGAGTAACAGACCATGTACTTCTTCCCGGTTGCTTTGACCGTTTTCCGCGTCCGTTCCAGCTGCTCCCGCGTGGTGAAAGGCGCCTTGTCCGTCAGATAGTCCTTTCCGGCATCCATCGTCTCTTGGCCGACTCTCGCCCGTTCATTGGTCACGGCCGCAGCCGTCACGAGGATGACTTCCGGATCGTCCAGAATCTGTTGCCACGACTGCGCCGCCTTGGCCTCTGGAAACTTTTTCAAAAATTCGGCCATCTTGGCCACGTTGGGATCGTAGGCCCACTTCACCGTCCCGCCGGCCTGGCAAAGCCCTTCGGTCTGACCGTACACATGGCTGTGGTCGAAAAAGGCCGAGGCAAAAACAAATTCACCCTGCGAAACCACCGGCTTGGGCTTGCCGGAAGGTTCATAGGAGCTGTTGGTTTTTGCTTTCATCCAAACCTTCACCCTCGCTTCAACTCCCGATGGGCTCAAGTCGAACCCGCTCTTTCCAAATCCAGATCTCAATATTTCTTGTCCTGTAAACTGTTCTTAGATAGATATTTCTAAATATGCCGGTTTTGGATAAACCCCTGGAGGAGCTTTGGAAATACAAGGGCACCAATCCCAAGCCCAAGGATTTCGACGCCTACTGGGACCGCGCTCTCAAGGAACTCGACGCCACCGCCCCGAAAGCGGAACTAAAACCCAATCAGACCATTCAGGGATCTGGCTTTGAATGTTTCGACCTCACCTTCACCGGCGTGGGGAACAGCCGGATCCACGCCAAATATCTCCGCCCTAAATCCAAGGGCCGTCATGCCGCCGTGCTCCACTTTCATGGCTATGCCTGGAACAACGGCGACTGGATCTCCCACCTGACCTTCCTGGCCAAGGATTTCTGTGTCGCCGCCATGGATTGCCGCGGCCAAGGCGGCAAAAGCGAGGATCTGACGCCGGTGAAGGGCAACACCCTTTCCGGCCACATCATCCGCGGATTGGATGATCATCCGGACAAACTTCTCTTCCGCCGGATTTTCCTCGATACCGCCCAGCTGGCCCGGGTCGTCGCCTCGTTTCCAGAAGTGGATCCCGGAAGACTCGGCGCCCACGGCGGTTCCCAGGGAGGCGGCCTTACGCTTGCCTGTGCGGCCTTGGAACCCCGGATTCAACGGATCGCCCCGGTGCATCCTTTCCTTTCGGATTACCAGCGCGTCTGGGAGATGGATCTGGCCAAGGACGCCTATCAGGAGCTGAAGGCCTATTTCCGCTTCTTTGACCCCCGCCACGAACGGGCCAAGGAGGTGTTCACCACCCTGGGATACATTGACGTCCACCATCTGGCCAAACGGATCAAGGCCGAGACCTTGATGGCGACCGGGCTGCAGGATGCCATCACGCCCCCATCCAGTGTCTTCGCGGCCTACAATAATCTGCCGGGAAAAAAGGAAATGATGGTTTATCCCGACTACGGACACGAGGTCATGCCAGGCTTCGGCGACCGGGCGTTTGAATTCTTTGGGGGGCTTTAAGAACGGCGACGGTAACTGCGGGACGCGGCCAAGGCACCCAAACCAATCAACATCAGGCTGCTGCTAGACGGTTCGGGAATATAGTTCACCACCACGTCGCTGCCCACCTGCGCGATGCTGAAGGAGGCCCCGCTGCGGGCCGCAGCCAGGGAGGCGCCATTGGCATCGTTGTAGACTGTGTTCAAGAGACTCAGATTTTCCGACCCACTGGTGGTGCCGGTGACATCAAACAAAATCCAACTCCGCTGGGTTTCCCAGAACGTGTCCGCCCAGGAAACTGCCGAGCCTCCTGCCAACGTGCCAAAATCCAGAGTAATGCCAAAGCTTCCCGCCACGTTCAGGTTTCCACCCACCACGGTCTGGTCGTAGGTAACCGGCGAATTGACCTCTGTGTTGGCCCATAATTCCCAGATCATATTCCCGCCCGTATTAAGCGTCAGATCGGAACCGAAGGTCAGCACGCCGGGAGAGTTCCCCGGCCGCAAGGTCCCGGAAATCGTGGTCGCACCGGCGATGTATCCGGCCCCCCCCAGACTGCCGCCAGATGCTACCGTGACAGCCCCCGAACCGGTGGCTGAGTTGGTTCCGGAGATCAGATTATTTGCCAGCAAAGTCCCAGAAGTCACCAAAGTCCCACCTTGGTAGGAATTGGCACCGCGGAGGTCGAGGGTGCCTGCTCCATCCTTGGTGATGCTGCCTTGATAGGTCAGCACCGCTGTGTCCTGCACGGTGATTTTACGGTTGGCGTCGGCGAAGAAAGTACGGGAATTGGCATTGCTGGCCACGGCAATTTCCAGGCGCCCGGAAGCGGTGGTATCCCGACCGCTGATGGTCAAATCAGTGTTGGCGTCATAGTTACGAATCGTTCCGGCCCCAAAGTTAATTTTTCGTACACTTCCCGATCCATAGCCTCCGGTTCCAGCGTTGATGTCTTGCGCCGCCAGAGAAGCACCCACCGCGGAGAGGTTGTAGGTGGAAATAAAATTAGCCGTGGCGCCCGCCCCGGCATCCTTTCCAAAAATCAGCGTACCGATTTTGGCCTCGCCCCCGGTCTGGGTCATGGTGCTGGTGAGACTGGGGGTACCCGTGGAGGTTTTTTCGCCCAAGACCATGGTGGTCGCCAAGAGGGATCCACCCCCCATGTTCAGGCTGCTGGTCGAACCATTGTTGGCTCCGGCGATGTGACGACCCACCAAAAGCTCGGTAACGACCGCATCCAGACTTCCTCCGTTTAAATCCACCACCCCAGCACCTGAGCGGTTACCCGAGCTGGTTTCACCGATCTGCAATTTGGTCATAGCACTTGTTCCGTCGTAACCTCGGATCTTGAGATCGGAACTGGCAAGGCCAGATTGTTTTTGGATTAGGCCAGATCCATTAAAACCCCCGATATTTAGGTTGGTTGCGTTTAAAACATTTATTTTGCCCAAAAAAAGCTGCGCCTGATGATTCCCGCCCCAGCTGTCGGAAGCAGCTCCAACGGTGATTGATCCTGCTGTAATATTATTTGAGCCAACACCTTGAGAAGCCAAAATCCAGGTGTTGGTATTGGCAGCTGTGTTGGTGGCCGAATTGGGTCGGATAACCAAAGTTTTTCCATCTCCGAACTTCAGGTTGAATGACGTTAATCCCGAAGCATCCATAGTGGTTCCGTTGGTGCCGGCAAAAGTAACGTTATTGTTAGCAAGAGTTGAAAAAGATCCATTCGTCAGGGTAAAGACCCGTACAGAATTGCTGAGGGTGGTCATTGCTAATGCTCCTGCGCTCTGCGTCGAGCCACCCAAATCAAACTTGGCAGAAGCAGAATTAAAATCCACGTTCTTGGCTCCGTCAAGCACCGTGCCAGAACCAATCTTCAAAGTGCCGTCACTGATAATGGTATTACCTTTGTAGTTTACATTCCCGTTTAAATTAAGCGTGCCAACCCCGTACTTACGAAGATCTGATGCGGTGGTAGACGTTACAATATCACCTTCGATTGTCATGGATCCGGATCCAACAACCTCAAGTCCATGGGTGCCGGTGCTTGTGAATGTGATGGTTCGCCCAGATCCTAAAGTTGTGGAGGAGTTTGCTGTTCCTGGGTTGTAAACCAACACAGCTCCCGACCCAATATTGACGTCGTTATTTACATTTCCAAGGCTTCCATCACGGTCGATTTGAATCTTTCCGGCGTTTAAGTTGATGGGGCCGGTGTAATTAAGATTTCGGGTGTTCCAACGAAAGGCCAACGTACCAGCCCCCGTCTTGGTAAATCCGTTGTTTCCGGTGAGATCGGAATACACATAGACCAATCCAGAAGAGTTGGTGATATTAAAGACACCCGCACTCACGCCATTATCGAGGTTCAGAATGGAGTTGGTGTCTGTCGTCGATCCAATGACCAAGTTACCCGATCCGTAATGATTAACGGTTCCGACTGTGCGGGTGCTACCCAGAGAAATTGTTGTGTTGTTGGTAACAGTTATGACAGCCCCTGCTGAGTTAGGCACAACACCGGTGCTCCAGTTCGCCCCTGTTTCCCATGCATTGGTCGTTGCCGATCCGGTTAAAGTTTGCGCCAAAAGAAAGGAAGGCGTCGGGATTGTTAAGGTAAGAAAGAGGTAAAGAAACTTAGGCTTTAAGGCTATCGGTGAACGAGCCATACAACTTTTCGACAGGCCTAAAAGTCCTTTGTTCATCGTATTTAAAGTTTGCTCCTGTACTTAAAATTTGCAAATTTAGAGTAGCTTTCACTGTAAAGAGGTTATCTTGTTGTATTACAGTGATTTAAAATATTCATTTAAAGATTAAAACGCCCTGTTTCAAGCTTATTTTGACCGGAATTTCTTTTGTGATGTCTTTCATTCTCCAAGGGAAGAAAACTTTGCCCTTGCCGAGTTACTCTTCCCTTCAAAATCAAGGCTCAGGGATTCAGCCCTGCCTAAGGTTTGTCGCCAACATCGTTTTGCTTGGTTTGGCTGGGATGCTCCTTTGCGCGTGTCCGTCCCCAAAAAAGCAAGTGACCACGCAACCACCGCCCGCTCCTCCTGCCCCGGAAATCCAACCCGCGACCCCTCCCCCAACCTCGGTCCAACCCCGGACCGCCGCGAAACTCTTCACCCTCGATCCGGAGGCCCTGGCTTTGATCCGATCCCGGGCGAAAGCCAACGATCCCGTCCTCCAACCGGCTCTGGACGCTCTCCGCAAACGGGCGAAGGAGGCTCTGGCCATGCCGCTCGTCCAGGTCACCGCCAAACCCAAGGATCTTTGGGCCCGCTCCGGCGACCCCAAGGACTACCTTAGCGTCTCCAAGTTTGCCTGGCCGGATCCCGCCAACCCCGGCAAGTGGATCATGATCGACGGCAAACCCAACGAGGAGGCCATGAAAAACCTCGATGGCCCGCGCATCAAAACCCTCGGCACCCGCATCACCGCCCTCGCCGAAGGCTGGTATTTCCTCGGTGACGCCCGCTACGCCCAGGCCGCCGCCGAACAGCTCCGCGCCTGGTTCCTCGATCCCGTCACCGGCATGAACCCGAACATGAACTTCGCCCAAGCCATCAAGCCGGACGAGGACGGCAAACCCTGGGGCATCATTGACGCCAACCGTTTCCCCGAAATTCTCAACTCTGTCGGGCTCCTCGCCGACTCCGGCGCCTGGACCGCGGCGGATGAAACCGCCCTGCAGGACTGGTTTCGGAAATTCAACCGCTGGCTGGTGGAAAGTCCCCTGGGCAAAAGCGAACGCGCCGCCAAAAACAACCACGGCACCTTTTACGACCTGATCCTGGCCACCGGTGCCGCCTACGCCGGCGACGACGCCCTCGTCCGCGAAGTTCTCCAAAATGTCGGGCCGGGCCGACTCGATGGACAGGTTGCTTCGGATGGCAGCACGCCCGAGGAGACCAGGCGGGCGGAATCGGCGATGTACACCCTCTGGAATCTCACCGGCCTCTGTGATCTGGCCGATCTGGGGAAAAAATACGACGTCGAGATCTGGAACTATCCCGATGCCCCCAACGCCAAGCTTCGCCAGATCGGAAATTTCCTACTCCCCTACGCGCTGGGAGAAAAAGAGTGGACCTTCGGCCAACAGAAAATGAGCCGGAACGGTCCACGCGAATATTTCCGCCGCGCCTTCGCCGCCTACGGGGATCCCAAGTTCGAGCAGCCCCTGCAATCCATCCTCGCGACCACCCAAATGGAGGAATATGCCGCCGATCGCAGCGTCCTTCTCCGCCCCTGGCCCGCCGGCCAAGAGCCCTGGCTAAAGGCCTCTTCCGCTTCTCCCGAAAAAAACTAGGAAAGATATTTCTTCCGTAACTCCACAGCCCCGGTGGCCCGGTCGGTGGCCATCAGCCTGGGAAGATAACAGGATAAATAGACCTTTCGGGCGTGCCACGGGCCGCCTTCCGCCAACACCGTTTCCAGCGGGTCTTGGACTCCCCTCTCTTTCTGCGCCTTCTCCCACGTTTCCCTTTTCTTTCTTCCTTCCTCGACCAGGTCCGGGCGGGCTGCCGCCAGATCGTGCTGCTCATGCGGATCGGCCCCTACGTCGAACACCATCTCCTGGGGAAAAAGGTGAAACCCGCAGTGCCAGGTACGGATGTACAGGTAGCGGTCCCAACGCACCGATCGCTGACAAACATGGGCCCCCTGCCCGATCACCAACTCCTCCCGGCCGTGATCCTTGGCCCCGGGTTTCAGGGCGGCGGCAAAACTTTTTCCATCCCAGGAGACCGGGGCCTTCAGCCCCAGCAGCTCGGCCAGCGTGGGCGCCCAGTCGAGATGATAGTGCAGACTTTTGCGCACTTCGCCCCGGGCCAGACCCGGCCACTTGAGGATCCACGGGATCCGGCAGGTCGGAACATCCGCCGTCGCATGCTCCGCATAGAGACCCAGCTCCCCCAGGTTTTCACCGTGGTCGGCGGAAACCAGGACCACCGTCTCCTCCCAGAGTTTTTCCCCGTCCAGAAACTGAAAGATCTCCCCGATCATCCGGTCGGCCTGGAAAACGCCCAGATCGTACCCATCGATCACTTTGCGCAGATCCGCCCGGTTGCGAATCGCGCCGGGCATCCGCGGATATTTGGGATCCGTGTCCTCATCATACATGTTCAGATCCTGCGCGGTGTGGGGGCCGGGCGTGGCGATATGCCTCTGCAGAGCCTCATCGGTGATCCAGGACGGCAGCGGATCCCTGGCGAATGGATCTCCCAACTCCGCCGGAGCCCGGTACGGGGTATGCGGATCCCAGAAGTTCACGTGCAGATACCATCCGTCCCGCCTTCCACTCCTTTCGAGCCATTCCTTGAGGGTGGGCTGGATCTGCTCGCCGGACTCCATCCCGTTGAAACCCGGGTTGTGGATTTCCCGAAAGCCGGAATAAAAATCCCGGGCGGAGTGCCGTTGGCCGAACGAACTGATCACCGCCGTGTGCCAACCGGCGGCCTGCAAAACCGCGGGCAGGCTTTCGCGATCCAGCCGGTCCTGAAACTCCCGGCCCGGACCCTCCGGCCTCGGTTCCGCCGCGGTGCCACCATGCCCCACCACGCCAGTCTGAAAACCAAACCGCCCGGAATAGAGCGCGGTGCGCGATGGCAGACACGGCGCATCGGAAACAAACACCTGCTCCAGCCGAACTCCCTCCTTGGCCACGCGGTCGACGTGGGGCGAAGTACTTCTTCCATAACCGTAACAACCCAGATGATCCGGACGAAGGGAGTCGATATCGAGATAGAGAATCCTTTTTGGCTTCAAGATAAGTCAGCATCCCTCCGCCGGGACGGGGAAACAAGGTCGCCCTGTCGTTTTGCGTTTCGGCACGGGCTTCCCCATTGTGAAGGCCGTGCCCAACCCCGAACCTCCTCCGTTCCGAAAGTGCGGCGCCAGCGGCGTGCTTTTGCCCGCCGTCACCCTCGGCCTCTGGCACAACTTTGGCGCCGGCGATGATCCCGTCCGCGCCCGCAAAATCCTGCTCCGGGCCTGGGAGCTGGGCGTCACCCATTTCGACCTCGCCAACAACTACGGCCTGCCCAAGGGAAGCGCCGAGGTCACCTTCGGGAAAATTCTCAAAAAAGAACTCAAAGGCGAGCGCGACCGGATGTTCATCTCCACGAAGGCCGGTTACCGGATGTGGGAGGGGCCGTACGGGGATGGCGGTTCCCGCAAATATCTCGTCACCAGCTGCGATCAGAGTCTTCGCCGGATGGGATTGGACTATGTGGATCTTTTCTACAGCCACCGCTTCGATCCGGAGACACCCCTGGAGGAGACCATGGGAGCGCTGGATTATCTCGTCCGCAGCGGCCGGGCCCTTTACGTGGGCATCTCCTCCTATGACCCCGAGCAGACCCGCCGGGCGGCCTCCCTCCTCCGCCAACTCGGCACGCCCTGCCTCATTCACCAGCCCAGCCACCACCTGCTGGACCGCTGGATCGAAAAGGGCCTCACTACCGTCTTGCGGGAGGAAAAGATCGGTTGCGCGATTTTCTCCCCGCTCGCGCAGGGCATTCTCGCGGGAAAATATTTTGCCGGTATTCCCAAGGATTCCCGGGCCGGCTCCAAGCACGGCTGGCTCCGGCCCAAGGATGTGACGGAGGAAAAACTGCAGAAGGCCCGCCTCCTGGAGGAGCTGGCCCGGACGCGGGGGCAGACTCTGGCGGAGTTTGCGATTTCCTGGACGCTGCGGGATCCGGTGGTCAGCACGGCGATTTTCGGGGCCTCCCGCCCCCACCACGTGGACGAGGCGGTGCAGGCGGCGGCGCGCACGCAATTTTCCCGGGATGAACTGGACCGGATCGACACCATCACCGGCTAGGGTCTGGCGGATCTTCGGCCGGCCGTTTCTTTGGCTGCTGCCGATGGCTCTGGCGGGGTGCGTTCCCCAGCGGGGACCGGTCAAGGAAATCACCTTCTCCCTTTGGGGATCGACCGAACAGCTCAAGGCGGAACAGGCCATCGTCGCGGAGTTTGAAAAACAAAACCCCGGCATCCGTGTCCGCCTGATGCCATTGGGGGCCCGTTATCTGGAAAAGCTTCAGGCGATGTTTGTCGGCCAGGCGGCCCCGGACGTGATCATGATCGAGATCAGCATGTACGATAACTGGGCCTGCCGCGGGGTGCTCACCGATCTGACGGACGATCTGCGGGAGATCACCCGGGAGAGTCCCCTGCTGCCGGTTCCCCGGCGCGCCTTTGAAAGGGAGGGAAGATTTTTCGGTTTGCCCATCAACTGCCACGGCTATGTGGCCTACGTGAATCTGGATGCCTTCCGCGCCGCCGGTCTGCCCGCTCCCCAGGAGGGTTGGACCTGGGAGCAGTTGCTGGCGGACAGCCCAAAACTCTCTCGCCGTCACGGCGACCCTTCCGCCAGGACGGACTACGCCCTGCTCATCCCGCAATTTCCCATGTTCCTTGCCGCCGAGGGCGCGGAGATCTTCGATTCGGACTCGCGGCCCACCCGCGTGACCGCCGACCAGCCGGCCGTCCACCGGGCCTTTGATTTCCTCCGCCGCCTGCAGGCCAGCCGCTGCACCGTTCCGCCCGAGGTCCAGAACGACCAGGGCAGCTACCAGCTGTTCCGGGACGGTAAACTTGCCGTGTATTTTGCCGGCCGCTGGATGGTCCCGGAGTTTGCCGGAAAAACCTCCTTTGCGTGGGAGGTGTTCCCGGTTCCCGCCGGGCCGGCCGGATCGGTCACCGTCCACGGGGGCACCGTCCTTTCCGTCTGGTCCAAAAGCCGCTTTCCGGAGGAGGCCCGGGCTTTCGTCCGCTTCTACGCCTCGCGCGAAGGGGCCCGTCGCTCCATTGCCGCCGGCCGCTATGCCCCAGTGTTTGCCGACCTGGCCTTCGGCCCCGAATTCCTGTCCTTCCGTCCCCCGAACGGAATGGTGGAATTTTCCCGCACGATGGAAGCCGGCCGGTCCCGATTGCTCTACTACGGTCCCGGCATGGGCGAAGTCGGCGACATGGTCCTGAACCGGGCGGAACAGGCGCTGGTGCAACCGGAGGTTCCCTTGGCGGAAGTGGTCCGGGGACTTTGCGTGGAACTGCAGCGCTGGTTGGACCGGCCCCGTCCTTCTTATCCTTCTTCCCGTCCGTGAGTGCCTTCGCTTCCCCCCGGTCCCGCCGCCATCTGCGCGTCGCGCTGATTTTTCTACTGCCGAATTTTCTAGGTTTCCTGCTTTTTACCGCCGGCCCGGTGCTGGTTTCCCTGGGCTTAAGTTTCACCTCTTGGGATCTGCTCCAGCCGCCCCGCTGGGTGGGGCTGGATAACTTTGTCCGATTACTGGGGTTTCACCTCTCTTTGGAAGGATGGAAGGCCAACGATCCCCAGTTCTGGAAATACCTCGGCAACACCCTTTTTCTTTTGCTGGGCCTGCCGTTGAACACCGCCGCCTCGCTGGGGCTGGCCGTACTCTTGCAGGGAAAGTTGCGGTTCCGTTCCGCCTATCGCTTTGTTCTTTATCTTCCCAGCGTGGTCTCCGGGGTGGCCATTTATTACCTCTGGCGGTGGATCTTCAACCCAGACTACGGCCTGCTGAACACGGCCCTGGCTTGGATTGGAATCGAGGGACCGGCTTGGCTCACCAGCATGACCTGGTCGAAACCGGCCCTCATCCTGATGGGTCTATGGATCAGCGCCGGCGGACAGGCCATGATCCTCTACCTCGCCGCTCTGTCCCAGGTTTCTCCGGAACTTTATGAAGCGGCGGAAATCGATGGGGCGGGAAGATGGGCCCGCTTTCGGGCCATCACTTGGCCGGCCCTGGCTCCGGTCACCTTTTTTATTCTCACCATGGGCATGATTGGCGGTCTGCAGGGAGGATTTGAAGCGGCGTACGTCATGACCGGGGGTGGACCTTTCGGTGCCACCACCACGCTGGGTTACCAGATCTACAATCTCGCTTACGTTCACTTTCAAATGGGCTACGCCGCCACCCTCGCCTGGACCCTCTTTCTCCTCGTTCTGGGGGTCACCCTATTGCAGTGGCGTTTCGGATCCCGGGAGACGGTGTCATGAGGGAGCGTCCGGTGGGTCGATGGGTTCATCTGCCCCTTCTGATTCTGGCGACCCTTGCCCTGGCCCCGCTGGCTTTCATGTTTACCACCGCCCTCGGCGAGCCGGGGCGAACCCTGCGGGCGGAGGTTTCCCTGCTTCCCATGCTCGTTCCCCAGACCTGGCGCTGGGAAAACTTCGCCGAGGTCTGGCAAAAGGTTCCTTTTCTCCGCTACTACCTGAACAGTCTCGTCATCTCCTTCCTCGTGACCTTCGGACAGGTTCTCACCAGCGCGATGGCCGCCTACGCCTTTGCCCGCTTGGAATGGCCCGGACGGAATCGGATCTTCCTGGCCTACCTGGCCACGCTGATGATTCCCGGCGCGGTCACCATGATCCCCAACTTCATCCTGATGAAATCGCTGCCGGAACTTTTCACCGGCTGGTTTCCTTTCGTGGACTGGCTCTCCCTGCGCCATCTTACCCCTGACCCCGCCTCCCCTTTATTCGGACGATGGGTCGGTTTGGACTCCTATTTCGCTCTGATCCTGCCGGGCATGTTTTCGGCCTACGGCACCTTTCTACTCCGCCAATTTCTCCTCAACCAACCACGCGAACTGGAGGAGGCCGCGGAAATGGACGGCTGTGGTCACGCCCGCATCTTTGTCCATGTCACCCTGCCCTTGGCTGCGCCGGGTCTGGCCACGCTGGCCATCTTCACCTTCATGGGATCCTGGGGGAGTTTTCTCTGGCCCTTGGTCACGGTGAACCACGACGAGTTGCGCACCCTCCCCTTGGGACTACAGGCCTTTCAGGGGCAGTACGGAACTGAATGGCATCTGCTCATGGCCGCCGCTCTCCTTATGTTGGTTCCCATCCTGGTGGTCTTCGTGGCCGGCCAGCGGCTGTTTTTGCGGGGCCTCCTCCTCGGTGGCGTGAAAGGCTGATCCGGGGATTGGTTTCGCCGATTGTGCCCGCTAGGACATTTTCGCATGGCCTCCAGTGTCCCCACCGCCGTCATCGGACTCGGACTGATGGGTTCCGGTCACGCCCGGATGTTACGGGAGAAAAAAATCCCGGGACTGAGGTTGGCGGCCGTCTGCGATACCAATCCGGCAGCCGGCCGGGCGTTCCCGGAAGTTCCCTTTTTTCAGGATCCAAAAAAACTTTTTGCCGCCGGCCTCGCCCAGGCCGCCATCATCGCCACCCCGCATCGGTTTCATATTCCCGCCGCCCGGGCCGCCCTGCAGGCCGGCCTGCACGTCCTGATTGAAAAACCCCTCGCGACCGAAAAAGGCGAAGCGGAAAAGTTGTTTCGGTTCCCGGCCTCCCGCCGGCAAAAACTGGCCGTGATGTTCAACCAGCGGACCGATCCGGCCCATCGGGAAATCAAGCGCTGGATCGATGCCGGCAAACTCGGCCCCATCCAGCGCATCCAGTGGACCATGACCCACTGGTTCCGGACCGAGGCCTATTACCGGCAGGGAGGCTGGCGCGCCACCTGGGCCGGCGAAGGCGGCGGGGTTTTGCTCAACCAGTGCCCCCACCAGCTCGACCTGCTGGGCTGGTGGTTCGGATCCCCCAGGAGGGTGCAGGGTTTTTGCCGGTACGGCCGCTACCACCGGATTGAGACGGAGGATGATGTCACCGCCTATCTGGATTATCCCGGGGGTGCCACCGCCACACTGATCGCCTCCACCGGCGAAACGCCCGGAACCAACCGCCTTGAAATTTGCGCCGACCGCGGGCGGGTCGTGCTTGATGGAAGAAACCTTGAATTTTTGCGCAACCGGATTCCCGCCTGCCGCTACTCCCGCACTTCCCGGGTGCTTTTTTCCCAGCCCAAGATCGACCGGATCGCCCAAAGCTTTCCGCAGTCCGGTCCGCAGCATCAGGGCATCCTGAATAATTTCTCGGCTGCCATCCGCCAAGGCGTCCCCTTGATCGCCCCGGCGCGGGAAGGGCTGGATTCCCTCGAACTTGCCAACGCCATCCAGCTTTCCTCCCATCTGGGCCGACCGATTCGCCTTCCCCTGAACCCTTCCGCCTACCGCCGCTTTCTCCAGTCCAGGATCCGCCAAGGGGCGCGCCGATGATTCCTTGGAGCCGGATCGCCGCCCAGCTCTACACCGTCCGGAGACTCATCCAGACTCCGGAAGAAATTGCCGTCACCCTGAAAAAAATCCGAGCCATCGGTTATCCTGCCGTGCAGGTCAGCGGGATGGGCCCCATCCCGGAGAAGGAGTTAAAAAAGATTTTGGATGGGGAGGGTCTGATCTGTTGCGCCACGCACGAGCCGCCTGAGCGAATTCTCGATTCTCCCGGGGAAGTGGCGGAACGGCTGCGGCAATTGGATTGCCGTCATGTGGCTTATCCATCGCCCCGCGGAGTCAATGTAGCCGAGGAACAGGAAGTCCGTCGCCTCGCCCAGCGCCTCGATCACGCCGGCCAGGTTTTGCGGGCGGCCGGGATCACCCTCAGCTATCACAACCACGCCTTTGAACTCTATCGTCATGGCCATCGGACGATGCTTGAAATGATTTTCGAGCTGACCAGGCCCGAACATCTGGCCGCGGAACTGGACACCTACTGGATCCAGGCCGGCGGGGGCGATCCGGTGACCTGGTGCCGGAACATGAAGGGTCGGCTTCCCCTGCTCCATCTCAAGGATTACGGGGTGAAGACAGACGGGACCCCGGAGTTTCGAGAAATCGGCTCCGGCAACCTGGACTGGCCCGCCATCGCCCAGGCCGCGACCGAGGCGGGGTGCGAGTGGTGGATTGTCGAGCAGGATGAGACGCCGGGAGACCCCCTGGCCTCGCTGGCCAAGAGCTGGAATTTTCTCTCTGGTAATTTGAGATCTGACTCTTGACTTGGAAAGCTGAGGCCGGACTCGGCGGGGTCTAAATTTCGGTTTTCCCTGCGCCTCGACCTCGAGATAATAACGTTATGAAAACCCTTATCCTTGGGCTTTACGCCCTCTTGATGATTGTTGCCACAAAAACCAAGGCGGAGACCCAGCTACTTGCGGATCCTGGTTTCGAGAAACAGGGCTGGACGATTGCCGGAGAAGACAGCGGGATGTCCTCTTTCAGCGCGGAGGCCGCCAAAAATGGTTCGGTCGGGCTGCGGGTGAAGGATGAATCCACGACGGCTGGTAGCTCCGCCTATAGCGAATATATCCCCTGCATTTCCGGAAAGACCTATAAGCTGGACGGCTTTGCCCGGATGAAAGGCCAAGGTCTTGGGGTCTATTTGCAATTTTACAGCGCCGACAAGAAGTGTCTGAACGGTCCCGCCAACCAAGGCTTTAAATATGACAACATCATGGCCGGGATACTTGATTCGATTGGGGAATGGCAGCCTTTTACAATCTCCGGAAAAGCCCCGGACGATGCCATGTTCGTCCGGATCTGGATCCACAGTTTTGGCGGGAATGCCGGGATCGTCTGCGATATCGATGACCTGTCCCTGGTGGAACAGTAAATTCCACAACCAACCCGCCTGATGAAGCTTTTTGCTGGGTTGGTCCTTGCCCTGGTGGTTTCCCATCCTGCTTCAGGCCAAAGCCAAACCCAACTGCTGGCAGATCCTGGATTCGAGAAGCAGTCTTGGGATCTTAAAGACAAAAGCATGGCCTCCTACAGTTCGGAGGCCGCAAAAAACGGCACTTCCGGCCTGCGGTTGCAGGACGACTCCCCCGAGGCCAAGGCCATGGCCCTCAGCGAGCTCGAACCCATCCAGGGAGGCAAAGATTGCGAATTGCGCGGATTTGTCCGGGTTAAGAACCGCGTCTATATCGAGTTGGAGTTTTTCGACGCGGATAAAAAAAAGATCAGTGGAAAATTGAACGAGGGATTTTCCCATGAGGTCAAGGGATCCCTCCTCGACCAAGTCGACACCCTGGGAGATTGGCAAGAGTTCACCGTAAAGTGCCAAGCCCCATCGGAAGCAGCTTTTGTCCGGGTCTTTCTTCACACCTACAGCAAGGGAACGGGCTGGTCGGCCGATTTTGACGACCTCTCGCTCACACAGCCCTGAAACCGATTTTTCTCTGGAGGTTGGGGGCGGTAACACTGATCGGCATTCTTTCGGGTTCTCTGGCTGCCGGGGAGAGCGCTTCGGAAGCCGGTCCTGAGACTCCTTCTGCAGACCCTTTTCAGGCTCGCATCGCGGAAATTGCGGAATGGTTGCCTCGCGAACCAGCAGGTTTGGGCCCGACGATTACCGACCGCGAGGCCTGGTCCAAGGCGAGGGTCAATCGGGATAGCCTAATCGCCAAAGCCGTAAAAAAACTAGGCGAGCCCATTCCCCACTTGGGCGAGTCCGAATTTTTGGATTATAGCCGCTCCGGTAAACGGGACGCCTACGATCGGCCTGCCAGCGAGCGCCTCGCCCGCCTCAGCCAATTTTGTCTCGCCGAATGCGTGGAAAACCAGGGCCGCTTTCTGCCAGCCATCCAGAAGCAACTCGAGGCCATCTTGGCGGAAGCCACCTGGGTCCTGCCCGCCCATGACAAAAATAACGTGAACTATCAGGGGAGAACGGTGGATGTGGATCTCGGGGTGGCCATGCGGGCCTGGACCGTGGTCACGGCGGATTCCTGGCTGGGGGAAAAACTGCCGGACGGCCTTCGAAAAAAAATCCGGGAAGAGATTCAGCGCCGAGTGTTGGTTCCCTACCTTGAAAAACTGGCTGGAAAAAATCCCGGTCTTTGGTGGGTCGGCACGGACAACAACTGGAATGCCGTTTGCCACGCCGGAGTGGTTGGCTGTGCCCTCGCGGTGGAACCGGATCCCACCCGACGCGCCCGCTTTGTGGCCGAGGCGGAAAAAAGGAGCGGCCGCTTTCTGGAGGGATTCAGCGAGGACGGCTATTGCTCGGAGGGCTTGGGCTACTGGAATTACGGGTTCAGCCATTTTGCCATGCTCGCCGAAACCGTCTACCGGGCGACCGGCGGAAAAGTGGATTTTTTCCAACTCCCCCGCGTGGGGAAGGTTGCGGCATTTCCAAAAAATCTTTACCTCTTTCCGGACATCTACCCAATTTTTGCCGACAACTGGCTTGGATCCCGCCCGGACGAATGGACCCAGCGCCAAATCGCCCTGCGCACCGGGGATCCCTCCCTCGGACCCGTCGATCCCGCCGGGTGGAAACCGGGTCCGCTGGATGCCGTTTTTAAGGGCACGCTCTACGCCGCCGCTCTCGATATCTTTACCGCTCCCCCGGCCGGTTCTGCCCCGGCCCATGAAATGAGGGGCTGGTTCCCCGACTCCATCATTCTGGTGAGTCGTCCCGCCTCCGGAACTGACCGAAAACTCGCTGCCGCTTTCAAGGGGGGGCACAACGACGAGCATCACAACCATAACGATGTCGGCACCTTGGTCATTGCGACCGGCGCGGCCGCCCCGGTTTTGGATGTCGGGGGCGAAGCCTACACCGCCCGCACCTTTGGACCGAAACGGTACGAATCCACGCTGCTGAATTCCTACGGGCACTCCGTGCCCGTGGTGGACGGACAACTCCAGGTCACCGGAAGGCAAGCGGCCGCCCAGGTCGTCAGCTCGGACTTTTCGGAGACGGAGGACCGGCTCACCCTGGATCTCTCCTCCTGCTACGACAGCCCCAAGCTGACCAAACTGCACCGCACTTTCCGCTTGATCCGGGGGGAGGATCCCCGCGTCGAGGTGACGGATGAGGCGGAGTTTTCCGAACCGGCCAAATTTGGTGCTGCCCTCATTACCACGGGAAAAATCCAGGGAGAGAAGGACGGCTCTTGGCGGTTGGTGGATGGACGGGACGCCTTGGAGATTCGTTTTGCGGAAGGCGGGCCGGCCCTGGAAACCAAGACCGAAACCCTGCCGGATAAACCCAACTCCGGGGGCCGGTACGCCAAGCGGTTGGGCTACTCCTTGATCGACCCCGCGCAGACATTGAAAATCACCTTTACCGCCCGCCCCTCATCCTCTTCGGGTGACGCAAGCGTGGCGGGAGATGAAATCTGGGAGAAATGGCCGCAGTTAATCCGGCAAAACAGTTTCCTGAAACAGGAGGCCGAAGCCCTTGCCTCGGAAAAAGGCGGCAAGACCAAGACCGAATCCCGCACCGGCACTTCCGGTCAGGCTCTCATGGGTTGGGATGCGGAGGGCCACGAACTGGAATATGTCTTTAACGTTCCGAAGGACGGACGCTATGCCCTGCAAATCCGTTACTGCCGCGGACTTTCCGGCGTGGGCGTCCGCAGTCTCAAGATCGATGGTCGGCCGGCCCCTGGCATCACCGGCGGCTTTGATCTTCCGGGCACCGGCGGTTGGTCTCGGGAGACGGACGACTGGAAAAACAGCTGGTTGGTGCAATCGGGTCGCCCCTACCTGCTCGATCTCAGCCAAGGGCGCCACAAAATCATCTTCGAAAATCTTGGCGGAGGCGGAACCAACTTGGACTGGCTGGCGTTGGTCGAAGTTCGCGAAAAACCCAGTTCTCCCTCACCTTAAAGGGGATGGCTTCAGGCAAACGCAGCCTTCGGATTCATCCAGCCCTCCTGGTCCTCGTTGGGTTTTGGCTCGGCGGCAGCTACGCGGAGGATCCGCATCCAGCCTTGGCCATTGCTTCCCTTCCGGAAAAGCCCGTTGGGCTGGGACCTCCCCTCAACGATCGGGCAGCCTGGGAAGCAGCTCCTTTAAAAAAGGAAACGATCCTTGAGCGGGCAGCGGATCTGGAAATCGCCGATCCACCCTCTCCCTCCGATGAGTTGTATCTGGTTTTTAGCCGCGAAGGCAGCCGAGAGGAGTACCAGGAGGCTTTTCAGGGTTTGCAGGAACGGATCACCATCCTGGCTTTGGCCGAGTGCCTCGAAAACCAGGGACGATGGTTACCCCTGCTCGAAAAAGATTTAGCCACGGCCCTGAACCTGAAAACTTGGGTACTTCCCGCCCATGACTTGAAACTTGAAAATTTTACAGGGAAGAAAACCGATGTTGATCTCGGTGTAGCCATGATGGGGTGGTCCCTGGCGACCGTCGATTCCTGGCTCGCCGAAAAATTGTCTCCGGAGATCCGCAAGAAACTGGCTGCCGAGTGCTTACGCCGGGTGGTGGCACCTTACGAAAAAAGTCTCGCCGGAGGCTCCGGGCTTTGCTGGTGGCGAACCTCCCCGCACAACTGGAACGCGGTCTGCCATGCCGGGGTGCTCGGCTGTGCCTTGGCCCTGGAGCCTTCCCTTGAGAAACGAACCAGGCTCCTGCTGGCCGCCGAGAAAGATCTCCGCACCTATTTGGCCGCTTTTGAGCCGGACGGGTACTGCAGCGAGGGTTTGGGGTACTGGAATTACGGCTTCGGTCACTACACCGCCTTGGCGGAGATGGTTCACCGCCAAACCGGCGGGAAGTTGAACTGGTTTCAGCTTCCGGGGGTGCAGTTGGCGGCGCTTTACCCACGCAAGATCACCCTGCAACCCGGCGTCTTTCCGACCTTTGCCGACGGCATCCCCGGCACCAAACCCGATCTCTTCACCCAACTGCTCGTGGCCAACCGACTCAAGAATCCCAACACCGGCCCGGCCGGAGCGACCGGCCCCTTCACCTGGGGTCCGGGTTTGGCCTATCTCGTCGCCTTGCAGGCCTTCACCCCTTTGGATTGGCAGGGAGGGGAAGATCCGTTGCCGGAGCGGGATGAGTTCACAGCCGGCGGCCTGCTGATTTCCCGCGCTTACGATCCGGATCAAAAACGGATCATCTGGGCGGCGGCGATGAAGGCCGGCCACAACGACGAGGCGCACAACCACAACGATCTGGGAACCTTTGTCATCGCCACCCGCCAAGGCATGCCGGTGACCGATGTCGGCCAGGAGGTCTACACCGCCCGAACGTTTAGCCCGAAACGCTATGAAAGCCGGGTCCTCGGTTCGTACGGTCACTCGGTCCCGCTCATTGACGGCAAGGAGCAGTCGGCCGGGCTGGACTGCAATGCCCGGGTGGTCTCCAGGAATTTCACCGGGGATGTGGACGAGTACGTCCTGGACCTTTCCCGGGCCTACCCGGACACCAAACTCTCTTCCCTCACCCGGACCTTCCGCTTCCATCGGCGTCCCGAACCCAAACTGGAAGTGATGGATGAATTTCGTCTGCGCTCCGCCGGCACCCTCGGAGAGGGAATCATGACCCTCGATTCCGTGGAAGAAGCCGGACCGGGCGAATATCTCTTCGGATATGCCCGCACCGGCATCCTCCTTTCCGCGGAATCTCCGGAAGGAACCCTCCTTGGAAAAGTGGAGACCCTTGATGAAAACCTTCCCAAACGACGGACCGCGGTCCGGCTGGGCCTGAGCTTGGAAAAAGCGGTCGCCTCGGCCAGCGTGCGGATGACTTTTGCCCCGGGCTCGATCTTTTCCCCAGCTTGCCTCGCCGTGATGGACTCCGCTTGGACCAATCCTGCTCTTCCCATTCGGAAAAAATCCGGCAACCCCATCCGTCTCCAGGCGGAAAGCTTGGCCTCCAGCGAGGGGGGCACGCCGGAAACCTTTTCCCCGAAGGGATCCTCCGGTCCGGCCCTGCGCAACTGGCAGGCGGAAAAACAGGCGATCACCTGGAAATTGGAGGTTCCGGAAAAAGGCCGCTACGCCCTGAAGCTGCGCTTTGCCCGGGCCGCACCAGGCCAGATTCTGATCGGTTTTCGGGTGGACGGGCGTGTGCTTTCCGGCGTGGATGAGGGTTTTGCTTTCCCCTCGACCCGCGGAAGCGGGGATCGCAAGGAAGATTGGCGGGAAATGTGGATCGCCCAATCAGGCATTCCTTATCTGCTCGACCTCTCCGCCGGGCCGCACGAAATCACCGCCCAAAATCTCCGACCCGGCGGCGTGAATCTCGACTGGCTGGAGCTGTTCCCCGTGGAGGCCAAACCTTGAAAATCCGCCTGCTTCTTTTCCTCGGAATGATGGCGGGACCCGCCCCGGGCTGGGCGGATGCGGAAAAAATTTTTTCGCGGCTGGATTCTGTCTGGCTGGAGGAGCCTGCCCCCAAGGGGCCTGAAAGTTCCTCTTTCCTCAAATCCTTGCGGGAGGATGGAACCTGGTCGGATATCGAGTATGACGGGGACAAGCAGCCGGGATTCCGCGCCTTTCCCCATGTCGAACGGATGGCACGGATAGCCTGGGATTTTCGAACCCCCGGAGAAAATCAGGGCCGCCCCGAACTGGCCCTCGCCTTCCGGAAGGCGCTTTCCGCCTGGATGCGGCTAGGACTGAAACCCAAACACGAATGGTTTTACACCATGGGGGTTCCCCTTTCCCTCAGCCGCTCCCTTGTGCTGATGAGAAAAGAACTCAGCCCCGAGGAAATTCGGGCGGCGGCCCCGCTGCTGAGAGTGTCTCTGCAGGAGGGAAAATATATTTACGGGGGGCATCCTGCCACCGGGGCCAATCTGGCCTGGTCGGCCGGACCCGCCTTGATTGGCGCCCTGCTCGCCGGAGAAACATCGGCTGCCGACCACGCCGCCCGGGCCCTCGCGGAGGAAATCAAGATCACGCAGGGCGAAGGCATCCAGGCGGACTTCAGTTTCCATCAACACGGGCCCCTTCTCTACAGCGGCGGATACGGGGGTGCTTTTGTCGGCGAGATGGCCCGCTGGGCTTACGTGCTCGGAGCAACCTCCCAGGCGTTTCCGGATGCGAAAGTGAAAATTCTCGCGGACACGCTTTTGGAGGGGGAACAGTTCATGATCCGCGGAGATGCCTGGGATTATGGCGTGGTCGGTCGTGAAATCGCCCGGCCCCGCCAGGGTGCCCGGGGTCTGCATCGCACCGCCCGCCAGATGGCGGAAGCTTGGCCGCAAAAAGCCCGGGATTTTGAGGCCATGCGTGCCCGGATTCTTGGGGAAACCAACGCCCCTCCCCTGGTCGGCAACCGTATGTTCTGGCGCACCGACTACATGGCCCATGCCCGCTCCGGATTTCAGGCCTCGGCACGGATGTCCTCCACGCGGATCAAGAGCCATGAATCGGGCAACGGCGAAAATGAACTCGGTTATCATCTGGGAGACGGATCCTTTGGCCTGATGCGGGATGGAAACGAGTATCGAACGATTTTTCCACTTTGGAACTGGCGCCAAATCCCCGGCACGACTGTCCCGCAAGCCAAGGGGCCTTTGCCGATTCTGCCTTGGGGGAAAGGATCGGAGGGAGGCTCCCCTTTTGCCGGCGGGGTGAGTGACGGCACCAACGGAGTGGCCGGAATGATTCTCCGGCGGGATGGCCTGGAAGGCCGCAAAGCCTGGTTTTTTTTTGAGGACGAGATTCTTTTTCTCGGCTCTGCCATCCATGGACAGGAGGTAATCGCTCCGGTCTACACCACCATCAATCAAACTCTTGCCCGGGGGGACATCGTCACCTCTCAGGGAAAACTGGAGGATTCCCAGGTCCTCGAACTGCCGATTCCCGCATGGTTTCATCATGACGGCGTGGGTTACGGAATCCTGAGGGGGCCGGCTGTCAGGCTTTCGCGGGAAAAAAGAAGCGGCACCTGGAAAAAAATTCAGCGACTCACCTCCGAGGGCGACACCCCGGCGGCGGCGGAAGTTTTCACCGCGTGGCTGGATCACGGCTCCCGTCCGACCGGGGCCGAATATGCCTACGCGGTGCTTCCGGGGATTTCCCCACAGGAGAATTTTATGGATCCTTTGTCCGGACGAACCGTTGAGATTCGGCCAGACCTTCTCGCCGCGGCTGATCGATCCGGAAACATGCTTGGCGTAATCTTTTTCGAACCCGGAAAAACCTCGCTTCCTGGCTTTCCCGAAATCCAGACCGACCGCGCCTGCGCCATGATCCTGAAAAAAAGCGGCGGCCGTTGGTCCGGAAAACTCTCCTCCCCATCCCAGGAGACCGGTAAAATTGCGATTCGTTTTAGGGAGGAAGGCACCGCCAAAAGCATTGGGCTGGATCTGCCATCTGGAGCAGATAAAGGGGCATCTATTCGGGTTGATTTTTAATTTTTCTAAAATCCTTAAAAAGCACTGACCTAGAACGTCTTAAAAAATAAAAATCATGATAGGCTTAACAAGTTAAGCTTTCCCAACTTTGATTTTTTACATTTCGGCTCCAAGATGTTCACAGGCAAGCACTTTAAGTGAAATATTCATCCTTTAGCCAAAATTGGTTTCTCAGAGGCTCCTATCTGTATTTTTTTAACAAAATTCATCCCTTTTGTGTCATTGGCTGGCTGGGTTGGGGTTTTTCTTACGATACTCAGGCCCAAAGTTGGTCGTCGGTCCCTCCCGCTAATTTTTCGACAATTCAATTGAGTCAGTTTGCCGACCATGAGCTCGAAATCCCCTACCACTTGAATCATTTTGCCCAGGTGGCGAATTCCGTGGTGGAAACCACCACCACGATCAACGGGGTCACCTACCCCAGGGGGTTTCTCAACATCAAGGTGAACCGCGAACCGGCCGATAACCTGCCTCACAACGCCCGGATCCTCGAGATGCAGATGGCTTTGGCCTACTTCTACACCGCCAACCGGCCCTGGAACCCGTATTACAACAGCACCCCCGTACGCCAGCGTCTTGAGGCCATGATGAACCTTTGGGTCTCCATGCAGGCCCCCGATGGGGATCCTTATGCTGGTCTTTTCACCGAATACAGCACCAGCAACTGGAGTATGGCGCCGACCAGTTTTGGAGCCATGGCGGCTGCCCAAGCCCTTGATCTGATCGTGGACTCCGGACTTCCTTTTGACGCCACCGTTCTCAACAACGCCAAAGCCGCCCTGCGCAAAGCCCTGATGGCCCTTTTCACCCGGACGGATATGCGCAGCCATGCCAAAGCTTGGAGCAACCAGTTTAACGGCGCCTATCACGCCACTTTGATTTATCTGGAGAATTGGGGACCCGATTCCCAACTGCTAGAGACCTTCGCCAAAGCGGTGGTGGACTCTGCCGCCCAGGATCAGAGTCCGGCCGGCTTTTGGTACGAACAGGAGGGGCCGGATTTCGGTTACTCGGGGGTACATGACAACAACCTGCGGGTGGCTTGGCCGAGATTGCAGGCCTACACGAATGTGGGCGGAACCAATCTTGCCGCCATTGTCATCCAGGACGACGTGTACTGGAATGATTGGTTGGCTGCCAACTTTGTTCTACAGCCCGGAATCTCGACCAACACATTTTTCACCAGCGCTGGGCTCAATACCCGGACCTCCCATGCCTTCCAAACCCCACGCTCGCGGCCCCTCTCCGAGTTGGCCACCAACTCCCGCGCTTTTTCCTATACGGACACGGAGTTTGCCGCCTCGCTGACCACCAAGCGGTCTTCCGAGCTGTCCCGCTTTGGAAATTACGGAGCCCTCTCCGTCCCGAATGCCTACAGCTACATTCCAACTTTCGTTTACGACGCGGCGCGCCCCTCCAACTCCATCCTCAATGGATGGCACCCCACCGCCGCTCAGCGGGATGCCGAGCTCGCCAAACTGCCCAGCCGCGGCACGAATATTTCGAACCGTCTCTTTCACAACGCCGCCCCCAGCTCAGGAGCCATCTCCCTGAGCGCCGCCAAGCGGACGAACTACTACGCCACCTTTGCCTCCGGCAACCGCCGGATTCCGCGTCAGGCCTACGGTCTGAACCTTTTATGGAATTCCTCCTTCGGTCTCGCGCTCCAGGCGGTTTCGGGGAGTTCCACCAGCGTTCCCTGGCAATGGGGAACCGTGCGGGGCACGAATGTGGCCCTTGCCTACGAGACCGGAAATATCCCCGCAACCATGAAGGCCGGCACCAACACCATTTCCCCGGCTCCAGGGTTCACCAACCTTCCTTCGGGAGATCTTTCCATCAGCTACGCCTTGACCAGCGGAGGTACGAATTTCGGACAAAAAAGTGTCACGCTGGGACCCGCCAACATCACGGTGGTGGTCACACACTCCAATATTCCTGGAGCGAACGTATTCACCGAATACCTGCCTCTGGCCCACGCCTCCAATGCCACCCTTACAACCAATGCCACCCGCCTTGTCCTGCAACGTCCTGATGGATCCTCTTTTCTTTTACAACTCAACTCCTCCGGGGCGGCCATCGACGCCGGAGTCACCTCCACGCTAACCGGTGGCATGGTCCGGCGTGGCGTGACCATCAAGGCCACCAATACCCTCTCTTATTCTCTGACCGTCAGCGACCAGCCGCCGGCATCGGAAAATTCCACGCCCTCCCTTTCCGCCGGTGATGCTGCCGTGGTCCAATCCACGACGGCCTCCACCAATGCCTTGCTCGGCGTCACTCTTTCGGCGGCGGCGGGCTCCAATGTCACGGTGAGTTATGCCACCGCCAACGGCACCGCCATTGCCGGCACCGACTACACCGCCACCAATGGAACCCTGACGTTTGCCCCAGGCGAGACCTCCAAGACTGTCCCGGTCGCCGTCCTAGCCGGACAAATTCCACAGGGAACCAGTAAAAATTTCACGCTGAAACTCTCCACTCCCTCCGGGGCGAATCTCGCCCGCGATGCCGGCACTGTCACGATCAACGGAACCTACAATCCGCCGCCTTCGTTGAGCATTGCCGACCTCACCATCAACCAGCCTCTTTCCGGCGGAAGCCCCACCAACGCGACTTTCAATATTTCCCTTTCCTCCGCCACCACCAATGCTGTTTCCGTCAGCTACTTCACGCAGGAAGGCACCGCCTTTCCCGGGGTGCACTACCAAGCCACCAACGGAACCGCAACTTTCACCTCCGGCCAAACCAACCGCACGGTCACGGTGCCCATTCCTCCCGGGAGCTTGGAACTCGGCCAATCGGTTGATTTTTATGTCCGGCTTTCCGCGGCTACTGGGGCCACGCTGGGCGACGACACCGCGCGGGGGGATATCCTCGGGAAAAATCCACCCCCTCCCCCGCCCGCCGGCAGCATTCGGATCGAATTTGTTTTTCAAAATGCCTGGTCACCCCCCAGCACTTACCAGGGAACTTTTCGCATCATCAACAAAAGCACGGCCAACATCCGGGACTGGCGGGCTGATTTCGACAGCGATGTGGCCAACCGCAACCAGTTCACCGTCTGGAACGGAACGATCGGGGACTCCACCAACGCCAGTTGGCGCTACACCTTCACCCCCGTCTCCTGGCAGGCGAATCTGGGCAGCGACAACAATACCAACACCACCTTTGAAAACCTCGGCTTCCAGGCCAAACCCAACGGGGACGCCTATTACCCTCGCAACCTCCGCCTGCGGATCCTTAGTGCCACCAACACCAATTCCCTAACCATTTTGACTGCCTCCAACCTCGGGGAAGTCAACAAAGGTTCCCCGGTTTCAAAAACCCTCGAGGGCGGGGGCGGCATCGGTCCTTACACCTGGACGGTCAGCCCAGGCAGCAGCCTCCCCGCTGGAATCAATCTTTCCTCCGATGGAATTTTAAGCGGCACCGTTTCCGGTTCGGGAACCAACTCCTTCAACGTCCGTGTGACCGACATGATGGACAAAACCACCAACAAAACCCTCTCGTTGAACATCGTCTCCACTCTCTCGATCGAGACTTTATCCATCTTTGAGGCAACCGCGGGCGTGCCGTTCAGCCAAAACCTCATCGGAACGGGCGGCACCGAACCGTACAGTTGGAGCCTCGCGGCGGGATCCGATCCTTTGCCCTCCGGTCTCTCTCTGTCCACCGGCGGGGTTCTTTCCGGTACGCCCCAAAATTCTGGAAATTTTACCTTCATCCTTCAGCTCAACGACTCCGCTTCCGGATCCGTGACCCGCTCCTACAGCATGACTGTCCTAAGCACTCCCACTCTGACCATTCTCACCGCCTCCAATCTGCCTTCCGGGGTACGCAGCAACGCATATGCCCTGACGTTGGCGGCCACCAACGGCACTGCTCCTTACTTTTGGGACAAAGTTTCCGGCAATTTGCCTGCCGGAGTTACGCTTGCGGCCGGAGGAACTCTGGAAGGTACGCCCACCGAATCCGGCTCTTTTCCCTTTTTGCTGAAAGTCACCGACTCCGCCTCTGTCACCTCGGAAAAAAGTTTTTCCCTGAACGTGGCGGAGCCCCTGCTCATCACCACCACCAGTCTGGTCGACGGTCAGGCTGGCGTCGTCTACTCAGCCACGTTGGGTTCCACCGGGGGACTCCCACCCTTTGCCTGGTCCGTCGTGGCCGGAACCCTCCCGACCGGAATGTTGCTGACCTCCACGGGAGACCTGAGCGGCGATCCGGAAACCGGAGGGTCGCAAACCTTCACCGTGCAGTTGACGGACGGATCCGGACAAACCGACACGCAAATCCTCACCCTCGCCGTGGCCCAACCCCTTTCGGTCACCTCGAACTCCTTGGGTCATGGGGTGGTGGGACTGGCCTACTCCCAAACGGTTGCCGCCTCCGGGGGGCAACCTCCCTACACATGGACGGTCAGTTCGGGATCGCTCCCGTCCGGACTGTCCCTGAATTCCTCGGGTGTCATCAGCGGAACGCCGACGTCCGCAGGAATCGCCAATTTTACCCTGCAGGCGGCGGATGGGGCTTCCACCGCCTCAAGGGCCCTTAGTATCACCATCCTATCACCTTTATCCCTGACTTGGGATTCCGACCCGTCGACCTCGGGCCAGCAAAACGGTGCGGGGACCTGGAACCTCTCCAACACCAACTGGCTCAGCAGCTCCACCAACGTCTCCTGGGTCCAGGGCTCCGATGCCATTTTCGGCGGCGGCACCGGCACAGCCGGAGCCATCGCCTTGTCCAACGACATCACCGTCCGCCACCTCACCTTCAACAGCACCACCAACGGCGGCACCTACACGATGACGGGTACCAACCGGATGCTTTCCCTGGGTTCCCCCACTTCCACGATCACCGCCAACACTGAGGGCAGCATCAATGTGAAACTGATCGGCACCAACCTGATCAAGGCCGGCAGCAGCCGCCTCATCCTCAACAACGCCGCTTACGAGGGCAACGTTAACGTCACCGGGGAACTGCGCCTGATTGAGTCCTCCAACCGCACTTGGAACGGAGCCATCAGCGGAGGAGGTAACCTCACCAAGTACGGATCCGGCCGCTTGACCCTGGGCGCCTCCAATGCCTTGACCGGCTTCTTCACCGTCACGGAGTCCGGTTTCCTGCGTGTCACCCATCCCTTTGCCCTGGGCACAACCAACAACAACACCACCATCCAGGGAGGGGCCAACTTCGCCGGCGTGGAGCTGGACAATGCTGCCGGCATGACCGTGGGCGAATCCTTCCAGCTGGTCATGCACAACCAAAGCAACGGCACCCACGCCCAGCTGCGAAACATTTCCGGATCCAACACCATCTCGGGAAATTTGCTCCTTAACTCCGGCGGGGCCCGCTGGGACATCGCCTCCGATGCGGGGTATCTCAAGATTACTGGGGCCGTCAGCAACATTGCCAATGTCTCCTCCACCGATACCTGGAGAACCCTCTACCTGACCGGTCCGGGCAGCGGGGAGTTGGCCGGCACCATCCAGGACACCACCAACGGCCTCTCCAAAGTCAACCTCACGGTGATTTCGGGGGACTGGACCTTGTCGGGCTCCAACAAGGCCTACACCGGCAGCACCGTCGTCAGCAACGGCGTTCTGCGGGCCCACACCGGGCTGTCCTCGGTCATCGATATCAAGGCTGCCGGGACCTTCGCCGGCACGGGCTCGACCAGCACCAACCTGCAATTGACCAATGGCTCGACCATCCTGCGTCCCCTGACCAACTGGGCCTCCCCCGGCTCCGCCTTCACCGCCGCCCGGGTGGTCGGAACGACCAACACGACCAACTGGATCATCCGATTGGACGGCTCTGGCATGACGGGTTTTACGGAGACCAACAAAACCGTGCCCGTCCTGTCCGGGACCCTTTCCAATATCACCACCTCCCAAATCACTCTCGTGACCAACAACTTTCCGGGAAAAGGAACCTGGGGTCTCACCTCGACCACCAACTCGATCTCTCTTGTCTATACCGCTTACGTCAACCCTGTCGACACTTGGAGAGATTCAATTCCATGGAGTGGAGCGGATTCCTCACCGGGCGCTGATCCCGACGGGGACGGCCTCCCCAACCTGCTGGAATATGCCTTGGGTGCCAGTCCGCTGGTGGCCGGAAGCAATGTCCTCCCTTCGGCCCCGGTTCAAAGTTCCCGGCTCTCCTTCAGCTTTCCGCGGAATGTCTCGGCATCCGATCTGACCTACACGGTCGAAGCCAGCGACAATCTCTCCGGTTGGTCGGGAATTGCACGATCGGAAAATGGCGGCGCGTTCACCAATGTCGGCGGGGCCCAAAGCATCTCGGAAAGCAGCCCTGTGAATGGCCAAAGCACGGTAACGGTCATCGACGGGGTCAGCACCAGCGATCAAAGCAGGCGGTTTCTAAGGCTAACTGTAACTTCACCCCCTTGAGAAATGGTAGCGGCACCCGGCACCTATGAGGCTTGGTCGGGAAGTGTCCGGTGGCCGGACCCAGGCTCCTCGGGGTTGTCAGCCGATCCGGATGGGGACGGTCTCCCAAACTTGCTGGAGTATGCAATGGGATCTCCCCCCCTCCAGGCTGGGGATCCTCCCCTGAACTCCTCTTTCACCAACATTTCCGGGGAGGACTATCTCGTCCTGAAGTTCCGTCGTTCCGCAACCGCCCAGGACACCACCCTGGAGATTTTGGCCAGCACCAACTTGTCGGTCTGGACTTCCCAGGCCCAGAGCACGGGCCCCAACGGCTTCATTCTGGTAAACCAGGATGCCCAGACATCTGTCTCCGAAAGCGATGCGGACCAGACGGGCAGCTTCAGGGAGGTGACCTTCCAGGACGGCACTCCGGTGGGAACTCAGCCCAAGCGATTTCTTCGTCTCAGAATCTCCAAGTAAAAGAAAATGACGGACCGGCTCCACAGAATCAGGCGGGGGCCCCCTCCTCTCGGTTTGCTACTCTGGATTCTGCTAGGGTCATGGGAACCCCTGTCCGCGATCACCTGGAATCCTTCGATGACCGATCCCGCCCCGAACACCAACCGAAACGTCTCCACAATCTCTGCCCAACTTGCTTCCGAAGCCCGCTTCAACGGCACGGGCATCATCAGCGCCGGGGGAACCGGTTGCTTGATCGCTGACGATTGGGTCCTGACCGCCCGCCACGTGGTGGCTGGAGTGACCTCCGGAACTTTTTATCTGGAAGGCACGAATCGTTCTTTTACCGAGGTTTACACCCGCTCCGATTCTGATGTGGCCCTGATCCGGCTCTCCTCGCCTGTCACCAACTACCCCATCACGCCGATTTATGGGGGAACCAATGAAATCAACCAAACGGTGTACCTGGTCGGATACGGCCAGCATGGGGAATTCACCGGAACGGCCTCCCAATTAAGCGCTGCTTTTAACGGTCGGTATGCGGCCATGAATCGTGTGGCTTACGCCACGAATCTGGGGGGAACCATCGGCACCTGCCTGCAGTTTGCCTACGACACCGGCACCAATGCCCTGATCTACGAAGGTGCCACCGCCCCGGGAGACAGTGGTGGCCCCATGTTTATGGAAGAAAAAGGGAGGTTGTGGGTAGTGGGCGAAACCTACGGGGTGTCTCCCCCCGCCCCGGGTTTTTACCACGGGCGGGTCAGCGCCTACTTGGACTGGATTGAGACGACCACCGGCATCAATTTTAACCAGGTTGAATGGGATGCTAACTCCTCCCAGACCGGAATCCAGGAAGGATCCGGAACCTGGAACGGATCGAGCTCGAACTGGACATTTGGCCGGACCAACTTTCCCTGGGCCAACGGCTACGATGTGGTCTTTGGATCCGGCAGCGGAACCAATGGAACCATCACCCTTGCCACCAATGTCACGACGGGAAATCTGACTTTTAAGTCCGGAGCCATCACCAACCACTTCTTGACCGGTTCCGCCACCCTGACCTTGAAGGCAGAAGCGGTGGTGACCGCGGAAAAAACCACCACGCTGCAGCTTCCGCTCTTCGGCTCCTCCCTGACCTTGGTGGGGCCCGGAACGAACACCCTTCGGAACACCGGTTACAACGGAAATCTGGCTGTGTCTGGACCGATGGTCGTGGAAGAGACGAATGATCGGACTTGGAGTGGAACTATTTCCGGCGGCTTCAATTGGTTCAAGCAGGGCCCGGGAACCCTGACTCTTTCCGCCAGCAACACCTTCAGTGGCTTTCTTACCGTGGCAGAGGGTGCCGTTCGCGCGACCCACTCCTCTGCCTTGGGGACCTCGGTGGGATCGGTGGTCAACGGAGGCAACGCTCAGGCCGCCTTGGAGCTCTCCGGAAACATTGCCGTGCCGGATCAGGTTCAACTGGTCATGCACAACACTGCAGGACACACCCAGCTCCGCAACGTCTCCGGCTCCAACACCATGAGCGGAAATATTCTCCTGAATAGCGGGGGCGGACGGTGGGACGTGGCGAGTCTGGCGGGAGTCCTGACCTTGAGTGGTGCCATCAGTAACATTGCGAATAGCACTAATACCTGGCGGACCCTGCATCTTCACGGGCCAGGAGAAGGGAGGCTCACGGGTCAAATGACGGACAGTCCCAACGGAATCGATAAGCTTAACCTCACCATTCTTTCCGGAGACTGGACCTTGTCGGGCTCCAACAAGGCCTACACCGGAAAAACCACGGTTAGCAATGGCATCCTGCGGGTTCAGACCTCTTTGGCCTCGGAAGTCGAGATCAGGCCCGGCGCGACCCTGGCCCTTTCGGGCATCGGTTCAAACTCGTCTAATTTTATCCTCAACGGAGGTTCCACTCTGCGCCGCTCCCTGACCAACTGGACCTCCCCAGGACCTGCGTTCACTGCGGCCAAAATTATCGGCACCAACACCAACTCCACGCTGGTCTTGCTCCTTGATGCCACCGGGCTCAGCGGATTCACCGAAACCAATAAAACCGTGCCCCTGCTGGCCGGGACTCTCTCCAATTTTTCTACGTCCACCATCAGCGTCGTGACCACCAACTTTTCCGGAAAGGGAACCTGGACGGTCCAGACCAGCCCCACGAACGTGAATCTCCAGTATACCGTAACGCCATACGATATCTGGAAATCCTCGATCGGTTGGGGAGTGGCCAACAACACGGATGGGGCGGACCCTGATGGGGACGGTCTGGCCAACTTCATGGAATACGCCTTGGGTCTAAATCCTCTGGCCCGCAATAGTGGTCCCTCCCTGGGGGTCGTTAGCAACCGCCTCTCCCTCACCTTTACCCGTACGAACGACCCGGCCCTGCTCTACGAGGTGATCGCCTCCGCCACCCTGACAAACTGGACGGAGACGGTCTGGTCCAGCACCGGCACCGCTAACACCAATGGTCCAGTCACCGTCACCGACACCAACCCCGTCGGCTCCCATTCCAGGCGGTTTCTACGCTTAAAGGTTTCGAAGTAGCAATTGGTCATCTGGCTGTGCTTTTCGGCTTCCGGCTTCTGCTGTTACTGATCCCATTATCGGCTTTGGAAGCTCCTTTGGGCGCCATCACTTGGAATCCATCGATGACAGATCCATTTCCGAATACCAATCGGAATGTATCCGCCCTTTCCTGCCGCCTGGGCGCTGATCCCAGATTCGAGGGAGTCGGAATCGTCCGCTCGTCCGCCCTTTCCGGAACCGGAACCTTGATTGCTCCCCGCTGGATCCTGACCGCAAAACATGTGGTGCTACAGGCAAAGGAGGGTTCCTTTTTTCTGAAAGGAACCAATGTTCCGATTTCACGCTTCGTCCTGCATCCCTTCGCAGACCTCGCCTTGGGGGAACTGGTTCGAGCTGCCGAAGGTTACCCCACGATCCCTTTTTGGACACTACCCACAGATCCAAAACAACCGATTTGGCTCGTGGGATATGGCCAACATGGGGAGTTTACGGGCAAACCGGCGGAATTAAGCCCAAGATTCCAGGGACGATATGCAGCCCGGAATCGGATCGAGGATTTTTTATTTTTGGAGGGAATCGGGGATTGTTTGCGAATCCGGTATGATGCCGGGAATCAAGCGGTGGAACACGAAGGGGCGGTGGCCCCGGGGGACAGCGGTGGTCCCTGTTTTGTGGATGAGGGTGGCCAGATTTACCTGGCAGCTATCACGCACGGGGTTCACCCTCCCTTGGAGGGTTTCTTTTTCGTCCGGGTCCGGCCGTACCTTCGCTGGATCCAATCCGTGGTGAAATCTGACATGTGACTCCATCGGGCTGGATGGCGCTCCCTAGAAGCCCACGGTAAGGGCGAGCAGACTTTCTGCTCGCCCGATCGGTAAATTGATTCATTGAAAATTCTCGATTCGGTAGGGACGCACAAGCATCAGCGCGGGCGCCCCTGAATCCTCATCCAGCCTTCGTAGCCTTGGCGAAGAAGGCCCCATCGGCCCCGACCTGATCGGGGACCTACCGAAACTACAAATTCCCACCCCATCTTCATCTGAATCCTAATCGAACAACCCTCTTCCACTTAAAAACCACAAAGGCCGGAAGTTTTCGCCCCCGGCCTTTCTTCACAGGAAATTAATTCCGCTTACTCCGATACCTTCAGCCTCAGGAATTTTTTCGCCCCGTCGGTGGTCGGCACGGTAGCCGTCTTCTTCACTACCTCCACCCCGTCCACCGTGTTGGTGGCCACCGTGGCGATGTTGCTGCTCGCTAAGGCGCCCCACCCGTTGGCGTCTGCCAGGTTGGTGTGCACCTGCGGGGTCACCAGGTTGGGATTCGTCGCCTCTTTGCGGACGTAGAAGGTCATCACCAAGCTGTTGTTGCTCAACACCGCCGAGGGGAGGTTCGAGCGGTTCACCTCGTTGGAGGACGAGGACGCCCCATAAGCGTACTGCAACAAAAGCGCCGCTGAAGGACTGTTCGCCCCGAGCCAACCGGAGAAGGAACTGCTGGAGGGCGTCACCGGATTGATCGTCAGCGTACCGGCCGAGGCCCAATCGCTGTCGTTGTAATTGTCGTCGGCCACGCGGCGCACTTCAATCACGGCCGTCCCGGCACTCGTGGTGTTGATGGTTCGCGAGGTTCCCGTGCCCGAGAAACTCACCCCACCCGTGCCACCATTTTGGCGGAACTCGTAGGCCCCGGTGCCCGAGCCTTCGCTGGCGGTGACGGTTGTCGTTTCCCCGAAGGGAATCGTCGTCGAGGCGAGGCTTCCGGAAACAGTCGTTTGCGATCCCTTGCCAATCGTGAAAGTGACCGACTGGTTCGTCGTCCCGTAAGCGTTAGAAGCCGTCAGCGTGGCCGTGTTCGTTCCCGCCGCTGTCGGTGTGCCGGTGATCGCCCCGCCAGATGCCACGGAAAGCCCACCGGGCAGGCCTGTACCTGAGAATGTGATCGGAGTAGACCCAGTAGTGGCCTCTATATTATTACTAAACGCCACTCCCACCGTACCCGAGAAGGCGTTGGTGCTGGTGATCGTGGGCGGAGTCGTAGCTTGCAGGGTAATGTTGGTGCTGGACGTGACCAGGGTGTAGCCGGGAATGGGCGTCTCTAATGTGGGAGAACCGCTGATGGTTCCGGATGTGGTCAGGAGATTGACGGAGCCGGAAGGCGTGCCATTCACCCTCACCTTGGCCCCATCGGAGAAAACGAGGTTATTGCTGATCGAGCTGATCGGAGCTGTGCTCAGCACCAAGGCCGCCCCACCGGCCACGTTGATGCTAGGGGAAGCCACGGTCCCCAAGAGTGACAGGGCGCCGGCGTCCACATCCGTGTCCCCAGCATAGGTGTTGACGCCCGAAAGAGTAAGCGTTCCAGACCCCGCCTTAATAATCTTGGCCACACCGTTGGATCCAGCCAAGAAACCGGTTTGCACGTTCACGTTGTTAGTTTCCGTGTCGATGACAGTATCAGCATTGACGAAGAGGTTGGTAACCGTAATCCAATTGGTACTTTCAGAAAGAGCCCTCAATGTGGCTCCATTGAAATTAATTTGGGCCGAACCATAGCCCCCAGTATTATTTGTATTCTGGTCCCTTTCAATCGCCCGACCAGAGGCAAAGACCCCGCTGTTTAGGTTCAAGGTTCCATGGCCGGCACCAAAACTTAACTCATTGTTATAGGTAAAGGCGCCCAAAATAAACCGGCCAGTTCCAGTCACGTTGATGACGCCACCATCCAGATTGATGGTTCCATTTCCCAAGTCATTACCTGAGACATCCGCATATTGAATATCGCCGCCGACGCAAATCGCATTTGCCCCGGTGAGATTTAACACCGCGCCGTTGGAGACGTTGACCACGGCTGTCCCCTTGTTACCGATCATGAATCGATTGCCCGCCGCATTGATAGTCATGTCTCCCCCGAAAACATTAAGCCGGCTGCTGGTTGTGGTGTTATCACTCATGCCGAAAGTCCGCCCAGCTGTCGTGAAATTGGCGGTCCCATTGGAAAGGGTGAGCGAGGACTCACTGAGAGGTGGCGCGTCTCCTGGACTAAGAACCAAGCCCCCGTTAAAATTGAAAAAGGCACCCGGTGCATCGATGAGCACCTCACCTTCGGCAACCTGCATCCAAGTGTTGACCCCGAAAGTCATGCTGCGGTTGGATTCAATCAGAACTGTCTTGGTTCCCGCGCCGGAAGCACGGATAATAACATAACCGGCTTCGGTGGTAGCCACACCATTGATGGTTGAGTTCGTTCCAGGATAATTCCTGAGATTGCCACCCGACCAATTTAGCCGACGCCGGCTGACATTGCTGTAAGTACCAACGCCGTTGGTGATCGATTCAAAGAAGAGGGTGCCACCTGACAGATTGTAGGAAGACTGAAAATTCGGCGCATCTGTTCCGCTGTTCCGGCCAAAAATGAGTGTGCCAATCTTGGCCTCACCATTGCTTTGGGTCATGGTGCTGGT
>Ga0172367_10000377_pt1 | contig 68485 bp, 63 predicted proteins | sample Lak10m_FD_114542 | JGI IMG/M metagenome (GOLD analysis project Ga0172367, IMG submission 114542) | Freshwater microbial communities from Kabuno Bay, South-Kivu, Congo - kab_022012_10m | ecosystem: Environmental > Aquatic > Freshwater > Lake | place: Democratic Republic of the Congo: South-Kivu... | reverse complement strand
TCGTATGCTATTTTTTCCAATTCTTTAACATCGTATTTGGGCATTAAATAAAGTATATCATTTATTCAAAAGAGGGGGTATTGACATGTGACTCATAGTATGTTATTATTTCAACAAGCTTATCGGCGTTCCAAATTTCACCGGATTTCGCTGATAGCTCCCTTTTAGTCCGGGAGATCTTCCCGGTTATCATACACTGAGCTTAGTAAAGGATGCCTCGCCAAGGGCTTCTTTGAACCTCTCGGGTACGTTTCTATACTTGCCGTAAGGGGCAGTATCTAGCGCAAACTTCTGGCGACGAGAAAAAGACATTTGCCAATCCTTACAGTGTCTTTTGGACCCCTATAAGGGATCCTATCTAAGCACCTCGTTGGGGACGCAGTCCCTAGAAGTTGTATTTGCTGGTATAGTAGCGAAAGCTTACCAGAGGGATCCCTTCAGCTATTTGTGCTAAAGTAGCCGAACCCTAAGTTCTATTTCGCATTTAAAGAGGCGCCTTACCGCCTCTTTTCTCTTTTCTACTTCGTTTTGAAATAACCCTCTAAATTAGTTAAATATTCTAAAACCTCTTGGGGAGTAGTTAATACTTTAAGTAAATCTCTTTCATCATCTTGTATTCTTAAATGTTTAACTAAAACATCTAATATTTCATTCCAAAATTCCCCATACATAATTATTGGTTTGCTATCTGGTTCGTGTATCCATGAACTAATCCAACTCATTCCAAATTCACTAAGTGTTCCTAAACTACCTTTAAAAACAATGTGTACATCTGAGTTTTGGAGAATTACTTTAGTTCTATCAAAGTAGTCTAATGTATATACTTCATCGTCTGCATTATTTAGTGAGTCAGTTCCCTCATAGTGTCTTTTAATTTTATTTGGGTGATAGGTAATTATTAATGATTTACCATTACCATCGTTAGCCCCTTCTGTAGAAGCTCTCATAACACCTGGTCCTCCACCATTTAATATTTCATATCCATTCTTTGCTAGTATCTTTGCAACATCATAGGCATCTTTGTAGGGTTGTTCTTCTTTGGTCCAAGCAGCTCCTCCTAAAAAGGCCACTTTTCTAAATCTTAATTCTTTATTTATATTTCTTTTATTATTTTGTATCTTAGTATCATTGGTATTAGCTTGCGATACTAAAGAGGTTATTTGTGTTGTCATTTGTTATTTCCTTTAAAACTTTGTAACTTTCTATTGGATCCTCTGCATTAAATATAGCAGATCCAACAACATAATCTTTAACATTTAAATCTAATAGTGTTTTTATAGTATCTTGGTTAACTCCACCATCTACTTGTATTTCCATTCCCGGGTGTTTTTTTGTAAATTCTTTAATCTTAGTTAATACTTTTTTATCAAACTTATTTTTTCCCTGACTCCCTGGTATAACTCCCATAAATTGTACGTAGTCTATTTCTGATAGTAGTGGTTCTAATAGTTCTAGGGGAGTATCTAAGTTTATTGATATTCCCACTACATAGTCTAAGTTCTTTGCCCTTTTTATAAACTCCGGAATATTATTTGTAGCATTAATATTTGCACATATTTTAAATACACTTAGTATTCTACTTCTTACATAATCTTGTGGGTTTTCTACCATTAAGTCTAATTCAAATGTTGTGTCTGTTTTTATTGTGTCTAATAATATTGGGTTTAAAAACGTTTTTCCTGCGGTTACTTTGCCATCCACTATATCTATTTGTATTAATGGGGCATCATCTCCAATTATTTCCACTTTATTTTTTACTTCTGTAAAACTTTCTTCCAGTATTACTGGTATTATCATTTTAAATATCCTCCATTTTCTTAATTCTTCTAATATATCTTGGTACTGCTATAAATTCTGTATTTAACCATGCATCTACCATTTCTATAGCTTGTTGTTCTGTTATATAGTCTGTAGGTATTGATAATACATTTGTATCATCATCTATTTTTGATTTAACTGCATGTTCTTTATTCCAACTTAAGGTTGATCTAATACCTTTAAATCTATTGGCTGTTATGTTTACCCCATCTCCGCTTCTACATAGTGCTATTCCCTTGTTATTTGGAGTTTTAAGCATCTCTTTTACAAAAGGTATTACGTAATCAGGGTAATCGTCATTCTCATTGTATTCATAGGCTCCCATATCTTTTATTTCTAATCCTTTATCTGTTAGGTGTTTTATTAATATAGTTTTTAAATTGTAACCACCATGGTCACTTGTTATATATATCATTTGGGCAGCTTATCCTTTGTAATAAGTATATATGAAAACAGTATGAAGAATATAGATATTAACTGAGATATATTTATTCCATTAATTATCCAAATATCTTTTTCGTACCTTAAATATTCTAATAAAAATCTAATAATTCCATATCCTGCAAAGTACACACTTATTATTGTTTTAGGAGATACTCTTTTATGTAATTTTAAATACATTAAGGTTGAAAATAATATAATAAGCGCTAATGACTCATATAAAAATAGGGGGTGGTGGGTTACCCCGTTTATATTTATTCCCCACGGTAATGTAGTTTCTATTCCATATATCTCTTTATTAAAAAAATTACCCCATCTACCAATTGCTTGTCCTAGGGGTAATACGCTTACACATATAGATATGTAATAAATTATATCTTTTGTAGCTAGTTTAATTTGTTTTAAGTATATTATTGTGGCTATTAATCCTAATATTATTGCCCCGTGTATACCTAACCCACCTTCCCATATATAAAGTATTTTAATTGGAGATTGCGTATAATATTTCCAATAATCTATAACGTGGTAAAGTCTTGCTCCTATTATTCCACTAATTATTAACACTAGGGATAAATTCCAAATGATTTCGGCATCTTTTTTATCTCTTTTAACAAGATACTCTGCTAATAATATTGCTGATAGAATGCCTAATGATATTAATATTCCGTACACTTTAAATAATTGTTAAACAATAAACAAAAACACCAAATAGTACTGTTATATAGGTAATAGTTCCTTTTTTAGTAGGTGTGTTTTTAAATGCCCAGAACCAATCGGTTATTTGATTATTAAAATGAGCTTCTATTAACCTGTAAATAGAATTACATAATATTGATAGCACTAAAGCTTTAAGTAGGTATGTAACCTCAGAAGAAACTACGAATACACAAAATATTGCTAATATTATTTGGAATAGAGCACTATGTAATGTTTTATCTTTAACATCTGTTTTATTGAATTCAATGTATTTAAGAGCATTATTTAAGTCTTTGTGTTTTATAAAAGCTGTTAACGTTTTAGAAAAATTCTTGGTTGGTTCCATAAAATAGGAATAGATTATGTAATCAAGGTCTAATATAAATGTTCCTAAGAAACTACCAAAAATTACTAATCCAATTAATAAAGGTTTTGTTATAACAGCTAAAGCTATTAAAGAAACCGCAACAGTTAGGGATACCAATAATTGTATTTTATATAAGCTTATAAACATTCTCATGGTTAATTAAATAATAGGGTACTTTACTGGTTTATTCAAATCTATTTATCTTAATATGTTAAAATATCGTAACAAATTGGCTTTTTGCCAAAAATCTTGTATTGGGAGCGTGATTAATGACTGTTTTAATGTTCGTAACTCACAAAGTTTGCTACTTTTATAGCGGCAACTCGTGGGTACCAATTTTGGTACCTGTAAATAAGAAGGTTACCCCTCCAGAAGGTTGGAAATCCTGTTCATTTTTAGGCATTTTTCTCCCTGACATGCAAATGCTTTCGGAAGAAGAACTTAAAAAGCTTGTTTTTAAAATTTCCTAATCTGGATCTGGTTGAAACTTTTAGTTACAGGTAATAAGGGTTGATTAACACGCTTGTGTTAGTCAACCTTCTTTTTACTATCTTTAATCTGTTTTAATTTCCACATGAATAGTCTTCCACCCTCTGTTATTTTTTCTTGAGAGGTTACAAATATTCTAGCTAATTCTAGTAAATTACGATCTTCATTTTTAGCCATTCTTATATATAAAGCTCTGTGTTTTAAATCATGAAGTTCCTCAGCTAATCTATTCCCGTATGCTTGATATTCGTATGAATTTCTATGATCTCTTACAATCTTTTTATTTTTAAGTAGTTCTGAAATATTGTTCACTTTATTTTTTATTAGCTTGTTCTTTTGCTATAGGACCTAAATAAGGCAATTCGTATTCTTCGTTGTTATAGGATTTCCACATTAATAGTATCCAGTAATAAAAGGCTGCTAATGAAATAATAGGTCTTAATAGAAATCCTAAGAAAATAAAGTTTAAAATATTAGATAGAGACATGGCTCCCATTACAACTATTCCAAATAGTATTGATTGAAATGCGTGAAATTTAACGAATTTATCTTCCTTTTCAATTGCAAAGAATAATATACCTGTAAAAGGGGATACCATATAAGATAATGCAGATGCTATGTTTGATTCAAATTTAGTTGTGTCTTTTTTACTTGTCATAATAATTAATATTTTGCTCTCTGATCCTAAACTTGTCCAGTACCTTTATCTATATTTTTATACATTGTTTCAAGCTCTTTTAATGTTGTAGATTGTGTTGCCTTTTTATCAGTTCTTATTTTTAAAAGTCTTGGAAATCTAAGTGCATATTTTGCAGAATGGCTTGGAGATACAGTTATTTCATCTGCACCAACCTCAACTACTATTTTAGGATTTACGTATACGTCTGGTGTAAACATCTTACTCATAATAACGTTATTGTTTGGTGTGGAAATCTTTTCTTTATCACATAACTCTTTAATTGTTGTTAATCCCTCTTCTGTTAATCCTGTTCCTAGTTTAGATATTGTTTTATATGTGTTTTCTTCTTCGTCATATACTCCAAGTAGTAATCCACCTATTCCAAATTGAGATCTTGCTCCTTTACCGTTATAGTAACCCAGTATTACGCAATCTATAGAGTCAGCTAGTAGTTTTGAATCTGCTACTTTTAGTTTTATCCATTCAAAAGATCTTGCACCTGCTTGGTATGTACCTTTGGGATTTTTAGCTATTAACCCTTCTAGTTTTTTATCTTTTGAATCTTCAAATCCTTCGTATAGTTCATCTATTCCATTTATTCTTTTATGTTCTAAGGGGTTTATAGTAGTGCCCTTTTTAACTATCTTATCTAGGATGGCTTTTCTTTCTTCTAAAGGCTTGTGTAATAGTGATTCTCCGTTAAGGTACAAAATATCAAACACAAAGTATTTTAAAGGTATTTCTTTTGCCATTTCTTCTACTCCATGTTTTCTTTTTCTTTGCATGGTTTCTTGAAAGGGGAGAAATGCCCCTGTTTTTGGGTCATATCCTATTGCTTCTCCGTCTAGTATTACTGAATCTGCTTGTATTTGTTCTTTTGCCCCTATTACTAGGTCAGGATACATGTTGGTTGTGTCTTCTAAGTTTCGTGTAAATGTTTTAACTAAAAAGTCTTTAGAGGTATCTTCAAATAGGGAGTGAGTATTTTTTATTATTTCTTTATTTCTATCCATGTGTAGTTGTACTCTAGTTCCGTCTAGTTTGAATTCTAGCCATATTTCTTCCATTTTTTCTATTACTTCTTCAAAGTTTTTAACTCTTTGTGCTTTTTGGAGAAGTAGGGGTATTCCAGGAGTTAAATTAATTACATTTAAGCCCTCAAATCCTTTTTGTTTTATTACTTTTGCTATTTTCCCTATGTCTGGATAGGTATTATATCTTTGTTCTATTTGTTTCTTTAACCCCTTATCTCCTAGATACAAAGATAGGGCATCTATTATTGTTAATTCTGTGAATCCTAAACGAGCATTTCCTAGTACTATTCTTACAATATATTTGGCGGATGTCTTATCCAGTTCTTTTAAGAGTTCTGCTGTTTTTCTTATTTTTAAATCTTGTGACCCTGCGCCTTCTACTTGTGCTATTACTATTAGTTTTTTGTGTACTTCAAGGATATTAAGTTTAGTCTCGTGTTGTTTGGCGACTAAAAAGGCTACGTCTCCTAAGTCCCCTAGTTCTTTGTATTTTTCTTTTATGGTTTCTTCTGTGATGTTGTAGGTTTCTACTAGTATTCTTATAGCCATTTTTTCGGCTATGTTGAACTTTTCACTTTCAAAGGGGGCTTTTAGATAACCGGATGCTAGATATAGTGCTATGTCTATTTCTTCTTCTCCTAGGTCTTTTATTAAATCTACTAATATACTTGTCATTTCAAGTCTTTTTGGGGTATTTTCAAGTTTTTCCAGGTATTTAGAGAATTGAGTAAATAGCATGACATTATTATACATGTTTGCTATAATACCGGGTAGAAATACACTATATCCTTTAGGAGAGTTTTATGCACATCAAATCGTTTTTACAGAGTGCTGGTTTTTCTTGGAATTTCAATTTGAATCCTAGTTCCGGGAATAAACTTTTCGTTCACGTATATTTATATGCCAGCCCGGCGCATTTTAAGGATGCCAAAACCAGAAATCAGAACAAGTATCGCACGCATCTTGGAAAATTTCATCTTGCATCCGCACTTGACAAGTTGTCGATCCCCTCTAAGGGGATGGTGGTTTTCCAAACCCATAACGGTAACGTTTTTGCCCTGGATAAGACGCAGGCGATGGAATATCTGAACGGTCACACGTTCAATTCCTTTTCTTTGTGAAGTGTTCTTTAAGTGGTTACCCCAGACGTCTTGTGCGTCTGGGTGTTTTTTTATAATCCTATAACATTATCAATATTAAAATATGGTTTATCTGTAGAAGTAATAATAGTTTGTTGGTTTTTAATAACTTCTAATACTGTATTTTTATGATGTTCATCTAATTCTGAGAATATATCATCTAAAAGCAGTACTGGTTTTTCATTTGTTTTGTTTTCAATAAAATCAATCTCCGCTAGTTTGAGGGCTAATAGGGCAGTGCGTTGTTGCCCCCTTGAACCAAAGTAAGCAATATTTTTATCATTAAATAACAATTCAAAATCGTCCCTATGCGGTCCTACTAATGTTGTTTTTGCAGCTATTTCTGTATCTTTGTATTTAGCCATTCTTTCTTTACTTATTTCATTCATTTTATAAATTACTTTTAATTTAAATTTGGGTCCGTTGAGTTTATAGTTGTACTCTTGAATTTTATTTTCTATATATTCAAAAAACTCCATACGTTTTTGTTGAATAATAGTTCCTAATTCTAGTATTTGTTGATTCCAGTAATCTATTTGTCCAAACCCAAAACCACCTTCATATAGTGTTTCTAATAACTTATTTCTTTGTCTTATTGCTTTTGTATATAGAGTTATTGTTTTTTTGTACCCATCACTTGTTTGTATAAGAACCATATCAAGGTATTTTCTTCTTATAGAAGGAGACCCTGTAATTATTTCTATGTCTTCGGGTATAAAAAGTACTGAGTTAAACATTCCTGCAAAGTAGTTTAAAGACTTTGGTGTTTTATTAACTTTAGCTTTTTTGGTAGAAGCATTATTGAATTGTTCCTTATTTAGTATTTGAAGTTCTAAGTTATTTGTTGCATCAGTTAAAACGATTGTACAAAAATCAGATTCATAGTTTATTACATCCTTATCGTACTGTGCCTTTGAGGATTTTGTAGTTGATATAAAGTGAATTGCTTCTAATATGTTTGTTTTTCCTACACCATTTTCTCCGAGTATTAAATTTATATTATCTTCAAAAGATATATCTAGATTTTTATGATTTCTAAAATTTCTGAGAGTTAGGTTCTTTATTTGCATCTGTCACGATTATACTTTAAAACATTGAAACTTGAACTTCTAAGGGTTGGCATTTTGGACAAAAATAAGTGCCTCTTCCATTTATCTTTTTAAATTCCACTTTTGAACTGCAATTTGGACAAAATTCCTTTGTATATATTTTAAAGTGATCTTGATGGAAACCAGCTTTTCCAAATATATCTACATACATCTTATCTGCTAGGGTAGAGCCTCTATGATCTATTCCTTCGTTTAATACTTGTCTTGCTGCAGCTACTAATTTATTTGTTTGCTCTAGTGTTAAAGTTTTTGTATTTAATTCTGGGTGTATACCTGCTAAAAATAAACTATCTGTTGCATATATGTTTCCAAGACCTGCTACCAACTCTTGATCTAATAATGCATTCTTTATTGTTGTTCTTTTTGATGTTAACTTTTGCCATAGTCTTTCTACATTTAAATTTTCATCTATTGGTTCAGGACCATACTTTTCGTATAAGGTTTTTAACTGTGCCTCACTTATAATTGCAATCTTTCCAAACATACGCATATCGTTAAAGGCTAAAAACTTTGTATAGCTATTTTTTTCTATATTTAGTAGCACTCTCAACCAATTTTTAAAAGCAAAGCTATCCGTTTCTTTAAGAAGTATTTGCCCCGTCATTGCTAGGTGAAAATGAATAATACTTTTATTACTCAAATGAATGAGGATATTTTTTGCTACTCTTTTTACATCTACTATTTGTTGATTGATTACTGTATTAGTAAAGGTATCGTTAGTTGGTAGTGCAATATATCCTTTTGTGATGTTGCACCCACGTATTGTGTATCCTAATACGTTTTTAAGAAGATCATTTGTTATTGTGTACACTTCTGGTAATTCAGGCATTATATTTTTCAAACTCTTTCCATTTGTGTTCTATAAATTCTTTAATTTCTTTTTGAAATCTTTCTTTTGCATATTTAGGAGTAGTTGCCTTTATTTTTTCTGCATTGTATTTTTTCTCTTTAATCTCTTTATCAAATTCTAATATTTCTTTTTCTGTTAAGTTTTCAAAAAACATCCCATTTACACCATCTTTTATAGTTTCTTTATGACCCCCTGATTTATGAGCTAAAACAGGTTTACCATGTGCATGTGCTTCAATAGGTACAATGCCAAAATCCTCATCTTCTACAGCGTTTATAACTCCTAAACAATTTTCTAGTAGGTAGTGTTTTTGATCATCTGCTAGTTTACCTACAAATTGAATATTATCTTTTGCAATAGTTTTGAGATGTTCTTCTTCGAATCCAGTTCCTAAAACTACTAAATTTAAATTCGTTTTATTAAATGCTTCTATGACTTTATCAAAATTTTTGTATTTAGATAGTCTTCCTAATGTTAAATAGTATTCTTTAAATTTAACCTCAGCCTTTTTTGTTTCCACATTAATATCAACTGGAGGATATATAACAGTAGAATCTTTTCTATAAAATCTTTGAACTCTCTTTTGTACCTCTTTGCTGTTTGAAATAATATAATCAGGTCTTTGTGCTGCTACAAAATCCCAAAGTCTTAAGATATTTAACATATAACTAAATGGTATTTTCCAAATTCCTTTATCCCACTTGTTTCCTTCTTTAGAGTATCCGTAAAAAAATCTTGGAGGAGTATGTATATAAGTTATATGTAGTTGATTTGGTTTAGTTATTATTCCTTTGGTCCATGTAGTACCATCTGATATTACAATATCGTATTCTCTGAAATCATAATTTTCAAATATGGGTGCCATTGCAAATACAAAAAAGTGTTTGGCTAATAAATTAACCCATTTACCCTTTGGATATATTATTTTTCTTTGTGCTAAAAAGGGCGACAAGGCTTTTTTATTGAATTTAGCAGTATATATAGGTGCTTCAGGGTATATTTCTGAAATAGCTTCTAATACTTTTTGAGCTCCCCCATGTTGTTCTAAAAATTCTGTTGCAATAGCTATCTTCGGTTGTTTCATATTTCGATTATACGTCATATTTTTCTTGACAGCTATTATGTTTCACGACATGATTAAGATATGCCTAAAGGTTTTGCACTACCCTTTGTAATCATATTTATAGTACTATTTTTATCCTTACCTATTGGTTTTTATTTTTACTTTGTTAAAGGGGTTTCTTCTGATACTGGTTTTGTTAAAGGAATATCTAGTGATTTATCTTCTAAACCAGGCGTAAACATTATTATTAGTTCAAAAGGGGGTACCTGGGATTTACATCAATTTCTTTGTGATGATAAAAGTGCTTGTTTAAAATCTTTAACTATTGGAAAACCTTGGGGAATAGTTAGTGGGGGAGTTACTCAATCATACTTTTTTAATATAGATCCATCTCAAAATTGGGGTAGTGGTTTTAAATACATGAAATTGTTTGTTAAGTCTAGTTGGGGTTCTATGATACGTGTTTTTGATGTATCTTCTACTTCTTCTCCAGAATTATTTGAAAATGTTGTTATAAATAGCGAAGGAGTTGATTACAATGTTATCTTGATTCCGCTTGAAAATATTAAAACTGATTCAAGTATTATGTTGGAGTTTTCTGATTATTAAAGGTATAACCTTATGGAATTAATAAAAAGAGATACGGTATTATGGACTTACTTAACTGCAGAAATAAAAGATCTTATTGAAACTGGTGAAACTGTTGTTGGGTTTGTAAATGGTCATAAAAATGACCCTGAAATATCTGATTATTCCTTTTGTGTGTTTTCTTTTGCCAAAGCTTACGAAGGTTTTTTGAAAAAACTTCTATTAGATATGGGATTAATTGGAAATCATGAATATTATGGCGATGATATAAGAATAGGTAGAATATTGAGTCCTTTTTATATGCATGAACATGGAAATGTATTTACGCGTATTTGTGGTCATCCTAGGGGTAATAAAGAAATATCTCAGCAATTGTGGGATGCTTGGAAAAAGGCTAGAAATTTAGTATTTCATTACTTTCCTCATAACTTCCGTAAATTAAATTACGATGAAGCTTTTAGTCTTATTATATTGATTATAGATGCAATGGATATAGCTGTTACAAGTTGTGTTCCTCCTAAAAAAGAAAAAACTAGTATAATTCACTCGTGAACAATTTAGAAAAAAAGAAAAAAGTAGTGGTAGGGTTAAGTGGAGGAGTAGATTCCTCTGTAGCTGCATATCTATTACAACAACAAGGTTACGAAGTAACTGCAGCCTATATGAAGTGTTGGGATATGAAACTAGATGGTTGTGCTGCTGATGAAGATAAAATGTATGCTGTTCAATCCGCTGCTAAATTAGGTATAAAGATCGAAATATTAGATTTTGTTAAAGAATATAATGACAAAGTTATTTCTTATTTTTACAGTGAATATTCTGTAGGTAGAACACCAAATCCTGATGTAATGTGCAATAAAGAAATAAAATTCGGTATCTTTTTAGACTGGGCTTTAACGCATGGGTTTGATTATGTAGCCACAGGTCATTATGCGCGTGTAACCCAAGAAGGAGACTCTTATTCCCTACTTAAAGGAGTAGACCCTTCTAAAGATCAATCTTACTTTTTATATAATCTTAATCAAAACTCCTTATCAAAAGTTTTATTTCCAATTGGAGATATGAAGAAATCAAAAGTTAGAGAGCTAGCTTCTGAAATAGGGTTGCCAACTGCAAAAAGACCTGATAGTACGGGTATCTGTTTTATAGGTGAAGTTAATATCAAAGATTTTCTAAAACAACGAGTAGAAGCTAAAACTGGGGATGTTTTATTAAAATCTGGAGAAGTTATTGGTACTCACGAAGGTGTATGGTTTTATACTGTGGGGCAAAGGCATGGGTTTACTGTTTCTAAATACCAAGGTACCCCCCTTTATGTAATTGATAAAAACGTTGAATTAAATCAACTCATTGTAGGAGAAGAAAAAGATTGTTATAGAAATAGTTTTGAAGTAGATAATATGCATTGGGTAGTGGAACCTAAATCAGGTGCTTTTATTTGTGATGTACGTGTAAGACATTTAGGAAAAATGCATAAAGCTAATGTATCTTTCCCAAATGTTACTTTAGGAGTTCCTGCCTTTGGCATTGCTCCTGGGCAAAGTGCTGTATTTTATGAGGGTGATATTTTACTTGGTGGTGGAATAATTAGATAAGTTTTTAAATACTACCATTTTCCTATTACCATAGGAGCTCCTACTATACTAACTTTATGTTTAAAATATCTATCTAACTCATTTGGTTCTCCAAAAAGGGCAAAGTGAGAGAATCCTAAAGTATTAGCTTTTACTATATTGTTCTCTATATCTATTGTTGTTTCTAAAGGTTCCCAATTATTTAATAATTCATTGAAGTGGTATATTTTAAGCGATGTAAGAAGTATTTTTGATAAATCCATTCTAGTTATATTAAACGATATCTCTACAATATCGGGTAATTGTTTTATTTTATTTCCTAATAAATCTACTGCGTTTATTAATATTGATGTGTTTTCTATATATTTTAAAGGTGTATTTATGTGTGGTTTTATATGATTACGTAGTGTTACAGTATAGTCTATATAAGATTTCAACCTTTCAAAATTTATTGTTTTTGTTTCTAGGGTTATTGTTGGATTTAGTTCATTTACCAAATGTGTTTCATCTCTTATTTGACTGAACCATAAATAAGGACTCTTTGTACCTGCATGTTCTCCTAAATTATCTACCCATTTATACTCTTCCCATGGGTCTGCATACTCATAATTTTGCCAACCATAAGGATCTATTAAAATGTTATCTTTTTTTACTGAAAAATGTAAATGTGGCCCTGTTGTATTGCCCGTAAGTCCCACTTTACCAATAAAACCTCCTCTTTCTATATATGTATTATTTAGAGATTTTGTTAAGGGATTGTCTTCTAAATGCATATAAATAGTTTTGTACCCATTTTGATGATCTATTGTTACAGTATTTCCACATGCTTCACACCAAGAATACGTAGCTATACCCCCTGCTGCTGCAGTTATATTTTCTCCATATTCTAGTGCATAATCAGTCCCATTATGGGAGCTGTAGTATAGTAAAGGTGGTTTTTCTTTCATTCCTAAGAAATTTACAGTAGTATTTTTTACCTCATTAGGCTCTTGAGCATAGTAGTTTCCTAGTAGAGGATACTCGTGATCAAAATATGAGGTTATTTTATCTATAAGTTCATTATCTGTTTTATAATTCCACGGTATATCAAGTAAGGGATATTCTGCTACTAGTTGTTGAGGTATTTCATGTTTATAAACACCCTCCCCATTTACTATTGCATATACATAGGGTGGTTTTGTATGAGTTATAGCAATACTTTGAGATAAAAGGTTTAAATTTGTTTTTTGATTGTTTTCATAAATATCATCTGTTTTAACTTCATAGTTGTAATCATGGTATCGGTCCTGTTTATAGAGTTTTGTATAGGTTGTTTTATTCCAAGTTATTCCCCCATCTAGTGACTGATATGTTTTATTAGTTGCACTAGCTATTATGGTATTTCCTCTTTGTTGTATATCTTCAATTCTTATATCGGGTATTTTTATTTCCCACGTAACTCCTTCATCTAGGGATACTAACAATCCCCATGCTTCGGTGCCTAAAAACAAAGTATTACCAATCTTTTCTATATAGTTCGATGAATATGGGGGACTTATATGTTGCCAAGATAATCCCATATCTTTTGATACATATAATCCCGGGGGAGTATCTGTGTGATACTTAGTTGTTGCATATATATTTGTAGAGTATTTGATGTGTGTTATTCCCTTATCTTTAAGGCCTAGCTCTTCCCATGTTTCTCCTAGATCTTTTGATATGTATATACCATTATATGGGTTTTCCCATACTCTGCTATCGTATTGACCTATAAGTAACCCAAAAGGTGCTGTCTCTATACTAGATAGGTAGTAATCATCAAATACTCTACGCCAAGAAGATTCCTCAGCCGTTACTGTATGATCTGTTAATAAGCCTAAAGCAATAACAGTTAAAAGAAGCTTTAGGAATCTTCTGAGCATGTAACCACTATATTATTCATTATAAATTATTACAATATATGTAAGTCTATTATCAATAGATTTAGCTGAATTTATTTGTGTATTAAGGTATAATACTGGTGTGAACTTATTAGATAATATAAAAAGAGTTAACCCTAGTTTAAAAAATGAAGAAATATCTGGAATACTCTATTTTCTTAAAAACATTAAAGATTTAGATAATAATAAATTAATACGTTTAACAGGTTTACCAAAAGAAGAATTACGTAGATTTAAACTTTCTATTTCCTCTTTACTTAAGCCTATGGATGGTGACAAGATTGTTCTTTCAGAAGAAGGTATCAAATCTTTATCTGAAGTTGAATTATTTCCTTATAATTGGTCTCTTATTTCTTACCCTAATAAAGACTTAGTTGCTAAGTTTTCTGCTTTAAGAGAAAAATATGGTCTTGTAGCAAAGAGAGAATACGATCAGTGGTTTGCTACTGAAGAATCTTCTATTAATAAATATCAAATAATTGTAAATAAGGGTTGTTTGGAAGATAAAAGAGTAGCTTTGTTAGGAGATGACGATCTTGTGTCAACAGTGTTTGGTCTATCTAAAATAGACTTTACTAAGACAACTGTGTTTGATGTAGATGCTTCTTTGCTTAATGTGATAGATACTATATCTAAAGATAATGCGTTTAAAAATATTGAAACCTCTATTTATGATGCTAAGAAAGAATTATCTACAAAATATTTTGGTCAATACGATGTTGTTGTTACAGACCCTCCTTATACTACTTCAGGAGTCACACTATTTTTAAATAGAGCTATAGAATTGCTAAACGGTAGTGATAAGTATATATTCTTATACTTTGGTAACAGTTTTAAATCCCCAGAAAAGTTTTTAAAGATACAAGAGGTACTAAATAAAATGGGGTTGGTTATCGAAGATAAAATAGATAAATTTTCAAGGTATTATGGTGCGGAATCTATTGGTAGTGCTAGTTCTGTATATATTCTAAAAACCACTCCTTTTACACATACCCTTGATATATATGATTTTTCTAATATTTATACAATGGATAAGGTTGCAGAAGAGAAGTTTCCTTATGTAGATCATGTTGTTTTAAAAATAAACAAAGTTTCAAATAGTATTATGAGTTCCAAAAGTACTCTTCATAGTATCCTTAATAAATTTTGTATGGAACACAAGTTAAAAGTAGTAGATACTAAAATAACTGATTTTAAAGGGGGAGGTATGACACTTACTTTTATATTATCTAATTCTAATTTGGTAGTTCACACTTGGCCTGAGCATAATGCCCTACATATAGACTTAATAACCTGTAAACCTATCTTTAAAAAAGACACATTACATGTTACTATGAGGAAGTTATTCAATACTAACTATGTAGAAATGAAGAATATAGAATAAGATCTATTGACTTGATTGTTTTTTGTTGGTATTGTAACAACTGCTAAAAATTTTCCTGCGCACATTGATTATTTAATATAGATTACGTACAGAAATTATTGAGATTTTTTTGAGACTTTTGAGACAAGAATAGTACTTAATGTAAGAATTTGATCCTAGTTCAGGGTGAATGCTAGCGGCGTGCTTAAGGTATGCAAGTCGAACGGTGAAATAGCAATATTTCATAGTGGCGAACGGCTGAGTAATACGTAGGAATCTACACTTATCTCGAGGATAATCAGTCGAAAGACTGACTAATACTCGATGTGGAGGCAACTCTAAAGATTTATCGGATAAGGATGAGCCTGCGGCCTATCAGGTAGTTGGTTGGGTAATGGCCTACCAAGCCTATGACGGGTAACTGGTGTTAGCGCATGACCAGTCAGAAGGGCACTGAGACACGGGCCCTACTCCTACGGGAGGCAGCAATCGGGAATCTTGCACAATGGGCGAAAGCCTGATGCAGCGACGCCGCGTGAAGGATGAAGGCCTTCGGGTTGTAAACTTCTGTGAATAGCACCGGCTAACTACGTGCCAGCAGCAGCGGTCATACGTAGGGTGCCAGCATTACCCGGAATTACTGGGCGTAAAGAGTTCTGTAGGCGGTTGCGTAAGTCAGAGGTTAAATATTTGGGCCTAACCCAAATGCTGCTTTTGATACTGCGTGACTAGAGACATCTAGGGGGTAGCGGAACGTATGGTGGAGCGGTGAAATGCGTTGATATCATACGGAACACCAAGGGGGAAGCCAGCTATCTGGGGATGTTCTGACGCTGAGAGACGAAAGCGTGGGGAGCGAAACGGATTAGATACCCGTGTAGTCCACGCCCTAAACTATGCCTGCTAGATGCTCCGTTTTTATGGAGTGTCGAAGCTAACGCGTTAAGCAGGCCGCCTGGGGAGTACGGTCGCAAGGTTAAAACTCAAAGGAATTGGCGGGGACCCGCACAAGTGGTGGAGTATGCTCTTTAATTGGCTGATAACCCAAGAACCTTACCAAGGCTTGACATGTAACTGCAAATCCGATGAACGTCGGACTCTTTCGAAGGTGTTACACAGGTGTTGCATGGCTGTCGTCAGCTCGTACCGTAAGGCGTACCCTTAAGTGGGTTAACGAGCGCAACCCCTACTGCTAGTTGTATCACTCTAGCGGAACTGCCGCCGTAAGGCGGAGGAAGGTGGGGATGAGGTCAAGTCGGTATTGCCCTTATGACTTGGGCTAGAAGCATGCTACAATGGCCGGTACAACGAGTCGCGATATCGTGAGATGGAGCTAATCTCTTAAAACCGGTCTCAGTTCAGATTGAAGTCTGCAATTCGACTTCATGAAGTTGGAATCACTAGTAATCGCCGATCAGACACGCGGCGGTGAATACGTTCTCGGGTCTTGCACACACTGCCCGTCACGTCAGCAAAGCTGGGGGCACCCGAAGTCTCATTTTCGAATGGGCCCAAGGTGTAATCAGTGATGAGGATGAAGTCGTAACAAGGTAGCCGTAGGGGAATCTGCGGCTGGATCACCTCCTTTCTAAGGAGAAAATCGTATTTGTGATTGTTAATGTGATGTATATAGCTTGCCTATATAATCCTTAACGAAAAACCAAATACACTACTTATTGAGTTAGCTCGGGGATAGGTAGTATTTTGCTATATTCGTCTCAACGGTAGCAATAAGAGTAGGTTTGAAAGTGAGCCTAAACTTTCAAGATGGGGTATTATTCTTGTCTCTAAGATCTTAAAAGAATATATCTGGCATGTAATCTATATTAAATAATTAATACAAAGAATCCTGGTTAAACCCAGGATTTTTTGTTTTATATTAAATTTGTTCTATTTTTACTCTTTAATCCCTTTTGAATAAAGAATCGTGCCATTTATCTTGTAACTCTTTTAGGTGTTTTATCTTCAATTCATTTACAGGTGTATTTCTACTTTCCTTTTGAATTTCCTCTTCAATCACTTCTTTGTATCTTCTGTTACCTTCGATACCCCATCCGTATTTAGACGTGCTATTTCCTTGATAAAATCCTTTTAAATACTCTGGAATTCTTGCGTTTCGGTTTCTTTCTTTTATACGTTCTTCTTTTGTTTCTGAATTATCTATACCTTGAACCATTTCGATATCCATTTGAGCTTGTATTTCACAAGCGCTTGTAAAAAATGCAGTTACTCTAGTGGGTAACTCCTTAGCAATAAGTTTTCCAAGTTCTTCTGTAGTTATTCCTTGGTTTTTTATTCTTTCTATATATCCTATTAATATTTTTTCTTTTTCTTGCACTGGTATACCAAAATAGTTTTTGGTTATAAGATCCCAATATTCATTTATAGGGGATGTCTTTAGAGATTCTATATTTAGTGGTCCCGAATACCCCGTTTCTCCAAAACTATACATCCTACCTCCTGCTCCCGTTGGGTATTTATTATATATATCTATTAGTTTGGATGGTTGAAAAAACTCTTCAAAGGGTTCTTGCTCTTTAAGTTCTGGTTTGGTCACAGAGCTTCCTATAGAAAATATTTCAAATGTTTGTTTTAGTTGCTGTAACATTGCTATTTTAAGTTTATCCAGATTTATATATGGTGGGTGATCATGGACTCGAACCATGGACCTCTTCCTTATCAGAGAAGCGCTCTAACCACCTGAGCTAATCACCCATATATTGGAAACAAGTGAATTTTAACATAGTATAATTGATTTATGAAAAATATTCCTCAGGTTGTTGTAATTGGGGGTGGTACTGGATGTTACGTAGTTTTATCTAGCTTAAAAAATAGAGATGTTAATCTTAGCGCAATAGTAACGATGATGGATGCTGGAGGTTCTACGGGTAGATTACGAGATCAACTTGGAGTGTTACCTCCAGGAGATGTTAGACAGGCTTTAGTTGCATTATCGGAATCTTCTGAACTATGGAGGCAAATATTTAGTTACCGTTTTGATACTGGAGATTTGGGTGGTCATAATTTTGGTAATATATTTCTTTCTGCTCTTGAAAAGGTTACCGGTTCAACAGAAGAGGGTTTAAAAGAAGCTTCGCAGATATTAAAAGTTAAAGGAAATGTAATACCCGTAACTTATACAAAATGTTCCTTATGTGCTCGTTACTCTGATGGATCTTTAGTTATTGGGGAAGATAAGATAGATAGCTCCTATACTAAAAGGCCCCGTATTAAGCAAATGTACCTAGAACCTGCAGGTATTTTAAATCCTTTAGTAAAAGAAACAATAGAAAAGGCTGATGCTATTATTTTTGCACCTGGAGATTTATATACAAGTTTATTGCCTAATCTACTTGTTAATGGTTTTACGGATATATTGGCTAGATCATCTGCTAAGAAGATATATATTACTAATTTGATGACAAAATTAGGCCAAACTGATGATTTTTATCTATCAGATCTCTTATTAGAACTAGATAAGTACCTAGGTGGTAGTTTTTTAGATTATGTTGTTATTAATAATAAAAAGCCGTCTGTGGAGGTATTAAATTGGTATAAAGATGTAGATAATGTTACTTGGATAGAAGATGATTTATATGATAAAAAAGTGATTGAAGCACATTTGATTAGAGGTGACTATTTAAGTGATGTTACGTATGTTCAAAATGCGGCAGACAGATTGAAAAGAAGTCTAATTAGGCATGATCCTGAAAAGCTTACAAACGAACTTATTAAACTCATTGACAATACAAACGTATCTAGATAGAATGCATGGTACGGAATGGAAATGCTACTCTTCATAGTAACTCATATTATGAAGCTCTAGATTTCAAATATTTATGAAAAGTTAATATATAATGGACCTTGCTCTTGCTAGGTGTCACGCCTATTAAGGGCCGTTAGCTTAGTTGGTAGAGCGCTACATTTGCAATGTAGAGGTCACCGGTTCGATTCCGGTACGGTCCACCAAATAAAACTTGTTTATAATTAATTTTATATCCAAGATTACAATGTTCTTACGTTTGCAAAACGAGGAACGACTGTTCTTTGAAAACTGAAGAGAAAGTTTATGTCCAATAATGCTAGACCTTAACCTATCTTGTAAAAGATAGATTGGAAAAGATAGTAAAAGAAAAATATTAATGCATGTGGTGGATGCCTTGGGTCTTTATGCTGATAAAGGAAGTGTTAGGCTGCTTTAAGCCTCGAGAAGTTGCCAAAAAACGTTATTACTCGAGGATTTCCGAATGGGGGAACCCGGCCGTCTTAATGACAGGTCACTTTATTACTGAAAGTTACGCAAGTAACCATAGGTAGTTTAGGAGGAACTCTGCGAACTGAAACAACTTAGTAGCAGGAGGAAAAGATAACAAATAGTTATTCCCTAAGTAGCGGCGAGCGAACGGGGATGAGCCCAAACCCAAGTTATATTAAGTATTGGGGTATTTTATACCTCAATATTTAGTATAACTATTAATGGGGGTTAGGAAAGCCCGTATAAGAGTCATAAAATGTTTTTGTAGAAAAAGTTTTCTGGAAAGATTCACCGTAGAGGGTAATAGTCCCGTATTCGAAACAAAAACATCTCTTGGGTTTATCCAGAGTAGCACGGAGCACGTGAAATTCTGTGTGAATACACCAGGACCGCCTGGTAAGGCTAAATACATAAAGACACCGATAGTGAACAAGTACCGCGAGGGAAAGGTGAAAAGAACCCCAAATAGGGGAGTGAAATAGATTACTGAAACCGCATGCAAACAAGCTGATAGAGCCCGCATTTATGTGGGTGATATCGTGCCTATTGAAGAATGAGCCAACGAGTTAATATTGCGCGCAAGCTTAAGCTATTTAAATAGCGCAGGCGCAGGGAAACCAAGTCCTAATCGGGCGAACTATAAGTGCGTAATATTAGACCCGAAGCCAAGTGAGCTAACCATGAGCAGGTTGAAGAATATCGAGAGATATTTGGAGGACCGAACCGTTGTATGCTGCAAAATGCTCGGATGACTTGTGGTTAGGTGGTGAAACGCTTAACGAACTTGGCAATAGCTGGTTCTCCCCGAAATATATTTAGGTATAGCCTCTATTTAGATGTCCTGTGAGGTAGAGATACTGGCAAGGGATGGAGCGAATATTCGTATCCACCTTTACCAAACTCCGAATGCGCAGGTAACATGAATAGGGAGTCAGCAATGCGGGGAAATCTCGTGTTGCAAAAGGGAAACAACCCAGACCATCGGATAAGGTCCCTAATTTTCTACTAAGTGGGGAAGGCAGTGAAGTCGTTTAGACAGCTAGGAGGTTGGCTTAGAAGCAGCCATCCTTTAAAGATAGCGTAACAGCTCACTAGTTAAACGTCTTTGCGCCAATAATTTAACGGGGCTCAAGTAGAAAACCGAAGCCGTGGTTTCATAATTATATTATGGAAGGTAGGGGAGCTTTGATATCGCAGCGAAGGTATATCCGCGAGGAGTATTGGAGCGTTATCAAGTGAGAATGTTGGCACGAGTAACGTAAGGAAGGTGAAAACCCTTCCCGTCGAAAACCTAAGGGTTCCTCCGCTATGTCAGTCATCGGAGGGTTAGTCGGTCCTAAGGTGAGGCCGAAAGGCGTAATCGATGGATAGCAGGTTAATATTCCTGCACTATTGCATTTTCTATAACGATGGGAGGACGGAGTTTGAATGATCGAGCCTATTAAGGATTTAGGTTCCGAAAGCGAGCTAGTTTGTACAGGCAAATCCGTATAAACGTTTTAAAGTAAGCTGGGGAAAAGGAGTCACTTCGGTGAGTACAATTCGATAGCCATTTAAGCTTCCAAGAAAAGTCTCTAAGTTGAATTTGCAGTATCCGTACCGCAATCCGACACAGGTAGGTGGGTAGAGCATACTAAGATGAACGAGTTAATCGTGATCGAGGAACTAGGCAATTTACATCCGTAACTTAGGGAAAAGGATGCCCTACTTCGGATACACTTCGGTGTATTTAAGGTAGGGGGCACAAAAATGGCTCAAGCGACTGTTTAACAAAAACACAGGTCTATGCTAAACCCGTAAGGGGATGTATATGGACCGACGCCTGCCCAGTGCCCGTAGGTTAAGATCGGGGGTGATTCCATTTATGGATGAGCTCTTGGTTCAAGCCCGGGTGAACGGCAGCAGTAACTATAACTGTTCTATGGTAGCGTAATCCCTTGCCGGGTAAGTTCCGGCCCGCACGAAAGGCGTAACGACTTGAGCACTCTCTTAATCACGATCTCGGTGAAAATGAACTACCGGTGAAGATGCCGGTTACTCGTTCTTGGACAGAAAGACCCCATGGAGCTTTACTGTAGCTTGACATTGATGATCGATATCAATTGTGTAGTATAGGAGGGAGTTATGCGTAAAAACATAACATCAGTGAAATACCTCTCTTTTGATATTGAGAATCTAACCATCCGCCGTTACCCGGCGGGGGGACACTGTCTGGTGGGCAGTTTATCTGGGGCGGATTCCTGCTAAAAGGTAACGCAGGAGCCCAAAGGTTCCCTTAGCACCGATGGAAATGGTGCTGTATGCGTAAAGGTATATGGGAGCTTGACTGCGAGACCTACAAGTCGAGCAGATGCGAAAGCAGGGCTTAATGATCTTCCGGTGCCACGTGGTAGGCACGGAACTTAACGGATAAAAGTTACCCTGGGGATAACAGGCTGATTGTGCCCGAGCGTTCACAGCGGCGGCACAGTTTGGCACCTCGATGTCGACTCGTCTTATCCTGGAGCTGGAGCAGGTTCCAAGGGTTGGGCTGTTCGCCCATTAAAAAGGCGCGTTAGTTGGGTTCAGTACGTCGTGAGACAGTACGGTCCATTTCCAGAACGAGCGCATGAGTTTTGAGAGGACGAATTCTTAGTACGAGAGGACCGGAATTCCTAAACCTCTAGTGTACCAGTTGTTCCACCAGGAGCATCGCTGGGTAGCTACGTTTGGACGTGATAAGTGCTGAAAGCATCTAAGCACGAAGCATACCTCAAGATTAGAACTCTTCCTCACTTCGGTGAGGACACAACTCCTAGGAGATTACTAGGTTGATAGGCCGCAGGTGTAAGTACAGTAATGTATTTAGCCGAGCGGTACTAATGTTTGTGCATTTTTCATTTATTAATCTACCAATGCGTTAAGGTTTACTGTTGGGCATAATACTTTCTCTTTAGTTTTCAGAGAACACTTCTTTGACAAGTTAATATATTTGTAAGTAATGTTCCGGTGATGATGGCGGTAGGGTTACACCTGTTTCCATTCCGAACACAGAAGTTAAGACTACCAGCGCCGAAAATACTAGCTAGGATTGCTGGGAAGATAGGTCGTCGCCGGTATATTGCCTACAAATATATTTCCTAAACTCCAAACTTTCTCTTCAATTACAATTTATTCATTAATCTATTGATATTCTCTTATATTACCGCTATAATCACTTCGCTTTGCTTTTAAGCAAAGACAAACATAAGGAGGAAAGATCTTACCTTGTTTTTATGTTTTAGTTTCACTAAAGCGTATTAAGCCTGTTTAAGATTTTTTATATGTCAAAAGCATCACAAGTGCATAACGAAAATGCCGCTATGAAAAAACTCATAGAGGAAAAAGGCCTTTCTGTAAAAGAATTCAGAATAGGTGATACCATAGAAGGTATAGTAGTAAGTGTTTCTCATGGAGAAATACTATTAGATGTTGGGGCTAAGTCCGAAGGTATAATTTCAGGGTCTGAATTATTAGATGCTGATAATACCCACAAGAACTTAAAGCCAGGTGATACCCTTTTAGCTAAGGTTATTCAATTAGAGAATAATCAAGGTTATATAGTTTTATCCATCAAAAAAGCCGAAAGTGAAAGAAAATGGAAAGATGCAACAGATGCATTAAATTCCGGTTCTGTACTTGAAGCTATTGTTATTGAATATAACAAAGGTGGTTTATTAGTAGACTGTTTAAATATTAGAGGTTTTGTTCCTCTTTCTCATTTAGATCGTGTTCACTTCTCTAATGATGTTGCAAAATTTGCATCTGGTAGTGAAGCTGAACTTAAAGAATCCTTAAGACCTCTATCCGGTAAGACTATTAAAGTAAAAGTAATAGAATTGGATAAAGAAAAGAATCGATTTGTTCTATCTGAAAAAGACGCTTTAGCTAACTACAGTGATGAAGCTAGACAAAAGAGATTACTAAAGATAAAAGACGGTGATATAGTTTCTGGTATTGTTACTGGAATAATGCCTTTTGGTGTATTTGTAGACTTAGAAGGTGTTGAAGGCTTAGTACACATTAGTGAAATAGCTTGGGAAAAAGTTGGACATCCAAATCAATATTTCGCAGTAGGTCAAACTATTGAAGTAATGGTATTAGGTGTTGATGATAAAACCAAGAAATTAGCTTTAAGTGTAAAAAGACTTAGTACAAATCCATGGGAAACTGTAGAAACCAAATATCCTGTTGGTACAAAAGTAGAAGGTGTTGTTAGTAAAGTAGTACCTTTTGGTGCCTTTATTACTATAGAAAAAGGTCTAGATGGTTTAGTACACGTTTCTGAAGCAGCAGAACCTTTAAAAGAAGGTGATGAAGTTACAGCCGTTGTTACTCAAGTAGATGGATCTAAACAAAAGTTAGCCTTAAGTACTCGCCAATTAGAAAAATAAAATGGTATTAGATAAATTAACCAATAAAGCAGCGTCTGTTTTAAAGACGCTGCCTAAGGGTAAAAAAAGAATTGAAATCCCCTTTATATTAAATGCTATAACTCTTGAAGATGGTTTGGGGAAATTATTACTCCAAAGCATTAATATTTCTGCTTTAAAGAAAAAGACTATATCTATAGAAGGTTTATTAAAAGAATCTTATTATCAAGCTTTAAAATTTGAACATCCTTATGTGGGTACAGAACATTTATTATTATCTCTTTTAAAATTATCTAAATCTGCTGAATACAAAAAGGTACAAACTGAATTACTTAAATACAATATATTTTCACCCGCAATAAAAACTTTTGACAATAACAAAAACACTCCAATTATTAGTCAATTTGGTGAGAATTTAACATATAAAGTAATTCAAGAACTCGATAAACCACTTGTAGAGAGAGATGTTTATAAAAGCTTATTATCTCATTTGTTATTAAAAGATTCTTGTGGAGTTATTTTAGTAGGAGAAGAGGGTGTGGGCAGAAGTACTCTAATTGAATTATTAGCTCGTAAAACATCTTCGTTTGATGTTCCGGTTCCTTTAGTTGGTTATAAGATTGTAGAACTAGATATATTAAGTTTTATGACTAGTAACCTTAATAAGGGTGGTTTAGATATTGGTATATTATCCCTTTTAGAAGAGTTAAGAATTATTGGTAAAGTTATATTAGTTTTAAAGAATTTTGATAACCTTTTTGTTTCAACTGCCGCAGGGTTGAGTATCTCAATGGCATACTCGGTATTTAAAAGTAGTTTAGAGAATGCTCAAATTAAAATGATTGCTAAATTAAGTAACTCTCTTTACGAAAAAATAATTGTAGAAAACGATACTATATTTAACAGTTTTTCTGTTGTAGAAGTCTTAGAACCAACCGAAAAAGAAACACTTTCTATATTGGATAGCGCTACTTATATGTTAAGTGATTATCATGGTGTTGATATACCTAAAGATATTATTTCTTACACTTATAAACGATCTAAAGAAGAATTACCTGAATTATTTTTTCCTAAAAAGGCTATTACACTACTTGATATAGCTTGTGCTGATGTTGTTTCTAAAAAGAATAAGGTTCCTGAACGTTATAAAACCTTGGTTAATAAAAGTTTTGATACTGTATCTGCTATGGATTTATTTTTAGAAAAAGGTGGCTTTGATCAGGCTTTGGGTAAAAAAGCAGAACTTAAAAAAATAGAAAATAGCTTGGGCTCTATGGAAGAAAGTATTTTCTTTAATAAAAAGAAATTAGGATTAGTTAAATCAGATATTGATTCAGTTTTGGAAAAAGTATCTTCTAAAAAAACTCTTAATCCTGAATTTAATGTATCTAAGCTATCTAATTTAAAAGATAAAATAGCCAAAAATATCATTGGGCAAGAAGAAGCTGTAACTAAAGTAGTTAAAGCATTGATTAGAGCTAGACTTGGTTTGAGAACTAAAAAAAGACCCTTGGGTAACTTTTTATTCCTTGGTCCTACTGGGGTTGGTAAAACTGAATTAGCTAAAGTGTTATCTACTTCTTTTTTTGGACTTTCTAATTTAATACGTTTAGATATGAGTGACTTTGCTGAAAAGCATAATGTTGCTCGGTTAGTAGGTGCTCCTCCAGGATATGTAGGTTATGGAGAGGGGGGAGAGTTAACTTCTAAAATAAGCTCTACGCCTAATAGTGTTGTTTTATTTGATGAAATAGAAAAAGCTCATCCTGATGTTCTTAATATATTGTTACAAATATTAGAAGAGGGAGAACTTAAAGATGCTAAAGGGCAGACCTTTGATTTTTCTCAATCAGTAGTTATTTTAACCAGTAATGCGGGTACAGAAATTTTACATAAAGAAGGTATAGGCTTTGAATTAAGTGATATACCTAGTACACAAATAGAAGATAGACTTAGAAGTAACTTAAAAAAAATATTAAAACCTGAACTATTAAATAGATTTGATGACATTATAATATTTAAACAACTAACCAAGCCTGATCAATTACAAATACTAGATCTATTAATTAAAGAAGTTAAAAAAGCATTGGTAGCTCAAAATATAAGTGTAACTATACCTACTTCTGTTCGTGATTTGATTTTAAAAAAAGGTTATTCAAAAGAATTTGGAGCAAGAGCTTTAAGAAGGACCCTTGAATCTGAACTATTGGACAAGATAGCTGAATACTTACTTGAGATAAAAGAAAGACCTCTAAAGGTCAGTATGCGTGTTGTAGATGATACAGTTGTGATTTAAGAGGTATCCCTAAAGGTAATCGCTTTAAAGTTATTTATTAATATCAAAAACCCGCGTTATTCACGCGGGTTTTTGCTTATATACCTTATTACAGTTATCTTAGAATTTGACACCTATTCAGATAATATATCTATGGTGGGTTAGTTGTCAAATAATATATCTCTAGTATTACTAGATATACGTATATGTGTATTAGTTAATTTTAATGTTATTTATATATTGTGCGTGGGGAGGGTTATGGTTATCAGGTAGGATTTGACACCCATACCTTGCGGGTTCGATTCCCGTTCTCTCCACCATGGTATATTATTTACATATGGCAAAAAACAAAACCGTTTATATTTGTAATAGTTGTGGCTATCAATCTCACCAGTGGGTGGGTCAGTGCCCTGATTGTCAAAGTTGGAATTCTTTTGTAGAAGATGTTGTTGTGCATAAAGTTGGTACTCAAAGATCTCAAAATAGTATTGGCATAGTTAAAATGTCTGATATACAAGTTGAGAAATTAGATAGATTACCTACGGGTATTTCTGAGTTTGATAGAGTACTTGGAGGGGGGTTTGTTAAAGGCCAGGTTGTATTATTAGGGGGTTCTCCTGGTGTTGGTAAGAGTACTTTACTTACAGAAGTAGCTAAAAGCCTTGGTGATAAGAATATACTCTATGTTTGTGGGGAAGAAAGTACCCATCAAATAAAGATTCGTACCAATAGAATGGGGTACTCTGGAGATAATTTGAAAATGTTACCTGTTACAGAAGTGCAAAGTATTATATCGAACATAGAAAGTATACAAAATGAAATATCTTTAATTATTATAGATTCTATTCAAACACTTTATTCTGATGATTTTTCTGGAATAGCTGGATCTATTAGTCAAGTTAAAGGATGCTCTCAATTAATTACAGATGCAGCTAAAAGATTTAATGTTCCTGTTATATTAGTGGGGCACGTAACTAAAGAGGGTACTGTGGCGGGTCCTAAGTTGCTAGAGCATATTGTAGATACTGTTTTATACCTTGAGGGAGATTCCCAATATCTATTTAGACTTTTAAGAACAACTAAAAATAGATTTGGTCCTGTCTCAGAAGTAGGGGTGTTTGAAATGATAGAAAATGGCATGCGAGAGATTAATAATCCTTCTGAAATGTTTTTACAGGACACACAAAACAATGTATCTGGCTCTGTAATAACAGTTACTATGGAGGGTTTTAGACCAATGTTATTTGAAATACAAGCTTTAACTGTTAATACTTCTTTTGGATATCCGCGTAGGACTACCACTGGGTATAACGCTAATAGATTACAAGTACTACTGGCTATTATAGAAAAGAGAGGGAGTGTTAATGTAAGTGCTCATGATGTTTATCTAAGTGTTGCGGGAGGTTTTAAAATAGCTGAATATAGCATTGATCTTGCAGCATGTATTGCAATTATATCTTCTTTAAAGAATCAACCTGTTAAACCTCATACCGCTATATTTGGCGAGTGTGGTTTAGGAGGAGAAGTGAGGAGAGTTCCTCATATAGATAAACGTATAAACGAAGCTAAAAAACTTGGATATTCAAATATTATTAGTCCCTCTAATGCTAAAAATCTAAAACAGGCTATAGCTTTAGCTTTTAATTAAAACTTTCCCTGAGGTGTCTTGATTGTATTTGCGTGTTACCATTTATATATGGAATTATTAGCTCCACCCGTTAGTAGACAAAAACTCTCTACTAGGGGGATAAAAATAGTTGTTAAAGCCGCATTTGCGGTTGTTTTTTTAGTACTGGGATTTGATTTCTCAAGTAGTGCCTTTTTTAAAGAATATCCTTTATTTGGGATTACATATTTAGCAGAAGTATTAATATCTATTGTTGCCGGTTTATTTGGTTTTTATACATTTCCAAAATTATTAATGTCTATAAAGTATTGGCTAGAAACGTTGATTTCCAAAACTGTTTACAATATAGTCAGTGATTTTTGGGATCAACAGAGTAAAAAGATGGCAGAAGTTAGAAGACATAAACAAAAGGTTTTAGAAGATAAACAACAAAAAGAATTAGAAAATGGTGTCCTTATAGATACTTCTGTATTGATAGATGGGAGAATATTAGACATTGTGAAAAGTGGGTTTTTAGATAATACTCTTGTAGTTCCAAAAGCCGTTATAAAGGAACTTCAAACTGTATCTGATAGTAAGGATAAGATAAAGAGACAGAGAGGTCGTAATGGTCTTGATGTTCTTCATAACATAAAGAAAATATCTAAGGTAACCATTTATGAAGCAGAAAGCAAAGAGACTGAAGTGGATCTTAAGTTAGTTGATCTTGCTAAATCTAATAAGTTAAAGCTATTAACTTTAGATTTCAATCTTATGAAGGTAGCTAAAATATCTAATGTTAAAGTTTTAAATATTAATTCTTTAGTAGAAAGTTTAAAAACAGTTTTATTACCAGGGGAGCAAGTGGAGATAGAAATAATTCAAAAAGGAAAAGAGAAGAAGCAGGGTATTGGTTATTTAGAAGATGGAACTATGGTAGTGGTAGAGGACTGTATTGATAAAGTAGGTACTAAAGTAAAAGCAACTGTAGTTAAGGTTATTCAATCTAAGGCTGGTAAAATGTTTTTTTGTTCGTTAGTTAAAGATCCCACAACTCAAGAAAATTAATTTTAAATATATAAATTTATAAGTTTAAGTTACGGGTGAAAGATATAACTGTATTTACAAAAGGTTACAGATACGAAAAAAACACTCCATTTGCAGCGACCTAAAAATGCGACAGCTACAGAGTGTTTTTTTCTCGAAGCTCCCTGTCCAAAGACAGAGAATAAGACCATGCTTCTGGACAGAGGAAGCACGATGTACTATCAATTTATTACATATAAGAAATGTTAACAAGCAACGTTGTTTGAGTAATTCCTATTTATAAACTTTCATAGCAATCACTTTTTAGATCGATTCTAATGTTCATTAATATTTACTATGTATTTACATAAGTACGTATGTATGTAATAGTTAAATGACATACAGACTTATAGGTTTATCTGCATTGTGGATAAGTGGATAACTATGATTTTTAAGTATTTATTTATATATAAAGGATTGTATTTATGACTACAGACAAGATTAAAACTACTATTTTATTAAATAAGACAATAAAAAAGTTAGCTCAATTACATGCGCTTCAAAATGAAAGAAGTCTTGGAGATGTGATAGAGGAGGCTCTTAGAAAACTTTTAGTTAAATAGTGTGGGTTTTTAAAAGTTTAACAACGTCTTCTAAAGTAATGTCTTTTTTTGCCATTTCTACTGCCAAATTAACGAGTTCTTTAGTTGTAAGTTCTACTTTTATATTGTTTAGCTCTAAAGTTACTAGCATTGCATAAATACCTGTTCTTTTATTTCCATCCACAAATCCATGATTTTGTATTAATGCTTGTCCAATTATTGCGGCTTTTTCATATACTGTTTTATATAGCTCTGTACCATAGAAGGATGTTTGAGGTCTAGATACTGCAGACTCTAGTAGGTTTATATCTCTAATACCGTCACTTCCACCATATATTTTTATTTGGTGGTCATGAAGTATTAAAACTTCTTCAAGTGTTAAATATCTCATTTTGAGGATAATTCCTTAAAGGCCGCGCTGTATTTTTTTGAAATATCCTCAGCTACTTTTAAGAATTGTGTAGATATAGGGGAGTATGTTGCCTCTTTGTTAATAACTATTGTATTTTGTTGCATGTCTAAATACACGTTGTTTCCAACTTCTAATTTTATTTCTTCTAACATTTCTTTAGGTATTATTACTCCTATGGAGTTACCTATTTTTCTTAGTTTTTGTTGTTTCATATCGTTATGTTATAACGCTGTTATAACATTGTCAATTTACCTTTATATAAATGTAATTTTAGTTGTGTTATAGAGTTCTAAAAGTTATACTAATAAATCTTTTGGTTCAATTCTTTTTGCACCTAGTTTGTCAAAGTCGGTATCGTAAGATACCACAATTCCATTTTGTTTTTTTTCATTAGTTAAAGTTGTGTAAATCACACAGTCTATGTATTTAACATTGTACTGTTCATATAATTCTATTGCTTTTGTAGTATTAGATTTTTCGGTTATTTCTAGGCCATTTAAGTTTTTAATACTTACTAGCGTCTCTATCACATCTTTTTTAGATATCTTATAGAAAGAGGAGAGCGTCCATACTATTTCTGCTAAAACGAAACTGGAGGTAAAAGCTTTAATCTCGTTGTTTTTTATTTGTTCAAAGAGTTTTAATATGTCGTCATACTTTTCTTTATTATCTTTTATTAGTGCTCTTAGAAAGATATTTGTGTCTATGAAATATTTATTTTGTTTTTTAGATGCGTTCATAGTTATTTTCTAGAGTTTCTCTTGCTTCTAAAATATCTTTAGATTTTGTTTTATCTTTTAAAAATCCAGCTATGGATAAGATATCTTTTGTTGGTAGTACTTTAATATGGTCTTTTTCTACTTGTATTGTAACTTTTTGATGTGTTCCAATATTAAGTTTAGTTCTAGCACTTTTTGATAGTGTTATTTGTCCTTTTTGAGTTACTGTTGTTGTATAAGTCATGGCCTTATTATAAGTAATACTATACATATAATCAATACTTTATATATAAGTAATACTACTACATATAACATACCCTATATTTTAATACCCTATATATGGTGGAGTGGAGGGGAATCGAACCCCCAAAGTCAAACTGTCGAGGTTTTCTTAACCACCAGGTTCCACCCCATATGGTTAAATTATCATTTGACTTGATTTTTGTATTTATAGGAATATCTATCGATACTAGATTGTTTAGTTTGACTTTTTAATTTGTTAGAAGTATATTTACAGTGCTGTCGAGGCTTACTTAACCTTGATCAACAGGTCAAAGTCATTTAAAAACAAAGCCCCCGTGTAAACGGGGGCTTTTGTGTTATAAAGCATATTAAACATCACATCCCATAGTACTTGACATTGCATAACAAATGACCTATAATATATTTATGCTTTAAATAGCATTAGTCAGATTGCAAGTTTGGTTTGTATTCAGAAGCCCATAGTATTGACAAACTTGCTAATCTATGTAATAATGTGATTATTGAAAATTGAATATTACTAATAACTTACTTAGTGAACGACAGGCACTAAATTAGCTATTTTATTTTATATATATAGTTATTTTAATACCTTCACCGAGTGAAGGTTTTTTTGTCTCTATTAAAAACCAAGAAAAAGAATTAGTAATAAAAAACACAAGACATAAAGAGTAGAGGAACATTGATTCTTAGGGGTTTCCTCCTGTCGCCGAAAGGTAAATAGGAAACCTCTAGAAATCAGTATTTCTTAAATAAAGATTACTGAAAAAGAACTTTTACAATCCAATACAGATATTTTTCCTTTTATATTAATTAGGATGTTTAAACGCCTTGCAATTTGTATATAAGTTTTCATTTGTATATAAATTGCAAGTGTCGTTTTAATTCACCTACCTATATTAGTTATAAAGGAAAACCGTCATGCCTAAAAAAAATAAACCCAACTCCAAAGTAAATCGTTCAAAAAGAGGCGTGGGGAACCGCGTTACTATTGTAACGCCTCCCTCTGCCCAAGCTATTGAAAATACTCAGTTGTTGTCTGCACAGAGTATTGAAACCGCACGTCTTGCGCGTATACACCATTTGGTGATTGCGCAACGGAGTGCCGCGAATGTAATCAGTTCCGCATATACTGAGTTCGGAGCGCCCTCCTTGAATGCCCCTGAGTATCGCATGGTGTGTATTACACTTGCGGAATTGGATGGCCATCTTCAGGCTTCCCGTAGTGAAGGAATGCAGAACTCCTATAAAGAGATTGCAGACTTCATCACCAATTTACCCGCAGTGAATGCGGATGAGGCCCTGGATAGATTGCAGGACTTTTTGACACAGAAAGGTGCCTAACATGCAAAAACGTAATTTTGCAGCTGCTACTACTATTAGTTCTTCTGTAGAATCCTCAGTCTCGCAATCCCAACCTGATGTCCAGAAGCCCTTGAAAGCACAGATGGAGCCGGTTGTTCTCCGTCGAGCCCTGTTCGATGGTCAGATGGCTACCTCCATTCCGACGGATCTCTTGGAAATCATACGTTCCGCGCATGAGTATATCGTCAAAGGTAAATCTCCACAGACGTCAGATCCTACGGAACAGTACCTTAGGCTTCTTGCCTCAGGTTCCCGTCCTAAACGCCTGGAAGATGCTCTTGAGGGGTGGGGTACCCCGGAACAGTTGGAGACGCTTCGAAAGAATCTTCAGTACTTTGAACAGGCTAACGCTTCGAAAGAGCGGGCATATTTCAACGCTTCTCTCACTGCCAGAACTTACGAAGGCCTTATTAAAGCCTTGGTTGGTAGGTGGTCAATTGGTATCACAGGGGCCCTTACTATTGCTTCAGTGGTTGCCATGGTTTTGGGGCACGGCATTGCATTTTTTGGTGTTCTGCCTCTCGCTGCGGTGATCTTCTTTCGGTTTGTTGTCCTGTATTTCGCGGACAAGGATATTGACGAAGAGCAAGCTGACTGGGATGCTGAGCATCTCCCGAAGGAACCCAAATAATCCTAGTAGATCTGTATTGGTTGATTTCCACCAGTGACATGTTTTACGTGTCACTGGTGGCTAACCTCAAGTACTTAAGTATACTTATTTAAGTATTTAAGGTTATTATTACAATGTATTAATAACATGTACCTTTAAAATTTTTCATAAATCTTCTTTTATTTAGTGCGATATACACTTGCATTAAGTTAATGATGCTTACAAATTTTGGAGTATGGTTAATTTTGTGCAAGTGCCTATCAAACTAGCCTAATCTTAAGGAGATTACAATGTCACGATCGAGTAAGTCAACCCCTATACTAGGGGCGCTATTAGTAGTAGTTGTTGTAACAATTGCTGCTGCTGCCGCGTTGATGGGAAACTCCGCAGGTGTTAGTTCAGCACCTACTGAAGTTCCTGGTAGCGCCCCGGAAGATGCTGCAGGGGAAGGGGAACAAGTTCCTTTGCCCATGCCCACGCAGATTATTCCTCCCACAGCAATTCCGCCTACAGCTATTCCCCCCACAGCAATGCCTCCCACAGCTATTCCTGCAGTGACCACTTATACCGTGGAGGCCGGAGATAGCGCGGCATATATTGTGTCCAAATTCGGATACTTTAGCTTGGAAGATCTGAAATCGGCTAATCCCGAAATTGCCGACATCGCTTGGATCTACCCAGGGCAGATTATAAATCTACCTACGCAACAGACTGTGTTGGAAGATAACTCTGCCGATACAGGGGTGTACGGCAAGGAAGATGTCCTGAGGGTTTGGGAAAGCGTACCACCTCCAACCGTGTCCGGCGGCAACGTCGTTCAACGGGGAAAGTTTTGGGAATTTTCCGATCAATTTCTGCGTGTTTTGGCCGCGGAAAATGGAGAGACCGCATGGTCTTCTCTCATTAAAATTGATGGCTGGAATCCCAGCATTCCCTCAGTTTTAAACGGCTGTTCGTTTTATTGGCCGGAGGACTATCTCTTCTCAGGTGAAGGGACTTGTTCGCTGACGTTTACACTCAAAGCGGACAATACCGAGAACGGATATGATAAGGCGGCTTCCTATGGCGACACTGGAAAGTTATCGGTGTATGTCACAGGAATGAATGGCACTGTTTATCTGTCAAAGGATAACGGCGCCACCTGGAAGAAATTCGAGCTTTCCAGTGGAAAACCTGGGATCGATTTTCCCAAGGATTCCGTTATCATGTTCCGCATCGATCTTGGTAGTACCAGTGGGAAGGGGATGTATTCTCTCTCGATTGGTCCTCAAGATTCAACCGGTGATGCACCGGCTTATTAGGAGAGTTTTTCTCGCAATCTCCTTATGAGTGTCTCCGCGAGTTCAAGGTCCTTGGTGCTTTCAGCAACAAGGACCTTTTTCATAGATTAATGTTAAAGCCTAGTAGTGCCTTTATGGTGCTCCTAGGCTTTTTTTATTCTATGGGTAATTCAAATACTATTAATCCATCATTTTGATAGATTATTTTGATATTAGTTTGTTCTTTTAGGTATCTTAAATAGCTACCTTCTTTCCAATCTGTATAAGATAGGTCTTTAGGTTTCCATATATTTTCTACGATTCCTAGTTTTTCTTTTTCTCCTAGTTTTTGCCATTTCTCATATCTACCACTTATAATCAATATTCTGTTTTTGTATTTAGTGTTATCTTCCACTCCGTCTATTATTTCGTTTAATTTCTTATAGGAATTTTGATCTCTAGTTAAATAAGTTTCACTTAATATGGATCTTGTTTCTTTTGAGGCAAAGGCTCCTCCAGGAGAGTTTATACCCGATAATCCCTCTATAATTTGCATAGTAGCAGGATCGCTTATTAGTATAGTATTGTTCTGAGTATAATATCTTTTTAGAAACTCTGATGCTTCTATTTCATAAGGAGATACATGGGTATAAGTATCTTTATATTCAGGAGTTTGTTTGTATCTTGTTATATTAAGTATAAATATTAATGACAAATTGATTAGTAGTGTTGTTATTATAAATATAGAAAATTTTGTGTTGAAGTTTCTTAACAGGTATCTAAGTCCGTATAGAAATAATGCAATAAAAAAATATCTACCAATAGAGAATATTTTTAGGACATAAGGGAAGGAAGAGAAGAGTACTGCTAGAAACACAATATTAAGAACTAACAGTGTTTTTAATTCATTATTGTGAACACTTTTGTCTTTTAATATAGGAACTATACTTAACAGAGATATTATTATTGTTGTTAAACCATAAACATCCAATAAAAACTCTATCTTGTCGTAGTAACTATACATAAAACTGGCGGCTTCTCCTTTATTTAGTTGACTTAAATCTATTGCTCTACTTGCTATTATTAACCCGCTTCCCATTAGTATTGTTATTATCAATAAAATAGTGCTTATGCTACTACTTTTTTTATGAAAATATAAGAATATATTTGACCCTATCATGGTAATAACACTTATAGTGCCCATTATGTAATGAGTGAGTATTAGAAGTAGACTAGCTATTATGGATTCGTTTAGTTTAATTTTGCCCTCTGTATCCCTTTCTTTTATAGTTTTAGCTATAGTAAAAGCACCTACTGTAGCAGCTATATTCTGGGGTATCCAAAATAGTGTAGTATAAGCACCCAGTGACTCGAACATTAGAGAACTCATAATAGCCCCAAGTAAGGCGATACCTTTGTTTTTAGTAAACACCTTTGTAATGTAATACATTGCAAAAGATGTACTAATTAAATGAAATAATTCTAGGTAATACCAATATTTCAATGTGTTGATGTTACCTAACAAAATGTTTGGTATAGAACCTAGCAGATGAAATAGAGTAGTATAACTTGTAAATCCAAATGAATCAGATATAAGGTTAGGGGAGTAATTAAATTTATTATTTACTATGCCATTAATAATGTTTTGCTGGTGATATAAATCCCAATTTAGTGTTGTATTTGTTGCTGCTCCTATTCGCCATACCGCGTATATTACTATATTTACAACAATTATAATAATCGTAGATGAAACAGACCATTTATCTATATAAAAGGATTTAATGTTCCTTAGAGAATAGTAAATTATTAGTAATAACTTATAAATTACAATTATCAGTATTGTAATTTTTAGGTTATAAACAAAATTTGCAGGAGATACGGCGTTTATTAAGTTTCCTATAATGAATAAGTATAAAGACCCCTTAATAAAAGACATTATTAGTTTTTCTATTTGTATCTGTAACAAATCTTTTACCGCGTGTTTATTTTTATTAATGTCTCTGCTAACAGATATCCCCATAATTATAGGTATTGTATAAAAGAGTATTGTTGCGATCATTTTAGTTTGGTTTTATATCCCTTGGTGTAAAAGTTTTTACTTCTAACTCATCTCCTCCCATTAAATCTATTTCTAGAAGATTGTTTTGGGTATCTATGCGTTTTATAATTTGTTTATTTAGGATGTTTTCTATACTAAGTACTGTATTATCCTCCGGGTTGAGTATATATATACGATTTTCATCAAAAATGGATAAACTATCCGAGTTTTTGTAAGTAGAATCTTTTAAATCTATATCATATGTTTGTTTTGCGTATTTTTTTAGATCTATAGTATCTTCGTTGTTTGTATTTAAAATATATAAATCTTTATCTAAAATTATGTCACTTTTATTGTACTCTATACTCACTAGTACGTTTTTTATATTTTTTATGTTTGTGAATTTAAAGATGCCCCTATTGTCTTTCTTACTATAAAAATAAATACCGTCTTTATTAGGGTTTAATTTATTGAAATAACTTAGAGTTGTATCTATAAATTCTTTATAGTTTACTGTTTTTATTTCTGGCCTGTTATTGGGATAGAACAACTTTCGTATCTTTTTGTATTGATCATCGATTTCATAGATTCCATTTGGATATATATTATAGAAATTATAAGCTCCTGGTAATCTAATATATAATCCATACATATTAGTTTTTACATGCATATCACCTAAATTACTATAATCAGAAATACCCAAAGATCTATAAGTATGAAGTAGGTAGTCTATTACTAGTACAATAATTATGCTAAGAAAGATTAGCCTAGATTTTGCTGTTTGGTTTTTTAGCATATATACTATTATAGTTACTTTTATTTATATATGCACTTACTAAAGAATGATTTTATACATATATGATTAATAATAAAAAAATAACATTAATAATACCTTGTAAAAATGAGGAAAACATTTTACCGGATGTTCTAAGTAAAATACCTGATTATATAGATGAAACAATTGTAGTAGATAATTCTTCCACGGATAATTCTATAACAGTTGCAAAGTCTTACGGTGCTACTGTTTTTTCCGAACAAAAGAAGGTTAATGGCATAGGCTATGGTTATGCGCATATTAAAGGGCTAAAAGAAGCTACTGGAGACTATATTTTTGCTATGGATGCGGATGATACGTATCCCGTACAAAGTATAAGAAAGATAGTAGGGTATATGGAGCTTTCTAACATAGATGTTGTTTCTTGTAGTAGATTACCTTTACAGAATAAAAAGGCAATATCTTTAACCAGGAGAGTGGGTATTTACATTTTAAATATTGAAATATTTTTTTTGTATGGTCATATTTTAAAAGACACTTTGACAGGTATGTGGGGTATAAGAAGAGAAGTAGTTTCAAAGTTAGATTTACAAATGGGGGATTGGAATTTGTCTCCTGAAGTAAAGATATCTGCACTTATGCATAAAGATATCCACTTTAGTGAATACCCAATACGTCACTTTATAAGAGAACAAGAACCAAGTAAGCAGGCAATATGGAATACAGGGTTTAACCATTTAAAGTACATTTTTAGACGTAGATTTACTACAGATAGTATTGTGGGGGGTTACTTATATAAAAATCTTATAAATAAATCTTGGAAATATCCTAAAGATACTAACAGGAAAAAAAGGTTTATCCTTTAACTGCTTCATGCAGAAACTTATACAAGTCTTCTGATGTCTTTTCTATATCAAACTTCTCTTTTATGAGAGTTTGTAATGAGTGTGCCATTTTAGTGCGTTTATCTTTTTCTTCTAGTGACCATTTTAGTGAATCTATAATATCTTGTGTGTTTTTTTGTTTTATTAATATCCCGGTTTTCTTGTTCTGTATAACTTCTTTAGTTCCTGCATTATCTGTAGCTATAACAAAGCAGCCACTCGCCCCTGCTTCTAGTATAGCTAATGGAAACCCTTCACTATGATGAGAAGGATTTATATATATATCAGATATCGCTAGTAAGTCCCTTACTTCTGTGTAGTCTAGGTTTCCGGTTAAAATAATTTTAGAATCCAGCCCGTCTAGTTTTATACTGTTTATTATTTGATCTTCTAATTCTCCAGGACCTGCCATGACAAAAACACAATTTTTAAATAAAGGATCTTTGCTAATTTCTTTTATAGCATCATAGAAGTAGGTGATACCCTTTGTCCAAATTAATCTACCAACATATGTTATTAGCGTTATATCCTTGGATATTTTTATATTAACTTTAGGTATAGTTCTTTCTTTAGCGTCTTTCTCAGTGTGGAAAAAACTTGTATCCACGGAACCATATATTATTTCACCTTTCCTTTTTACTTTCAGGGTCTTCTCAAAAAATTCTTTAGTAGTATTACTTACGTATGAAATTAAATCATACTTATTTAGAGAGTACCTTGCTATCGTAGAGTCTATTATTTTAGCTATCAATTCTACGATTTTGTTCTGATGAACAGGGTGTGTCGCTACATGCCCTGTAAAAAAGCTCTTTGCCCTAACACTTCTAGCATATTTCCATACCCACCAAGTAGGATCAAAGAATCTTATATGGGTATTTATTATGTCGTACCTATTAGCTTTTAGTATATTTAATTGCTTATATAGCATTACTGGATTAGGTAATGTAAATCTGGCAGATATAATGTTTATGCAGGGTACTCTATAAATATTCATGTTTTTATATATTTCAAAAGTTTTAGTCTTATCAGTATTATAAGCAAGTACGTCTGCCTGTACGTTTGGGTGATTTTGTATTATTTTTGTATATAGTTCCTCAGCATATTTTTGGCTACCTCCTCTGTGTGGGTAGAAAAAGGGCATTACTAATAGTATTTTTAAACTGTCTTTCATACTGAAATAATACCATTTTTTACAAGTGTCTAAATCCGAAGATTATTGAAAAATACGTGTGGTTTTTAGCCCCATAGTACTTGTAAATACCTTCTGTTTATGTTATTATGACAGCATAACTTTCTTTGGAGGATGTCCATGCCGAAATTAAAGGCACTACTTGGATTGTTAGGTTGTGTATTTGGACTCGTTGGTATTGCACCCATTTATATGGCTGTTCGGTTTTATCATGAAGTAGTTACACCATCCCCATGGTCAGCACTATTGGTAGCAATAGGTCTGGTTTTTATGTGGATTGCTACAACTGGTACTTCAAAATCGCAAAAATAGTCCAAGTTCTCTAACTTTTTTTATCCATGAGCACCCCCTTGTTTTTTTTGGGGGTGCTGTTCTTTTATTACACCCAAAATCATAAACCAGCCCTATAGTATTGACAAAACTATGAAAATCATGTACAATTGGCCTAATGTATTTCCCATGTATATAATAGACATATGGGAAATAATTTTTCTATGAACATAAAGCAATGGAGAAAAAACACATTGACTATATTGATAGCCATCTCCATGGTCTATTCAACTGTTCCTGTATTCGCTGATACATATGGTGGTGGTGAAACAGAGAAGAGCATAAAAATAGTAAAAGAAGTAAGACTTGAAGGTGACTCTACATATAAAGACAAAGTATTTATAGACTTAACCGATAATAATGAAAAAACTAAAGAAATATACTTTAGAATAACCATTACAAATACTGGAGACGCTCTAGATAATTTAAAAATGGAAGACTTCTTACCTAGTGAATTAGATAAAATCGCTGGTAACTTAACAGAAGAATGGGCTAATTTAGATTCTGGTGAAGTAAAAACATTTATTATAAAAGCCTCTTTAAAAGCTAGTGAAGTAAAAGAAGATAAAGATTACGAAAAATGTGTTGTTAATAAAGCTGAATTAAGACAAGATGGTGATTTTATGGGTTCTGATACCGCAACAGTATGTTACGGTAATACCCCTAAAGAATTACCAGAAACAGGTTTCTTACCAATGTCTGGATTTGCTGGTCTTGGAATGTTATCTCTTGGTAAATTGTTAAAATTAAAAACAAAACAAACCAAAAAAGATACTACTACAAATAAAAAAGTAGTTAACAAGAAAAAATAACATAAATTAATGTAATTTTTACCATCTCATTGAACCTACATATATAAAAACTTATTTAAGTTGCTTTGATTTAACTTACTTAAATACTGAATTTCTATTCATAGAAATACTTGGGTAGAGAATAGATTGGTTGGGTTTGGGCTTATCTTACGCGACCAATCTGTTTTCTATCTAAGAAATATATTAACTATTTGTATATGATTGTATCTGACTCAATTATATATAATCTACCTGTTTCCGAGATGTTTAAAAAGTTCCCATTAGCATGCCCTCTATATTTTCAGAACCTTTACAAAATGGTTACAAACTAGTATCATAATACTACTTTGATACTAAGTTTTATTTATTTATATTAAACTAATATATGTCTACACAAACAGCCAAAATACAAGTACCTCTAACTATTGAACTTAAAAAACAAGCCGAAGCTATGGCTGAAAAGTATGGTTATAGTTCAGTACAAGAGATTATACGTGTCTTTTTAACAAACCTTGCACAAGGAAACCTTAAAACAGGTTTTTATTCTGAAACTTATGAAATTTTAACTCCTGCACAAGAAAAAAGACTTTACTCTTTAGTAAAAGAGGCAGAATCTGAAGAAACATATACCCTTAAAGAAGGGCAAAGTATTTTTGATTTAGCAAATAATGTTACAAAAAAATAAACCAATTAGAGTATCTAAAGTGTTCTTAAAACACTTAAATAAAAGATTTAGTAATAATGTTTCAATTCTCAAAACTATAGATTTACGTATTGAAATGTTTAAAAAGAGTAGGGAGAACCCATTACTGAGAGATCACCCCTTATCCGGGGATCTTATAGGATGTAGATCTTTCTCAATTACAGGAGACATTAGAATTCTTTATCGTGAAAAAGAAGATCACTTCCTTTTTATCTTTGTTGGCACTCACAACCAAATCTATAGTTGAAAACCAACAAAATAAATGATAAAGTACAGATGTTCAGCGATTCAGTTACATGCACATCAATGAAATTCTATTCCTTTTGTCATATATACATCTGCTAATCACACGCACCTTTTAGTAGATATTATTAGTAATAGAAACAGTACATGACTTTAGAATATAGCTAAGAACTTTAAAGTCGGGAGGTAGAACGGGGCAGTATCTATCTCTCGACTTTAGGGCTTTTGCTCTATGTATTTAATTTTAGTAATAGACATAACAAAATTTATACTTTGATATGTTTCAATTACCCCTAGAAAATTATGCCAGTAAAGAAAAAAACACAAGAAACTAAAGATGACGTGAAAGATATAAAAGTGGAATCTAAAGTTGAAAAAAAAGAAGAAGCAGAAGTAAAAGAAATTATAAAAGAAACTATAACAGAAGAACCTGTTGCTAAAAGAGAGGAAAGACCTGTTATAAAAAGAGTAATACCTTCTAACACAACAAGTAGATACTCAACTACACATAACAATAATGCTACTAGAAATTCAAATGGATCTACCTTATATAATACAAATTCAACCAGTAGCGCAAATTTTGAACCAGATTTATCAACCAATCCTAATGGGGTTTCTTATAGTGGTAGTACTATATCTATAAAAGGTGTATTAGAAATACTTCAAGACTATGGTGTTATAAGACAAGATGAGAAAACTAATGCAGATTTACCTAAAGATGTTTATATAAGCCAGTCCCAAATTAGAAGATTTAACCTTAGAAAAAGTGATATTTTAACTGGTCAATCTAGACCTCCTAAAGAAGGAGAAAGATATTTATCTTTATTAAGATTAGATACTGTTAATGGAGTATCCCCAGAAGAAGCTAGAAAAAGACCTCAATTTTCTAAACTTACCCCAATATTTCCTAATGAATGGTTAAAACTTGAAACAAAACAAGAAGTATTATCAACAAGATTAATAGACTTAATATCCCCAATAGGTAAGGGGCAAAGAGCTATGATAGTTGCACCTCCTAAAGCAGGTAAGACTTGGTTATTAAAAGATATAGCAAGTGGAATTACAGAAAATCATCCTGATATAGTTTTAATGGTTGCTTTAATAGGTGAACGCCCTGAAGAGGTAACTCATTTTGCACGTAGTGTAAAAGGGGATGTTTATGCAAGTAACTTTGATGAAAAATCAGATGAACAAGCAAGAATGGCTGAACTATGTTTAGAAAGAGCTAAAAGATTAGCTGAAATGGGTAAAGATGTAGTAATCCTAATGGATTCTATAACCAGACTTGCAAGAGCTTATAATATGGTAGCTCCTCCATCAGGTAGAACCTTAACAGGTGGTTTTGACCCTGCAGCATTATATCCAGCAAAACACTTTTTTGGTGCTGCTCGTAACTTAGAAGAAGGTGGTAGTTTAACAATAATAGCTACTTCTTTAGTTGATACAGGTTCTAGAATGGATGATGTAATATTCGAAGAGTTTAAAGGTACCGGTAACATGGAACTTAGATTAGACAGGGCTCTTGCCGAAAGAAGAATATATCCATCTATAGATATAAAAGCAAGTAGCACAAGACATGATGAGCATTTATATGATCAAAAAACTCTTGATGCAGTATTTAGACTTAGAAGAATGGTAGATTTATTAGATGATAGAGATTCTACTGAACTAGTTATGCAAAGACTTAAGAAAACTAAGACAAACAAAGAATTCTTAGAAAGCCTACACCAAGGTTCTTAATATACTTAACGGGCATATAAGTTAGTAAAATGATAAAATGAAGAGGACGGTTAAAACCCGTCCTCTTCTTATGTTATTTACAATAAAGAAATCAAAATCTGAGAGGTTTTTCCAAATATCCTTTAAGGGATTTATACCTAAAGGTAAAAATGCCTTTGATCGTTTTTTCAAATCTTGGGGTGAGTTTTTTGAAGTATTGCGTTGGTACATATTAAAAAAACTAGGTATTTTAGCTCTATTTATATTTAAAGGATTAGTCTCTCTAAATAGTTTCCCTGGTAAAGCAAAAAACTATATTGTTCGTAAGTTGATTTGGTCTAGAGGTAGATTAGGAAGATCTGTGGCAACATTTTTCATAATGATGGCTTCTTTAGCAGTATTTATATTTGGTGAAATATTATCTGGTTCTACTTTAATAGTAGATAAAGAAGTTACTGCTGACTATTTAGCTACTACGACAGATATTATTCCAAGAATGGCTACTGCTACAACTTTAATACCTGAACAACGTAAAAATAATGAACCTTTTGCTTATGCTATACAACCAGGGGATACCTTATCTTCTATAGGTAATAAATTTAAAATATCAGTAGATGCCCTTAAATATGTAAATAATATTTATGACACTTCTGTATTGACGGTTGGTAAAGAAATAACAATACCTCCTGTATCTGGTTTAATACACAAAGTAACAACAGGGGATACTTTAAACTCTATTGCTTCTAAATATAGCGTACCTTCTCAGGCTATAGCAGATTTCAACTATATATTAGACACTTCTAAATTGGCTTTGGGTTCTGAGTTAGTTATACCTGGAGGTAAAGTACCTGCCCAAGTAATAATTACTACCGATCCTTCTTCACCAGCTTCTGTAGGTCCTAAATCAAATGCTCCTGCCGACAAAGGTATGTGCGTTTGGCCTTCCACTGTTCGTATAATTACACAATATTTCAGTTGGTATCATAATGGCGTTGATATAGCTACACCTTTAGCAGGGGGTATGCCTCCTTTATTAGCTTGTACCGATGGTAAAGTAATTAGAGCAGGTTGGGATCCATTTGGTTTAGGTTTACATGTTCGTATCGACCATGGAAATGGATTTGAAACAGTTTACGGTCATATGAGTCGTTTAGATGTTAGCTATGGGCAAAGTGTTGATGAAGGGGATATTATTGGTTTAATGGGAAATACGGGGCGTTCTACAGGTCCTCACGTACACTTTATGGTTAAATACAATGGGGTTGCCCAAAATCCTTTAAACTATACTCAATAACCCTGATATAATACACATATGATAGATACAGCTATAATTAAAGTAAAAGCGGGTAATGGGGGAAACGGACACGTTTCTTTTAGACGCGAAAAATTCATACCTCGGGGCGGTCCCGATGGAGGTGATGGAGGTAACGGTGGCGATGTTTACTTTGTAGCTGATGAAAATATGAATACTTTATTAGATTTTCATTCTAAAGCTGTTCATGAGGCCCAAGCTGGACAAGAAGGTGGTAAGAAAAAATTCTCTGGTAAATATGGTGATGATTTAGTAATAAAAGTACCAACAGGCACTTTAGTGTATGTAATTAGAGAAAACAACGAAGAATTATTAATAGAAGATTTAGTTACTCACGATCAAAAATTTTTAATAGCTAAAGGGGGTAGAGGAGGACTTGGTAATGATCATTTCAAAAGTTCTACTAATCAAACTCCTTATCAATATACTCCTGGAGTTTTAGGCGAAGAAAAAACAATTAGACTTGAAATAAAATTAGTTGCTGACGTAGGAATTATCGGATTACCTAATGCAGGTAAAAGTACGCTTTTAAATATATTAACTAATGCAACTGCAAAAGTTGCTAATTATCCTTTTACAACAATAAGTCCAAACTTAGGTACTTATAAACTTAAGAATGGACAAACAATTGTTTTAGCAGATATACCTGGATTAATAGAGGGAGCTTCTTTAGGTAAAGGTTTAGGAGATGATTTTTTAAGACATATAGAAAGAACCAGAATGTTAGTTCACATGATAGATGGTTTTACAGAAAATGTTCCAGACGCTTATGAGGTAATCAGAAAAGAATTACAAGGTTATGGGAAAAATCTAGAAGACAAACATGAGGTAGTGGTAGTAAATAAAATGGATCTTATAGAAGTAAGAGAATCTTTACCTGAGATAAAAGAAGAATTTAATAAAAAAGGTATAAAGGTTTTTGGAATCTCTGCAGCTACAGGAGAGGGTATAGAAGAGTTAATGATTGAAGTACTAAAGGTACTAGAAAAAACTCCTAAGAAGCCAATTTTGGAATCTAAAATACCTACTAAAGTGTATAACATAACTAACTTACCTAATAGAAAAATCGTATTTAATAATCAGGCTGTTTTGGAAAGAGAAAATACTTCTGGGGGTCAATATTAATTTTAATTAATATCCCTTTTTACTGTACGATTTGGTAGTTTCATTAAATAAAATATATAGACATCTGGTGGACCGTAGGGGAGTCGAACCCCTGACCTCTTCCATGCCATGGAAGCGCTCTACCAACTAAGCTAACGGCCCTTAATAAACGAACTAGCCTCGATTCATATCGAAGCTAGTTGTTATTATACATCAAAAATTATCTTGTATATTACTGTTGAGTATTTTCTTTTGGTAATGTTTCTTCAGTAATATTCTTAGTTAATTCTGGTTTTTCTTCTCCAACTTTATTTAGAGGTTCTTGAGGAGTTGTTGTAGTTTCACTCTTAGCCTCTAATTGTTCAACGGTTGGTTTCTTATCTGTAGCACCCGCTACATTAAGTTCATTTATTTTCTTTTCAATCTCTGATATTTCTCCTGCCACTTTACTATAGTCGCTAGATCCTTCTGGTACTAAGGACTTTGCTGTATCTAATGCGGCTTTAGCGTTTGCATAATCTCCTAATTTTAATAGAGATTGTCCAAAGTTATAGTAAGCATTTGCATAATCTGGTTTTAAAGATATAGCTTGTCTAAATTGACTTGCTGCAGATAGATAATCTTCTTTAGCATAGTACATTCCACCTATATCTAATCTTAACATTGGGTTAGTAGGATCTAATTGTATAGCTATATTGTAAGAAGCTATAGACCAGTCTAAAGCGTTTTGAGCAGCTTTAGATATATTCTTATATACTAATGCTCTTGTTTCCCAGTTTCTAACATTTAGAGGATTAATATTTTCGGAAGCTACCTTTGACACGTTTATAGATTGAGCTATTAAGTTTTGTATTAATACTTTATCTTCTTCATTTAGGTTTTCTTTTGCAGCTACACTATTAGCTAAGGCTAATATAGTTTGTGCATGTCTTGTATATAAGGTATCTCTTCTTGGACTTGCTTTTATAGCATTCTCCTGAGCTTTATAGACTTTATCCCATTCATTATTTTGAGCAGCATAAATTGCGCTTCTTGTGAAAAATTCAGCTAAGTAGTTTCTACTTGTAACATATGCCATATATAGTGAGAATACTAAACAAGGTACTACTATTACGTATTTTAATACTGAATTTTTTGTAGCAGCTTCTACTGTTAAACCTGTAACCATAGTTGATTTAGTAGCTTTTGTTAATGAAATCACAGCCACTCTAGATGCATGAGATAAACTTTCATCTAAGTGAAAACTTCTAACTAATATAGCCACTAGTAATACTATGATGAATGAAGTTAAGGTTGTGGTATATGTAACAAATAATAGGGAAGAAGCAGTTAATACAGCTACACCTAGTACTTTTATAATGTGATTTTCATCTTTAGCTTTAACACTTATTGCTACTAACTTAGCTACTTTACTTAATAGGAATATGAATACTAGTAATCCAATTAAACCTAATTCTGCAGTAACATTTAATAATTCATTAAATGGTTTATCAAATCTTATATTCCATAATTCGGTATTGTTTAAATTTAAAGGTCTGTATCTTGTGAAGTTTAGATAGAAGGTTGAAGGACCTGTTGCCAATAATGGGTAGTCTCTTAATATAGAGGTAGTAACTGCCCAACTTGCTTTAACAGGTAATACTATTTCATAAGGATAATTTGCATTAGCTATTGCTCCTCTTGTTTGAGGTAAGTTTCTGAAACCAAACATTACTATTGTAAATACAGCAGCTGTTAATAATTCTAATTTATATGTTTTTATGAACTCTGCTTTTAATATGCCTACTAAAGAAGCAGCACCTACTAATAGCACTACCCATCCCGAAGTTAAATTAACTAAAGACACTAACACTATATTTAATAAAGCTCCTGCTATTAGTAATGCTTTTACTTTAGGTTCTTTTGCATATCCTAATAAGCTTAATGAAATTATGGTAGCAATTGCAGCAATTAATACAGATACTGTTATTGATCCGGTTAATGTAAAGTTAGGTATTTGTAAAAAGGAAGCGCCTCCTAAGTAAACACCAAAGTAGCTTAATATAGATACAAAAGAGTTAAATGTGATAGAACCTACTAAAACCATTAATATGTTTTTCATTGCTTTAACACTGTTAATCCCTGATGATACTAAATAATAGAATAAAGCCAATGTTATATACCCTAGTAAACTTGGGAATCCTCTTCCCATACTGCCGTATATACTAGACATTTTATCAATGGAGAACATAGTGGATATAACTGCTACACCTAAGAAACCTATGACCGCAGTATCTAAGGAAGATCTTGTTATTTCCATTTGTTTACCAAACAATATTTTAATTGCCCATGTAACAAGAAGTGTAATGGTACCTAATATCAACAATACCTGTTTATTGAATTCGAAGAATTCAGTTGTTATAGGTAAAAAGAATATAGGCATTAATCCAGCTAATACTAAAGGAACATAATTTAATAGTTGGTCATATATAGGTTTGGCAGATAATTTTTTCATGTATAAATGATAGAATTATAAGTTGTAAAGTGTCAATAGATATATTTCCCGTCACGGGAAATGGCTTACTTAATTACTTACAAACCAACTAAAAGTAACGGTGTTACCTACAGGCATGTCTGTTTCTAAATAAAAACCCTTATTTGTTTGTATATTTTTTACCCAATACCTTGTTGCAGGAAAATAATCATTTGTAAATGTAACATTAACCTTAGATGTTGCACCTATAGAATTTACTTTCACGAAAGTTTCTTTTGAGTCTTTGAGTACTATTCCTGTACCTCTATCTTTTATTGTTATGCTTGTTATATCGGTATTAATGTTGTTAGTCACTGTTTTACTCTCATTTAAATTTATTATATTTAACTCCGTGAGTAATATTAGTACTAGTATTAATGCAATTGCATATAAACTAAACCTTTTACGATTATGAGTATCCCCTAAGATGTTTATAGTTTTTTGAATACTATTCTGTACCTTTATTTTTTCATCTATTTGTTCGTTCGTTAAACCTTCGTTTTTTAATCCCTGTATCTTTTTTAATATGTCTAAAGTCCAAATAGGGTAGTGACCTTCTACATCACCTTTATCTGTAGATTTCCTAGTCATATGAGGTATCCATCCCATTTTTGTATAATACCTTAATCTGTTGTAAGGATCCCCTTTTCCTAAATCTATATTTTCTTTTTTTGCTGACTTTAATAACTCTTTTAAACTGATAAGGTTTTCCATACATCCATTATATCAACATATACAATAGGGTATTACTTGTTAAGTTTTTGTATGTTTGTCATATATCTAGTATTAACAGAGTTTTACAAATTGTTTATGTTTTGGGTTTTTGATATTTTATATTCCTATATGACATCTAGTATATTATCTATAACTGATCCTTTATACCCTTATAATTTAAAATTCATAGATACTCCCCCAAAACATTTATATTATAAAGGCACTTTAACTAAGACTACTTTTTCTAAGTGTTTATCAATAGTAGGGAGTAGGTATGCTTCTACTTATGGTATTTCAGTATTAAAGCATGTTTTTAAAACGTTAGATAAATCTATTACTATAGTATCTGGATTTATGACGGGTATAGATACAATTGCTCATAACTTAGCTATAGATAACGGCATAAATACTGTTGCTATCTTGCCTTGTGGTATTGATGTTATACATCCACGAAGTAACTACCTCTTATATGAAAAACTTTTAAACACTAACAATCTTATTTTATCTGAATATGCGGGCAGTCATCCCCCTCTTAAATGGTGTTATATAAAGAGAAATAGATTAATAGCTGGGCTTAGTTTAGCTACTTTAGTTGTTGAGGCTTCTTTGAATAGTGGATCTTTAATCACTGCTAATTATAGTTATAAATACAAGAGACCTATTTTAGCTATACCTGGTAGTATATTCTCTTCTAAGTCTCATGGTTGTAATCAGTTAATTAGTTCTTATGGAGTAGGGGTATCTTCTGGAACGGAGATTAACGAAATAATTAGAGAGAATCGTATTTTTATATAGTTTATATAGTTGTTTTTACTTATATTATTAATGATATATAAAACACTACAATGTACGTTGTTGGAAATATCCTAATGAATGTTGTATATTACAGACTATGAGTATGGAAAAAATATCAAAAGCATTTTCTGATAAAAACAGATTAAAGATAGTTAGTTTTTTGAGCGAAGGCCAAAAAAATGTTAGTGAAGTAGCTGATAAACTAAATGTAGAAGAAAATTTAGCTTCACATCATTTAAGAGTTTTAGCTGCATTAGGCTTTTTAAAGAACGATAAAAAAGGTAGAGAAGTATATTACAGAATAAATGATTCTAAATTTATTGCTTTAGTAAGAGACTTAAAAAAGAATCCAATATTTAAAGAATTACTACTTAAAGCTTTAGAAGAAGATAAATAATCTATTATTCTATTTTAATTAGAAGCACCTATATTTAATTGTTAACGTATGTATGGTTACATACGCTAATGAAATTAATTAGTTTCTTAAAGCAATATTACTTTTATATATTTGCTATTTTATTGTTTATTTCTATAAGTATTATTAAGTTTTTTCCCAATATAAAAGCTATTAAGATGGATCCGGGCACTATCAATCCACTTATAGATACTTCAATTAATAAAGATTCAAATTCTAACATTAATATAACTAGTAATAGTTCTATGTTTATAGATTTATCTGGAGCTGTAGTAAATCCTGGAGTATATGAAATGCCCTCTGGGTCTAGAGTTAGTGATATTTTAAAAGTAGGGGGTGGATTTTCTTCTAATGCTTCTGCTTTATGGGTTTCTAGGAATATAAACTTATCAAAGTTATTAGTAGATACTCAAAAAATATACATACCATATGAATGGGAAACTTATGGGGATTGTAGTTGTAAAATAGATACTTTATCTCTAAATATTCCCAATATACCTAAAGATTTTAGTAATACTTCTGATACTGAAGATTTTTCAGATACTTCTGAAGATGTAAAAGAGGGTGATGGTGAGTCTAAAGAGGATGATTCGTCTCAGGATACCGCTAAAGTTAATATTAATACTGCTTCTATTGAATCTTTAGATTCTTTATCCGGTATAGGTCCCACTTATGCTAAGAAAATATCGGATAATAGACCTTATAATAACTTTGAAGACCTGGTTTCTAAATCGGGGGTACCAAAGAGTACCTTGGATAAAATTTCGACTTCCCTCACTTATTAATTAATATATGCTTCGTCATTACTGGTTTTTAATTCTACTTATTATATTTTCTATTTACAGAATAGATTTTAATTGTTTTATAAAAGAGTGCCCTACAGATATAGAGATGCCTTCTTTTGTTAATTTATACGCCTTTGAATACATTAGGGAAAAGTGTGTTCTATTTATTGATAAAAGTTTTCCTAGTCCTCATAGTGAACTACTTTTAGGTATGACAGTGGGTTTAGATAAATTGAAAAATGTTCCTTCATTTAAAACAGCCTTAAAAAATACAGGAACGATACATGTTGTTGTTGTATCAGGATTTAATATTAGTTTAGTATTCGACTCTGTATTAAAGCTTTTAGGTTCTAGGTATAAACTAAAGAATGTTCTTATAGCTCAATGTATGACATTTGTGTACTCGGTGTTAACTGGTTTTGAGCCTCCTGTAATTAGAGCCTTGGTAATGGGTAGCATAATTTCATGGGGTAAGTACTATGGTAGGGGAATGGACACCTTATTGGTATTAGTTACTTCAGCTTTAATAATGATAATAATACAACCAATGTACTTTTTTAATCTTAGTTTCAGATTAAGTTTTATGGCAACCCTAGGTTTAATTTTATTTTCTAATATAATTACCAAACTTTTGCATAACCCTTCATTTGTTCTAGCGGAGGATTTTATAGCAGGATTATCTGCGCAACTTTTAGTATGGCCAATTATCTCTTACTATTTTGGAACAGTTAGTCTTATAAGTCTTTTAGTTAATACGTTAATCTTGTGGACAGTCTCTTTTACTACTATCTTTGGTAGCCTATTTTTATTAGTAACATTTTTTAGTCCTTTTATATCTTCTATAGCTATGATTCCTCTGTATGTGCTTTTGGATATCTTTGTAAATAGTGTCTTCTTTTTTAATAAATTTTCGTGGGGATATTTAAACTTTCAAGTATCCGGACTATATTTATTTTTATACTATCTAGTGCTTGTTATATTACTAGTCAAAATAAACATTTCTTCCAAAAAGTTAGCTAATTTACAAAAAGTTAAAGTCTAGGAGATTTAGATGAATATAAAGGTGTTATTAATTTTATCTCTACTGTATGTATTTATGTCTATAGTCTGGCTACTAATACCTATTAACAAAGGTAAGTTAGAAATAACCTTTTTCGATGTGGGGCAGGGAGATGCTATTTATATAAAAGCTCCTAATGGGCAACGGGTTCTAATAGATGGAGGAGAGGACTATACGGTTAGTTATAAATTGGCTGAGAAATTTGTATTTCCCTTTTGTACTTTAGATTATATTTTTATAACTCATATGCATGCGGATCATTATGGTGGTTTGAAAAAGGTTACTCAAAATTGTGATGCCACGCATGTTACGTTTAACGACATTGGTTGTGATTCCAAAACTTGTAATTATTTTTCTGAATTATTAACAAAAAATTCAATAAAAAAGGATGATTTAATCTCTTTAGGCGATGTATCTATAAAAGTTCTTTGGCCAGACATAAAAAATGACAACGTAAATTATAGTAATGTAAATAATTCATCTTTAGTTTTGTTTTTAGATTACGGGGACTTTGAAGCTTTGTTTACAGGAGATGCTGAAGTTGAAGCTTTAAAGGAAGTTGATATTAAAGGTATATTACCTTATATACAGGGGGGTTTAGATGTTTATAAGGCTTCTCATCATGGGGCATTAAACGGTTTATATAAGCCTTTATTAGTTGATGTAGCACCTATAACCTGCATTATATCTGTAGGTAAAAATAATAAATATGGGCATCCATCCAGTGAAGTATTATCATATTTTGAATCTATACACTGTAATACTTTTAGAACTGATGAAATAGGAGATATTACCTTTATATTCTGATAAAATGTATGTGTTATGGATATGTTTTCTTTTATAAAAAGTCAAATTAAATTGGTAGTTAAAGATCTTTATGACCTGGATTTTAATGATTTCCTTGTAGAATATCCTCAGAATGAGGAATTTGGAGATTTTGCTTCTAATATAGCTTTATCATTATCTAAAGAATTACGTAGAAAACCTATGGACATTGCAAATGAAATATCTCAAGGTTTTATCAAAAGAGACATCTTCTCTACTGTAGGAGATCATAAGGTTCTCATATTCAAAAATATTTATGCGGCACAACCAGGTTTTGTTAATTTTGTATTAACAGATAATTATTTAAATATTCAATTAAATATTTTAGACATTGAAAAGAGTAATCCTTATAAAAACCAAAAGATATTATTTGAATATACTGATCCAAATCCTTTTAAAGTTTTTCATATAGGACATTTGATGAGTAATTCTATAGGAGAATCTCTTAGTCGTATCTATCAATACCTAGGTGCCGATCTAAAAAGAGTGAATTATCAGGGAGATGTAGGTCTACACGTCGCTAAATCTATATGGGGATTGTTGTCGTTATTTAAAGACACAAATAGTAGTTTAGATTCTTTAGAGAAACTTCCTTTATTAGACAGAGTTTATATATTAGGTAAGGGATATGCATTGGGTGCTGCTGCCTATGAAGACTCGGAGCAGGCACAAACAGAGATAAAAGAGCTAAACTTCTTGATATATATTGCTGCTCAGGAGCTCTTAAAAGAAAAAGAAGGTTGGTTACCTGTAGTGGATTATAAAAAACATTTAGGAAAAGCTTCTACTTTTGACTACAATCTGGTGAAAGAAATTTATTATAAAGGAAGAGAATGGAGTTTAGAGAATTTTGAATTACTCTACTCTCAGTTAGGAACCAAGTTCGACGATTATTATTTTGAAAGTAAAGTTGGGGAGTATGGTTTAAAAGTTGTGGAAGATCATTTAACAGATGGTGTATTTGAAAAATCTGAAGGTGGAGCCGTTATATTCAAAGGAGAAAATGTTGGATTACATACGCGTGTATTTATAAATTCGTATGGCCTGCCAACCTATGAAGCTAAGGATTTGGGATTAGCTCCTTTGAAATATGAAACTTTTAAGTATGACAAGTCTTTTATCATAACTGCTAATGAAGTGAACGAATACTTTAAAGTTGTTTTAGCTGCGATGTCTAAAATCAACCCAGATATATCCTCCAAAACAATACATATTGGTCACGGTATTATGAGATTTAAATCAGGTAAGATGTCTTCTAGAACGGGAGATGTAATAACGGGTACTTCTTTAATACACGAGACTAAAGAGGCATTATTAGACATAATGAAGACTTCTGGGAGCAGTTTAGACGACACTTTAGCTAATAAAGAATTTATTGCTAATAAATTAGCTATAGGGGCTATAAAATATAGTATTTTAAAACAGAGCTTTGGTAAAGATATTTTGTTCGATAGAGGTAGCGCTATTGCTATAACAGGTGATACAGGACCATACTTGTTATATACTTATGCCCGTATAAATTCTGTTTTAGAAAAATCCGGTTTTGAAACCGAAGACATCCCTGATGTTTATACAATATTGAATTTTTCTTTAGAGGGTAAAGAACGTAGTGTTTTAAATCATTTGAGTAGATTTATACCTAGTGTTGAGGAGGCAGCAAAGACTTATTCCCCAAGTTTTATAACAACTTACCTGTTTGACTTGGCTCAAAGATTTAATGCCTTTTATGCGCAATATTCTATATTAGATGCCGAGACTAATGATAAAAAGATGCTCAGACTATTATTAGTATTGAAAACTGCTAATACACTTAGAACAGGTTTAAATCTTTTAGGAATAGAAACTGTTTCAAAGATGTAATTTGTTGCTAGATAGGTATTTACGTTATAATCTAAACACATGATAAAACAAAAAGACAGCATTACAGCTAGATTTTTTAGATTTATATTATCCATTGTTATTTTGAGTGCCCTTATTGTTGGTATAGCCCTACTAGTTAAAGGTATTCATGGGTTTAATGGTAAAGAAGTAGCAAGTATATCTTCCAAGTTATTATCTAAAGCTAATATAAATGTTAATGAAGACCAAATTGGGGAAGTAGCTGGTAAGTTTGTAGAGAGAGTTTCTAATACTAATATATCTGCTTCAGCTACCTCTAGAGTAGAAGAACGCCCCTTTGAAGAAACATCACCTCTTTTAGTGGAAGTAGGTATTATAGCCGATGTGCAGGAAGATTATGCTGCGCTTACTCAATCTTTATCTAAATTAAAAGATAGACATATTAATAAAGTTATAGTGTTAGGAGATTTAACTAATTATGGTGAACTTAGTGCTTTAACAGAAGTTAAAAGAATATTAGATGAAAGTGGTTTAACTTATTATGCTTTGCCAGGGGATCACGATTTGGCAGCAACTTTAAATACGGATAATTTCACTAAAGTATTTGGTAAGACAAACTATGTTATTGATGTAGAGGGATTTAATATGTTGCTATTAGATAATAGTGCTAACTATACTACGCTCCCAAGTGAAACTATATCTTGGTTTAACTCTGAAGTTAAAACTGCAGACTTTGTATTTTTATCACAACCACTTTTTACAGATGGTTTAAATCTTCCATTTAGTAAAATGTATATGGGTAGTACTAGAAGTGAAATAGACTCCTCTTTAGAAGAAAAGCAAATTAAAGTTAAAGCTCAAAGAGATATTTTGTTAGATTCTTTACGTAATTCTAATACTTTTACAGTATTTGGCGCGGATCATCATAAATCCAGTATTTTAAAAGATAGTGTTAATAGTTCCTTAGAACATCGTACTTTAGGTGCTATAGCTTCTGAATTAAATGATTTACCTCAGAAATTACTTCAATCACCTAGATTTTCAGTATTAAATATTTATACTGACCGTTCTTATAAAGTAGAAGAAATACTTTTAGACTAGACGTAACCCTTTTTGTTTGGTAATTTGAACACGATGTATTTAGTTTTGAAAGGTATTTATGATTGAGAGATCTTTAGTTTTAATGAAACCCGATGCTGTAGCAAGGGGTATTGTAGGTGAAATACTACATAGATTTGAAAGAGCTGGTTTAAAAATGGTTGGTGCAAAACTTATACATGTAGATAAGGAATTCGGAGCTAAACACTATAATCACGATGATGCTTGGAAGTTGAAGGTAGGAGAAAGAAATATACAGGATTGTGAACGATTAGGTTTGGATGCTTTGGAGTGTTTTGGAACTACAGATCCTAGGGAAATAGGTGTGGCTGTGGATGAAAGAAATGCTGACTTTTTAGCTAAAGGTCCCGTATTAGCTATAGTTTTAGAAGGCCCTAATGCAGTTCGTAAGATAAGGACTTTAGTTGGTTCTACATTTCCAGATTCTGCTTTACCAGGTACTATTAGAGGTGATTATGGAGTAGATTCTGCTTTTTCTGGTATGAAGAGAAAAAGAACAACTTTTAATATGATTCATGCCTCTGGAGAAGTTGATGAAGCTATAGAAGAGATAAAATTATGGTTTAAGTCAGAAGAATTATTGGATTATAAAAGGGTACATGAGGACTTCTATTCTTACTAAGTACTGATAACAAGTTATTTTTATTTGTATAAGGTATAATATGAGGGTGGGTTTTACCCACCTCTATTGTTGTCTGGAGGAGTCGCATAGTGGTCTAGTGCGGCGGTCTTGAAAACCGCTATACCCTTACAGGTATCGAGGGTTCGAATCCCTCCTCCTCCGCCAGATATATGAAATAATAAAACCCTGAAATTTGTGATTAATCACTCCTAGTCAGGGTTTAGTTATTATTACTAATGTGGGTAGGTTAATTAATACAAGTGCTCCAAATGTAATAACAACACCTACAAATATTCCAACTACACTGCTTATACCATTGTCATTACTATTAGTTTTCAGTTCTAGTCTTAGGGTATTAAAAAATGTGATTATAATCACTATTCCTAATATGACTAGTGCACCCAATACCCAAGTGGGAGGATGCATTAATTTCAAGATTATATTACTAAACCAGACAGGGCCTGATTCCATTAAATACACACTCCTTTTACGTATTTTTCAACATTTTATCATATGTTAGTTATATTTATTTGGTTGTGTTATTTGTTTTATAAAAATATAATTAAGATATGAAATTTATAATAACAGCTGGTGGTCAAGGTACTAAATTATGGCCCTTAAGTAGAGATAATTATCCAAAACAATTCAACAAAATACTTGGAGATAAAACTTTATTTCAATTGAATGTAGAGGCTTTGTTAACCAAATATCCTGCTACAGATATTTTTGTTTCAGTTTCTGAGAAATATGTTGATTATGTGCGTACTCAAGCCCCCATGATTCCCTTAGAAAATTATATTGTAGAACCTCATATTAAGAAGGCTACGGGACCCTCTGTTATTTATTCAATGTTACATATGGATATAAAGTATCCTGATGAAGTTATTATGTATTATGTTCAACCTGTGGTTTTACGTACCCCAGTAGATAAATATATTGAAATGATTGAGGGTATAGAAAAAATTGTTAAACAATATGGTAAATTTGTCACGGGAGCTAAATATCCTTTATACCCAGAAATTGGAAGTGATTATCAACAATTAGGAAATATAGTTCCTACTCAAACATCTTTAGAGGTTTATGATGCTATAGATTTTGTATCTCGTCCAAAAACCATAGAGGAGGCTACTAATATGCTCTCTTCTATGAAATTAACATTACATTGTAATCACTCTACGTGGACTACTAAAGAGTTTTTTAAAGAGCTCGAAGTATACAAAAAAGATTGGTTTGATGTAAGTGTTGAACTTAGAAATTTAATCTTAGAAAAAGCTTCTATGGATAAAATACTATCTGTTTATAGTAAATTTAGTGCAGGTAACATTGAAATATTTACTAGAAACTTATATTCAGCAGGTAAGGCCCAGGTTGTAATTTTACCTTTTGAGTGGAGGCATATAACCACTTGGGAAGACATTTATCAATATCAAAAGGATTCTAATTTACCTTTAATACAAGGACTTAATGTTTTTACAGATTCTTCAAATAATTTAATTATAAATAAGACTAACAAACTTATAGCAGGCCTTGATGTTAAAGATATGTTAATAATTCAGACCGAAGATGCCACTTTAATTTGTCCTAGAAATGATTCTGGGAAAATATCGGATCTTTTATCTAAACTTGAATATGTAGGATTATCTCAATATTTATAGGTTTTTCTGTATTTTTGCCCAAATACTGTTAAAATATGCTTGTTAACGCCCCTGTAGTTAAATGGATAGAACAAGCCTCTCCTAAGGGTTAAATACAGGTTCGATTCCTGTCGGGGGCACCATTATACGGGGTGTAGCTCAGTTGATAGAGTACACGTTTCGGGAACGTGAGGTCAGCGGTTTAAGTCCGCTCACCCCGACCAATATTTTTTATCCTAGCATTAATAATTCGGGTCTAACTAACATTAATATTCCTATTATTACCATTACGATACCTCCAATTAGGTGAGCTATATGTGTATATTTGGCAGAAATACCAACTGTTTCTAACGTTACCATTGCTATTATAAATACTATTAAATCGTCTAACATAAAGAATAATATATATAGCATTAAGTATGCATAATATTGCCATTTAGGAAGATTGTTCATTATTAATACTTGTGTATATACTGCGGGTAATCCCGCAGAGCATAGTAGCTCTACAAAGTTTACTGCTACCGCTAGTAGAATAATTCCAAATAAGGCTAGTAATAGATTGTTTCTATTTATAATTTCTTTAATTCTTATAAACATTTTTTGACGTTTTTCATTGGATGTTACCTCACATCCTGTTACCTTTTTCCTATATTCATTTAAATAATGTCCTCCCATAAAAAGCGCTACTACCCCTATAAGTATTTTTATATACGTTGTATATCCTATGAATAGAAATATATTTAACCAGGCATTTAAGAATAGAAAATATATTAATCCAGAAGTGAGTATAAAAGTTGATCCCAATATGTACAATCTTCGCTTATTTTCAGTGCCAATTAACATACCTATTAAGAACAACAAAACCCACATTGCACAAGGATTGAACCCATCTAGTACTCCGATAATAACTGTTAGCATAGGAAGGGATATGGCTTTTATATCTATGCTCTTGTTTAGTATAGGTATATATATGTCATTTGTTACTGCACTACTGTGTTTATCCTGTTGTAGTAGCTTTTTAACTTCATTTTCTATTTTCTTACCAGTCGTCCTGTCTTCCTGATAACCGATTATTGCTTTATTATTTATTACTAAAAAAGGAACACTTGTAGCATTTTGTCCTAGGTTTTTAGCAGTTTCTTTGAACAACTGTTGGTTATTTTCATCTTTTGAAACTTCAAATCTTTTAACATTAATTTCCGGATATTTATTCTCTAGTGTTTGTAAAAAGAGCTCTTCTTTATGACAATGTGGGCATGTATCTGAATAGAAAAATAGTAACTCATTACTTTGAGCTATAGACCTATTTCCTAGCGTTAAACTTATAATTAAAAATGCAATAAAGAGGATGTATTTTTTCATTTATTAATATTCTTTGTATTTATTAATTATTTCTAATAGTTCTGACTTTGCTACTTCTCCTGTTTTTCTTAATAATTCTTTGTCATTTTTATCCATAAATATAAAGGTAGGCATTCTATTTATATCTATATTTAAATTATCTATTTCTTTAGAATTATCATCGTAATCAAAATATTGGGTTTGTAAATCAGGTATTTCTTTTTCTATAGCCTTCCAAATTGGTTTCATTACTAAACACCCCGAGCACCAGATCGCCCCTATTTTAATAATTTTCATAAAAGTTTCCTTAAATTCATATACTTATAATATATACCAAATCTAATGTATTATATAACATATGGATATCGAACAAACTCGTTCAGTTTATTTAAAAATACTTTCTAATTTTTTAATTATAGTTGGTTTTGCTTTTGTTATAGTGAGTTTTGGACCTGCTATCTATGACAACTCCTCCTATTATTTAAAAAAATATTTAGGGCAGTACTATGTCTTAACGGGATTTGGTATGTCTAAATCTACAGCTACCGAACCACCAAGTATCTTTTCTTCTTTAGTTACTACTAGAGAAATTAATATTACCCCTATAAATACAGAGTTTTCTTTAGTCATTGAAAAAATAGGTCTTACGGCACCTATAATTGCAGATGTTTCTGTAAGTGATGAAAAAGCTTATTTAAACGCTTTAAAAGATGGTGTAGCTCATGCTTCGGTTTCGGACTATCCTTCTAATCTCCCTGGTAACACTTATTTATTTGCTCATTCGTCTTTTGATTTTTGGAGGTTTGGAAAATATTCTAAGGCTTTTAATCTATTACCTAAACTAGAAACAGGTGATAGAGTCCATTTGTTTTATAAGAATACTATATATGTATATGAGGTTACTAACAAAGAGGTTTTAAAAGGTTGGAATTTACACCCTTTAAATAGAAAAGTAGTTTCTCCAATACTTACACTTCAAACATGTACTCCCATAGGTACTACCTTAAATAGGCTGGTCGTAACTGCGGAGCTTATAGATGTTAAACCTGTTAAATAACAAAGGTTATATCTTATCTGATACTAACTGTATATAAATCTGGTTCCCCGTTTGATTTAAATGATGTTACTATTACTACTTTATCGCCAGAAGATGTAGCATATACCTTATCTGAAAATAGGGTATTGTTATAGATTTCTGTTTTATTAGTGCCATCTATTCTTATAAAAGATATACTACCTTTTTTATCTTTATTTACGTCTCCCTCTACTAATATTAAGTGATAGCTATCTGTGTACCAACTGATTTTTGGCTGTGGTAAATTTTTATTCAATGTAAATACTGTGGTTTCTAGTTTTTCACTAACTGGTAAAGGATCTTCTAAGTTATATACTTTGTATACTAGATTTCCATTTATTTCTTCTACTTTTAAAAACTTTTTTTCATCAGGTGACCATTGTATATCATTAGATTTAGCTAATTCTTTTACTCTTTCTTCTGCTTTAGCATTGTTAATAAAATCAGCTCTCTTTTTAACAAATTCTTGTTTCCAGGTTATTATCATGTTTTCAGGTATATTAGTAGTTTGAGCAGATTTAGTTTGTAAGTCTACTAAATACCAAATATCATTAGGCATCTCTACCAATAATTTAGTTTCATCGTAAGACCATACAATACTTAATCCTTCTGAATATTTTATTGCTCTAGTATCTTTTAATATTGTGTCTGTATTGCCTCCAAAGAAACCATTGCTTAAAGATAGTATGTTTATCCCTGAGGTAGTAGCTTCTTTAGAGAAGTATGCTAGTTTAGATAGAGAAGGGGATACACTTGGATTGTAGGCACCTGTATTGGTTATGGGTTCTATTCTAGGACTTTGTGTTATTAGAACAGCCGTAATATCTGTAACTAATTCTTCATATATAGCTAATTTCTTTTCCCAGGGGACAAATCCTTTTTTAATAATTTTTAAGGTTTTTTCTCCTGGTTCTATACCTGGTATTGAATCATTTGTAGCTGTTATTAATATACCATCCAGATACACACTTGCACCTTCTGGTACTGATTTAGCGCTTACCATTCCAGTTCTAGTTAAATCAAATTTTTTGGTTTTTTGCTGTTCAAGTCTATAACCGTTTGTGTATAGAAATATAGCAGTCGTGGATCCTAATAATACTATTATAGTAACTATTGTTTGTGCCCAATTATACTTTTTCATAGCTAAATTTTACCAAATTTAGTACTAAAAAGTATATAATAGGTATTATGAATGACATGAAAATTCAGTCACAGAAAATACTAGGTGTTAGGGTTGATTTTGGACTCAGTATGTCTGATGTTCTCTTAAAACTTGAAGAGTTAGTTAAAGATACTTCTAAGACACACCTAGTTAGTACTACAAATGCTGAATTTATTTTAGACGCTCAAAATGACCCTGAGTTCAAAGATATTTTAAATAATAGTGTCTTATCTATCCCCGACGGTATTGGAGTCTTATTTTCTAGATATTTTCTTAATAAGACAAAAGACATAAAAAATCCTATTTTAAAATTTATGTGGGGATGTGGGTTTGGTTTCATTTCTATTTTTAAAGATTTTGACCTTGGTGAAAAAATATCTGGAGTAGAGTTGTCTACAGAAATTATGAAGTTATCTCACAACAAGGGATATAGTGTTTTCTTATTAGGTGGATGGCCTAAAGATTTTTATGGCAATCCTCTTGCTTCTGCCCCTTTTGATTTAGCAACTGTTGCTTCGAAAGAAGTTAAACGTTTATACCCTAATGTCAATATAATAGGTGCTACGTCTTCCTTTAACCGCGACTCGAAAGATGATGAGGCAACTATATCCTACATACAAAAGTGTATGAAAAAGCATAAAGTATCCAGAATAGACTTTATTCTTATTGCATATAACCACAAATTCCAAGAGAAGTGGTATCTTCGTAATGCCCATAAAATTCCAGCTACTGTAGGTTTAGGTATAGGTGGGACATTGGACTATTTGGCAGGATATTTAAAAAGACCTACTAGTTATAAATTTGAATGGTTAAAGAAAGTATTTTTTAGGCCTAGTAAAATATCTCGTATTGTACGTGTGTTTCCTTTATACCCAATTAAAATTTTCCTTGATTCTATTACTAAATAACGTCTTGATATTGAGTACTTTAATTCAACTGTTGACATGACATGTTTATACATGCTTACATTAAGACATGATAAAACTTGAAGATAAACTTTATACTTCCACAGAAGTCGCATCAATTTTAGGAGTTAGTCTCCGATCTGTTTACAGATATATCGAGGAGAGTAAATTAACTGCTGAGGTTAAGACCGCCACAGGCAGACATAGATTTACTAAACAAGATATATTAGATTTTTTGTATCCAGATGGTGGCTCCGAAGAAACTTCCTCTAGAGAAGAACAAAAGAAGCCAATTTCTAGACCAGAAGTTTCACGTAGAGAAGTTCCTTCTCAAACACCTTCCTACAGTGCTCCAAGAGACTCTTACAGAGAAGATACCTCTACAGAAGATGTAGATTGGTTATCTAAATTTAGAGCCGCTGCAGAGAAGTTTAAGAAAGAGGATTCTAGAGAATCTGATACTACTATACATAGCTCAGCTAATACATTTAGTTTAGAAAAGGAAGAAACTCCTTCTAACAACATGTTCTTTTATAGAAGTAGTTTAGGTGGTTTAAAAGATATAGCTCAAAATTTAGATAAGAGTTCTAAAGAAGCGTCTTTAGATTATGCATTTACTTTGAATGCAGGCTTATCTTTACATAAACCTATTAAACCATTTTCTTTATTGCATTCTTATGTAAGATCTAGTGACCTTAACTACTTTGAGAAGTTATTGTCCCTTACACCAAGCGATCAAGACAATGCGCAATTATGTTTAATAACTGCTGATTCAAATAGTATATTTAGAGATAGAGAAGTATTACATGGCTTAAACGTTGTATCTAAAACACAATTAAGAAACGATGTGGATTCTATGTCTCCTGATCTAAGATCAGAAGTAGCTAGTATTTTATAATTACTAATTAATAATTTAGTAACTTTAATCATAAGTCCCCTTTTATAGGGGACTTATGTGTTCCTGTCTGTAATAATTGACATGTCAATTCACCTTTGGTATTATGATGTCACGTTTGAAGGGAATGTCCCGAAAATGACATCAAGCTTTTTATACTGTGGGCAGGAGTATAATGAGTCGTCTTTTTCGGGGTATTCCCTTTAATCTTTTTATACAGTTTTGTACTCGTTTCAACTACATCAATCTAATAAGAGATGCTTCCCTATTGTGTATATAATTAGTACAATTTCGACTGTATTTATTTTTTGAACGTCGTGGGTTACCTTTCGATACCCCACACTATTATGCTGTATCTGTAATATATTTAACCACAGTAGCAATTTGGACAATGATTTGATAGGGGATAGTTTTTTGTTAATGTTGCGTTGGTGACTCCCTATAAAAATATTCGTATATCTGTTGATGTTTTAGTAGTGTTCTCGCCTTATACCTCCTCTGTTTTATGTTGGTTTACGGCAGTAAATATTTATAAATTTATACTAATTTAGTTGGGGAGTTCTGTTGACTTGAGTTTTTCTCTCCATCATATTACGACTAAAACATGCAACGTGCGTTGGTGTTTTACTGTCGTTATACCTTGGTGAATTTGTCAGTACCTAAAGGATACCTTTGTACTACTCGCCGTTTCTTTGCACTACTTGGTGTTTAACGGGTTCCTGGTGTAGTCTTATTGTGTATAGTGCCTCTAAATTATACCTAAGATTTACTTTACAGCTTTTAGCTTTCCTATATGCGACTATATTATTTATCTATTATCTATCGTTGTTTTAGATTCTTTTATGTCTTATATAGCCCCTAGAATGCGTAGGGAATGCCTTTGTATTGTTTGGTTATTTTTAATACCCCTAAGTTGTCCGTGTTAACTTACTGCTACCCGTATTATTCCTTATAAGGTACTAGTGACTCCACACGCCTTTTTAAATACCAAGGTACCTCTTAAGTTCCTTAGTGTGCTGCTGTTCATTATTATTACCCTAAAGCACTTTTATAACCTCTTTTCGATGATACGCACCTGTCTTTGTTACTTTTAGACTCCTGAGATTGTTAAGTTATCCTTTAGTGCCCCTAATAGCGTCTTTATGTCGTATTTAGTTTATAGCAATTCCTTTGGGTGTCTAAACATCCCTAAGAGTGTATGTGGTTAGTAAAGGTGCCCAAACGTCTCTCTAGTGTGACACTGGGCGCCTCGCGTACCCCGTCATTTTCAAGGTGTCTGTATCTAGTATAGGGTCTCCCTGCGTGTTGTATGCGCTCTAATAGTTTATTCTTTTATCTTAAAGGTCTTTAAGGATTCCTTATTACTCCTTATTGTCCCATTACCCCCCATAGTATGTTTAGGGATGTTACAACTTCGTAGTCGTTTGTTGATACTGTTTGACTAATATATTCACTGTTTGTAACCGACAGGTACCCTTACTACACTTATAGCATTGTGGTTCGTTGTTGGTATTCCTATCACATAGTTGGTCGGTCATGGTATTTCCTATTCACACTGTGGTAACGATGGTCGTTCTTTGTCGTTTAGGATGTCGTTTTACGCTTGCGTTGAAATTCCCCTATGAGTATTAATTAACGACCCTGATGTTTATTAAGTTTTCTTATATGCCTTCTTTATATTTATCGTTGCAGTAGTAGGTTTCTACTATAACTAAGTTTAGTGAGTGGTTGTTCCATATTTTTTATGAATACATCCCTTATACATCAAATATAGTTCTAAAATTGTCCCACTCTTTTTTGTTGTTGTACTGGTTATATTCAAGCTCTTATCATAAATGTATCTCTACTGATAATTGGGTACTCGTGGTATTCGAAGTTTATTTTGCCCCTAAGAGACCTTTTTATACGATTTTTGATATAAGATACCTGTTCTTGTCTGAGTATTCTTTTGTTTAGTTACATTTTTACTATAAGGTCTTATAGGATACGTATAGTATTTGTTTTATTAGATATTATTGTAACTGTAGTGTATTTACTTTGAGTACTGTATATATACAAAAAGACCTCGATAAATCGAGGTCTTTTGTTTAGTTTCTTAAAGTTATATTACTTTAATTCTACTTTAGCTCCAGCTTCTGTTAATTTCTTCTTAGCTGCTTCTGCTTCTTCTTTCTTTACACCTTCTAATAAGGTTTTAGGAGCGGATTCTACTAAGCTTTTAGCTTCTACTAAACCTAAAGATGAATTAATTTCTCTAACTGCTTTAATAACAGCTATTTTATTAGCACCGGCATCTGCTAGTACTACGTCAAATTCTGTTTTTTCTTCTTCTGGTTCTGCACTTGCTGCAGCGGCTACTGGCATAGCTCCCATCATCATAGGTGCGGATGCTGTAACACCAAATTTATCTTCTAAAGCTTTAACTAAATCGTTTAACTCTAGAACGGTCATCTTTTCTACCATATCCATAACTTTTTGAGCGTTATCGGATAATTTTACGTTTGTATTTTCCATTATTTCTGTACACCCCCCTCCTTAGTGTCTTTAATTGCATTTAATGCATAAACAAATTTTCTTTGAACTCCACTTAATGTAGTTGTTAATCCTGATAATGGTGCTTTTAAGCTTCCTAACATCCTTGCAATTAATACTTCTTTTGCAGGTATGTTACTTATTTCATCTACTTTAGCAGCATTTGCGTATACACCTTCTACTAATGCTGATTTAATTTTTGGTAATTCTAGTTTCTTAGAAAATTCTACCAAAGCTTTAATAGGAAGTATTGCATCATTGTATGAAAGTATTGCTGTTGTAGGACCTTTGAAGTCCTTTTCCATACCTTCAATATTTATATTTTCTTCTTTTAAAGCTGCTCTGAATAAAGTATTTTTGGCAACAATAGTTTCTCCGCCTTTTTCTTTTATTTGCGCTCTTAAATTATTAATATCTTCAGCTTTTAAACCTCTATAGTCAGCAAGTACTATGGATTTAGCTTTTTTAATTTTTTCTTGTAGTTCTTTAACTATTTCTATGTTTTTAATGCTAGGCATTTTTATTTCTCCAAATTTTTAACTATAAAAAATCCCGCCAAAAGACGGGTTATATACATACTACTACTTAGATTTTCTGTATTTTACCTCGGTAAGATATTTAACCCCAAAAGGGGACTTACTGTCTATGGTCAGGTGTCATTGTAACCTCTAATGGTTGGATAGTCAATAACACTATCCTTTAGTTAGTGGTTACTTTTAACAAAGTAGGACACCTTTTTATAGTAGAATATTAGGTGAGGTTACAATGTATTTTTATGCTTATAAAACACCTTGTTTTTCTTTTCACAAGAGTTTTTGAAAAAGTTTTTATAACCTATTTTAAGGTTACCATTTACTAGACTTTTTTTATTTTTTTCAACTTGTTTTCCTAGTTGTTGTTTTTATTTATTCCTTTATTTTTAATCAATATTTACTATAAACCAGTCAAAATTTATATCGTTGTATAGTGCAGTATCTATTGCTACTGTAAAGCTTGTTTCTTCTTCTTTACTACTTATGAATATTGCTTGTCCTCCTGTGCTATTTGTAGCTGTGATAAATATTTTTGAATTGCTCTTTATAGCCTCTGTAGGTATTACTACTTCTGTCGTTCCTGCAGTTAATACTCCGGTACCAATTGTTTTAGAAGTACCTTTTACACTGTATTCTTCGGTTATTATTTTCTTAGATTCTATTGTTCCAATAGTTTCTATATCACCGTTTACCGACATTTTAATTTTCCCATTAAATATGTCTACTTTTCCTGCTAAGTTCTTTTGTAGAGATAGTGTTTGGCTGTCACATAATGTCTCGTTGGTACTACAGTCTGCACCTATTATTTCTATGGAGTTATTAGCAGAATTTATTTCTATACCCCCAATATTTAAGTCACCTGATACAGTAACATCGTTGAATGTTGCACTTCCTAATACGCTCATGTCATTGTTTACAAGTAATGCTCCCTCAGGTGTTGTACTCAATCCCAAATTATCTACAAAGTTTTGTAGTTCATTATATATATCGGTTACCTGTTGAGCTATATCTCCTAAACCACCTTCGGATATTGCATTTACTTTAGTGTTTAATTCTTTTATAGCTTCAATAGTAGCCGGTACTAATTGGGTGTAATCTAACCCCAAATGACCCTCGCCATCTATAGTACTTACTGCTTCTGGGAATACTTCTTGTACTTGTTGAGCTGACAAACCTATTGTTCTTTCACTTAAATCATCTCCAATCATGTTAAATGTAATAGTGTCTAAGGTTAGCAATTTATCTAAGGATGGACCTAAATCTTGGAAGTTTTCTTTTAATCTCATGTCAGATACGTCTGTGATTGTACCGGTATATTCTATGTCCCCATTGACATCCAATCTTACACTTGGGTATGTGTTACCTAGTCCCAGTCCAAATGAAGTTAATGTCATTCCTGCGCTAGTACCATTGTCTGCATTTACTCCCATATACCATCTATGGTATGCTGCAGATTTATAATAAGTAGCGTTGGATTCTATACCAAAACCATACATATTTGTTGCCCCTATTCTATTATCAAGTAGCGATATTTTATCTCCTAGGGTGTTAGCATTAATCATTTGATCGGATTTAATTATTCCTGCTACATCTATACCAACAGTAGGATTTGTTGTTCCTACTCCAATTCTTCCGTTGCTATCAAACACAATCTCTGGGTTACCGCTACCATTAACATTAAATCCTAATGTATTGTTTGTAGTGTTATAACTTACGGTGTATTCATCTGAAGTAGAAGTACCAATGTGTAAACTGGTAGGCCCAACAAATACATCTTTCCATCTCGCTGTGTCAGAGCCTAAATTATATGTATCGTTTGCACTTGGTAAGAAGTCTCCCTTTAATGTCATAGTTCCTGCTGCACTTAATGTTAATACATCTGTTCCACTTGTTTGTAGTTTTAATAAATTACCTGCTGTTCCTGTTTTATTTATCCAAATGCTATTTGAATTATTTTGTGTATCTACATCTGCTGCAAGAGGGGATAGAGATATAGTTCCTGAATTACTATTTGATGCTCCTGCAATTACATCTAATCTTAATTCTCTAGTTTCTCCTGTGTAGTTATATATTCTTACAGTATTAGAATCAGTTTGTTCTATTCTAAATCCATTTTCTCCTAACCAAGATATTCCATATTGATTTATATATGTATTTGTCTTTGTTGAAGTTCTTGCAAATTCAAATTTAACTTTTAGTTCATTACCTGCCGTATCAAAATTACATGCATATTCTTTTTCAGCAACCGTTGGATTACTATCTGTATTTATTAGAGTACATGTATTATACGTAGCTCCATTATCATTACTTGCTTTAACTGTTATTGTATTGCTCGTATCTGAACTATCTGTAACAGGAGAGGCCCACAATACAGCAGAAGATATATTTCTTGGAAGTGTATATGTTTTACTCACAAAGTTACCTGAAGTGGCGGTTGCTAAATTATCCCAGCCAGTTGTTTTAATACCTTGAGAAGCAGAACCAACAGCTTCAATATTGTAACCAACAGCAAGAGATGTAACATCTTCATCAACAAGAGTAGAACCCCCAGCAGGAACATTAGCAGAATAAGTATATGTTTTAACATTGGTATCAGAGCTCAAATCAATCTTAGATAATCCACCGGCAGTAGTACTATTAATACCAACGTACATATATTGGTTATTCCAATCAGGAGCAACCACACCTATTGAACTTGTACCAACACCCGTGAAGCCTAGTTTT
>Ga0172367_10000376_pt1 | contig 68583 bp, 71 predicted proteins | sample Lak10m_FD_114542 | JGI IMG/M metagenome (GOLD analysis project Ga0172367, IMG submission 114542) | Freshwater microbial communities from Kabuno Bay, South-Kivu, Congo - kab_022012_10m | ecosystem: Environmental > Aquatic > Freshwater > Lake | place: Democratic Republic of the Congo: South-Kivu... | reverse complement strand
GCATAAGTACTCCTGTTTAAAATTGTTGTTGCAAATAAATTATAAACGAGAGTTACTTGTGCTTATTTGTTGATTAAAAAACTAGTGATTCAGTGCCATCCACTGCTAACCGAGAAGACCGGCCTTGAAAATGAATATGCAATTACAACCTCTTTTTTTGCAGATTTTCAATATATCAAGCCTAATGAATCCACACCAAGTCATCGTCACACGCCTTGTGCAACTCGCTTTATTTTTAAAGGGAAGGGATGGACTACTGTTGGAAATGAGTCAGTGGATTTTGAAGCTGGAGATATAGTTTTTACTGGCCAGTTTGCTTGGCATGATCATGGAAATAAATCAGATACAGACTTGGTCTTTTTAGATGTCTTAGATATTCCTATACTCCAACATTTGGGAGTATCTAAATGGGAATTTGATTATTGGTCTGTTACGGGAACAAAAGAGAATCATAGTTCTCCATATGAAGTGAAAAATTTTGACGATACTTTTGTCAGAAGATCTGATTTAAGAGTCTGTGGAAAAGAAGAGGCTAGAAATTCAACTTATTTTAATCATTTAAGATTTAAAGAAGTTAAGAAACTGCTCCTTGCTTCCGAGCATAAAAAAAATAAATATGATGGAGTTATGTTAGAGTTCACAAATTCTCAAACTCAATCAGCACTTGGACCAACCATGGCCGTGTTTACTCAAATGCTCCCTCCTAAAGAAAATCTTTTAGAGCATCGCCATACAACTCAGACAATTTATATTGGTGTGGAAGGAAAGGGAAAACTAATTGTTGAAGATCAAGTCTATGAATGGGGACCTCATGATGTGATGGTTGTTCCAAGTTGGTGTTGGCATAAACATGTAAATGAATCGAATGAACCGGCTTTTTTACATTCAATATCAGATGCTTCATTGATTGCTAAAATTAATCTTTTCAGAGAGCAGAAAAAAAGTGAGCAAGGGGAAATAGTTGAAGATTCAATGTGGACAAATAAATATTTTTAAATTGAGATATTATGGAACAAAAACTAGATATTAGAAAAACTGCATTATTATTAATTGATCTACAAAATGGATTTTATCATCCCGAAAGTGCGATGGGAAAATCTATTGGCGTTAGTGATCGTCAGAAATCTGTTCCAGTGATAGAAGAGCTTGTTCAATTTGCAAGAAAAAATCAGCTTCCAATATTTTGGTCTCAGCAAGTACATTTTCCAGAAGACGTTAATCGAAAAAATAGAATCTTAAAATCTCATGCAGAGAAACAAAAATTTTTGCCATGTCTAAGAGGGAGTTTTGAAGTTGATTTTTTCGAACCTTTTAAGAATTTAATAAATCGTGAGGATCATATAATTGAAAAGCATCGTGCAACACTTTTTTTCGACACCAATCTTCCAACAAAATTAAGAATGCTTGGAGTAAAAAATCTTATCATCGCAGGATGCAATACTGAATTTTGTATCGCTCATACAATTAGAGATGCTTATGCTCGCGATTTTGAAATTATTGTTATTGAAAATGCAACAGATGGAATTGATCAAAAACTGCATAAAAATTGTCTAGAAGTATTTCATGCTTATTTTGCAGAAGTTATCAAGCTTGAAAGCTTAAATGAGTTTTTTGATGTCTAAAAAAGTACCTGTAGGCGAATACATAATTCAGTTGTTAAATGACTATGGAGTTGAATATTTTATTGGTACACCTGGTACTGAATTCGCTCCAATAATTGAAAAATTTGATAGAGATCAAGAAAGTCTAAAAATTAAACCTATTTTGGTGCCTCATGAATATTTAGCGGTTAATATGGCCTATGGAATTTATTTAGCCACAGGAAAGCCAGCCGCTGTCATGGTTCATTCGACGATTGGAACTTTAAATGCAGCTGCGGGAATAATGAATGCTTCTAGGATGAATATTCCTATTCTTTTTTTAGCTGGCAAGTCTTCCAATAATGATCATGGATTTGCCTCAAGAGATTTATTTATTCACTGGGCGCAGGAATCGTTTGATCAGGCGGGATGTATTCGTGAGTATTTGAAATGGGATTATGAACTTCGTGAAATTGATGAAGTTGGCGAAATGTTTTCTCGTGGTTTATCAATAGCATTAGAGGAACCCAAGGGGCCAGTTTATTTTTCACTCCCAAGAAACCTATTGCTTAATGAGATTGAACAAGAAAATGATATCATCCCCATTAATAATAATCTGATGCTTTCAAATTCAGTAGAAGTAATTGAAGAATTACTTCGTTATATTATAAATTCTAGTCGTCCAGTTGTTGTTACAAAAACGATTGGTGAAGATTTAAATTCATTTCAATTGTTTGAAGACTTCATTAATAAATATAAAATTCCAGTCTATTGTCCGAACTCTCATTATTTAAACATCTCTCACGATAATGATTTTTACATGGGGGAAGATGCTAGATATGCTATTGAAAATGCTGATTTAATCATAAATTTTTCTATGGATGTTCCTTGGATTAATTCTAAATCTAAGCCGAAAGAAGATTGCCGGGTTATACATGTCGGAATTGATCCAAATTTTATCAGAATTCCTAAAAGAAATTTTAAATCAACAATGCAAATTAAATGTTTGCCTAAATTTATTTTGCAAGATCTTGTGAAGTCTTACCAAAAAAATTATTCGAATGAAAAAAAGAAATGGTTAGAAGATTTACGAAGTAAGCGCTTTTTTACAACATCAAATCCTGACAATCAACTTACAAAACAAAGCATCGAATTGGTAATTGATGAAATATGGAATGATGACTTAATTTTAATTAATGAACTGTCTTTGGATCCAAGTCATATTAAAATTAAAAACTTTGGAAGTTATTTTAGAACAGGTTCAGCTTCCGGTTTGGGTTGGGCAATGGGGTGTGCTCTAGGGTTAGCTATTTCTAACTCAAATAAGATTATTTTAAATGTAGTCGGAGATGGAGCATATTATTTTGGAAATCCTCTCGCTTACCACTGGGTTATTGAAAAATATAAATTACCAATTATTACTTTAGTTTTAAATAATGAAGGAATGCATTCAATCTCTAACAACGTAAAAGCATTTTTTTCTAGTGATGGTTTGGCTTTAAAAAAAGATTTACCTTTTCTGGATTTAAGGCCATCTTTGCTTTTTGATGAAGTTGCAAAGACCTTTAATGGAATTGGGGTAAAGGTAGTCACTAGACAGGAACTCAAAAGAGCTATTGAATTTTCTTTTGAAAATTGTAGAAGTTCTTCATCTCAGGCAATTATAAATGCCATTTTAAAATAATCAGAAAATTGTTTATTGATTGATCGCTTTCTCGATGCGTTTGTCTGGGGCTAACCAAATCAGTGCAACCAAAGTAAATAAGCCAAAGGCTAGTTTGGGCATCCAGAAGGAAATAGTCGTACCAGCAATATAAATAAATAAGGAAATTCTCTCTTTAAATTTATTTCCAATCGCTTGGTGAATGACAGATTCTTTATCGTGATTTTTTAAAAGTGATAAAGTCAGCAAGTAATAACTAAAAGCACACCCTAAAAGAATAAAACCATAAAGAGGTACAGTGATATCTTCAAAGTGATTTTCACCCATCTAGCCTGAACTAAATGGAATTAATGAAAGCCAAAACAAAAGAAAAAGATTAGACCATAATACTTTTCCATCTATTGATTTAACCAACAACTTAAGTGTCTTTTGATATAGATTTTTTGCGAGAGAATTAATGTAGAATAAAGATACTCCAGTTCTTTTTATAAATAGGAGTGTCTTTGGTGAGAAAAATTGGAAAAAATAATTGAATGATTCCTCGAACATTTTCACCTTTTGCGACTAAAATAAAAGGATGTTGGCCAATTTTTTTCTCAATAATTGAAAGCATGGTTTTTATGTGTAAAAAATGGCTGAAATCGTAGATAAAATAAATCGAAGCTTCGGGTAGGGAAAAAGATTCATCTAAGACATTTTGATTTAAAATTTCAAGATTTATATCATACCTATCACTAATTCGATTGGCCTCAGTAATTCGTTTTTTTACTATTTCATAACCAGTGAAACGAACTTCAGGAAAAAAGGCTTTGGCCACAATACCAACTCTTCCATAGGCGCAACCAATATCGATGATTGAATGAATTGGATAATCTTTTAAAATGTCAAAGATTTGATAAAGTTCATTATAAGGAGTCAAGAGCACTTGCGGATTTAGTCCTACCCACGATTCACCGACTTCACCATTGTCACTGTGAAGTTTTTTATTTGACTCGACATTTTCATGTAAGTGAAAAGAACGAAATTGTTGAATAAGTTTTCTTTCAATGCGGATGATTCTAAAGCCTAATATATGATCGATTGTTTTTGAGTGTTCGCGAGAAGAAATATTGGATGAGTTAGAGAAAAACTCAGGAGAAGAAATACTTTGAATTATTTCTTCTCTTGAGTTGTTTTGTTCATTTAACAAAAAATGATTACCAACGCTTTGGTCCTCTTGAACCAGAGTTTCCACCTTTATTGAAACCACCAGTTCTTGGTCCTTTTGCTTCTTGAGGAAGTGCTTCAGTAACTTTTAAAGCTCTACCTTGGAATTCTTGACCATTGCTGTTTTCAATAGCAGTACGGCCTTCATCTTCTGAATCCATTTCTACGAATCCAAAACCTTTGCTTCTTCCAGTGTCACGGTCAGTGATAACTTTTGAAGAAGTTACAGTTCCATATTGAGCAAAAAAATCATTAAGATCATTTGATTGAACACTGTAAGCTAAGTTTCCGACGTATAATTTAATTCCCATAAAATCTCCTTGTATGGTGTACCAAAGAGGTGATGAGCACTATGCCAAAAACTCAATAGAAGTACAGTTTATCGTCGAGGAAAACTAACCGCTTTAATCCCCTAAGTCAAGCATTAACTTGTATGAATGCATCATGTGATAACTAAGTTGTTTTTCAGAGTAGCTGTTTTGAGATTGAAAAGGACAGGCCCGTCTTGAAAAACAATGACGTTGGCACGCTGAGTCTGGTTTTGACCTATAATCACTACAGCTTTTTAAATTGAACTTTTCTAAAGAAGTCGCTCCAGCGGGACAGGCACTCAGGCAAGGTTTGTCGATACAAGTTAGGCATGGTGAAAAAAAATCAAGCTTGTCTGAGCTTTCATATTCGACATTTGAGAGGATGACCAATCGAAAAGCAAACCAAGTTCCAAAATCTCGATTGATATGCAGACCAAGGGGAGATGGAGAAGAGAAATTTAGCAATGAAGATAAGGATAAAATATCAAAGTGAAAATTTTTATTTGGATAGATGAGCGTATGATTTTCATTGCTAAAATTATCATTAAAAAATCGAATACAAATATCATCTATTGGATCAGCAGAAGTTTTTGATGAGCCATGAATTTCATCTTGAAATTTTTCCCAAAAAGATCTCCCTCCAGATCCGATTAAAATTACACTTTTAAAATCAAGGAGGTTGCTTGTTGAGTAACCGATATCTCTAGCAAGGGATTGATTGATTTGGTCAGGTATTTCGTGTTTTTTTAGTAATAAAGCAATGTTTAGATGATGGTTGTCACATATGGTTTTCAAGTCTTTCATTTTCATAATAGATCTTGCTACTTTTCTCTGAGAATATAAAATTCATTTATTAATTGCAACTTAACCATTTGATTTTTGAAAGAAATAGAAGAGGTGCCCTATTTTTTTGCTAACTATATATTTACAAGAAATGATTGAATTGTCATTGTTTAACAGTAAATAGCTAAAAAGATGGAATAAATTTTTGCTTCTATTGAGTAGGAGTATATTTGTGTTAGAATTAAAATTGATTATAGATTGCTGAATGCTTTTAAACGATGTTTTAAGGAGATTTAAAGATGAAATCGTTAGTTTTTTTAGCCATAGTGCTGAGTTTTCAAGGTTTTGCAGCTGAGCAGGTAAAGAAGGTCAAGGCAAAATGGTTGCTAGCTCATGAGCCAGTTGAATTATTTAAAATAGCAGCTGAAACTTTTTCAAAGGAAATGAAAGAGAAAACAAATGGCAATTTTGAAATTGAAGTGCTTACAGTTTCTGAATATGAATCGAAGTATAATAATGGAAGAAAATTAAAACGTAATGAGCTTGTACCAGTTGTTCAAAAGGGAAATGTGGAAATGAGTCAAACTTATACCACAGACTTAGGTCAATTGAGTCGAACAATGTATGTCTTAGACTTACCATTTTTATTTGAAAACCATCAACATGCTCAAAAAGTGTTAGAGGGTAATATTGGTGATCAAATTTTAGCAGGCTTAGATAATCATCGATTAAAAGGATTAGCATTTACTTACAGTGGTGGGTATAGAATCGTGCCTGGTAAAAAGAAATTATCAAAAGTGGAAGATTTTAAAGGAGCTCATGTAAGAACTTCTTCAAGTCCAATCGCTAAAGAAACTTTTAGGCTTTTAGGAGCAACTCCTGTTCAATTAACATTAGGGGAAGTTGAAGCAAATTTTAAAAATGGGAAAATTGATCAAGCGGAATCAACCTATGCGAGATATTTTCCATTGGGACAAGATAAGGAAGCAAAAATTGTTAATGAAACAAATCACAGTTTGTTTTTAACTTCAATAATTGTTAGTCAAAAATTTTGGAAAACGCTTCCAGATGAATATAAGAAAATAATGAAAGAAGCTGCTGTAAAAGCGGCGAGAATTGAAAGAGAAGAATCAATTTTAGCAGGTGTTAAAACTCGTGAAGAAGCAGTTAAATCTGGAGTAGAAGTAGTCACTTTATCTAATGAGGAAGTATTAAAAATGAAAAAGGTTTTAAAGCCTGTTTATGACAAATATACTCCTTACTTAGGTGCAGAATTAATAAATGGCATTAGAAATCAAAAATAATTAGTTTATTAATGAAATCTTTATATATGGCCCAGAAATTTTCTGGGCTTTTTTTTATATAATAAGTGAAGCTGCTTTTTGTAGTCGGTTGTTAAGTGGTTCCCATACTGGATTGTTAAAATAATCAGGCTTTTTAAATAAGATAAAGTCACTATCAGACTTAGCAGCTAACCTTAAAAGAGCGTAAAATTCTCTAAAAGCAATATGAGGTTCGTTCGATAATTTTAACTCAAAATGGCTCTGTGTTATTTTAGGCTTAATTATTTCTACACCTTCAACCATGTCAGGAAGTTTTTGAAGTTTTAAATTTATTTCTTGATAGATTTTTTCAATTTCAACATTTTCACTTGTGACAATAAGTGGCTTATTGGGCATGTAATGATGTTTCATCTGGCCTGGAGCTTCTAGTTTATTAATTTTTTCAGTCACTTTCCATTTTATATGGTTTTGATTTAACACTTTCACTATGTCATCTATAGATATTCTACCTTCACGTAAAATTTGAATTTCATAAAAGTCTAAATCTGACTCATTAATTTTTAATATGGTCGATTCGAGTCCAACCTCACAAGCTCCACCATCAAGAACAAGAATTTTATTTTCGAATTCTTCTTGCACATGTTCAGCAGTCGTCGGACTAGTTTTACCAAATCGATTGGCAGAAGGTGCAGCTAAAGGAGTGCCGACAAGTTTAATGAGCTCTAGTGCCGTTGGGTGATTAGGCATTCTAATTCCGACACTATCTAAGCCAGAAGTTATCAAATCTGATACAGATTCATTTTTTTCTAAAATGAGTGTTAGTGGACCTGGCCAAAATGATTTTGCTAATAATTCGGAGGCTTGATTCCATTTGTTTGATAAAGACTTTGCTTGATCGATTGATGAGACATGAACGATGAGTGGATCAAAAAAAGGTCTTTTTTTAGTTGTGAAAATTTTGTTTATAGCAATACTCGAATCAATTCTTCCTGCGAGACCGTAGACGGTTTCAGTGGGCATTCCAACTATGCCATCGTTTTTTAAAATATCTACAGCTTTATTTAAATCACTACTCATTTATAAAAGAATTCCTTTTAAGAAAAAAGTCGCAGCTGAAAAATAAAGAATTAATCCGGTCACATCGACTAGGGTTGCAACAAAAGGTGCAGATGAAGTGGCAGGGTCAAGTCCGACTCTTTTTAGAATAAATGGCAACATTGAACCAGTTAATGTTCCCCAAAGAACGATGCCCACTAAGCTTACAGCGACTGTAAAGGCAACGAGTAAATAATGTGGCCCATACAAAGCATCTCGACCTGGCCAAAAAACAATTCTTGCTACACCAAGTAGTCCAAGAATGATTCCTAAACTTAATCCAGTGATTAGTTCTCTTGAAAGAACTCGCCACCAGTCTCTTAAGCGGACCTCTTCAAGGGCCATGGCACGAATGATTAAGGTTGTTGCTTGTGAACCTGAATTTCCCCCAGAGCTGATTACTAGCGGGATAAAAAGTGCTAAGATAACGGCTTTGGCGATTTCATCTTCATAGTGGCTCATCGCTGTGGCGGTAAACATCTCACCGACAAACAAAAGCATAAGCCAGCCTGCTCTTTTTTTAATCATGGTAAATAAATTCGTATCTAAATAAGGTTCTTCTAGAGCTTCCATCCCTCCAAGTTTTTGAATATCTTCTGTAGCTTCTTCTTCGATAACATCCACTACGTCATCGACTGTAATAATACCTTTCATCACATTATTTTCGTCGACAACAGGTAATGCGATAAAGTTATGATTAGAAAAAGTATTTGAAATACTTTCTTGGTCTTCATCCTGAAGGACAGTCACCATATCAGTTGTCATTATATCTTCAACTGTTTTATCAAAAGAAGTTAAGAACAATTCTCTTAACGATAAGACACCAAGCAGTTTTTGGTTTTGATCTAGAACATAGGCATAGTAAATGGTTTCAACCTGTCTTTTTGATTGAACTCTCAGATATCGAATAGCTTCTTCCACGGTCATTTGAGGTCTAAGACGAACAAAGCGTGAATTCATTAATCCACCAGCTTGATCTTCAGCGTAAGCCATCAAAGCCTTTACTTCGACCATGGTTGAATAATCAAGATATTTTAAAGCTTCACCTTGCGCCTCAAGGTCTAACATTTGAATTAAATCCGCTATGTCATCAGGTGGAAGAAGGCGAATGAATGTTCTTCTTTCTGAACTTGATAGAATAAGGAAAATTTCACTTTGGTAATCACTTGAAAGACTACAAAATAGCTCTTCTTGATCGACTCGACCTAAAATTGAAAAAACGTCATTTCTTTCTTGGAAAGTTAAGGATTGCCAGTTGGCAAGTAGGTTTTCTTGGGAGAAGTCATCGTTGAGTTTTGTCATTTCCATAATTGTCTCGCTATTAGTAAGTTTGGAAAGACAATGATATTTAGGGCCTTTCCGCCTAAGTTAATATCGTGTTCCTCGGGTGATCTTCCATCTTTTTGTCCTTAATTATTGAGTAATTAGTGTCTGTTTAAACTGAAATTACACCTTTGGCAATAAATATAAAAAAAGAATGAAAAATATACTCAATTAGTAATTGAAAAGGAGCAATTTTTTAAGGAAAATGAATCTATGCTAGAGATTTTTAGATCCATTTTTAAATATTTCATGAAAAAAAAGAAGTGGTGGCTTATTCCCATCATCGTCTTTTTTTTACTGTTAGGAGGGCTGATTATTTATGCCCAAGGGACGACAGTAGCACCATTTGTTTACACTTTTTTTTAATCAAAAAATATCTTCGAAATTTGAAATTTGATTTTTATTTACCCAAGTTGATTGGTACTTATTTAGTTTTAATTTTAATAGATCTCGCTTGATGATTTTAAAAAAAATGGACAATGGGGTAAAAATTAGAAAAAAAGCGAGTGAGAAAATTATTGTGGAATTAATGTGCCCTAAAATGTTTCCAAGCTTAATCCAATACTTTCTTATTTCAAACAATATTTTAGGGATTAAAAAAGAAGAGACTAAAAAAATTAAACATAGAATTGCCCAGTGAAATTTAATTGGGGCTTTTTTGATTATCGGTAAAATTAGTCCAATCACTGCAAAGAAAAATGAAATCAACAGACCAAAGTTTCGACCGTCTTTTAAAGTTTGTTCATTAGTCGTTTGCATATGAGCTTTCCCAGTTGAATTGAAAAATTTCTTTTTGACTATCCTTTGAAAGAATAAAGTCTTCTAAAACGAGAATATCCATATCGGTGGTTAAAAAACATTTAATGGCATCATAAGGAGAACTGACGATTGGTTCTCCTCGAACATTAAAAGAAGTATTTATGACTACAGGGCAACCAGATACTTTTTTAAATTCATTAATGAGGTTATAAAAATCAGGATTCTCTTTTTTGCAAACGGTTTGGATCCTTGCAGATTGATCAACATGAGTCGTTGCTGAAAGTAGATTGGCCTTTTTTGTTTTCACCGTGAAGAGCATATAGGGACTAGATTTACTTATTTCCCAATCAAAATATTCATGAACATCTTCAATTAATATGGCCGGAGCAAAAGGGCGGAAAGATTCTCTTTTTTTAATTTTTAAATTCATGATTGATTGCATCTTAGGATTTCTTGGATCACCGATGATAGATCTCGCACCAAGTGCTCGAGGGCCAAATTCCATTCTGCCTTGAAAAATGCCGATGACTTTTTGCTGATCTAAAAGTAGTGCAATTTTTTTGTCTCTCTCTTCTCGACTTTTTGATATTTCAAAAGAAGCCTTGTAGTCTTTTAATACTTTTAATATCTCCTCAGGTGAAAAAGACATTCCAAGATGGGAAGGAACCTGTTGATCTGAGTTTTCCGTTTTCAATTGTTGGTTGAGGTGAAGGTGATAGTAGGCAAGTGCTGCCCCAAGCGCTCCACCAGCATCTCCGGCAGCAGGTTGAACCCATATATTTTTAAATAAGTTCAATTCTTTAATTTTTCCATTTGCTACACAATTAAGAGCCACACCACCACTGAGGCAAAGATTTTCATTGGGAAATTCAGCATAGATTTTCTTAATCATATTTATTAAGACCGTCTCTAGAGCGACTTGCACACTTTTTGCTAAATCTTTGTGAAATTTTTCAATTGTCTCTTCAGCTAATCGTCTTTTTTGGTTGAAAAAGCTTTCAAGTTTCTCACCGGTCATTCGCTCTTCATGGAGAAAATTAAAGTAATCCATATTTATTTGAAATGAACCATCTTCAAACTGAATTAATAAATGATCTAAGATTAATTTAGAATAAAGATCTTCGCCGTAAGGAGCAAGTCCCATCATCTTGTATTCACCAGAATTTACTTTAAATCCTAGGTAGTATGTAAAGGCAGAGTAGAATAAACCTAAAGAATGGGGAAAATGAATTTCTTTTATTGGTGAAATGATGTTTTGTTTAGCTTCCCAAGCACTAGTTGTCGCCCATTCGCCTACACCATCAATGCAAATAATAAGTGCATTTGAAAATCCAGATGGGTAGTAAGCTGAAGCCGCATGGGAGAGATGATGTTCACTGAAAAAAATAGGGGGTATGTGATCTGTTGAATTGATAAATTTCTTTAGTTCATCACGCATAACTTTTTTTAAGAAAATTTTATCTTTAATCCACATTGGAATAGATTTTAAAAAAAGTTTGAATCCTTTTGGAGCAATCTGTAAAAAAGTTTCCATAATTCTGTCAAACTTAACTAATGGTTTATCGTAAAAGACGATGGCTTGTATTTCGGATAAATCAATTCTTTCGAATTCAAGACATTTTTTTATGGCATTAGTGGGAAAATTAAAGTCGTGTTTTATACGTGTGAGTTTTTCTTCTTCAATGGCAATGATGATGTTTCCGTCTTTAATTAAGACTGCAGCAGCATCGTGATAATATGCACTAATACCTAAAATATACATGATGATCCTCAGAATTATTATTCAATATATAAAGTTTATTGTACAATGCTTTTATGAAAAAAATCCTTTTGCTCTTTTTCTTTTCTTCTTATTTTTTGACAAATACAAACATTTATTCAAATGAAGATGTATTTGTTGAAAAAAATTCATCATTTGAAAGAAGAATGAAAGCTGTAGTGCCAAAAGAAGTTGATGAAGGGTTAGCAAGCCATTTTTCAAAAATGAATCCATTTGTGCGATATGAGTTCACAGAATTAAGCGATACTATAATGCTAAATAGTGGTAGGTTGGTATATGATGTAAAGTATAAAATAGGAAAAGGTGGGATGAGGGTAGTCCCTAATTCTATCTCGGCCTCTAAGCATTTAATTATATCTGGTGACTCGACAGTGTTTGGAGTTGGAGTTTTTGATCACCAGACAATACCTTATTATCTACAAAAAAGATTGAATAAATATGAGGTTTTTAATTTTGGAATTGGAGGAGGAGGACCAACAAATTTGCACTATTTTTTTGATCATTACGGTTTAAAAAAAATTTTGGCAAACAAGCCACAAAAGGGAATTTTTATTTATCAGTTTGAATATTATTTGATTGAAAGAATAATTGGTACAAAAAATTTCATTAAGTGGGGAGGAAGGAATCCTTTCTACCGAGAAAAAAATGGAAAATTCTTTTTTGATGGTACATTTGATGAAAGATGGATTAGTAAGTTTTATCAGCTATTAAATTCATTCCCGATATTAGATAAATATATTCCTAATCTTCCAAGAATAACAGATGATGATATTGAATTAACGGCAAGAATGTTGTCTGACTTAGGAAGGAAATATAAAGAATCGACATCACTAGATAATCAGTTTTATGTCTTAATAAATCCTAGAGGATTAAGCTGGAGTGAAAAAAAAATAATGGATAAAATGAAGCATTTTTTTAAAGCTAATGGATTAAATGTTTTTGCGATTGAGTTTGATGAAATAGGATCAATGGATGTAATTCAAGATGATGGACATTTCTCTGCTAAGGGTAATGAATATATTGCCAATCGAATATTAGATTTATTCAAATTAAATTAAACTGCTTTTTTTATTTCTGTTGAATTTGACAGAGGTATTTTAAAAATAAAAGCAGTGTATTCTTCCTTGAGATCGATATACAAATCACCTTGATGATCTTTTAAAATAGCTTGAGAAATAGATAGCCCAAGCCCTGTACCTTTACCTAGTTCTTTGGTTGTAAAATATGGCTGAAAAATTTGTTTCGCAATTTCTTCGCTTATTTTTTTTCCGGAATTAATTACTTTTATAAATAGAAATTCATGATTTTGATAAGCTTTGATATGAATCCATTTTTCATCATTTAAGTCAATAGCATCACTAGCATTGTTGAGTAAGTTTAAAAGTACCTGTGAAAGTTGCACGGATCGACATTCTACTGCGATTTCCTCATCGGGAACTGTCACTTTTAATTGAATACCTTTATTTTGAAGTGCTTCTTTGCAAAGATTCATAGTATCAGAGATAATTTTCTGAATTTGAACTTTTTCAAATGGGTCAAGTCGCCCTTCTCGTGAAAGTGACTTTAATCCACTAATGATTAGAGCTATTCTTCTTGTGGTTTCATAGATTGTTTGTGTTGATTTATTCGCTTTCTCGATTAAAAGTTCATTGGGTTCGTTTTTTTGTTGCTCTAAATATCTCATTAATAATTTACAATGATTAGTAATTAAATGAAGTGGGCTATTAATTTCATGAGCAATGTTCCCCGCCATTTTACCTAGTGAGGCCATACGAAATTTATTGGCTTGATCTGAAATTAAATAGTCGATTTTTGTTGCAGCATCCTTAAGACCATTCACGATAGTTCCAATTTCATCATCAGAAGCTTTTAAGTTGTTCACTTTTTCAAAGTTACCATTACCGAAATCTTTAATGGCTAAATATGCTTCTTCTATTGGGGCAGTCATTTTGCTGGCACCGTGATAGATGATATAAGATGTGAGTACAAGGAAAATAACAAATACACCAACATAGACTCTGAGATCTTCATAGATTTCTCTATAAACCAATTTCTTCTCAACCTTTATAACGAAGTAAAAATTTTTTAAAAATGGACTACTACTATTTGTAAAATCTTTTGCAAACGACCAAAGATACTCGGAGTCTTCGATTTGACTAATATTTTTTTTGTTTTCTAGATTGAGTTTAATGTATTCGAGAGTTTCGCGATCTTTTAATTGCATCCGTTTATTGGAATAAAGTATCGAACCATCTGATTTGATAAGTTCAATTAACCAATTTTTAAGTACAAAACTGTCAAAGCTTCTACTTATGATTTGATTGATTTCATTAGTAGGGAGTTCTGCCGTAAGCACCGCTGAGACCTTTCCATCAGAGTTACTAATGCTTTTTCCAAAAAGAAGAATTTGTTCATTTGTTTCAGGGTTTTTCACAAAAACAAAGTTTATTGTATCTTTATTGTAGAATTGGGTAAGAAATTCTTCCTTATAAACTTGATTAACACCAATTCTGTTTAAATCAATAAGTTTTTTGCCACTCGTTTTGTAGAGAGAAAAATTGCTAAAAGATTTGAGTTGAATTCGAGATTGGATTAATAACTTTTCAACTTTATCTAGAGAATGTTCAACTTTTTCAATATTAACTTGCGAAGCCAAAGTATTAAAAATTGTTTTCTTTTCTTCTATTTTCTCAGTAATATTTAAAAATAGATGTTTGGTTGCTTCGATTTGCTTGATTTCAGCTTCTTTTTTTTCTCGATAGATTCCGTTTAAACTGGCCATTAATAATATAATAAAGGCCATACTCGAAACAAGACTGGCACCAACGACAGTGACTTTATGTCTAAGTTTCATAATTTCACCTCAGTTGAGATGATTTCTTTATAGATTTCATTATTTTTTAAGACACCTTTATTAAAGAAAAATTCGTTAACTGTTTTTGCATATTGCTCAAGCTGACTGATCTCTTGATTCTTTTTTAGAAGTTCTCGATTTTCTTTCTCCGTAAGCATATGGATTTCTTTCATTGAGTCAGCAAAACTTTTCGGGTCATTATTAAAAAAGGAACTCGTCATCACAGCACCTTGGTAGGGATTTCTTATCATTTCATCTCTAGCTTTATAAAATAATGTGACAATTTTCTTTATATCATCAGAATGTTCTTTTTCTAGTTCTTCATTAAAAGATAAGGTATCAATCACAGAGTTTGGAATTAGACCTGCATAAAAAATAATCTTCATTCCACTGTCCACCGCTTGTTTTTTTCCTGGATCCCAAGAGTGTGCAGCTTGAACTTCATTGTTTTTGAGGGCATCGGCAATTTTGTTATAAGGAACAACTTTAAAATAAACATCCTCAGGTTTCATTCCTTCTTTTTTTAAGGCTTCAGTGACGAAGAATTCTGAAAATGAATTTAGCGAATCAATCCCAATGATTTTTCCTTTTAGGGCCTTTAAGTTTTCGAACTTCGGCTGAGCTATAATGGCGTCTCCGTACAATGAAAAATCTGTGACAGCCGCGACTTTGATTGGCACTCCTGTACCTTTTAAAAAAACCACATCTGTTAGGACTGTTAATAATCCATTAATACTTCCTTTTTCAAACGCTTTATTTGATTGAGCCTGGCCTTCAAATAAAACCAATTCAAGATCTATATTGTTTTCTTTGAAGTAACCCATTTTGTCAGCATACACAATTGGTGCATAGCCATACCATTCATTAATACCAATTATAAACTTAGTCTTTTTTGTAAGACGGTTTCCAAAAATTAAATATAGAGCAGCCAACAGTAATAAAACTGTAAAAATGTAGATCAAGATGTTTTTCTTTGAATTGGGCATTGCTTTTACTACTCCATTTATCATTTTATCAAATAGGGCTTATTTATAAGAGAGGGTGATTTTTTCTCCTTTTTTAAAAATATCTGATTTTTTTACTTGGATTTAAAAGCTTGGACTTCTTAAATAATTTCTTTTGAGGTATAAAAGAGTTAATAATTTAGAGGTTGTACATGACTAAAAAAGTTTGCTTAACAGGGATCAAAGCTACAGGGATGCCCCATCTTGGAAATTATATGGGGGCCATTAGACCAGCTATTAAAATGTCTGAGTCTAACGAATATGATTCATTTTATTTTATTGCAGATTATCACTCGCTCACATCTGTCCATGACGGAAAGTTGCTAAAAAAATATAGTTATGAAGTAGCTGCAGCTTGGCTTGCGATGGGCTTAGACCCAAAAAATGTCACGCTCTATAAACAAAGTGATATTAATGAAATTTTAGAATTAAACTGGATCTTGTCTTGTTTTACCATTAAAGGGCTCATGAATCGTGCCCATGCCTATAAAGCTCTCGTTCAAGATAATGAGAATGAAAGTCGCGATCCTGATCATGGAATCAATATCGGACTTTATACTTATCCGATTCTCATGTCAGCAGATATCATGATTTTAAACGCCGATGTGGTTCCTGTTGGAGCTGATCAATTACAGCACATAGAAATTGCCAGAGATCTTGCAAATAGTGTGAATCATCACTATGGAAATGTCCTTAAACTTCCAAAGGCAATCGTACAAGAAGGAAATAAACTTCTCGCTGGACTCGACGGCCGAAAAATGAGTAAGAGTTATAATAATCACATTCCATTGTTTGCAACTTCAAAAGAGTTGAAAAAATTAATTAATACTATAAAAACTGATTCAAGTGATCCTAAGGTTCCAAAGAATCCCGATGACTCATTAATTTTTGATATCTATCAATCTTTTGCAACCCCTGAGCAAACAGCAAATCTTAAGGAGTGGTACTTAAGAGGAATTGGCTGGGGTGAAGCCAAGTTAGAGTTATTCAACTTGCTTGAAACTATTTTGACTGGTCCTCGGGAAATTTATAATGATTTAATCAATAATCCTAAGAAAATTGACCTCATTTTAGAAGAAGGGGCCACTCGAGTGAAGCCGAAAGCTCATGCAACTCTTATGAATTTAAAGGAAAAGTTAGGGGTTCTGTAGTAAAAATTACAGACACTTTGATTATTAACTAGCTAGATCGTTTCTTTTGGCGTACAAACACCAAACTAATAACTTGTTCTTATATTCATTAAGCTTTTTTTATCGCGTATTGGTTTTAGGTTTTATCTTAAGCTTGTAGTGAATAGAGAACCTAAAATTCATCGAGGTAGAAAGTGACATTTCAAGAATTGCCACTCAGAGAGTCTTTATTAAAATCGTTAACAGACAGAGGGTTTGTTAATCCAACAGAAATTCAAGCAGAAGCTATTCCATTTTTAATTGAAAATGAGTCAGACTTAGTAGCTCAAGCTCAAACCGGAACAGGGAAGACATTGGCTTTCGCACTTCCGTTATTACAAAAAATTGATAATCAAGCAAAAGATGTTCAAGCATTAATTTTAACTCCAACTAGAGAACTTGCTAATCAAGTTTGTGAAGAAATTAAAAAACTTGCTGGTAATGAAAGAATTAAAACTCTTTCAGTTTATGGAGGGGTTTCTCTTGAGGGTCAAATTAAAGGTCTGAGAAAAGATCGACCGCAAATTGTCGTCGGAACTCCTGGGAGAGTTTTAGATTTAATTGAAAGAGGTGTATTAAAGTTAGAACATGCTAAGACGGCTATCTTAGATGAAGCTGATGAAATGCTTGATATGGGGTTCATTGATGATGTTCAAACCATTTTATCTGAACTAGGTGATGAGAAAAAAACTTGGATGTTTTCAGCAACTATGCCAGGACCAATTTTAAATTTAATTAAAACATATTTGCATGAACCAAAAATTATTAAAATTCAGAAAAAAACTTTATCAAATGCCAGCATTGAGCAAATTCATTATGTCGTAAAATATGAACATATGAGTGAGGCTGTTTGCAGAATTTTAGATTCATTAGATGAATATTACGGAATGATTTTCTGTCGTACTAAAATTGAAGCGAAAAACCTTGCCGATGAATTAAACTCTAGAGGTTATCCATCTGATTCACTTCATGGTGACATGTCTCAACAGCAAAGAGATATTACAATGAAGAATTTCAAGAATAAAAAAATCAATATGCTAGTTTGTACAGACGTAGCAGCTAGAGGGATTGATGTTGACAATCTAACTCACGTTATTAACTTTGGTTTACCACAAGATATCGAATCATATGTTCACAGAATTGGAAGAACCGGAAGAGCTGGACAGACAGGGATTGCTTTAACGATTATTGAGCCGAGTGAGAGATACAGATTAAGACAAGTCGAAAATATCACTAAAGCACCTATCAAAAAAGAAATGATTCCTACGACAGAAATGATTAAAGATGTCTTAATTAAAAAAGAATTAGCAAAAATTGATGGTCAATTAAGCCAGCTAGGTGATTTAGATATTCATACAAAATTCACAGAGAAATTCGAAGCTCTTTCTAAAGAAGATGTATTGAAAGTGTTTTTTAATCACTTATTTCAAGAACAAATGCATCGATATGACAAATTGCCAAACTTAGATGTTGTTGAAAGAAAGAGAACTGAAAATACACGCACTCAAACTCAAACTAATTCGAGAGATTTAGGAAGAGGAAGAAGTGCAGGCAATGTCCGGTTTTTTGTAAATATCGGTAGAGAACATGGAATCACATTAAAAATGTTATTAAACTCTATCTCTGGAATGGTTAATGTTGATGAAAGACAAATTAGAAATGTAGATTTAAAAGAGTCATTTTCATTTTTAGAAATTCCTGAGAAATTTTCTGATACTTTATTAAATTTCCAATCTCCAGTTATCAATGATAAGCGAGTAAGATTTGAGTTAACAAAAACTCAAAGCTCTCAAAGTCCAAGTTCATCGAGAGGATCTTTTAGAGATAGACGCCCTGCTTTTAGAGAGGGTGGGCAAGCTAGAAGAGAAAAAACTTTTCGCTCTTAAAAAACTATAGTTTAATTAAACTATGAAAAAAATTGTTTTTACAGGTGGAGGAAGCGGGGGCCACGTGGTTCCCGCCCTTACCCTTATCAGAGAATTAGAAGGCTTTAAAGAATTTGAGATTCACTATGTTGGTGGCTACAATTCCATTGAACGTGATTTAGTAGCAGACTACAAATTAACTTATCACCCTATTTTTACCGGTAAATTAAGAAGATATATTTCCTTAGAAAACTTAAAAGATGTTTTTAAAATTGTTTTAGGTTTTATTCAATCACTGTTTTTACTATTTAAATTTTTAAGAGATGAAGTGTTAGTTTTTTCAACTGGGGGGTTTGTTTCTGTGCCAGTCGTACTAGCGGCTAAAGTCTTAGGACATAAGGTTTATATTCACGAACAAACCAGTCGAGTTGGTCTTGCCAATAAAATATGCTCAAAGTTTTCAGATAAGGTGTTTATTTCTTTTCAAGAGTCTTTTAAATTCTTTGAAAAAAGTAAAACTGTTTTTTCAGGTTATCCAGTTAGGGCCGAATGTTTTACTTCAAATCCAAGTGAACTTGTTATTCAAGATATAAATATTTTGAAATCTAATAAACCCATTCTCTTTGTTACAGGTGGCGGAAACGGAGCAAAGCTCATTAACGATTTAATTAAAAGAAATTTGTCTTTATTGACGAGAGATTACTTGGTTGTTCATCAAGTTGGGAAAACCTTTATTAATGAATTTCAAGTTTTAAAATCAGAGAATTACTTTCCATTAGCATTTATCGGAAAAGAAATGATTGATTTATTAAAAGTTTCTAAAGTGACTGTTTCAAGAGCCGGAGCAGGAACAGTTTGCGAGCTGATTGCCATAGGAAAAAAATCAATTTTTATTCCTTTAAAGATTGCTCAGAAAAATGAGCAATATCACAACGCCATGGAAGCTCATCATAAACTAAGTTCAATTGTCATTGAAGAAGACAATCTTAATGATGAAACTTTCCTAAAAGCTTTAAGCGAATTTCAAGGCGAAAATGCGAGAAAATCAATTGGTATCCAAGATGGAACCCATGTTTTATTGAGTGAAGTAAAAAAATTCTTTAAGATTTTATAAAATTTTGATTATTTATTTTTAACAATAAAATTTAAAATATCAATTCGATAGACGATTCCTATGACTTGATCAAATTTATTTACTACCGGCGCGAGCTTTAATTTTTTTGTGTAAAATAAAATCAGCGCATCTTTTAAAGTGGCGCTTTCATTCAAAGAGATGATTGAGTTTTTAAATTGTATTTTAGAATCTAGTTCATTAGCAGCTGCCTGAAGCAATAAATCGTATTCTGAAATCATTCCGATAATTTTATCCTGTTGATTTAAAACAGGGGAGCCAGAAATGTTATGAAGCTTGAACGTTTCGATAGTTGAAGCAATGGTAAAATGCTCCATGATGGGAACAATTTTCTTTGACATAAAATTTTGTACTTTGGTACTTGATATGTCTTTTGATTCAATTTTTGAGATAATGTTGTTATTTTTTGGAAGACTCATCTTAGCCAATTCGCAGGATGTACCCACGAGACTTTATAGTTTTGATGTATTTAGAAAATGGAGTCAGTTTTTTTCGAAGATTAGATAAGTGTGTGTCTATGTTTTGATTTTGAACATGCACATTTGGCCATAAGAGATTAGTAATGTACTCTCGACTAAATACTTTATTGGGATTTTTAGCGAGTAAGAAAATAATTTTAAATTCGATAGGAGTAAGTTGAATTTTCTCTTTGTTGATTTCTGCCATTTGCATATCACAAAAAAGTTTAAACTCATCAATTTCAATTATATTACTTTCTGTGGTTTCACTTTTATTTCGATGATTAATTTTATTATTAATTCGCGCAATCAATTCTCGAAGAGATACGGGCTTTACAATAAAATCATCAGCACCAAGAGTAAGTCCTTTTACCACTGATTCTTCAGATGGGTCACCACTTAAAAAAATAACTGGCATTTGCGGATGAGCGGATTTGAACTTTTGGTAAAGTTCAAATCCATTTATATTTGGCATATGTAAATCTAAGACAATTAAATCAGTTGAATTCTTTGCTAAAAAAGTTAGCAAATCAAGAGGTTGATCAATGAGTTCTAAATTGTAGGTCGTATTAAGTAAGTCTTTATAACTTTTTAAGTTATCTTTCGAGTCATCGACGATTGTAATATGAAATTTATTTTCCATTTTAATTCCAACTCTAATCTTGAGATTAAAATTATAATCGATTAATTTTACATACGCAACAGCGCGACGTGTCTAAAAAAAAAGAAATAGATAACTTACTTACCTAGAAGACCGTCTCGTAGTCCTTCATCTCTCACATTGATAAACCAAACATTAAATAAGGCACGAGCAAATTCAGCGTTTCCAATTTTTTCGCTTTGGGCACCATTAAATGTAACTTGAACGCTGTCTGAAAGAAATTGGATGAGAATTTTTTGATCTTTTTTAATGTCTTTCATTGTCGAAAGAAATTTATCAAACGAAGCCTTATAAGTAGCTGCATTTTTTCCATTGGCATCATTAAATCCATCTTTGAATCCATCAACTAGTTTTTCTGCTTCAACATCTCTTACAAATGACATGGTAATTTGCTTTGGAGCTAGTTTTTGCATAGTTGTTAAATCATTAGACTTAGTTTCCATGTAAAGACCACCATAATAAACTTTTACTTTTAAGAAAGTTGCTTTTCTTATACCGATCCCATTTAATACAAGATCTTTATTTTCAAGTTTTATTTTATCGTCAAAATTAATACCATCTAATGCTGCTGCATAAACTGATGTTGTTAAGATAAAGCAAATGAAGACTAGTAAGTTTTTCATGTATGACTCCTCTTTGTTATTTACGAATAACTGAACGTTTATTTCCTTCTAAAACTTTCTTTCTAATACGAATTGACTGCGGAGTAACTTCTACCCATTCATCATTGTCGATCCAATCTAGGGCCCATTCTAAAGTTCTGTTTAAAATAGGAGGAAGAATGATGTTTTCATCTTTACCTGCAGTTCTTACTGAAGATAAATGCTTTTCACGAACACAGTTTACGATACAATCGTTTGGTCTAGTATGTTCACCAATAACCATTCCCTCATAAGTTAATTCACCTGATAAAACAAATTGTCGTCCATTGTTTAAAAGATTGAAAAGCGCATAAGGAGTCATTTTTCCGGCTCTATCAGAAATGATTGCACCGTTTTGACGAGCTAGCATATCTCCTGAGTATGGCTTGTAACCAACAAACTCAGATGACATAAGCCCAGAACCTCTCGTATCAGTTAAGAAGATCCCTCTGTAACCAATTAATCCTCTTGAAGGAATTACAAAGACAACTCTGGTTCTATCTTCTCCAAGTGGCATCATAGTTTCCATCAATCCTTTACGGATTGAAAGTTTTTCAGTGATAGCACCTGTGGCATCGTTTGGAATATCAAGAACAACTTTTTCAAATGGTTCAAGTTTTTGCCCAGTAGCATCTTCTTGAAAAAGAACTTGAGGACGACCAACCATAAACTCAAAGCCTTTACGACGTAGTTGTTCAAATACGATAGCTAATTGTAATTCCCCTCTACCTTTTAATAGATAAACTTTCGGGTCATCAGTTGGTTCATATTGAAGAGCAACGTTGGTTCTAACAGATTCATCTAGAAATTCTTCTAGCTTTCTTGAAGTTAAGTATTCACCTTCTTGTCCAGATAGTGGAGAAGTTGAAACAGAAACTTGAACTCCTACCGTCGGAGGTTCAACGGTGATTCGCGGAAGTGGTTCAATGTTACTTGTAGATACAACAGAGTCACCAATTTTTCCATTTTCAACACCGGCTACAATAACGATCTCACCTGCGCGTGCTTCATCAACTTCAATATTTTTTAAAGCAGAAAATTCTTGAATGGCAGTAACTTTAAAAGATTTATTTTTTCCTTCAGCATCACAAAGAGTATAGTTTTGATTTTTTTTAATTAACCCTCTTTGAATTCTTCCGATTACCAATGGGCCAAGATAAGGAGAGTAAGAAAGATTTGTTACAAGCAATTGAAGATCATCACCCTTACTTGTTCTTGGTTCTGGATAAAAATCTGAAACCATAAAATCTAAAATTGGGTGGATGTTAACTCCAGGAACTTTGTAGTCATGAGTAGCAAGACCAGCTCGTGCAGAAGCATAGATTATAGGAATATCAAGATCGAAATCGGTGATACCTAGTTGATCGGCCATTTCTAAAAATAATGATTCAATATCGTGTTTTACTTCTTCAATTCTTTGGTCAGGTCTATCGATTTTGTTGATGATAACACCAATCTTAATATGTCTTTCCATCGCTTTTTGAAGAACGAATCGGGTTTGTGGCAATGGACCTTCAGAAGCATCGACTAAAAGTAAAACTCCATCAACCATCATGAGTGATCTTTCAACTTCTCCACCAAAATCGGCGTGTCCTGGAGTATCGAGAAGATTAATTTTTGTATCTTTCCAAATAAAAGCACAGTTTTTTGCTGTGATCGTGATCCCTCTTTCTTTTTCAAGTTCTCCTGAGTCCATGACTCTTTCAGCGACTTGTTCTCTCTCATCAAAAGTGTTTGATTGCTTTAAAAGACAATCTACAAGAGTCGTTTTTCCGTGGTCAACGTGAGCTACAACGGCAATGTTTTTTAATTTGCTGTAAGATTTGGACATGATCTTTTCCTTCTTAAATTGGGGCTATGAGTAAATATCCGGAAACTCTAACATAGAAAATACTAGAAGGCGAGAAGGGAATAAGTTTAAATATTGAACTTATTGCGCATGACAATTGTTACACACTTTGCTAAATTTCTGCTCAGTTTTTAAAGGTAAAAAATATGATTCAAGTGAAGGATCTTTCAAAGTCTTTTGGAGATCAAACATTATTTGAGCACATTAGCTTTCAAATCGGCCATCGTGAAAGGATTGGTCTAGTCGGACGCAATGGGGCCGGTAAATCAACATTATTTAAAATAATTCTAGGGGATATCGTTCAAAGTGCCGGTGAAATCACCATTCCTAAAACATATACAGTTGGATCACTTGAGCAGCACATACATTTCACTAAGCCTTCTGTTTTAGAAGAGTGTACGCAAGTTTTAAATCCAGAAGACTTCAATGAATTTGAAGCGGAGAAAATTTTATTTGGTTTAGGTTTTTCAGATGCGGATTTATTGAAAGATCCAAAAAGTTTTTCTGGGGGATTTCAAATTAGAATAAATTTGACGAAGGCCCTTTTAAAAAAACCAGATCTACTACTTTTAGATGAGCCAACAAACTATCTTGATATCGTTAGTATGAGATGGCTTAAAACTTTTTTGAAAAATTTTTCAGGTGAAATTTTATTGATCACTCACGATAGAGATTTTATGGATGAAGTGGTGACACATACCATGGGAATTCATCGAAAAAAATTGAAAAAAGTGAAGGGTGATACGGCGAAATTTTATGAGCAAATCCTTGAAGAAGAAGAAATTTATGAAAAAACGAGAGAGAATTTAGATAAAAAGAAAAAAGACATGCAGGCTTTTATCGAGCGATTTAAAGCCAAAGCTTCGAAAGCTAAACAAGCACAATCTCGAATGAAACAGCTTGAAAAAATGGATCAACTCGACAAGTTGAGTGATGTTGAAAATTTAGGATTTCATTTTCGTTATTTAGATTGCCCTTCTAAAACGATTGCGGAAGTAAAGCATTTAACATTTAGTTACGATGGAGAAAAAAACAATAGTTTATTTCATCAACTAAGTTTTTCAATTGGAAAAAATGATCGAATAGGAATCATTGGAAAAAATGGAAAAGGAAAATCCACTCTTTTAAATATCGTAGGTAGTTTTTTAGATCCCATCGAAGGAAAAGTTAGTTTTCATCCCTCCGTAAGAATTGGTCATTTTGGTCAAACAAATATTAGTCGATTAAATGGAGAGAGTACTATTGTTGAAGAAGTTCAAAGTGAAAATGGTGATCTTTCTATTTCTCAAGTCAGAAATATTTGTGGAACGATGATGTTTGAAGGCGATCTGGCCTTAAAAAAAATTAAGGTGTTGTCGGGTGGAGAAAGGGCCCGAGTGATGCTAGGAAAAATATTGGCCACGCCCTGTAATTTATTATTATTAGATGAGCCAACAAACCACCTTGATTTAGAGAGCATTGAAAGTTTGACTGAGGAAATTTCTAATTTTAATGGTGCAGTCATGATCGTGACTCACTCAGAACTGATGCTTCGAAATATCGCCAATAAACTGGTTATTTTTCATAATGGTAATGCGGAGTTTTTTGATGGAACCTATGATGATTTTTTAGAAAAAATAGGTTGGGAATCAGAAGAAACCAAGCCTCTTTTGAAAAAAAGTGCAGGATTTTCAGAGAAAGAGATCAAGCAAAAGCGCTCAGAAATAATACAAGAAAGAGCTAAAAAAATTAAACCACTTCAAGAGGAAATTGCTTCACTTGAAGCTGAAATATTAAAAAATGAAGATTTACTTTCTCGTATTACAAATGAACTTTCAAAAAGCGATACCTTGAATGATTCGCAAAAACTAAACGATTACACCCATGCCATTGGAAAATTGAATCAAGTCGTTGAAGATTTGTTTGAAAAAATGACTAACGCTAACGATCAAATTGAGTATTTAACTTCCCACTACAACGCAGAGCTTGAACGCCTAGATTAAAAGCGAATTAATTGCTTTATTCAAAGCTTTTTGTTACTGTCCGGCCACATATACTTTCAGAGGGTGACTCAATGCTAAATGATAACTTTTATTTCACTTTTTCAGGTGAAGCGCAAAACGAAATTTATGATTACATCAAGTCTTTGCATTCTTATCCTAGAGTTCAAGATGCAAAACTTTTATCAACAGATGATTGTCCAAGTTTTCAAAGAGAAGTTGAAGAACTTCGAAATGAAGTTGAGAATAACAAGCGCTTAGTTATTATAAAACCTTTTGTTGATTTACATAATAAATACGATGTTCTTGAACAAAGAACGATTAGTTGGTTAATAGGTGGAGTTTTAGGTCAGGCCTTAATTCAAAACGAAGCTGGAGAAAGAGTGATTTGCGTTTATGATCGCGATCGCAAAAACTCAATGACGAAAGGTGCCCGATATCATCAAACCAGAGAAGGTGGTTCAATCCATACTGACAATGTGAATGTTCCTGAGCATTGGGAATATTTGTTATTAACTTGTATTAATCCTGCAATGAGTGGAGGAGAAAATATTTTAGTAAATGGTTTACTTGTACATAAAATACTTAAAGAAAAGCATTCAGATGTTTTAGCAATTTTAGAAAAGAATTTTGTATGGGAAATGAGAGGCGTAGCTGATGCAACTTATGAAGCTCCAATCATTACTTATAATAAAAAAGGTGAGCCAATGTTTAGACATTTGCGCCCTTATATGGAATCAGCTCACCAAAAAGTAGATCGTCCATTAACAGCTGAGCAGTTGTACGCAATTGATACTTTAGATTCAATCTTAGAGCATTCAGATAATCAATATCGTCACACTTTTAAAGCGGGGGAAATTTTAATTTCTTACGATTCACAAGTATTATATGGAAGAACATGTTTTTCTGATGCTTTCGATGCAGTCACAATCGATATGTGGAAAAAAGATCATCATAAACCATTAAAGCGAACCATGGATCGATTGTGGGTAAAAAAATAATAATTAGGAAATAAAATGGAAAATTATACTGCACTTATTTTAGCTGCTGGGTATGGATCAAGAATTTCTGATGTAACAGATATGCCTAAATGCTTACTGCCTGTAAATGGGAAGCCATTATTAGAATGGCATTTGACAAAAATGAAAGCAGTGGGGATCAAAAAATTAGTTATCGTCACTGGATATAAAAAGGAAGTTATCGAAAATTTCTTATTAGATTATCAAAATGAATTTGAAATTACTTTTGCGGTCAATGATGACTTTAGAGTCAAAGGAAATACTTGGTCGATGCTTTATGGCCTAGAAAAAGTTAAAGGTGCTTTCCTACTTTTTGATGCTGACTTAATTTATGAAGAACTTATTTTAAGAAACTTTGTAGAAGATAAATATCCAAATCAAATCTTAGTTGGAAACGCTTCAATTGAAGATATTGAATGCTCAAAAGCGATGGTTGATAAAGATGGATTTGTCAGAATGACCATCGATAAAAGAGCAGTTTCAAAAGACGAGAGAGAAAAGTATCAGTTTGCCGGCGAAGCGATGGGGATTATCAAATTTTCAAGCCAATACAAAACAGCCATTCAAAAAGCCTGTGAAGACTTTTTAAGTAAAGAAATAAATGTTTCAAAAAATTGGGAACATGTAATGAATGAGTTTTTATTGACTCATGATATGTCAATTCATCAATCTCCATCTGATAAATGGGTAGAAATTGACAACAAAGAAGATTTACAGAGAGCAAAGAAATTATTTGAATGAGTTGGTTAAAAGATTATAAACATTCTTTAAAAAATATCCACGTAGAAGAGTGGCTCGATATTTATTTTTATCGCCCACAAGCTTATCTACTTGTGCGTTTATTTTTCAAGACTGACTTAACTCCCAACGATTATTCTTTGATGGCTTTGTTTTGTGGTTTTGTATCGGCCTATTTCTTTTTAACAAGTGAAACATTTTTTATCGCCGCGATTTTTTTTCACATTTTTGCTGTGCTTGATTGTGCAGATGGAATGGTTGCCAGACTTAAAAAGAATGGAACTGAGTTTGGGAGACTTGTAGATGGCGTTGTTGATTACTTAGTTAATGTTGCCGTTTTTATTGCTTTAGCATTTTGCGCTTCTAGAAGTGAAGCCTTGAGCATGAGTGCTCCTTGGTATTTAGTTATTTTAGCAGGGGTCTCAAAAGCCCTTCACTCAGGAACTTTTGATAAAAACATGATGGAATACATGGCATATGAAAAAGGTGAAGTCGGTTTCATAGAAAAAGAATTAAATGAATTAAAAGAAAAGCTAGTCAAAACGGAACCAAGTAATTGGAAAAGAAAATTAGCATTGAAAATTTATATTTTATATACTCAGGCTCAAATGGGTTCAACTCCTAAAAAGCTTCAATTTGATTCGAATGATTATTGTCAAAAAAATAAGTTAAATCTAAGACTGTGGGGTTTGATAGGTCCTACGGCACATCTTTTTGTCATGTCTATTTCTATAATGTTTTTCCATGTGAGATTCTATTTGATTTACGCAATAGTCTTGGCGAACATCTTGCTTGTGGTGATGACATTGATTCAAAGAAGGACCCTAGCAAAGTTATCTGTACAAGCAAGTGTAGGTAAACAATGATTGCTTTACTTGTTGGAGTCATTGTTGGTTTTATTATGTGTATTCCTGTGGGACCAATCAATGTTTGGGTCGTGAACACTTTACTAAAGCATAATTTCAAATCAGCTTTTTCTATTGCTCTTGGTGGTTCTTTAATGGACTTTATCTACTTTATGGTAATCTTGAGTGGATTATCATTCATCCATTTTAGTTCTCAAACCATTATGATCTTAAAAATTGTTGGGATTGTTTTTTTATTTGCGTTTGGATTAAAAGAATTGTTAGTAAATGCTCAAAAGTTTGAACTGAGTGAAGAGCAAATTAAGAAAGCTCCACATCCAAGCAGTTTCTTTCTTCTTGGGGTGATCATTTATACTTCTAATCCTACTTTGATAGCAACCTTATCTGCACTTGCGGCAGTCATCAAATCTTGGCAATTATTTCAACTAGAATTTATAAACTACTTTTTCTTATCAGTAGGAATTGCGATTGGCTCTGCAGCTTGGTTTTATTCTCTATTAAAAATTGTACAAAAGTATCAAAATAAAATACCAGAAAAATCATTTATATTATTCAATCGGCTATGTGGTTTTTTGATTGTCTTATTCAGTCTTTACATGGCCTTTAATGTTTACAAGGAAAATTTCGTATGAAAAGTCTACACCCAAGAAAAACGACTCAGTTAAAAAACATTTTAATGAGTCATGAATTAGAATTTTTAATGGAAGCACATAATGGACTTTCAGCAAAAATTGCTGAAGAAGCAGGATTTAAAGGAATATGGGGCTCTGGCCTTTCTATATCAGCACAACTTGGTGTTAGAGATAATAATGAAGCTTCTTGGACTCAAGTTTTAGAAGTTGTTGAGTTCATGAGTGATGCTACAAAAATACCAATATTACTTGATGGTGATACAGGATATGGAAACTTTAACAACATGAGAAGACTAGTTTCAAAGCTTGAACAAAGAGGTGTGGCTGGTGTTTGTATTGAAGATAAAATTTTTCCGAAAACAAATTCTTTTTTAAGAACTGAAGCTCAACCTTTAGCTGACATTGATGAATTTTGTGGAAAAATTAAAGCAGGTCAAGATACAAAGCTTGATGATGATTTTTGCATCATTGCCAGAGTAGAAGCATTAATTGCTGGTTGGGGATTAAAAGAAGCAGTTCGAAGAGCAGAAGCTTATCGATTAGCGGGAGCTAATGGAATATTAATGCATTCAAAAATTTCAAAACCTGATGAAATTTTAGCTTTTATGAAAGAATGGGCCGAAAGATCAAGAACTTGTCCTGTCGTCATTGTTCCAACTAAATATTACTCTACACCGACTAATGTTTTTAGAGAGTCAAATGTTTCAGTGTGTATCTGGGCTAATCATTTAATGAGATCAGCTGTATCAGCTATGCAAAAAACAGCAAAGCAAATTTTTGAAGAAGAATCACTTATTAACATTGAAGACAAAGTGGTCACAGTTAAAGAAGTTTTCCGACTACAAAATGATAGTGAGCTAGAAGAAGCAGAAAAACTCTATTTGAAAGTCGCTGATGGCGATAAGCCACGATCTATTCTTTTAGCTGCTTCAAGAGGAGCAGAGTTAAAAGAATTAACAGAAGACAGGCCGAAAGTTTTAATTGATATCAATGGGAAGCCACTCATTGAGCAATCAATTGACTCATTTTATGATCATGACATAAAAGACATTACAATTGTAACTGGATATAAGTCAGAAGCATTCAAATTTCCAAATATTAAATATGTAAAGAATGAAGCTTTTGATAGCACATCTGAATTGTCATCATTAGCTTTAGCAAAAAAAGAAATTGTAGATAATTGCATTATCTCTTATGGGGATATCTTGTATCGAAAATATATTTTATCAAGATTATTAGAAGAGAAAGGGGATATTACAATAGTTGTGGATGCTACAACTGAATCTAGATCGAAGGAATATACAGGTGACTTTGTAACTTGTTCTCGTTCTCACACTAAAAACTTTAGCGATTCAAGTGCAGAGCTTAAGAAGATGAGTTTTGGAAAAATTTCTGAAGCTCAAGGTGTTCACGGTGAATGGATTGGATTAATTAAAACCAATAAGGTTGGTTCTGAAGTAATATCAAAAACATTAAATGAATTATCTTCTAGACCAGATTTTAACAAAATGAAGCTTCCGGATCTTATGAATGAATTACTTGAGAGAAAAATTAAAATCAATGTAATGTATATAGATGGTCACTGGATGGATATTGATACTTACGCGGATGTTTCTAAGGGACAAACTTTTTAATGTCTTTTGAGGTACGTGAATTAAAGTTAACTGATGAAGAAGCTTTTCTTAGAGGATTTCAATATTGGAAAGGTGAAGATTTAAGTTGGTACACCTTTGAATTTGAATTCAATGATAGCTTTGAAAAGCATTTAATGAGATTAGAAAAGAATAAATTAGGTATCGAGTTAGCAAGTAACCGTGTTCCAAGTACGATGCTTTATGGATTTTTTGAAGGCGAGATAGTTGGAAGAGTGAGTATTCGCCATGAACTTAATGAGTATTTAAGTACAATTGGTGGACATATTGGTTACTCAGTGGCACCTAAATTTAGAAGACTTGGGCTTGCTACAGAAATGTTAAAGACAGGTTTAGACTATTGTAAAAATAGTTTAAAGCTAAAAGAAGTCTTAGTAACTTGTGATGATGATAATATCGGTTCTATTAAAACTATAGAAAAAAATGGTGGAGTTTTTGAAAATCGATATGTTTCAAATGATGGTAGTGAAGTTAAACGCAGATATTGGTTTAAATTTAAGGAATAAAAATCAAAGAGGTACATGATGATAACAGCAGATAAGTTTTTAACACCCGCTCGAGAGCTAGGTTTTAATTTTTTTACAGGAACACCTTGTTCATATTTAAAGCCATTTATTAACTATGTTATTGATACAGATGGATTTGATTTTTATGATTCTGTTAATGAAGGAGATGCGGTGGCCATTGCAGCAGGAGCGACTGTCGCAGGCAAGCGTGCTGTTGTTATGTTTCAAAACTCTGGTCTTGGAAATGCAGTTAATCCCATCACTAGTTTAACTTATACTTTTAATCTTCCAATTATGATTATTACGACTCTTAGAGGAGAGCCGGGTGGACCAAGTGATGAGCCTCAGCATGAACTTATGGGACAAATTACTATTGAAATGCTTGAGACAATGAAACTTAAATGGGCATTTTTTCCTCAAACAGAAAGTGAAGTTACTCCTCTTTTAAAAACAGCAGATGAGTATATGAAGAAAACTTCTCAGCCATTTGTTTTTGTCATGAGAAAAGATGATATTGCAGAATATAAGCTTCAGAAAAAAACGGCACCTTCTCAAAAAGCTTTTTCAATTAATCACCAAGATAGTTTTGAATTAGATTACAGCAACAGATTGATGAGAACTCCGGTATTAGAATCGATTCAAAAATATTTGGGAGAAGATGTTGCAGTTGTAGCGACAACTGGAAAAACTGGAAGAGAACTCTATGAAGTTGGAGATAAAAAGAACCAATTTTATATGGTTGGATCTATGGGATGTGCACTTGCATTTGGATTTGGAATTGCAGTAAATAAACCGAATTTAAAAGTTTTAGTAATCGATGGCGATGGAGCTTTGCTGATGCGAACAGGATCAATGGCTACAGTTGGAGCCTATAAGCCTAAGAACTTGATTCACTTGTTAATAGACAATGAAGTTCATGATTCAACAGGTGGCCAAGGGACAGTGACTGGTGGAATATCTTTTGGAGCAATCGCGCAAGGGTTTGGTTATCAGAGTGTTATTTCAACTGATAAGCTTGAGTTTTTAAGTGAATCTTTAAAATCAATAAAAACTAAAAATGAAGGACCTATTTTTATTCATATGAAAACCAAAAAGGGTTCACCTGAAAAACTTGGAAGACCAAAAGTCACGCCGGCTGAAGTTTCCGTTAGATTTTCAACTTTTGTGCAATCTTTTTAAAATTTAAAAAGGTTTTTTCTCTAAGAAAGATTCCGATTGCACCAATGATTCCACCTAGGAAAATATCTTCTATTCTAAGTAGTGATAGATCGACTGAGTTATCGTGAATTGATTTGGTTAATTCTAATAAGCAAATGATATAACTAGAAATGCAAATATTTCCTAATGTAAAATTAAAACTAATCAGTAAGGGCATCAGTAAATTGCTTATTAAAATGAAGCATAGAAAAACATATAAATTGGTTGGGAAGTAATAAAGATATAATAGAATAATTAGGATACCAATAACCGTACCGATAAATCTTTGCAGTGCCTTTAAATAGGTGGCCCGCTGATCAGGTATCATGACAATAAGAATAGTTCCAACTATCCAATAGGCCCGATCTAGTTTTAGAGTATAAGCTAACCAATATCCACTCATAGTCATTATTGCTAAATAAACAGCAAAGATATTACTCTCAGTACTTTTGAGGGCAGATTTAAAAGTTTTCCACTTAGGAGAATAAGTTTTAGAAGCATTTTTAAAATCAAACTTATGAAATAAATAGGCTAGAGCTAAGTAAAAAAGAAAATTTATGAAAATAAAATTTATACTCACTTTTATTATTGGAAGCGGAATATTTAAACCAGAGATCGTAATGACATTTAGAAAGAAAAATAGAAAAATTCTTTCTATTTCAAGGTTGTAGTTTTTAATTTTTCCAAGGATAAAGGCTAAAATGAAAAAGAAAAAATATTTTAAATCACCTAGTAAATTTATTTCACTTCCGATGATATAACCGATTACTAAGGCAATAGCCGAAATAGCTAAATGCTTAGCTCGTATTTTATAATCTCCTAAATGATCATTGAGTGTAAGAGCTAGGCCCAAAAGTGAGGCTAGAACAGATTCAAATAAATGATTATAATAGACTCCAAATAAAAGCGGTAAGGTTGTAGTCATTCCACAAATAAACATCTTTTGAAAAGGTAATTCATTTAAGTTTTCAATTTTAAAAATGTCTTTAAAGATGGAGTGATTCATGATGATTATGGTTCTTTTAAAAGGCTAACAGTATAGATTCCCTCTTCAACGGCGATGGTCTTTGAATAAGGAATTCTCATTTTAAAAAATGGAGAATAGGTTGCAAATGAGTGATATTCATTATTTTCGCTGAACCTACTCACTTCTTTTGGCAATCGCTCGATCCATTCTTGATCATATAGTTTTGCTAGAAATGAATTATCTAACTTATTTCTATCGACACTGGTTATGATAGCTTGATGATTGTGTTTGAAATATTCTTTGATAAGGTCATCAGTTGAATGATTTTTCAGTGGGAAAATTAATTTTGCGCCTAGTTTTTGTGCTTGGGAGTCACTTAATAGATGATGTCCATTTTGATTTAAATTACCAAAAACGAAAGTGCTGAATCCTTTTTTTATAAATATAGAAAGCTTTTCAGCTATAATTTTTTCAACTTCTTCACTCGATATGTCGTCTGGAATAAATACTCTTACCAATGGAAGATTCAATAGTTTTGCCTGCTCCACTAAAAGGGGCTCAGGAATTCCGTGATAGTTAACTCGATTAGTTTTTGGATTGATGATAGAAATTAATCCCACAAGATCCAAGCTTGGATCGTTTTTTATCATTGATAAAGTGAGATTACATTTTGTTCCACCAGACCAAAAGAGCAGTACTTTGTGTTTTTCCATTTTCCTAATATATAGGAATCAAGAGAAGTCGAAAATTAAAACCTCATTTTTTTTAAAAAAAATCTAATTTAGTTGGCCGCTATTTCAAAAGTAGGGGAATTCATAATGGCCTTTTTCACAGTGCACCCCTCAATAGATCGGAGAATTCCTTCTCGATCTTTTGTATTTATATGCTCAGGAAACTTAACTTCTATTTTGAAATGAATTTGATATTTGTTTTCAGGATTTCTTGTTGTCGTCTGCTTTATTTCAATGCCTTCAGTGCTAATATTTCTTGGGCGACAATAAGCTTTGGTGAAATAACCTGCACACATAGCCGTAGAAGCTAGAAAGTAATCGAATGGACTTGGAGCGCTATTTTCTCCGTGATTTTCAGCAGGCTGATCTGACAAAATACTAAAGGCATCAAATTTTGCCATAAGTTTTTGATTTTCCAATAGCTCTATTTTGATTTCCATATTACATCCTTTTTTAAAACCCATGATTTATATAAAAATTTAAGCTATATTGAAGCCCTTGTGTATGATTAATGTCATAGGTGAATATGGATTCTTCTAAAAAGCGCTGTTTTTGGGTTGATTTAAATAAATCCTATTACGTCAAATATCACGACGAAGAATGGGGAGTTCCCGTTCATGACGATAAGGTTCATTTTGAATTTTTGATATTAGAAGGTGCTCAAGCGGGATTAAGTTGGACGACGATTTTATCAAGAAGAGCAGCCTATAAAAAAGCTTATTCAAATTTCAATGTGAATAAAGTTGCAAAATATGACGAGAAAAAAATAAACGAATTGTTAAACAATGAAGGAATAATTCGTAATAAATTAAAAATTAGATCAAGTGTAAAAAATGCCCAACTTTTTATAGAGATACAAAAAGAATTTGGGAGTTTTGATAAATATATTTGGGGTTTTGTTAATAATAAGGTTATTCAAAATAAATTTCGTTCAAAAGAAGATTATATTGCTAAATCCAAAGAAAGTGATGCTTTAGCACTTGATTTGAAAAAACGAGGATTTAAATTTTGTGGTAGCACCATCATGTATGCTCACATGCAAGCCTGCGGATTGGTAAATGATCATACAGTAGATTGTTTTTGTTTTAAAAAGAGGAAAAAATGAAAAGTGTAAAAAGAAATGTTCTATTAAACCCAGGACCAGCAACAACTTCAGATACAGTAAAAATGGCCATGGTTGTTCCCGATATATGTCCAAGAGAGCTTGAGTTTGGAGAACTGACTTTGTCCGTTAGAAACGATTTGATTAAAGCGGCTAACGGTGAAGGGACTCATACTTGTGTGATGTTGACTTCTTCTGGAACGGGTGGAGTTGAAGCTTGTTTAACTTCTGTTGTTCCTGAAAATAAGAAAGTTCTGATTTTAAATAATGGTGCTTACGGGGAGAGGATGCAAAAAATTTGCGATGCTTATTCCATTGAGCATGTAGATTATAATCAAGAGTGGGGATTGCCTTTAGATTTAATCGAAGTTGAAAATATCTTATCTAAAAATATTGATAGCATATCTCATGTAGCATTTATTCATCACGAAACAACCGTAGGGATATTAAACCCACTTTCGGCCATTTCACTATTGGCCCAAAAATATAATGTTGAGATCATAGTAGATGCTATGTCTTCATTTGCAGGGATTGAAATTGATGTAAAAAAGGACAAGATTCATTATTTGGTTTCATCTTCTAATAAGTGTATTCAAGGTATGGCCGGTATTAGTTTTGTTTTTTGTGATTTACAATCTTTGAATAAAACTACGAAGTATAAAAAAAGAAATTTTTATTTTAACTTAATTGATAATCATCATTATCTTGAAAAAAATAAGCAGTTTTTATTCACTCCACCAGTTCAGACGCTCTATGCTTTAAGACAAGCTATAACTGAGTATTTTGAAGAGGGTCCTCAAAATAGATTTTTAAGATATTCATCCATGTATGAAATCATGAAAAATAAAATATTAAGCTTAGGTTTTAAATTTTTAGTAACAGAAGAGCATCATGCCAAACTATTGACTGCTATCATTGAGCCTAATTCACCTCATTATTCATTTAATGAAATGCATGATTACTTATTTGAAAGAGGATACACTATTTACCCTGGAAAAGTGGGTAATAAAAATACATTTAGATTGTCTAATATCGGACAAATTTATCCGAAAGATATTGAAAACTTCTTGGTCGTGTTTGAAGAATATTTAAAATTAAAAAAAATTATTTAAAAATAAAATGAATTTGCAAAATTCAGCTCAAACAACATTGAATGTTTTAAAAGAAATTGAAAATGATTTTTCAGCTTTTCAAAAAAAATCTAAACTTCAATGTCCAAGTGGTTGTGCTAAATGTTGCTTTTCTCCCGAAATTTCTTGCCACCCATTTGAGATGCTCCCCCTTGCCCTAGATTTATGTAAAAGAGGTATTGCGGAAGAGGTATTAAATTCACTTGAGAAAAATCATAATCCAACTTGCTCTTTGCTAGTTATTGAAAATCAAGAATTAGGATTAGGGTATTGCAAAGAGTATGAGTTTAGACCACTTATTTGTAGGGCCTTTGGAATAGCTGGCATAACTAACAAATTTCATGAAACGGAATTAAGTCTTTGCTCAGTTATTAAAGAGAAAATTTCAGTTGAAAATATAGTTATTGAAAAAGAAAAAGTGCCTCAAATCAAGCTTTCTAAAGCCAAATTAGAGATGATTAACCCCGTCTTTTTAGAAAAAACAATGCCAATTAACCAAGCCTTAAAACTCGTCCTAGAAAAGGTTTTAATTTTTTATTCTTATGCTGAGAAAAATTAAAAGGCAGTTACTTTTGCTTTAAATTTAAAATTATTTTTTGCTGAATCAGTTAAAATGAATTCAAATTCTTCATCTTTCACTAAAGGCTTTTTTAAGTTTAAAATCATTCCATGCAAGCCCCCAGGTTTTAACTGAGTAGTAGATTTGGCTTTTACTAAGACGAACTCAACTTTTCTCATTCTCATCATATTATTTTCCATGGCCATTTCGTGTAATTCCATTTCTGGGAAATTTTGAGATGAGATGCTAGCGATTTTGATATCAGAATCAGAGGTGTTTTTGATGTCTAAGTAAATTGCCGTGGCAGTCGAAGCAGGAGGAACTAGGCGAATCTTTGAATTAGTGACTTCAATTTTTTCGTTAGCATGAAGAGAGAATAAAACAAAAGAGAGAGCTATGAAGAAAATGTTTTTCATTTTTTATCCTTGGATAATTCGATAAGTTTTTTTAATTCTTTAATTAGTACAATTTTTGGCGAGTCATGATGAAGGGTGAAAATAATTTTTCCACTTTGATCGAGAACAAGTATATCGGTGGAATGGTCAATGGTATAACTCATAGCCGAGTTTCCTTGTGCTATTTTTTGAAAAACAATTCCAAACTGTTTGGTGAGTGGATCTAGGGCTTCAAGAGGTGAATAGACACCAATAAAGCTTTGATCAAAAAAATTTAGGTAAGTTTGAATTTTTTCTAGAGAGTCTCTTTCAGGATCAAGGCCAACAAATATGAATTGAAACTTTTCTCTTTCTTCTGGAGTAAAATCACTTAATGAAGATTTTATTTTATTTAAAGTTGTTGGACATGCTTCTGGGCAAGTAAGAAAACCGAAATAAACTAAATTTATTTCCTTAGAGATTAAGCTTTTAAAAGTTGTTTTGCCTTTCGTTGTAACATACTCATGATCTAAAGGTGAAAACTGTTTTTGATTTTTTGAATATAAATAAGAACCTACTAATATGACAAATAGGGTAAGGCCTAAAAAAATGTCAGTTAATAACTTTTTATTCATGAATCTCGCTTAGCTCGAATAATTGCTACTCCGCTTATTCTTAATTCTTGATTTGATCCAAAACATTCGGTTTTAACCGTAAAAATGGGCTTGTTTGGCTTTTGATCAATAACTTCAAGGCGATAATTTAGTTTCTCATTAATATAAACCGGAGCATGGAAATTAAGTGTCTGACTTAAATAAATTGTGCCAGGCCCAGGAAAACTATTGGCAAAAATTTTTGAAAAAAACGAAGCTCCAACCATACCATGAGCAATTCTGCCTTTGAACCCTTGGGCCTTGGCTTCTTCATCATTAAAATGAACAGGATTAAAATCTTTGGAAAAATTTGCAAAATCTTGGATTGTTTCTGAAGTTATCTCTATTTCTTCTTTATAAATATCGCCAATTTTCATATGATGCTTCTATGTTAAAACTTATTATTATTTCATTAGCCATTTTTAGCACAAATCTAAAGGCAGAAGAAAGAGATTTTGTTATTTCTTCCATTTTAAGTGATGAAAACATTCTTGTGCAGGCAACAAGTCGAGGAATTGACTTCAACGATAACTCAATATTTGCTATTTATTCTCATGAAACAAACCAAGTGTTGGGTATTGCAAAAGTTTTGTCGCGAGATCCCAATAATAAGGATTTTATTGGACGTATAGAGTTTCATGAGAAAAATGGCTTAGTTAGAATAGGAAATTATTTAAAGAAGTTAGATTTAACTCATGATAAAAACCCTTTACTTGGGAGATATGATTTAGAAGTTAAAAATGGAGATAAAGTTTCAAGCAAGTATCATCCATTGGTCTACTTAGGTTTCGGAAATGGTTTTACCGCATCAAACCTATTTAAGTCCGAATGGCTTTTGGGGCCTTCCATACTCGCATATGGAATTAATTCTCATGTTCAGGTCCATACGCAATTAGTTTCGGCCATGTTTAAAGTTTTAAATTTTGGTTTAAAATATAGGATTATTGAAAATGATTTATTAGCGCTTTCTATCCAAAATGACATCCAGTTTTTTTACGAAAAAAATAAAAAATCTTATCTTTTCACGTTTTATTTAGATACTCAGAGTAATTCAAAATTTAAAACACTAGGTAAACTTAAGGTTTTCTCAAAAAAACCTGCTGATGAATATTTGTTTAATAGTGATGAATATAAAAAAGATGTGAATATTGAATTACAGCTTTCATATTCCTACATATTAGACAATTGGAATCAATTACTAGTTGGACCAAAGGTTGATGTGGATAAGAAAAAAGTTGGTGGAATGGTCGGGTATTATATAATTGAAAAAGAAATTCATACCATATTGGGACTTTCTTCAAATGATTTTTCAGAGATGCGTTTAGGCAAAACTGCTTACTTGGTTAACTTTGACGTTTGGTGGCGCTTTTAAAATATGCAGAATTTGTTAGAATAGTCACCAGGGGTGATTATGTTTGAAAATTTCTTTGCAGAATTTGATCCAGATTTAAAAATTCAAAAAGAAAAAACCTTTTGGTTTTCTCTTAAAGTCATCTCAATAGTTCTGGTTTATTTTATTTTGAAATTCAATCTTAAATATCATTATTATCAAGAAAATTTTTGCATGATTCCTGGCTTTATATATGTTCTTAGTTCGAAGTTTGTCTTTGAGAAAATTTTGAAAAATACATTCATGGCACTATTTGCTTTTTTAATGGGTGTCTTTTTCATGACAGGATTACTCATTTTTTTAACGGGAGGAATGAAGGCACCTGGTGCATTGTGGATTTGTATCATGCCATTTATTTCAGGATCAATTTTAGGCAGAAGAGGTTTTTTGCCAGGTCTTGTTTTTGTTGTTTTAGTTTTTTCATTTTACTATGTAATGGATATGATAAATATGGTTCCTTTTCCTTATGCCAATAATGAATTGTACTTTAAGGAAACTCGTACCAATCTAATTTTATTTTCCGTGTTTGCAATAATTATGGTTTCAAATTATTTTCGAACAGAAGATGAAAATAAAACAAAGCTTTTAAATGAAAAAACTAAAAATGAAAATCTTTTAAAAATTCTTTTTAATGATTTAGCTAATCCACTCCAAAATATTCGGTTGATTTTAAAAAAGTTAAATCAAACCAAAGATCCAATAGAGCAATATAATGGATTTGGAAAGCTGGATGAAGTTTCGACTCGCATGATTGAAACTCTTGATCAAGTTCGAAAAATGAAAGCCTTAGATGAGGGAAAAATAAATATAGAAATTAAGCCGGTTATGATTCGCGAATCATTTAAAAAGGCAGAGCAGTTGCTGATCGATCAAATTACTCTTAAAAAAATTAAAATAAATACATTGAATGATTCTTCTGATGCCACTGTTGTTATGGTTGATGAAGTCTACTTTGTCTTGCAAGTTCTTTGTAATATACTTTCTAACGCTATTAAATATTCCGACGTAGAAGGAGAAGTTTTTATTAGTTGGACTATTGTAGGGGATAGAGTACAGATTGAAATTAGAGATCAAGGAATTGGTATGTCACAAACATTAACCGATAACATTTTTAATAATATTAATCGATCATCGCGAAAAGGGACACTTGGAGAAGTGGGGACTGGTTATGGTATGCCTTTAGTGAAATCTTTTGCTGAGGAGTTTAAAGGCGAAGTGAGTGTTTATTCTGTGGAAAAAACGGCTAACTCAAAAAATCATGGGACGACGATTACTTTAAAATTTCCCAAGGCTTAATTTTCTCTAAGCTTTTTATATATTTTAATTCCCAAGACTAAAATGAAAATCACTAAAACTAAGCCAGTTAGAGCATAGAGAAAACTCATTGAATTTTTGAGAACAACTAAAAAAACAATGGCGATTAAAAAAATTGTTGAAACTTCATTGATGTATCTTAACTTCAATGGAGAATAATGGATATTTTTTGAATTTATGTCCTTAAAAACTTTATGCAAGTAAAAATGGTATACATAGAGTCCTAAGACAAATCCAAGTTTAATTTGAAGCCAAGGATTATCTAAAATATTCCATTCCATAAGAAGCAATATTCCAAATATTAAAACCAAAACCATGGAAGGCCAGGTGATTCCATACCACAGTCTTCTTTGCATGATTTTAAATTGGCCTTGTAAAATATTTCTCTCTACTTCTGATTTTTCTTTTGCTTCACAGTGATAAATAAAAAGGCGGGGCATGTAGAATAATCCAGCAAACCAAGTTACAATAAAAATAATATGCAGTGCTTTAATTGTGAGATAGTAATCAACCATAGTGTATATTTTAAAGAATTTTTAAAGTTATGAATAGAGTATTTTATATTTTTCGACATGGGGAAACAGATTGGAATAAGGAGCGTCGAACTCAAGGACATACCAATACTCCCTTAAATGAAAATGGATTAAGACAAGCTGAAGATCTTGCCATAAAGATGAATTCTATTCCACTTGAAGTTGTTTATTCTTCTGATTTAGATCGAGCACAAATGACCGGGAAAGCGGTGAGTGATCAAAAAAATATTCCCTTAATTTTAGACCCCCGCTTGAGAGAAATGAGCTATGGGAAGATAGAAGGAATGTTATTTCAAGAAGCAGTTGAACTATTTGGTGATGAGTTTAAAAAACTGCAGTCATTTAAAAGGGCTCATGATCATGTGAAATTTCCAGAAGGGGAAACTAGGCATGATTCAAGAATTCGATTCCAATCTCTCATTTACGAAATTATCGAAAAAACGAATTATAAACATATCGGAATATCAACTCATGGTGGAGCTATAAGAAACTTTCTTCACTATTATCTCGACGAAGATTTTCCGATATTACCAATTCCCAACTGTGTGGTTTATCGCTGCACTTTTAATTTTGCGACGAAAAAATTCCTGGTGGAAACAACACCTATTTAAATTTTGAAATTTCTTGTTCAAAACGAGCTTTTAATTTTTTAGCTTCAGTTTGATATTCTACTTTGTCTTTCCAAGATAGAGCAGGATTTAATATATCAGTAGAAATATTTCTCACTTTTTCAGGAACCATAAAACCAAAAATTTCATCTTTTTTGAAATTGATATTATCTAATTCATTATTTTGAATAGCGCGAATTAAATCACGAGTGATAGAGAGCGGAAATCTTTCTCCAACTCCATATCCACCTTTATACCATCCAGTGTTTACAAGCCATACATTGATATTAAATTTTTCGATGTAAAATTTTAAAAGCTCTTGATATTTTTTAGGATGTAAAAGCATGAAAGGTGCTCCAAAGCACGGAGAGAAAGCTGCTTTAGGGCTTTTTACACCAATTTCTGTTCCAGCTAATTTAGCAGTATATCCAAGAACAAAATATTCTAAAGCTTCAGCACTTGATAGTTTTGCTACAGGAGGTAAAACACCGAATGCATCAGCGCTTAGAAAAAAGAGGTGCTTTGGTATCTGTGCTTGTCGATCTTGTATTCTATCTTCGATAAAAGCAAGCGGATAGCTTGATCTTCCATTTTCAGTTACACTTCCATCAAAAAAATCTAATTCGCTTTGAGCCTGGTTGACAGTGACATTTTCTAAAAACGAGCTAAATTGTGTTGAGGCTTTATAGATTTGTGGTTCAGTCTTTGGAGAAAGCTTGAATGTTTTAGCGTAGCATCCACCTTCAAAATTGAAGACACCTGTTTCAGTTAATCCATGTTCATCATCACCGATTAAGCGCATACCTTCATCTGTTGATAAAGTCGTTTTACCTGTTCCAGATAATCCAAAGAAAACAAAACTTTCATTTTTTTGGTTAGTGCTTGCACCTGAATGCATTGGAAGAATGTTCATTTTTGGTAAAATAAAATTCATGATTGAAAACATGCTCTTTTTAATTTCACCTGAATAAAATGTACCTACGATGATTGTCATTTTTCTCTTAAAACATGTCACAATCACTGTTTCTGATTTGGCATTGAAATCTTTAGGATTGATAACACAATCTGGTGCGTGGATGATTTGATATTTATCGGCATTTTCCACTTCTTTATTTTTAAACATATAGTAGGTGAAGTGAGCACTGTATGGTTCACTACTGATGAATTCAATATTTAACTCGTGATGTGCTTTGTGACCAATGGCCCTTTCAGTGTAATACAATTCACTTTTTGTGCTCAAGTGACTTAAAACTTTTTGTTCAAGTTTAGAGAATGTTTCCTCACTCATTTCATTGATATTGTTTTCCCACCAAATATCGTTTTGAGTGATTTCATTCTTAACAACATATTTATCGTCAGCTGATCGCCCAGTGTGCTTTCCGGTATTGATAATAATCTCACCATGAGGGCCGAGCTTTCCTTTTTTACTTTCTATCGTTTTTTGCATCAAAGAAGCGATGCTTGGGTTTTTCAAAGTAGATGTTTTGTCTTTTAATTCAGAAAAATTCATATTCACTCTCTGGCTTTAGTTATTCCGGCAACTTTACTGAATATTCTCTGATTTTTACATATTAAATATTAATTTTTTGGCTAATTTTTATCATTATCCGACCTTTTTGATCGTGCAGGCTGTCAGGTCCATTTTTTCCCCTTTATTGAATTTAAAATAATTAATCGCTACACTTAAACTAGCGAGGTTTTTTATGAAATCGAATTCTCTCATTTTATTAAGCTTTTTAACATTATCCATTCCAGCTTTCGCGGCTACACGTAATCTTTGCGATGATTTAGTTGATAGTGGATCTTCAAGTGAACAAGTTCAAAAATGTCATGACAAGTTTGGTAAGTCAGATCATTTTAATGAGTCACAGAAGCAAAAAGAAGTAAAAGTCGAAGTTGATCGCGCTAAAAAAGAAGAGACTGATAAAAAGAAATCTAATATTGAATTTAAGAAATTCACAGAAGCTGATCTGTTAGATGCTGGTTTTGGTAAACCTTTCTATGCTATCAGGGGTGATTATCGTTATAGAAAATATTCAGAGAAAAGAATTACCGAAGGGGATTCGCTTTGCAAATTTCTAGGCTATGAAAAAGCGGTAAAGAGTATTGTTTCACCTGAGATTTTACCTGACAATGCAGATAAGCAAGGCTTGATTGTTGATAAGAATTTTTTAGGTGTAGTAAGTAAAGAGCCTGAAATGTATCGCGATGAAGATCGTAAATTTACAGTTAGAAAGTATGTGGAATTAACTTGTGCTAAAAGAAAGGACAAGGAAGTTGATTCAACTAATGACATGCTAAAAGAAGTGACGGAAGATTTGGTAGTTTTAAATGGAGTACTAAATATTGGGGCCCGTCGTGATCCAGGAGTGATTAATGATGCTTCTCGTGGATCAGTGAAAGAAGGTTCGACACCAAACGGTTATAAGGCACCTGAGTGGATGAACGAAGGAAAAACCAAAGGTAAATAGATTCATTTTTAAATTTTCATATTGGAAAGCGGCAATTTTTGCCGCTTTTTCTTTTGGATCTGCTGCATCTTTACTTACGCAATTGTTACGCATAAAATGATTTTATGAAACATCACATTAAAATCATCGGTCCTATAGATCAAACAATCAAAACAGAATTGCTACCACTCTTGGCCTCAAAGATCGCAGCAGGGTTTCCGTCTCCGGCGGAAGATTATATTGAAGAAGGTTTGGATTTAAATTCATATCTAGTCAAAAAGAAAGCCTCTACTTTTATTGTGAAAGTGATCGGTGAGTCCATGAGGGATGCGCACATTTTTTCAGGAGATCTCTTGATTGTAGATCGTTCTAAGAAAGCGCGTAGTGGAAGTATTATCGTGGCGCTATTAAATGGTGAATTCACGGTAAAGCGCTTAAAGAAAATGAATGGAAAAATATTTTTAGTACCAGAAAATCCTCGCTATCAGCCCATTGAAGTTAAAGAAGGTGAGGAGACCGATTTTTCTATTTGGGGAGTGGTGACTTACGTTATTCATCAGGCGGATCAAGATGTATGCCTTAGTTGATTGCAATTCATTTTATTGTTCATGTGAAAGACTTTTTCGTCCAGAACTATTGAAGCGTCCAGTAGTGGTGCTTTCAAATAATGACGGTTGTATTGTGAGTCTAACGAAAGAGGCGAAGTTGCTTGGTTTAAAAATGGGTGAACCTTTTTTTAAAGTAGAAAAATTGATCAAGGAAAAAAAGGTAGCTTATTTTTCTTCAAATTATGCACTCTATGGTGATTTATCAAATCGCGTGATGAGTATTCTAGAAGAAGAAATCAATGATGTTGAAGTCTATTCTATCGATGAAGCTTTTTTAAAATTAGAAGCCATGGAGCAATTTGAGTATCAAAGATTAGGTGAAAAAATTAAAGAACGGGTTTTTTTAGAAGTTGGGATTCCGGTGAGTGTTGGCATTGCTAAAACGAAAGTGCTGGCTAAAATTGCCAATCACATTGCTAAAAAAAATGCAGAAGCTCAAGGGGTATTTGTTTTTCCCGATGATGGAAAAAAAGATGATGTCTTAAAAAAATTTCCCGTCTCAGAAATTTGGGGAATTGGTTCGAGTTCGAGCATGAAGCTTTTGATGTTAAAAATCAAATCGGCTTATGATTTAAAATACTATGAGAATGAAAAGGAGATTCAAAAAATTCTGACCAAAAAGGGGCGACAGATTCAAGATGAGCTGCGAGAGATTTCTTGTGTTGAAACGGAGAGCTTCGAAAAGAAAAAAACAATTTTAAGTACGAAGTCATTTGGAGCTTCTGTTTATTTATTGAAGGAATTAGAGGAAGCTATTTCGGTTTATATTACTCGAGCATGCGAAAAACTAAGAAAAGAAGAATCATTAGCCGCTTCAATGCTTATTTTTATTCAAACCAATCCTTTTAAAGAAACTCCTCAGTATGCCATGCAAGCGATGGTGCATTTTTCTACACCAACTGACAATACATTCGTCATGATCAAAGAAGGAAAGCGTCTTTTGGAAAAAATTTTTCTAGAAGGATTTGAATATAAGAAAGCGGGAGTGATGTTGATGGATTTGTCTGATAGTGATAGCTTTCAATTGTCACTATTTGATGATCCAAAAAAAATAAATCAAAATGAAAATCTAATGAAGGTCGTAGATAAAATCAATCAAAGATATCATGAGGTCGTGGTGAAAAGTTTAGCCTGTGGGACAGAGGGACGCTGGAAAATGCAAAGACAGTTTAAGTCTCCTTCCTACACCACACGCTGGAGTGATCTTTTGAAAATAAAAATTTAAGTTATAGAATTTTTTTCTTCCAAAGAAAAAGAAATAGTATTTTTATTTTTAAAGAGAAGGGAAAGTGGTAGTTGCTAACTTGTCCAAGAACATCGCTCATTTTCGAAGGTGGATCTTGTCCTGAAATCGGATTAAGTGGACGAGTAATAATAGAGTAATCACTACTATCTGAAAAAATGTTTTTTCTCCAAAAATAGTGGCAAACCAAAACTCCATTCAATCGCAGTACAATAATATCAAAGCGTTTTAAAAGCTCAGGATTGCTGAATTTATGGATGATGACAGTGGAGTTGTTTTTGATAAGTGGTTCCATTGAGATACCGTCTATGACGAGCTCAATTTGATTAAGGTCATCTAGAGATTGTTTAAGAATTTTAAAATTAGATTCATGAATTTGCATGAAGGGTTACGTTCGAGCATTGCTCAGTATAGAATTTGATACCGTCATCAGGGCTACCATCGAAAACAATCTTTTTATCTTTAAAAACAATAACCCTATTACATACTTCTTGAATTAAAGCATTTGAATGAGAAATAAAAATAACAGCACCAGAAGAAAAAATAGTTTCTTTGATTCTTTGAGTGATTTTTTCATTAAAAAAATAATCAGCACCATTAAAAACTTCATCGAGAACCAAAAGATTAGAAGGACGACTTGAAACAAGAGATAAAAATAATCGAGCCTTCATCCCTTTACTGTAAAGCTTAAAAGGAGCATCAATAAATTTACCCAACTCACAAAATTCTTCAATTTCTTTGATGACTTGTTTTCTCTCACTTGAGCTTAGTTCTGGGTAAAAAAAATGTGAAAGGAGTTCTAAATTTTCATGTCCAGATAATTCAGGAAGAACTGCAACTTCAGTATCAAAAATACCTTTAACATGACCATTAATTTTTATTTTATTTAATTGTTGAGTTTGATAAATCCCACAAATATAACGACATAATGAAGTTTTACCAGAGCCATTATTACCTAAAATACCAAGGCGATCTCCTCGGCGTACTTTTAAATTAATATTATCCAATAAGAGAACGTGGTCGTCTTCTTTGAAAAAATAATCGAGAGGAGAAGAAATTAAATTTATAAACGAATCTCGCCAAGAAGTAGCTGGATAATGAGGCACATTGTAGCCTATAGAAAGGTCTTGAATATCGACAATAATGTCGTCTTTAAATTCGGAAGTAGATTTCATTACTTTTCTTTTTCCAATAACGTTTAAATATAAATACAAGTAAAATTATTAAGCCAATAGCTTTAGAAATATCAATAAAAAAGAGCTCAACATCGTAGTTCCACATAATATCTTGAAAAGGTTTAACAAAATAATAAAGCGGGTTGAAATTGATAATCCAGTGATAATTTTCAGGAATCAATTCTTTCGGATAAAAAATAGGAGTAATAAAATAGAGCATGTTTAAGAGAAATTGGAGAACAAACTGGGTGTCTCTAAAAAAAACATGAATTGTAGCTAATAAAAAACTTAGAATAAAGCAACCAATGGATAAAATAAATGTAGCCAATAAAAATAGAGGCATTTTCCAATAATAAAAAATACTCAAATCTTGAACAAAGAAAAATAAAATTAAAAAAGAAGCGGCCAAGGTAATTAAATTATCTATAGTCTGAGTTAAAATAAAAACCCAAAATTCTACTTTAAAGGCCATAATCAGTGCACGGTAAGCAATAAAACTTGTGACCGTCATATTAAGAGTCGATGTAATAAAAATCCAAGGAATGATGCCAGATAACAAAAAGAGATAATAATTCTCGATGTTAACTTTTAAAATATTTTTGAAAATAATAGCTTGAACAAAGTAAGTTATAATTGGACTTAAAATGACCCAAAGAAAACCCGCAAAGGTTTTGCGGTATCTAGATTTGAGCATTGAAATTGTTAAAGTGCGTGTTAACTCAAAATCTTGCTTTAGTTTTGTAGTTCTTGAAATTATTTCCACATTATTTTCTTAGTTGTTAATGAAATAATTATAAGTCTTCATGTGTTAATTTTACAACACAATAAATGGAAAATATGCAATTGCTACTTTGTTTTCCAAACAATAAAATATGAGCAATTGAGATATTGCTTTGTGGTGTTATTATGTGTTTTAGTGTCGAAATAGAAAGAAATTTAAAGAAATTGGCAGAAAATTTTCATGCCTTTGTTGATCAAAAAAGATTTGAAGAACTCCAAAAAAACAAAGAATTAAATCCTAAGAAGTTTTTGACTCCTGACACTGAAAATCGTATTTTTCCAAATTATTATGCACCAGTGATCATAAAGCCAAATCAAGATAAAATTATTTTACCGATGCGCTATCGACTTAGACCTAGTGAATCCAGAGAAGAAGTACCAACTAAGTACAATATGTTCAATGCGAGATTAGACAGTTTGGAAAATAGAAAAAGTTGGAAGAAGGTTTTTATGCGAAAGCATGGAATATTTCCCTTTAGAAAATTTTATGAATGGGTAGAAAATGATGGTAAAAAAAAATTGATCATGTTTTATCCCAAAGATCGAGAAATTTTATGGGCACCATGCCTATATGATTACTATCAAGACGATAAAGATAACTTTCATTCATTTGCCCTCATCACTACTGATCCTAAAAAAGAAGTGGAAGAGATGGGGCATGATCGCTGTCCGCTCTTTTTAAAAAAAGAACATATTGACAAGTGGCTTAAGCCTGAAAATTCGACGAAAGATGAAATTTATCATATCTTAAAAGAACAAGAAGACGTTTTTTATTTAAATAAATACTACGAAGTGAATAAATGAAATTGAATGATGAAGACATTTTAGAAATCAAAAAGCAAGGCATGAGACATATTGCTAAAGCAGGAGATTATTTATTTCATGAAGGAGATCCTTGTCAACACTTTGTCCTAGTAGAAAAGGGAGCTATTCGCGTTCAAAAAGTTTCAGAAAATGGAAGAGTGGTCGTACTTTATCATGTGGATTCAGATCATTTATGTATTTTAACAACCAGTTGTTTAATGGGGGGGACTCATTACGATGCCGAAGGTATTGCAGAGACCGATGTTGAATTGATTTTACTTCCTAAAAAAGAATTTGAAGAATTAATTTCAAGATCATCTCTATTTAGACATGCAGTTTTTGAGTCTATTTCCCTTCGAATCACTTCACTCATTCAAAAAATTGATGATATTGCTTTTAAGTCAATTCGAAATAGATTAACTCAATTGCTTATGAAAAAAATCAATCCAAATAATGAAGTAGCTCTTGGCCATCAAGAATTAGCGTTTGAAATGGGGACTTCTCGCGAAGTCGTGACAAGGGAATTAAAAGCACTTGAAAGAGATGGCTACATAGAACAAGAGCGAAAATCTATAAAAATCATTGATCTTGATTCTATGAGTAATATTTTAAAAACTGACAAAAAATAATCTTTTCTTGTGACAAAGTCACATCTTTAAGACGTATAACTGTATAAAATATTTTTAACTAAACAAAGAAGGAGAGTTTATGAAAAGAAATGTAGGTGGAGTAGATAGAATGGGAAGAATTGCTTTGGGCGTAATTGTGACTTCATTGGCTTTTGTAGGCCCGCAAAGTCCGTGGGCTTATATTGGACTTGTACCACTCATCACTGGATTAGTTGGTTTCTGCCCACTTTACCCAATCCTAGGCTTTTCGACCTGTAATGAGTGTAAAAAATAATAATTTATTATAAAGATTATAATTTTAGCTAGTTAAGCCTCTCTTTCGAGAGGCTTTTTTTTAAAGATTTTTCTCAATTTTCCGAAAAGTTGACTGAAGAGATAGGAAAATATGAGTAGTATGAGAGAAGTCATCAGAAAAAAAACCATTACAAGTGTGGCGACCAGATCACCCTCAACGGTCTATAGTTCCATTTTATTAATTGGGATTATTTCTGCGACATTTCCAGAAGCTTTAGTCAGAAAAAATTTCCAATTTTACCTTTCCTTAATTTCTATATTTTCTCTCGTGCTATTATCAAGATGGTATTTCGCTAAAAAAATTAGAAGTGAAATATATTCGAAAGCAGATACTTGGCTATTAGATTTAAGTGTGTTTGCAAATAGTATAATGTGGGGAATAAGTTGCGCTATTATTTTTGTCAATGAAGGTGGTAATGTTGAAGGTATTACAGCTGTTATCTGTGCAGCGGGAATAGCGAGCAGTGGATTGGTTTCACTAACTGCTAGTAGAAAATTGATGATGGGACATTTTATTGGTGTCTTAGGGCCAATTGTCTTAACCAGATTTTTTGTTAATTCACAATTTAATCATGTTTTTACTAATATCTCTCTTACTTATGCAGTTTTTTTAACAATTTTAAGTATGACTATTAATAAGCAAATTATAAAATCCTTTGAAGATGAAATTAAGCTTGAAGAAAGAACACAAGAGCTAATTGATTCTAGAAATGAAGCCATTAACAATTTAAGTAATAAGTCTGAATTTATTGCCAATTTAAGTCATGAAATTAGAACTCCTTTAAATGGGATCATGGGGGGAATTCAGCTTTTAGAAGAAGAAAATTTATCTACAGAAGGAAAAGAAAATTTAAGGATATTAAATGTTTCCTCTCGAAATCTTTTAGATTTAGTCAATGAAGTATTAGATTCATCGAAGCTTGAAGCAGGGAAATTTGAAATTAGAAATTCGAAAATAGAAATTGCTAAACTCGTAGAAGAAGTATTTTTAATGTATAAGGTATTAGCGAGTCATGCAAAGTTAAAGTATGAATTAGAAATAGAAGAGAGTATTAAATCGAGATATGTCCTTGCAGATTCTTTAAAATTAAAACAAGTCTTAAGTAATTTAATTTCTAATGCCATAAAATATACCAAAAAAGGGCAAGTCAAAATAAAACTCACCCTAATAGAGGAGCTTGATCACTCACTTAATATAAATTTCAGTATTGAAGACTCTGGTGAAGGATTAAAAGAGGAAGAAATAGAGAAGCTGTTTTCACCTTATTCGCAAATTGATAGAAATAGTAAAAATGTCAAAGGAACTGGACTTGGTCTTTATTTATCGAGTGAAATTATCAAAAAATTTGGATCAGAGATCAAAGTACAGTCAGAGTTTGGAAAATATACTATATTTACCTTCGCCGTAAATTTTCAAAAAGCAAATACTGATGCTACCAAAATAATAAATCTAGAAGAAATATTTAAAAACAATTTCCAATCTAATGTTAAAGTGCTTATCGTTGATGATAATGAGATCAACTTACTTTTACTTGAAAAAATCTTGAAGAAAATGCATGTGCATCCATTAAAGTCGACTTCAGGGAAAAAAGCATTGGATATTTTCTTAAATGAAAAGATCGATATTGTTTTTACTGATATAAATTTATTAGATATGAATGGATTTGATTTAATCAAAGACATGAAAATGATAAATCCTGAGTTTGAAAATTTTTATGCTTGCTCAGGAAACGTCAATGAAAGCAATACTGACGAGTACTTAAAAGCCGGATTTAAAGGTGCTTTAGGGAAACCTATTAATATCGAAGAAATCAAAAAAATCGTAGAAAAAAAAGCAGCTTAAAGATTGGTGGCTCCTCCGAGACTCGAACTCGGACACCCTTGCGAGCGGTTGATTTTGAATCAACTGCGTCTACCATTCCGCCAAGGAGCCAAAAGCGCATTTCATATTATGAGATTGAACACTCAACGTCAATTTAATTTCAAAAGCTCCAAAGCTTCTTTTGCCTTAAAGCGAAATGCGTCTTCGCCTAAGTGTTTTTTTAAGAAAGTGTTATCTAGGGTTGTAGAAAATTTGATGTAATCAATTAAATATCTTGGAAATTTCCATAGTGGGGAGATTATTTTTGCTATTTGCTCTAGTGCAATAATAGGCATTTGAATTTTTTTGATATTCACGGTTTTGACCGCGTCATGCAAACTTATAACTTCATCATTCGCCACATTATAAATGCCGGTTGGAAGTTCTTCAATTGATCGCACAAGGATTTGGGCCATATCAAATTCATGAACAAATTGAAACATGGGATTAAAGTCCATCGGCATTGGAGCCAAAGGGGTTTTTAGGTATTGAGTGATGGAATTATTAATTTGCGGGCCGATGATGTTTGCTGGTCTTAAAACCACCGTCTCAATTGACTCTTGATGTTTCCACATCCAATTTGTACACATTTGATCCATCTCTACAACGTCACGTAATTCGGGAAATTTAAAACTAGCTCGAAGTGGAGAGTCTTCAGGTAAAAACATCGAATTATCCGATATAGCTCCATATACGTGATGAGTTGAGAGGATGATTACTTTTTTTGTCTGAAACTTTTGACATAATTCTAGGATTGCATTTGTCCCGATTAAGTTAACATCGATTCGTTTATTTAAATCTTGATTACGACTAGCATGTCCCAATCTACCTAAGTGAAAAACAATATCAAAATGATTTTCGCGAAAAATTTTTTCAAAGTTCGTCCGATTGTATTTTATTTTAGTTACTATGTAATTGTCTCTCGGAATGATGTCTGAAACAGAGCGGGAGTCCACTCCGTAAATATTAATTTTTGGGTATTTTTTTAATAAAAGTTCAGCAGTAATTTTTGACAAAGCTCCTTGAATACCAATTATGAGAATGTTTTTAAATTCAGATTTCATTAATTTCTCTTTAAAAAGCTACGTTTATTTTTTAATCCTTGCTCTATCATGGAATTAACTTCATCGCTTATGTTTAAAATATGTTTTTCGATTTCTTCATCAGGGGAATCTGGAGAAAGTTCAAGGGGAAGTTGATAGGGCGAACCAATGTAGATGTCCACCGGGGAAGGAAGTGGTAACAAATTTAAACTTAAAGGTATCGCTGGTACTCTTAAAAAATTAGCTAACTTCTTTGAGTGAAAAACAAAAGGATAAAATTCTTCTGCTCCTATAACGGCAATTGGTAGAATGGGAGTTTTCGTCTGTAAGGCCATTCTAATAAAGCCTTTAGTGAAAGGTTGAAGTTCGTAATGATTTTTTGATGATTTTGCAATGCCACGAACTCCTTCCGGAAAAACTAAAAGCGACTCTTCACGTTTTAGTAAATTTAAACAGTTTTGGCGATCACCTAAAACAGCTCCACCTTCACTGGACCATTTTCCTAAAAATGGTAATCCAGATAAGAATCTTTCCACTAAAGGCCGAAGGACGATTGGTGGGTTTAATTCGAGAAAAAAAGCAGTGCAAATTAAAAGAGCGTCGATGGGAATTTGTCCTGTATGATTTGAAATAACCATATAGTTTTTAGAATGGTCAAAGTTTTCAACACCATGAAGTTTTACATTAAAATAATAACGATATAGCGGATAGAGTAATTTTAAATCTGTGATAGCTTTTTCTGGTGAAAAACCCCAAGGATCATTTCGAGTTTCATACTTTTCTTTGAGCTGTTTTTCTAATAAGGAGAAATTGACTTTATTCATATGAAATTAAGCTTTTTTAAATCTTTTTGTTATTTTAATATGCTATCAAATATTACAATCTTCACAAGGATCAACTTGAAAGATATAATACTTGAATTGGAGTTATTAGTGAAAAAAGATTTGAAAAACCAACCAAAAGGTTTTGTTTTTAGCCTAAAAGAAGAGATTCTTAGAACGACGAATATAGGCAAAAAATTGATTACTGCTTCAAGAACCAATTCTCACTTAAAAGAATCATATGAAGAATTGGGGAGAGAATTTGAAAAAATACTTGAAGAAGGCGAATATGAGATTGTGCTTAATCGAGAAACAAAGATAAGATCACTCTTGCAAAATATAAAAGCATGCAAAAAAGACTTAAAGGACCTTGAAGAAGAAGTGGTTAAAATAAGATTTTCAGCTGGTCCGATAGATATTTCTAAAAATACAAGTAATCAAAAAAAAGAATAAATGCTCTTTATTGATTTTGAATCTTCATTGATTCAAGAGAATTTAAAAGATGTATACAAACGGCTTCTTCAACAGGAGGAAGTCCTTTTTTGGTTTCTGCCGAAACAAAATACATCTGTCTGATCCACTTGTAGGTTTTTGAAAGCGATGGCACCAATTTCTGTAATTCGGCCCTTTCTTTTTGTGTTTTCAATTTATCTATTTTGTTTAAAACAAGAATAGTTGGTTGATTTATACCTTGAATGAATTTATAAAATTCTCGATCTGAAGTTTGATCTGGATGTCTTGAGTCTTGTAGATTTATAACAAGAAATCCCATTGGAAAATAGGTAAAAAAAGTACCCATTAATTGATCCCAATTATGAGACATTTCTTTAGAGACTTCTGCATAACCATAACCAGGCAAGTCGATTAAAAAAAAGTTATTAAGCTTTTGTTTACTTTTTTCATCATAAATTTCAAACCGAAAAATATTGATTTCTCTTGTACGTCCTGGCGTTTTTGAAACGCGGGCAGTTTTATTTCCAAAAATTGCATTGATAAAACTAGATTTGCCAACATTTGATCGTCCCACGATGCAAATACCAATGGCATTTGGGTTTTGATTTAGCCATTCACCCAATTGTTCCGGCTTTGAAATTCCCATGAGAAATTCAGCGCTATTTGTTCTAATTTTGAAATTCATACTACGTTTATACAAGATCGAAATGACTTTGTATACGAGCTAAGTCATCAAGTTCGCCTAACTTAAAAGGAGGAGCCATGATAGATGCTAAAAAATTAGATTTAAACAGAGATTTGATCCTACATCCTTGGAAATTTCAGGGTTTAGGTATCGAGAGTGAAGTTCAGTTGAATATTTTCCAAAAAGGAGTGAGGCCATTTAAATTAAATAGAACAAGATATGAAATTTTCTCTTCAGATACTTATCTATATGATTTCAAAAATAGCAGAATATTTCTCCCTTGTTTGAAAGATGAAGAATTTCATTTGGAGTTGAAATTGGTTAGTGATGGCTCAGAGGAAAGATTTTTATTGAAGAGTTTGAGGAAAATGAAACCATTTAAAATCAATGGAGCTTGGGTGTTTGAATCTTATTTAAATAAAGGAGATCTAATAGAAATAGGCTTAAATAAAATTAAATGTCTAGTTTCACCTCCCCATGGAAATTCGAGTGATGAATCAATAAAGATCAATGACCAAATTGCCAGAAGCAAACTGCCAATACTTATCGTAGGTGAGACAGGAGTCGGAAAAACAAGTTTAGCAAAAAAAATTCACGATCAAAGTGGATTGAATGGTCCATTTGTTCATATCAACTTAAGTTCCTTTTCACCTTCTATTATAGAATCTGAACTTTTTGGCCACATTAAAGGATCTTTTACCGGTGCCATGAACGATAGAAAAGGTTGTATCATGACAGCGAATCAAGGGACATTGTTTATTGATGAAATAGATTCTGTTGGTAAAGAAATACAAACAAAATTACTTCTTTTTTTAGACTCAAAAAAATTTAAACCAGTGGGAAGTGAGATAGAATTATATTCTGACTGCCGACTTATCTTTTCATCTGGTACTTCGCTGGAGAATTTAGTTAAAAATCATTCAATGAGAAAGGATTTCTATTATAGATTACATTCAGGTGAAAAAGTCACACTGCCAAACTTGAGAGAGAATAAACAATTAATTAAAAAATTCATCGATGATTTTGAGAAAAAAAATGGGGTTTTCTTAGATGAATCGCTTAGAGAGTATTATCAAACATTACCTTGGCCTGGAAATTATCGGGAAATAGAATCGCATTTTGAAAAAAAAATGATTAAAGAAAAAAGTGCCAAGTGGCAAATCTCAGAGGATGATAGGGAAAAGAAAAATTACTTAATTAATGATTTTCAAGAACATGATGATGAGTGGTTAAGCCTTGAAGAATATAAAGAATCATATATTAGAAAAATATTTTTCAAATTCAATGAAAATATTCAAATGACTGCAAAAGCAATAAAGGTGAGTCCTAATACTATCCGCGCGGTTGTATATAAAAAAAACTCAGGAAGTGATAATGTAGTCGAGGTAGACTTCTAAAATTTGTCCTTCGATATTTTTTTCTTTAAGAAGTTCATTCATTTCATCTCTTATTTTGTCTTTAATAATCTGTCTTCCTTCAGCTTCTACGGGTAGCTGAGGGAGGATAGGTTCAACATTTGTTGAAAACCGATCTCTTAACAGGACCTCATTTTCTTTTAGAAAAATGATCACATTTCGATTAGAAGCTAGAACGCTAAAATCAAGATAAACTTGTTTGTTACGTTTGGTGTCTTCTAAAAACATCTGCAGATCAAAATTTTGGAAGCTCAACGTTCTCTCTGATTGTCGATAGTAAACAGGGCGATCAATTTGAACTTGTTCAAAATTGATCGATTCAATTTTAATATTTTTGTGATGTTCAATTAAATAAGATTCAATTTTTTGTTTTAATGATTTTACAATTTTTTCATTGTCCAAATGATTGATTGGCAAACTAATTGTCGCCAGATCAATTTTTTGTATTTCACTGGTTAATTCATGCTTCATTTGTTCGAGTTGATTTAAATCTTCCTCATGGGCAGGCTTAATTTCAACTTTAGCAAACAAGGTTAAAAATTCTTTTGAATTTGCTCCATTTGGTATTTCAAATTTTATTTTTTCTATAGATAAAGCGTTGATTATTTCAGGTGCATGTTCACTAGAGGCTGGCGCTCTTAATTTTTTTGTTCCTACGATAATTTTTTGAGATGTTGTTGTAATGTTAAATAGGATAAATAAGATCATACCAAGAAAAGCAGTTTGAGTTAGAAACTTAACTGGATGAAATTTTATATAGTTCAGTGGCTTAACCAACAGCACTTCTTTTTTATTATTTTTAAATTCCGGAGAACGCATGTAGATAAATAAAGCTGTTATTTGTCCTCTAATTAATGTTGTGTAATGCTGAAGGTAACCAATAGTTTTTAATTTATAGACTCTAATTTTTGGTTGAATTTTTGAAGATAGCTTTTTGATTTCTTTAGGAAAATCTTTTATGAAATGAATTGCTTTAATTAATGAATTAGGTGCATTGGTTTTTGACCATTCTAATAAATTTAGAATTTTTTCATTAATTAGGTCTTCGAATTTTTCTAAAAACTTCAACTCATTCTCCTTGAGACTCATTATTGTTATCGGTTAGAAGAAAAAAATATTAAAAGATAGAGCAGTTGTCCGACTTGCCAGATCAGGTATTAAAGAGGAAAAACTTTCCCCCAAATAGTTTTCCTTTTGAAAAAGCAAATTTTTTCAACTTAACTCCGAAAAATATAAAAGGAGAAGATTATGAAAAAACTTATTCTTTGCATGATTTCTGGAATACTTATGACAAGCTGTGCAATGTTAGATCGAAGCTTCGTGGATGAAATGGATAGAGAAAGTGACGGATTTTTCATGGCCGGAAGGGACTTTCCTGTTGTTTCAGGAGATTCAGGAGAAGCTTATCGAAGTCGAGATGAAATCATGAAAAGAACTCCTGCTTCGAAGCGAAGAAAAGGACAAGAAAAGGAAGCTCAATCAATTAAAGATGAATTGAGAGAAAAAGAGGCCATGATGACTGAAGAGGAAATGTATTATTACGGCAAAGCCTTGAAATACCTACCATCAGAGTCCGATAAACTTTATTTTTTAAGCTTAAGTGGAAAAGATAGGGAAGATTATATAGAAAGCAAGCGTGTTGAATATGCAGAAGACAATGGAAAATCAAAGGATATCGTAAAGAAAAGATCAGTTCATGGAACTGATCTCTTTTTAGGAATGGAGAAAGACGAAGTATTAAAAGCCTGGGGTAGACCAACTCGAGTTGAAATTGCAGGTAATCCAAAAAATCAAAATGAACGATGGTCCTTTATGGAAGATGGCACAGTCAAACAAATCTATTTTGAGTCTGGTAAAGTTAATGGTTGGGCCCTTGATCTCTAAGCGAAATAGTAATATTCTCGGCCTTAAAAAAGGTTAGATATGAACTTTCAATCGATGACAGGTTTTGGCAAGGCCCAAAACGAATTCCAAAATTTATTAATTACGGTAGAAATAAAAAGTGTGAACAATCGCTTTAAAGATATTCGCTTTAAAATGCCCAATCAATTGAGCTCAATTGAAATTGAATTAAAAAAAGAACTAAGCGATTTTTTCCAAAGAGGATCTTTTGATGTTTATATCAATATAAAAAAAGCAGATCAAAAAACGCGTTTTGATGATATTGATGAAACGAAAGTTAATTCATTTATTGAAAAAATGGGACCGATATTTAAAAAACATCAACTGGAATTTAACTTATCACCGGTTGATTTTTTAAGATCTGAATTCTTCATTGATCAGGCAGAAGAAGAACAAGAATTGATTTCACAAGCAGTGAAAAAGACTTTTATCAATGCTTGTGAAGACTTAAAAAAATCAAGACTCCATGAAGGTGAAAAACTTCATAGTGTTCTAGTCAAGCATTTAGATGTTTATAAAGAGCAATTTAAAGTCATAGAATCTTTTGCTGAGGTCTTTAAAAAATCTGTTGAAGAAAAGCTTTTAAAAAAAGTAGAAGAATATAAAAATTTGATTACTGTAGATCAAGGTCGATTGTTACAAGAAGTTATTTTTTATTTAGAGAAGATTGATGTACACGAAGAAATTAATCGCGTTCATGCCCACTTGGAAAAATTTCAAAATCTTTTAGAATCAAAGAAAGAAGTAGGAAGACAAATTGACTTTTTTATTCAGGAATTAAATCGTGAAACAAATACGATTGGTTCAAAGTCAAATTTAAAAGAAATTTCAAATGCAGTCGTGCAAATGAAAGTTCAATTAGAAAAAATGCGTGAACAAGGTTTAAACATAGAGTAGTTAATCATGAGTGGAAAATTGATCGTAATAGTTGCACCTTCTGGGACTGGAAAGTCAACGATGATTAAAAGATTGAAAATAGATTATCCTCTATTAACAGAGTCAATTTCATATACGACAAGAAAAATTCGTCAAGGTGAAGTGGATGGACAAAGCTATTTTTTTATAAGCAAAGAAGAATTTGAAGAAAAAATAAAGAACAATGAGTTTCTTGAATGGGCTTTGGTTCATGGAAATTATTATGGAACTTCAAAGAAATTTGTTGAGAAAAAATTATCAGAAGGAAAATTTATTTTATTTGATTTGGATGTGCAAGGAACAGATTCCATAAAGGAATATTTTAAAGACAAAGCAAAAGCGATTTTTATCGCTCCGCCATCAGTTGAAGAACTTGAAAAGCGCTTGAGACACAGAGGAACTGAACCAACGCAAATTATAAATGTAAGATTGATGAATGCAGAAAAAGAATTACAAAGAAAAAATGATTTTGATTTTTTAGTCTATAATGATGATATCGAGAAGGCTTACCAAAACCTAAAAGAAATTACTGGTAAGATTTTAGGTGAATCCTAATGTATCAAACGCTCGATTTTTCTCATGAAAGAGATTTGACAGTCGATGATTTAATTAGACGAGTTGAAGCTTATTATCCAGACGCAGACTTTACCAAGCTTAGAAAAGCATTTTTATTTGCTGAAAAAGCCCATCATGGTCAGAAAAGAAGTTCAGGTGAAGAGTATATCATTCACCCACTTAATGTTGCAGGAACTTTGATTAAGTTGAGAATGGATTTAGCGACGATAATCGCGGGACTTCTACATGACGTAGTTGAAGATTGCAATATTTCACCGCAGGAAATCGAAAAAGAATTTGGACAAGAGGTAGCTGAGCTTGTTGTTGGTTTGACAAAAATTTCAAAAATCAAATTTAAATCTAAAGAAGAATCGCAAATTGAAAATTTTAGAAAAATGGTTGTTGCCATGGCTAAAGATTTGCGCGTTATCATCGTGAAACTTTCGGATCGAATGCACAACATGCGAACCTTACAATACGTGAGCGATGAAAAGCAGAAAAAAATTGCACAAGAGACTTTGGATATTTATGTTCCACTTGCCAGCCGATTAGGTATTAATTCTGTTAAAAGCGAATTAGAAGATTTGTGTTTACGCTTTTTAAAGCCGGAAATTTATTATCGATTAGCTGAAAAAATTTCCATGAAAAAATCAGAGAGAGACAATTATATTAGAGATGTTATTTCTAATATAAAGGAAAAGTTATTAGAGTACTCTCTTCACGCCGAAGTCAAAGGACGTCCAAAGCATTTCTATTCTATTTATAAAAAGATGTCTTCTAGGGGAGTTGATTTCGAGCAAGTGCAGGATTTATTGGCCTTTAGAATAATCGTGAATAATATAACTGAATGTTATAAAGCATTGGGGATAATACATTCTTCTTATACGCCGATTCCAGGACGTTTTAAAGATTACATTGCTATTCCAAAAGTTAACAATTATCAATCGCTTCACACCACAGTTATTGGCCCTAAAGCAGAAAGAATTGAAATTCAAATTCGTACCAGTGAAATGGATGAAGTCGCAGAGACCGGAGTTGCTGCTCATTGGAAATATAAAGAAGGATTAGCGGGAAGATCTGCTCCAAAATTAGACTGGGTTCAAGAATTACTAGAGTACAATAAAGATAATGATAATAATCGAGAAATTTTAGAAGTCATTAAAAATGATATTGACCTAGATGGTGTCTTTGTTTTTACTCCAAAAGGAGATGTTCGAGAATTAAAGTATGGCGCAACACCTTTAGATTTTGCCTACGAAATACACACTGAAGTCGGACACAAATGTGTTGGTGCTAAAGTTAATGGAAAAATTGTTCCATTAAGACATGTCTTAAAATCAGGAGATTCTGTTGAAATTTTAACTTCTAAAACTCAAGTTCCAACAAAAGATTGGATGAATATTGCTAAAAGCTCTAAAGCTAGATCTAAGATTAAGCAGTATTTATTAAAAGTTGAAAGAGATGAAAATAGAGAACTTGGAAAGGATATCTTAGAGAAAGCATTCAAAGTTTTTGGTACTAGTTTAAAGCAATTAAAAAAAGACAATCAATTAAATGGTTTATTTGATGAGCTTCATCTTGTAGATGAAGAAGAACTTTGTGTTCAAATTGGAACAGGTAAATATACACCCAAGGAAATTTTGTCATATATTCCTGTATTAAAAGATTTGGCCCAAAAAGAAGAGGCCAAGTTAGAAGAAAAGATTGAAGAGATTGAAAGTTATTCAAATAAAATTACCACCAATGTTAGAAAGAAAACAAACTCAGATAATGCGGTTATCGTGGATGAGATGAGTGATGTAATGGTAAGAATTGCTAGATGTTGTAATCCTATTCCTGGTGATTCGATTGTCGGTTTCATCACCAGAGGAAGGGGCATTACAGTTCACAAAATAGGTTGCAATAGAGTTGATGCGGAAACAAGTCTTCGGACTATCAAAGTATCTTGGAATAAAGGGTTCAATTTCACACACCCTGTTTCTATACGTGTTACGACTCAAGATAAACCTGGTATTTTATCACTTATTTCAAAAACCATTAACAACTCAGGTATTAATATTAGAAGTGCCATGGCCAAGTCACTCCCAGATAGAAAGGGAAGTTTTATCTTTGAAATCGAAGTAAAAGATTACTCTGAATTACTAAAGACCATTTCTAGTATAGAATCTCTCGAAGAAGTTATTTCGGTTTCTAGAATTTAATAGAAATCTATTGGGGATTTTTGATCCCAATACATTAAGAAAATTTTTGTTCTTAGTAGTTTGAACGTTTCCATGTAAAGTATTTTTAGATATCGCCAACTTAAAAAATTTGAAGGAACTGATGTGTAAAAAAATTCAAATTTGTCATCTTCAAGTTTAAGTGATTGAACGATAAGTTTAATTCTCATAATATGATAATCAGATGAAACAATTAATATTTTACTTAAGCCTCGATTAATTCTTAGATACTTAAAAGTAGAAATAACATTTTCTACGGTATTTCTGGCGGTATAGTCAAGTTCCACATTATTACGATTTTTTGACGTAGGGTCGATTGGATTAATGATTGTATCAACAGAGTTTTTCTCATAAACACCACTAATAAAAATATTTGGCTGCTTAAATTCATGTGCCTTATTTATGGCATGCTCAATTCGTCCAGAACCACCTGTAAAGACAACAATTAAATCAGGAGGAGTTTGAACAAAAGTTGCTTTAGAGTTTTTATTCTCGTTTCTGGCATCTAATAAAAGAATCATGGTAATAAAGGTATAGACTGCAAAGATTGATGCCAAAATAACTAATATGCTCTGAATATATCTAATGATACGAGTGGTTTTAGATTCAAAGACATACTTACTTTTTAAAATCATCTGACTGCAATGACCTCAATTTCAACTAATGCACCTTTTGGTAATCCAGAAACTTCTACAGTACTTCTTGCTGGATAAGGAGATGAGAAAAAAGAAATGTAAGCATCATTTACTTTGGAAAAATTATTTAAATCAGTTAAGAAAATTGAAGTCTTAACAATGTTTTCTCTTGCTAAGTCTTGTGATTCAAGCAAACCATCTATATTTTCCATAATTTGATTTAATTGAGCATCAAAACCCTCTAAAAGAAGTCCGGACTTAGGATTAATCCCGATCTGTCCTGAAAAATAGAAAACTCCACCAATACCAACTCCTTGAGAGTAAGTTCCTACAGCACTTGGAGCTTTGTGAGTGTTTACAATAATTTTATTTGTCATAATCTTTCCTATACTTTTGAATTAACTTTTTTATCAGATAAAAGTGCCGATAAAACGCACATGTTAACAATTTCAGTCACGCTTGCAGTTCTTGGTATAATGTTAGCAGTGTGATTCATTGGAATTAAAATAGGACCAATGGCATTTGCATTTGCAAGTTGAGCAAGTAACTTGTAACTGATATTGGCAGAATTTAAATCTGGAAAAACCAAAATATCGGTTGCAGCATCTAAAGTTGAAAAGCTAAATAGCTTATCCATAAGTCCTTTGTTTACGGCAACGTCAGCTTGCATTTCTCCTTCTACAATTAAGTTTGGATAACGAGTCTTCGTTAGATTAACTGCTCGCTTGACTCTTCTGGCTTTTTCGTGGTCATTAGATCCGAAATTAGAAAAACTTAAAAATGCAATTCTCGGTTCCCGTTTCATAAGTTTTCTGAATAACTCTGCAGTACCTGCAGCGATTTCGCAAAGCTGTTCTTCAGTCGGGTCAATTTGAACTGCACAGTCTGCAAAAAAGAGCACGCGGTTTTTAAAGTTCATGACAAAAATTCCCGCCGCACTTTTATGATCTTCTGTGCCAAGTACATGCATTAATGGAGGAAAACAATCAGCGTAGTTTAGGGTCGGTCCAGTGATGACCGCATCAGCTAGGCCATGCTTTACCATCATGGATCCAAAATAATTTTGGTGCGCCATTAACTCATCTGCATGATAAATGGAGACTCCACTTCTTTGTCTTTCTTTGGAATATGTTTTTACAAACTCTTCAAATTTTTCATGTCTTCTTGGAGAAACTGTTCTTACTTCATCTTTTAAACTTTCAAGGCCAAGTAGATCCATTTTTTTATGAATCGCTTTTTTTCTACCAAGTAAAATTGGTTCTATTTTATCTTCTTCTACTAGGACTTTTACGGCCTGTAAAATTCTAGTATTGGTTCCTTCGGCGAAAACCATTTTTACTTTCTTTCCTCTTTTCGTTACAAGTGTAGTCAGTCGATCGCGAAGGGATTTCATAAAGCCTGCAGAGTTACCCATTCTTCCTTCAAGAGATCTGGCATAGGCATTTAAATCATCAATGGCTACTCTGGCGACACCAGATTCCATTGCTGCAAGAGCAACAGCAGGTGTGACTCTCGTTAATACTCTTGGATCAAATGGTTTTGGAATTAAATAATTTTTTCCAAATTTAAAATCCTCTCCACCGTAAGCCAGCTTCACTTCTTCTGGAACTTCTTCTTTAGCAAGATTGGCAAGAGCTTTAACAGCTGCTAATTTCATTTGAATATTTATTTTTTTCGCTCTAACGTCCAATGCACCTCTAAAGATAAATGGAAAGCAAAGAACGTTGTTTACCTGATTGGCATAATCTGATCGACCTGTTGCCACGATAGCATCTTCTCTAACTGCATAAACTTCATGAGGTAAGATTTCTGGATCTGGGTTTGCCATTGCAAAAATGATTGGATTTTTGCCCATAGTTTTAACCATAGCTTGAGTCACTAGTCCTTTTGCAGAACAACCTACAAAAGCGTCTGCATCTACGAGCGCATCAGCAAGTGTTCTGGCTTTTGTCTCAATGGCAAATTCATTTTTATATTTATTCATACCCGCTGTACGTCCCTTATAAATTGCACCTTGAGAATCGCACATGATTAAATTTTCGCGAGGAAGCCCTAGTTCAAAAAATAATTTAGCACATGATATTGAAGCCGCTCCCGCACCAGAGAATACGACTTTGGTCTTTTTTATATCTCTTCCAGTTACTTCAAGTGCATTTAAAAATGCAGCAGAGGCAATAATCGCTGTTCCGTGTTGATCATCATGAAAAACAGGAATGTTCATTTTTTCGATTAGTTGAGTTTCAATTTCAAAACACTCTGGAGCTTTGATATCTTCTAAATTTACACCGCCAAAAGTAGGTTCGAGAGATTCTACAACTTTGATCATTCCTTCGACTGTTGGTTCATTTACTTCTAAGTCAAAGACATCAATATCTGCAAATTTTTTAAAAAGATTTCCTTTTCCTTCCATTACAGGTTTTCCTGCAATGGCTCCGATATTTCCAAGGCCTAATACAGCTGTTCCATTAGATATAACGGCAACAAGATTTCCTTTTGAAGTATAGCGATAAGCCAGTTCAGGATCTCTTGCAATTTCAAGACATGGCCATGCAACTCCAGGAGAGTAAGCTTTAGCTAAATCCAGAGAAGTTAGCATGGGCTTTGTGGTAATAACTTCTATTTTTCCCGTTCTACCATCGGAGTGATAATCAAGTGCAGCTTGTTTCTTTTCATCGTGATCTTTATTGTGAGTTGTCACATTATTTTCCTTTTTGATTTTAGGAGTTAAGGGTAGAAAAAAAATCGTATTTTGGAAAGAAATTTAGCCTAAATTGTCGCTGTGAGCGATAAGAAAATTGTCGAACATTCATCGTCGCGTCGTCGCGAATTAAAATCTGAAACTGACATTAATTGAAAAAAGGCGAGATTTGTAAGCACTTTCAGGATTGTTGGAAGAATTTTTGTTAGATTGTTGCTTTATCGTAATTGGGATATTATCAAAATGATTAGAGACAAGCCCAATTTCACTACTAAAAAGTGTTTGTTGCTCTTTGTTTATTACTGTTCGATTTCTTACAGTTGTTTCAAAAGTTTGATTACTGTATGCAGTATAGATTAAGCTGCTACTAATATAAGCTTCTAAAGTATCAGTGAAACTATAATTAAAAGATAAACTTGGACCTAGATTATAATTTGAATATGAACTATCCGTAGAAGAAATAAAGCCTAAGCTTAAATCAATTGAAAAAGATAAGTCGGTTGATAATGAATTTTCAAATCCACCAGATAAATCAATACTCCGATCTTTACGATTAATTTGCTGGTAATAATTTTTGTAATTAAATCCTAAAGTGAAATACGATAGTTTTTCTTCTGAAAACTCTTTAGTAAAAGTTGTAGAATACTTCAACCCCCTATTGTTTGAGCTTGAATAATTATCTATCGTTGGATCTTCTTGATAATTTTGCTGATAGATTCCTAAATTATGTTCTCTTTTGTTGTTTGGCTTCAGTTGCCAACTTAGATCAAAAGTATTGCTATTGTTGCTTGTTGTTTCATTGTATCGATCACCTTTTATTTTGAGTCTAATTCTATTCGTCTCATCTTTGGTTTGTAGATGTAAATAAAAACTTTTATAAGCATCACTTTTTAAGTTATTCACTGATGAATTGACATTATTGGTTTTCGTGTAAGTTAAATCACCGCGACCTGAAACGGTCCATGCAAAAGAAGAGGTTGAAAATGTAATTATTAAAAAAGTAAAAAGTATTTTAGTAGTCATATTTAATATAATATATTAAATTAAAAAAAATACCTAGGGGTGGCTTTTGCCTGAGAAATACCCTTTGAACCTGTGAGATAATGCTCGCGAAGGAAAGGAAAACATGAAAAGAGATCACGTTCGTCAACTTTTTCAATTTAGTATTTTCGAAATTGTTTTTATCTGTGTTGTGAGTGTAGCGCTCGGAGTTTTTTTCTGGGGTTGGACTTTTGTCTATGATATCACCAAGCCTTTTTTAAAACCTTTTGGCCTAAATTATTTAACTTCAGGTTTCTGGATAATGGCTTCGGTTTTTTTAAGTTACATCGTAAGAAGGCCAGGTGTTGCCATTATCGCTTCTTTGTTAGCGAGTTTTGTAGAAGGGTTTCTGGCACATTGGGGATTAGCGGCTTTGATATATGGCCTTATTCAAGGAATTGCTGCTGAAGTGATTTTCGCTGCCTTTCTTTATAAAAGATGGAGTTTTTCAGTCGTCTTATTGGCATCTTTATCTTCATCATTCTGTAGCTATGCTTATGATTATTTAGCTTACGATTATCAATCGCTTGATCAAAAGATTGTCCTTATACAATTAAGTTCTTTTTTAATTTCATCGTGCATTTTTTCTGCATGGCTTTCAATTCATATTGCTGATAGACTAATAAAAAATGGTTTATTAAAGAATATGAAAATTGCCAAGAAATAAATGTTAAAAATTGAACCTTTTCAATTTAATTACGAGTCAAATGCCGCGAAAGTTTTAAAGTTAAAACACCAATTGCATTTTGAGAAAAATGGAGTCGTGCTTATTTCAGGAAAATCTGGCACAGGAAAATCCACGTTTTTGAGTTTAATTAAAGGAATTATTCCAGAATTTACTGGCGGTCATTTGTCTGGAAATGTTATTGAATATCAGAAAGAAAATAGAGATCAAATGGTCTATCTTTTTCAAAATCCTTTTTCTCAAGTCATTCATGCTGATCCAGTTTTTGAGTTCGCCTTTACGATGGAGAATTTAAAAATAGAGAAGGATGTTTTTTACAAAAAGAAAAAAGAATATGAAGCTAAGATGAATTTAGAGCATATTTGGAGCAAAGAAACTTCAATGCTTTCAAATGGAGAGTGTCAAAAGTTGGTTTTAGCTTCTATGTTATCGGTTAGTCCAAAAATAATTTTACTAGATGAACCTACCGCTTTTTTAGATCCGGAATCAAGAAAAGAATTCTATCAGATTCTAAGAGGGATCAAAAATACTCATTTAATATTTCTAGTCGATCATCATTTGTCAGAGATTAAAGAAATTGTAGATCGAACTATTTTTATAGACGAAAGAGGAGAGATTGAAGAAATTGGTAAAGACGTTCTACCGGAATTAATGGGTAGCTCAGGAGCAAATATGCTTTCTTTGCCTATGTCGCGTTCAAGCAATCAAATCACACTATATTTGCAAGATGTCGAATTCAAATATCCTGGTCAAAAAAAATTAATTGGCCCAATCAGTACTTATTTCCGCACAGGCGAGGTGACTGTCTTAAAAGGTAGAAATGGAAGTGGAAAATCGACATTACTTAAAATTTTAGCTGGTTTATTGAGAAATTATGAAGGAAAAATTGAATTAAAAGAAAATGAAAAGTTTATGAGTTTAAAAAAACTTAAAAAGCTTGTTGGCTTTGCTTTTCAAAATCCAGAAAATAATTTTTTTTATGACTCTCTCGAAGAAGAATTCGCTAGAAAAGTAGAGTGGAATGGTGAATTTAATACAGAAGAAGAATTAAAAAGATCTCCATATTTATTTTCTGAAGGTCAAAAACGCAGAATTAGTTTGTTGATTAATTTTTCTCTAGAAAAACAAATCTTTTTAATTGATGAACCAACTTTTGGACAAGACTTAGAAAATATTGAAAAAATTGAACATGTGATAAGATCTTTAAGTGCCGCCAATAAAATGGTGATAATTATTTCACATGATGAACAATTTATTTCACGAGTCGCCAATAGGGTCTTAGAGTTAAAAGACGGGAGTATCTTTGAAACAAAGCTATGAAAATTCCACAAAGAACTCCTGGTATGTCTTTATCATTGCCTTATTAGGCATAAGTTTTTTCTTGTTTGTAAAAAACTTAGGACTTTATTTGGTAATGGCCTTTGTGTTAATTTCTGTTTTATTTTTTTATGGATTAAATGTAAAAGAAAGTGTCCGTATTTTTTTATATTCTGCTCTTTTCTCTCTTGTTTATGGAGTTACAATCATTCTTTTTCCTTCTAAAGATTTAATGATTGGTCAAGTTATCACAATCTTTAATTATGAGATTTTTAAAAGTGTATGGAGTGCCGCTGTCATCTTAAGTTCGCGAGTTTTGTTAGTTAGTTTTTTCTCTTTGACATCATTTATGGTTTTAGATTTTGAAAAAATGATGATTCATTTTATGTCACAAAAGTTTGTGTCGGTAAAGTGGGGCTACCCTATTTTAATTGGAATGAATTCAATAAATTTGATTAAAAATGAATTTGAAAGAATAAAAATCAATGCACAAATGCGAGGTCTTTCTAAAAAAGATTTTCCCCGTTTGTTTTTCACTCTTTTGGTTTTTTCAATTAAGCATTCTGAGAGAGGGGCTCTTTCTCTTATAACCAGAGGTTTGAGTGAAAGAAAATATTTTTACTTCAACTTAGTGCCAACAGTTCAAGATAAGTTGATACTTGTTTTATTTTTATTTTTTTATTTCACACTTGTATCGGTAAATTTTTTAGTTTTAAATTAATTTACATTTTTTCAGGTGGAGTTATTCCTAATAAGTGCAGCCCCGTTTTTAGAGAAATAGAGAAGCTTTGCAGTAGTGCAAGTCTTGCCTCTTTTAATTCATGAGTTTCAGCTTTTAAAACCGAAACTTCAACGTAAAATCGGTTATAGGCTTTACACATAAAATATAAAAAGTTAGCAACGGTTGATGGCTTATAATTTTCGCAGGCATAAATCATGGTCGAATTAAAATCATAAATATATCTCATTAAATCTCTTTCTGCTTCATG
>Ga0172367_10000374_pt1 | contig 68698 bp, 56 predicted proteins | sample Lak10m_FD_114542 | JGI IMG/M metagenome (GOLD analysis project Ga0172367, IMG submission 114542) | Freshwater microbial communities from Kabuno Bay, South-Kivu, Congo - kab_022012_10m | ecosystem: Environmental > Aquatic > Freshwater > Lake | place: Democratic Republic of the Congo: South-Kivu... | reverse complement strand
GATGATGGCATCACCGATCGTGCCATGAATCTTCTCATCGTCCTTTTCATGCTACTTACACTGGGAATAAGCATAGCATCTGCGGCACCGGCAAACGATGAGGTGAAATACCGCATTCTGTTGCGACAGGCCATGCTCGACATGGACCGTTTGGAGTATGAGAAAGCAATAATCAAACTGCTTGAGGTCCGCGCTAATACAGAAGAGAACCCGAATGTGAACCAGATGCTTGGCATCTGCTACCTGTACGGACGTGAGGATGCCGAGAAAGCGGTGTTCTACCTTAATAGAGCTGCGCAGTTTGCCTCAACGGAGTTCGAAGAATGGGATATGGATGAAAAGCGATCTCCGATTCAGACGCTCTACCATCTGGGAAAGGCCTACGAGCAATTGAACGATATGGCCAAGGCCGCTGAATTCTACACCCAATACCTGGCTTTTCTGGAGGTGGATCCGTTGGCATCAAAGAGCCGCACGTTCGCCATGATAAAACGCAACGCGAACAACTGCTATGTGGCAGCGCAGAATCAAGTTCAGCAAACCGAAAACAACGTAGTTCTTAACAAGTAACCTTAAAAACTCCTCTATACTATGAAAACGATCAGCAGTATTCTCAAAAGCACAGTGACCATCTTAACGATGATGTTTGGTCTGAACGTGCAAGCTCAAATGAGCGATTACAAATTCGAACAGCAGTTCAACAAAGCATTTGAGCTGGTTGTTACCGGTGAGATCGATCAGGCAATTCCACTACTTGAAACGCTAAGACGTGCCGACAGATCGCATCATCAGGTCAATTACCTACTGGGTATGTGCTATGTTCGAACTGGGCAACACCTCAATGTGAGTGAAATGTTGTTGACGATTGCCTCAAACAATACCGACCAACATTCACAGTTGGGTATGGTCGAAAACAGAACAGCACCCGTTCGCACTTGGTACTATTTGGCAGAAGTGCAATTCAAATTGGGCCATTTCAGAGAATCGCGCGATGCCTACAGAACCTACATGTCATTCGGTCGGTTGGGAATGGAAGAGATTCGAATGGTCCGCGATCGGATAAATGAGGCAGAAGCGATCCTTTTCCCTTCAAGACAAAGCAGTGTAACCTTAGCCGCTCTTCAGCCATGATGGATCCACGCGGAAAGAAACCACAGAGTCAAGACCTGAACGACCGTTCGCACGAGGCTTGGCTGATCTCAAAAGGAGCTGGAATGAATGGAACTTCCGTGATACCAAGGAAGATCAGAAAGGACAAGACGGCCACCGTTCTATCGGAAAGGGAGATCGAAGTCCTTTACTTCTTCTCCATTGGAATGAACACGGTGGAAGTTGCAGATAAGCTGTTCTTGAGCCATCATACGGTAACGAACCACAGAAGGAATATGCTCGAACGGTCGCAGTGTAAGACCCTTCCCGAACTTGTTCGGTTGGCAATGAGCGAGAAACTCATCTGAAATTCCACAGCATTTACATGAAGAACCCTGCAACTGCGGGGTTTTCCATTTCTGGGCGGTGCATGCTTTCAGCACACATATTTATTTGTTTGCAGAAATAAAACTATTCCTACTTTTGCAGCCCGCTCCAAAACGGTGCAAGTCACTGCGAGAGCAGGTTCTTTCACAGAATTGGAGAGATGGGTGAGTGGCTGAAACCAACAGTTTGCTAAACTGTCGTACAGGGAAACCGGTACCGGGGGTTCGAATCCCCCTCTCTCCGCCACGTTATGGGAAGGCTTCCCAGTTGATCGGAAGAGAGACATAAGCCAATATTCGGGGTGTAGCGTAGCCCGGCTATCGCGCCTGCTTTGGGAGCAGGAGGTCGCAGGTTCGAATCCTGCCACCCCGACAGAAGGCCAACATGGAAAACCAGGTTGGCCTTCAGAATTTAATAGAGTGCCGGTCTGTTCGCATTGCGGCACAAAAGGGTCCCGTAGCTCAGCTGGATAGAGCAACTGCCTTCTAAGCAGTAGGTCATTGGTTCGAATCCAATCGGGATCACAATGAGAATCGAGCCCCGCGAAGGGGCTTTTTCATTTTCGGGCGCAACTACATGCGAATGCTATATTTGCAATCCTTCAATCTACGAACACACAAATTCAAAGCGATGAACGTCAATCAGAATCTTCCTCTTTATATCGCATCAGCAATGCTATTGCTATCATCTTGCGGGGGTGGCAGCGATGATTCAGCAAACAAGGCCGACAGCAACGTTGCCGAAGCTGGCGCACTCACATATATAGATGTAGAAGACGCCACAGCGTTGAAGCCAGATTGGAGTACGGAGAATGTGGTTGTTTACCACACCATTGGTGAACCGGATGATATGCACCCGACCAACGGAAATTCTGCTACACGCTCGTTCATCAATATGTACACGCACAGTTATTTAATGTCGAGCGACATTATTGAACTGAAAGGAGCGCGACCTGATGTGGTGAAAGGCAACCCGGAGGTTTCTGAGGATGAATTGAATTTTACGTACGAATTGCGCGATGAACCAACTTGGGATGACGGAAGTCAATTGACCGTTGAGGACGTGATTTTCACGTTCAAAGCCGTAAAGTGCCCGTTGACCAATAATCCGCATGCGAAACCGTACACCGAGAACCTGGCCGACATCGTTGTCGACCCTTCCAATCCGAGGAAATTTACCTTGAAGATGAAGAAGAAGTACATTCAGAACATCGTTTTCCTTACCGATTATCCATTACTTCAAGAGAAATATTGGGATCCGAAACAGACCTTGCGTAAGTACACTTTTGCGCAGTTTGACGATACTGACTTCAATACCGATTCTAAAGCCGATCTGAATGCTTGGGCAACCGAGTTCAACGATGCCAAATACAGCCGTAAACCCGAATTCCTAGTTGGCATGGGACCATATCGTTGGGAAGAGTGGAAACCTGGTCAGTCGTTCACGTTGGTAAAGAAAGAAAACCACTGGACATCCAAATTGGCAACTCCAGATGATTACCAGACTTCTTATCCTGATAAGATCATCTTCAAAACAAACACCGATCCGAACTCGCAGGCATTGGAGTTCAAGACGCAAGCGTTGGATGGTTCAACCTTCCTTAGCATCAAAAAGCTGTTGGAATTGCAAGAAGACCCTACTTTCAATGAGAATTACCATTCCCGCTTCACAAATACCTACAACTATACATACTTGGCGTTCAACTGTCGCCCAGATGGTGTTGAGCACAAGAAGTATTTCGATGACAAGCGCGTTCGCAGAGCGGTTGCCATGCTCGTTCCGGTTGATGACATCAACATGGTTTTGAACAAAGGCAAGAACAAACGAATGGTCGGGCCGATCTCACCGTTGAAAAAGGAGTACAACAATGATCTTCCATTGATTGAGAAGGATCTTCAAGGCGCCAAACAGCTTTTAGATGAAGCGGGTTGGACTGACACAGATGGTGACAACATACGTGACAAAGTGGTTGATGGACAGAAGATCAGTTTTGAGTTCGATCTTCATTACATGACAACGCAGGTTGAATGGAAAGACGAGGCTTCTATGATCGCAGAAGCGCTTTACGAAGCAGGTATCAAGTGCAACATCACTCCGCTCGACTTTGCAGTTCACTATGATCTGGCCCGCAATCACAAGTTCGATGCAATGCTGGCAGGCTGGGCCGGCTCATCGGTAATGGAAGATTTTACGCAGATATGGCATACCGAATCTTGGGCTTCCAAAGGTTCCAACTATGCAGGATTCGGCAATCCGGCCAGCGATGCACTCATCGATAGCTTGAAGTATGAACTTGACATGGACAGAAGGATTCCAATGGCGAAACGTTTGCAAGCAATGATCTACGATGAGCAACCATACGTATTCCTATTTGCCGCCACACGCAGAAATGTGATCCACAAGCGTTTTGGCAATGCCGACATGTATTTTGAGCGTCCGGGCGTGCTTATCAACAATTGGAGACTGCTCACGTCAGGTACTGTTTCCGCACCGTCAGCCGAGTCGAACTGAGCCTTGTTCCTGTAGATGCTCAAGTACGTTCTCAAACGAATACTGGTTTTCATTCCAACATTGATCGCCATTACCCTCTTGGGTTTTGTGATCATGATATCGGCACCTGGAGATCCGGTAGAACGGATGGTGGTAGCCGCGCAAAGCGGTGGTGAGATCGGCACACAGACTGCCAACCAAATGGAGCAGAAACGGTATTGGAGCCGAAAACTCGGACTCGACCTGCCGATCTTCTACCTGAGCTTGAACACGCTTGCTCAAAGCGACACGCTGTACAGAGTTTACGACAGAAACGAACGTGAGGCCCTTTCCCGCCTCACCAACCAATTCGGTAACTGGGATGCGATCTCTGCATTTTACAGCTCTGTTGACGAGTTGAACAAGACGCATTCTGCCGTGCCGATCGATAGCAATATGGCTATGGGAGCATCGTTGGATTTGGTCAGATCTACCATCAACGAGAGTTACTTTGAGTCGAACGCACTGAAGGCAACATACGACATGGTGGTTGTTGAATCGAAGATCGCCAAGCTGCAACAGATCTATGCTGCTCCGTTCATGAAGCCTTTCAGTGAGAAGCTGGCGGCAGTTAAAGCAAATCTTTCTACCATGAAAGAAACGGCCACTCCTTGGAAAATGTACGTGCCTGTCATCAATTTCTACCCTAAGAACCAATATCACCGTTGGATTTTTGGTGATGGCAATTGGCTGACAAGTGAGGGGAGTCAATTTACCAACGGTGTCATTCGTGGTGATTTCGGTACAAGCTACACCACCAAGATGCCGATCAGCGAGGTGATCTCCATCAAGATATTCTGGTCGTTCTTCTTTACGCTTGTTTCTGTCATACTCAGCTACATTTTCAGTATTCCAATCGGTATTCAATCTGCCGTTCACAAAGGGAGTCGGTTCGATCGCTTTACAGGTATCATCCTCTTCATTCTCTATTCGTTGCCTGGCTTCTTCGCTGCTACGCTGCTGCTCATGAATTTTGCGAATCCTGATGTGTTTCATTGGTTCCCAGCTTCTGGCGTTGAGCCGGTAAGAGGATTTTCTCCTGATGCCGGTTTTGTAGAAAAGTGGTCGGCAAGATTGCCTTACCTGGTGCTGCCCATTATCGCTTACACCTACAGTTCGTTCACATTCCTTTCTCGCACCATGCGCGTTTCCATGTTAGAGATAGTGAATCAAGATTATATCCGCACGGCACGCGCAAAAGGTTTGGCCGAGCGTGCCGTCATTTACAAACACGCCTTGCGTAATGCGCTTCTGCCCATCATCACGGTATTTGCCAACATATTTCCGGTAGCGATCGGTGGTTCAGTCATCATGGAGGTCATCTTCACCATTCCGGGAATGGGAAGTGAGATATATAATGCCATTGTCAATCAGAATTACCCGATGGTGATCGCTGTTCTGACCATTACCGGGGTGCTGACGTTGGTCGGCTACCTTGTTTCTGACATCCTTTATGCCGTGGTCGATCCACGCATCAGCTATTCGAAGTAAATGAGGCGCAAAAAGAACATGAAGCAGTTCAATTTCAGGGCCTATGCCTGGTCGCAGTTCAAAAAGAACAGGCCGGCATATCTTTCGCTTTGGATGCTTGGTGTGCTGACGGTCATTGCCATCATGGCGCCAATTCTGGCCAACGACCAACCCTTGTATGCCAAGTACAAAGGCAACACACTTTTTCCTGCTTTTTCGTTTCAGAAGAACTATGAGTTGACCTTGACCGATGGTTCAACAGAATCCATACAATTGGATGTTGCCAAATGGAAACAGATGGAGTTTGAGACGGTGATCTGGGCCCCTGTGCCATATGCCCCCAACAAGACCGATTTCCTCAATTCCGATTTCAAAGCTCCTTCAGGCGAACAGTATTTCCGCGATCCGAGCGGGAATATGGTAGAAATGCCATCGCGATTCCGCCATCGCTTGGGAACCAACAAGAAAGGCGAGGACGTGCTTGCCGGATTGATCCATGCTTCGCGTATCTCGCTCACCATCGGAATCCTTTCCATGGGCGTAAGCACCATCATCGGGTTGATATTGGGCGCCTTGGCCGGATATTATGGCGATCATCGGCTGAGTACCACACGTGGTCAATTCTGGACGGTTGTTTTCGGCTCCGTTCTGGCTTACTACTATGCATTCATGATTCGTGCTGATGTGCTCAGTGATGCCATTGGCACTTCGGGTTTTGCCATTTTGCTACAACTTCTGCTCAGCATCATGCTGTTCACGGCCATTATGGGGCTTTTTTACCTTTTTGGGAAGGGCATTGGTAAACTTCCATTGCTCAACGCACGCACCAATATTCCGCTCGATTCCATTGTGCAACGGTTGATCGAGATCCTGATCTCTATTCCAAGAATGATCCTCATCATTTCCATTGCAGCGGTGGCCAAGCCAAGCATCATCAACCTGATGTTGATCATCGGTTTCACCAGTTGGACGGGCATTGCACGTTTCACACGTGCCGAATTCCTCAAGATCCGCAACTTGGAGTACGTGCAGGCCGGACAATCGCTTGGTTTCAGTGAACCTCGCATCATTTTCCGCCACGCATTGCCAAATGGTGTGGCACCTGCGTTTGTGGCCATCGCTTTCGGAATTGCTTCCGCCATTCTCGTTGAATCAGGGCTGTCGTTTCTGGGTGTTGGTGTTCCACCAGATGTTGTTACTTGGGGCTCTCTGGTAAATTCTGGCCGCGAGAACTATTCTGCATGGTGGCTTGTGGTGTTTCCTGGCTTGGCCATCTTCCTCACTGTTACCATTTACAATCTGTTGGGTGAAGGTTTGCGCGATGCGCTCGACCCGCGGTTGAAGACCTGACACTTGCATTTCATCTTTTATTTCACAATGCGACCATAATATGTGCAAGCATTGTAATTTGGTCGCGTTCTAACGTTGCTTGTAGCATGCAGTTGAAGATAGAAGGAACAGCAGTAACACCCGAAGTTGATTTCGATATTGAAGCAAAACGTTTCGTTATGCGCGGCCGCTCCATGCCCGAAGATTCGGAAAAATTCTATCTGCCAATTCTCAGCTGGCTTCAAAAGAATGTTGCCGATAAGGGTCTGAAGGCCAACTTCGACATGATGATGGACTACTACAACACAGGTTCATTCATACGTTTGATGGCCATTTTCAACCTACTGGCCGAACTCAATGACGAAGGGAACAAGTTCACTGTGCGCTGGTTCTGCGAAGAAGGCGATCAGGACAACATCGATGATGGGCAATCATTCAAAGATGTGGTGAAGGTTCCGTTCGAAATTCTGGTCATCTGAACCCAACTATATGAAGACAATTGCAGTTTTTACCAGTGGAGGCGATGCCCCTGGTATGAATGCCTGCATCCGCGCCATTGTGCGTACCGGATTGCACCACGGCCTCCAAGTTTACGGCATCATGCATGGCTATCAGGGCATGATCGAGGATCAGTTCAAACTTTTGGGCAGCGATGATGTCGGCAATATCATTCAACGCGGTGGCACCATTCTCAAATCTTCGCGCAGCAAGGATTTCTTCACCAAGGAAGGTCGTCAGCGCGCCTTCAACAACTTGAAAAAATACGGCATTGAAGGCATCATTGCCATTGGTGGAGATGGCACATTTGCCGGTGCGAAGGTCTTTACTGAGGAGCACAACATCCCGTTTATCGGGTTACCAGGCACGATAGACAATGATCTGATTGGTACAGATTACACAATTGGTTACGACACGGCTTTGAATAACGTGATAGAAGCGGTAGACAAGATCAAGGACACGGCTGCATCGCACGACCGGCTCTTTTTTGTAGAGGTAATGGGAAAGGACGCTGGTTTCATTGCCTTGCGTTCGGGTATCGGTGTTGGGGCTTTCGCCATTCTGATACCGGAAGTGCACACGGACCTGCGTGGTCTGATCGATAGCCTGAAGACTGCCTACAAGCGTAAGAAAAGCAGCAGCATCATTATGGTGGCTGAAGGTGATGATGCAGGCGGGGCATACCAGATAGCCGAGAAAGTGGTTAAGGAACTACCTCAATACGATACACGTGTTTCCGTTCTCGGGCATTTGCAGCGAGGCGGTAGCCCATCTGCTTTGGACCGCATGCTGGCATCGCAATTGGGCTACGAAGCCGTGACGGCCATTTTGGAAGGCCGACACTCCGTAATGGTTGGTATTGTGGATAAGAAGGTCTGCTACACACCGTTCGATCAGGCCATAAAGCACCACGACACGGTAAATCCTAAACTTTTGAAGCTGGCCGAAATTTTGGCAGCGTGATTTCAATAAAACGCCCTTCTATGCAGAACTAGGGCATGACGTGCATGAGGATTCGTACGAAGGTTGCATCACGTTTTTCGAACTTATATTCTGTTTCTTGATGACAGCGAGAATTCTCACAATAGAAATCTTTTTTCAATTGAGGAATCTAACAAAGAAGGAAAAACTTTCGAAACCTTGTTTACGAGATAATGGCCATACGGGCCATCGAATTGGTAAATATCGTTACCATCCCAACGGTTTGAGGAAGAATCCTGATGGGAGGACATGTTTGCAATAGGTTTTACGTGTGCATCGAATCCGGGGTCGAAGAACAAGGGAAACGATAGGCGGTTTCGGCCAGAAGTGTTGAGCACCCGATGCGGTGTGGATCGGTACAGGCCATCGGTCATTCGGTCGAGCATATCGCCAATGTTGCAAACGAACGTGTTCGGCATGGGAGGTGCGTCCATCCAAATACCCTTCACTTTCACCTGTAATCCACCCACTTCATCCTGTTTCAAAATGGTTAGCAGACCGTAGTCTGTGTGTTCGCCAACGCCCCATGGCGCATCAGCAACCAACTGTTGGCCAGGATAATGGAATATTCTGAACAGAATGAACGGGTCCTTGGTGATGCTTGCATCGAAGTAACTTTCGGGCAGATCGAGACTCATGGCAATTCCGCGCATCAGAGCGTGTCCGACCTTTGTGGTTGCCTCGATGTATTTCAGCACAACCCATTTCATGTCGGCTGGCCGCCAAGGAAACTGATTGTGGCCATGCAGTGGAGTGCCAGCAATCACCTTGGGGTGGTTTTCATCCAGCTCTGTTCCGAAATAGATGCCTTCTTTAAGATCGGGTTTGCCTGAGGTAAGTTCGCCTCCTACAGGGAAATAGCCACGCCAAGCGCTACCGGCCTTTTCCATGGCGATCTCCATTTTTTCGTCTTCGGGAAGTTCAAAAAAAGCACGGCTCATTGTTTCCAGATCAGCCTGTAGCTGCTCAGAAACTCCATGACCGCTTATGTAGAAGAAACCATGTTCGCGACAGGCACTACTTATTTCAGCAGCCACTTTTTCAAGCTGAATCCTCGTTGCATGCTCATCGAGCAGGGCCGAAATATCGATGATCGGAATACGTTCCATTTATATTCAATTGAGACCAAAACGGTCTTTGAAGCCAACGTTGAGAATGACTCCCGAAAGTACGAGCAGAATGCCAAGTATGCTGGTAATAGGATACACCTCATCGTATAGGAAATAGCCGTAAACCAACGCATATATTGAACCAAGGTAATTAAGGCTAACCACCAGATTGGCCTTCTCGGCCTGTAGTGATTTTGTCATGTACACTTGACCGATCTGTGTGAACACGCCAAGAAGGATCAGCGTCAGCCAATCCCAGCCGATTGGTGTTACCCAATTGAGGTAGGCCAGAACGCCCGTAATGGGCAACGCCACCAACGGAAAATAGAAAACGACAACGATGGGATGATCCGTGTCTTTCAGAATCCTTATGCAGTTGTACGCAGCCCCCGAAAAAAGTGCCGAAAGCACGCCCATTAACAGGTAAAGAACAGAAACTCGGTCATCGAAACCTTTAAGTAGTGCCACCCCACAGAATGCGATTCCGAAAAACAGCCACTGAATGGCTTTCATCCGTTCGCCAAGAACGAAAATGGCAACAAGCGCGGTGAAAATAGGAGAGAGGTATTGGATGGTAACGGCTGTGGCCAAAGGCATGTTCTGCAACGTAATGAAAAACCCAGTGAGGGCCAGAACGCCAAAGAAACCTCTGAGAAACAGAAACTTACGATTGTTGCCGAACGGGTTGATGCCACGTGGAATGAGATATCCCAAACTCAACGCCAACGAAATGATGCTTCGGAAGAAAATTAATTCGCTGGTTGGAAGGTGAGCCAGTTCTTTCACGCATAGCTGCATCAGCGAGAATGCAAACGTGCTGATGAGCATGAACCCGACCCCCTTCGACATGCGGCAAATGTGGCACAAAGGCTGAACATCGTCAACTTAAAAAGTGACTGTGGTCATGCATGGTGCATGCGGGGCTGTCAACCTTTGTGGCACCATCCATTATGAGTACATCCAAAACTGCCGAAACCTGTTACCACTGCGGTGAACCGTGTGTGGAAGAAAGGTTGGTTTACAAAGAACATTCGTTCTGCTGCACGGGTTGTCGTACCGTTTTTCAGTTGCTCGAAAGCAACGACATGTGCGAGTATTACGATCTGGAAAACCGCCCAGGAACACAAGTAAAGATATCTGAGATTGGAGACAGGTTTGCGTTTCTCGATCTGCCCGAAATACGAAAGGACATCATCGACTTTTCGGAGGGGAACACTACCAAGGTCGGTTTCTTCATTCCCAACGTCCATTGCAGTTCGTGCATTTGGCTGCTGGAACATTTGGACAGGTTGAATGAAGGCGTCACCACTTCCAAGATCGATTTTGTGAAGAAGCGGTTGACAGTAACCTTCAACGAATCGATAATTACGCTGAGGCAGCTGGTTGAATTGCTTACCTCCATCGGATACGAACCATCGCTTTCGTTGGATGACATCAACAAGAAGGAAAAGAAAGATACTTACGGCCGAGATCTGCTCATTCGGTTGGCGGTTGCCGGATTCGTGTTCGGCAACGTTATGCTGCTCAGTTTTCCCGAATATTTGGCCATTTCCAGTTCGGTTGAAGAAGAGTTCCAGTCTGTTTTCAATTGGATAAACCTTGGTTTAGGCAGCGTGGTCATGTTCTATCCGGCCATGGTTTTCATGCGTTCTGCTTGGAATGCAGTTCGCAATCGGACCGTGAACATCGATGTGCCGTTGGGCATCGGCATTTTGGCGCTTTACTTCCGCAGTGTTGTAGAAATTATTGGTCAGCACGGGGTTGGTTACATGGACAGCTTGGCCGGTCTGGTCTTCTTCCTGCTCATCGGTCGCTGGTATCAGGATAAAACGTACAAGGCGCTTTCATTCGAACGCGATTTCCGATCCTATTTCCCAATTGCGGTCACAAGAGTGAAGAATGGTGTTCAGGAACAAGTGGCACTGAAGGACATTGCCGAGGGAGACGAGTTGGTCATTTTTTCAAATGGCCTCATTCCGGCCGATGCCGAACTGCTCAGTGAAGCGGCCAGCATCGATTACAGTTTTGTTACAGGAGAATCTGAACCCGTTCAGAAACATGCTGGCGACATCATTTATGCAGGAGGCCGTCAGGTAGGTGCGGCCATTCACATACGATTGCAGAAAGACGTTTCGCAGAGTTATCTCACAGGGCTTTGGGATCAGGATGTGTTCAAAAAGGATGGACGCACGCTTGGCACCATGATGGATGCCGTGGCTCAGCGGTTCACCTTTGTGGTGCTCACAATAAGTGTGGTGGCAACGATCGCTTGGTACTTCATCGATCCATCAAGAATGCTCGATGTGTTCACAGCCATCCTTATTATATCATGTCCTTGTGGATTGGCGCTTACCATGCCGTTTGCGCTTGGAAACGGCATTCGCATTTTGGGAAGAAACGGGTTGTTCTTGCGCGACAGTGCCACCATCGAACGGCTTTCGAACATCACGCGCATCATCTTTGACAAAACAGGAACGCTGACCACAGGCACTGATGCAAGCGTAGACTTCTTTGGAGAATTAACCGATGTTGAGAAACAAATGGTTCAAGCGTTGGTCAGCAACAGTTCGCATCCGTTGAGTAGGGCGGTTGCCGAACATCTCCCGCCATCTGAAATGGAGGTGACGGATTATGAGGAGGTTGCTTTCAAAGGCGTTCAGGGATCGGTCGAAGGGAAGTTGATCAAAGCCGGATCTGCCGATTGGGTCGGGTTGCATGCGAAAAGCGCCAATCTCGGTGCCAAGGTTTATGTAAGCGTTGATGGTCGGCAGGCTGGTTATTTCGTCATTGCCAAAAGGTATCGTATTGGGCTTCTGAACATGATGAATGAATTGAAACGGCAATTCAAATTGGAGATCCTGTCCGGAGACAATGACAGCGAAGGGAAACTGCTTCGAGAACGATTCGCGGTGGAGGAGATGGCCTTCGATCAAAGTCCGTTCGATAAGATGAACCATGTGAAAATGCGCCAATCGCAAGGCGAAAAAGTGATGATGGTTGGAGATGGCCTTAATGACGCTGGCGCATTGAAGACGAGCGAAGTCGGCCTTTCCGTAGCTGAGAACATCTATGCCTTCAGCCCATCGTGCGATGGTATTTACGACAGTAGGTCATTGACAGAACTGCCCAACGTGATGGCCTTTGCCAAAGGCTGCATGCGGGTCGTTAAAAGCAGTTTCGTCATATCATTCATATACAACTCTATTGGCATTGCCTTGGCAGTCCAAGGATTGGTTTCTCCGGTTGTCGCAGCGGTGCTCATGCCATTGAGCAGCATAACAGTGGTGGCGTTTGCCACGTTGGGCACTTCGCTGTCGGCCAAGCGACTGGGCTTACAGTGATCGCAACCGAAATTGTATTGACAATGACATGTTCAGAAAGAAATTTGTGGACGAAACGAAAATTGACTAACTATGGCTTAGTTGGTCTCATAAATGGTTCGACTCTTACTCGGTTACATTCTTCTATTTGTTCATTGGTCGGGCTATTCACAGGATCTGAAGCTTGAACCAGTTCGCGCTTTTATAGGTAGCCAACACGGAGTTCGGCAGGTGGTCTTTGCTCCGAATGGAAAATCGTTTGCCAGCGGTGGAACGCGCGGTGAAGTACTGATCTGGAATGTGGATGGTGATGGCACTTCGAAAAAAATGGAAGGGCATTTCGGCTCGGTGTCCGATATGAATTATTCAGAATCGGGCAAATATCTGCTTACTGCCGGTGAAGATGGTTTCATCAAATTATGGAACACCTCAACTGGACTTTGCGAGCAAAAGATCGTTAGCCCGAAAGGGGAAAATCAAGCCACGAACAAGGTGAGTTTTGCGCTCATTTCGGAACAGAATGGAATGATATACTTCGGTGGATCCAACCAGTTTCTGTGCTCCGTTGCCGTGGGCTCGAAAAACGATCCACAGGTTATCTTCTCCGACCCCAGGGAAACCGTTCGGTGCGGTGTGCTTTCGCCCGATGGCAAAGAGATCATCTTTGCTGTTGGAACCTACCTGATGGCACTTAACCTCAGTTCAGGTGAAGTGGTAAGAGAGTATAATACCGGCAGCTGCACCATCAATGCACTGAAGTTTTCTGCAGATGGAAAACTGCTTTTGACGTGGTGCGAGAATTCGAGGGTTGACATGCGCGATCCTTCCAATTTCTACTTGAAAACCAGTTTCCGAAGCGGAACTGGCGATCGGAAATTCTCGAACGTGGCAATAACGGAAGACGGCAATAAGGTGGTAACGGTCGATTACGCTTCCCGATTCAACATGTGGGATCTGCAGAACAGCAAGCGTGTTCTGGATCAATCTGCTGACCAAGGGACCATTCTGGCATTCGACCTTCAAAGTCATGGCAATTACCTGCTTTCTGCCAGTTTGGACAAGTCTATTAAGCTTTGGAAGATCGTAGAAGATGTTCCTGTTGAAGAGAAGAAGAAGCCGAAGGCGGTTGAACCGGTTGAAGAGGTGGCTCCCGAAATTGAAGTGATCAAGTATGACGAACCAGTGCAAGATGTGCCTCAGATTGAGGAAAGTCCGCTTCCTGCGAACACGAAAGTGATACTTTCAGAAAATCGCTTGCCTGTCGATACGATGGCACCAAGTATCGGTGATCCGATTGTAAGCGTACTTCCAGAGGTTAAGAATAACAGACGAATAAAACCCATTCGCAAAGAACATAAGCTGACGTTGCTTTCACATCAACTGACCTTTGAAATATGGGATGCTCAGGTGATAGATGGCGACATCGTTTCCATTTTCATTGACGATGAGTGCATTGTGAAGGAGTATTCGATCACTTCAGAGAAGAAGGTCATTCATTACGATGCGTCCAAATTCCAACGCTGCTACTTGTATCTGCATGCGCACAATTTGGGAACCATTCCACCGAACACGGTTACTATGACCATTTCTGATGGAAAGCAGACCATTCAAGTTGAGCTGCGTTCCGATCTCAGTGGTTCATCAGCTGTTGAACTGACGTTTGATGATTACACTGGAACCGAATAGATAGATCAGAAGGGCTTGCGCTTGTTCTTTTTTCCATCACTTTTCCCTTGCGATCCACTACCAGTTCTGTCGGGTCTACCTCCGCGAGCATCACGGTCATTTCCGAATCTTCCCTTGAATCGGTCTTTTCTGCTTGCCGTTCCTTTGTCGTTGCTAAAAGAAGTTCGCTTCGCACCCTTATCCCTTGTGGGTTTGTCGAAGTCTGACTTGGGTTTTGGCCCAGTGCTTTTGGCTGCGGAAAGGATGATGCGTTTCTCATTGTACTCAGAGCCTTTGAGCGAACCCATGAGCTTGTCGGCATAGTTGCTGTCGATCTCAAAGAAACTGAACGTGTCCATGATCTCTATCTTGCCGATCTCCACATCACGTTTACTCAACGATTCATTGATGAAACCCATCAGATTGGCCGGATTCATCTGATCGCGTCTACCCACGTTAATATGGAATCTGGTGAACTGGTATCGGTCTCCACCACGTCCGCCACGATCGTTCGAGCCTCTTTCGCCACGTTCTCCTCGCTCACCACGTTCTCCTCTTTCACCACGTTCACGTCTATCACCTCTATCGTCACGGTCTCTGCGGTCGCCACGGTCCGGTACGTTCAGATCACGCGAGTTCTTGTAATAATCTAGAAAGCGGTTGAATTCGAAACTCACCAAATGCTTGATCACATCTTCTTTGGTCATGTGACCCAACTGTTCCATGATGGCAGGTAGAAATGGTTGTATCTGGCTTTCATTCACCTCGATCTTGCCCAACCGTTCAACAATGGCGTAAAGCTGTTTCTCGCAGATTTCCTTTCCAGTAGGAACAGCCATGTGAACGAACTCTTTCTTCAGCTGTTTCTCAATGCTCTTCAGCTTGCCTTTTTCCTTGGAATGGATAATGGCAATGGCAATTCCCTTTTTTCCGGCACGACCTGTTCTGCCGCTTCGGTGCACGTACACTTCTTCTTCGTCTGGAAGATTGTAGTTGATAACATGTGTAAGGTCGTCAACGTCCAAACCACGTGCAGCAACATCCGTGGCAACCAGTAGTTGTAGTTTGCGCTGGCGGAAACGATTCATGATGAGGTCACGTTGCGCTTGTGAGAGGTCTCCATGCAACGAATCGGCATTGTAGCCATCCTGCATCAATCGGTCGGCAATCTCCTGTGTTTCCCTTCTGGTTCTGCAGAAAATGATGCCGTAAACACTCGGGTTCACGTCTGCCAAGCGCTTCAAACACTCGTATTTATCACGAGCGCTTACCAAGTAGAACTGATGTTCGATATTCTTGGCACCTTCGTTCCGACTTCCCACGGCAATTTCCGCAGGTTCGTTCATGTATTTGCGCGTAATGTCTTTGATGCCTCCTGGCATGGTGGCCGAGAAAAGCAGCGTTTGCTTCTCCTCAGGCGTTTCTGCCAAAATGGTGTCCAAGTCGTCTTTGAAACCCATTGAAAGCATTTCATCCGCCTCATCCAATACCACAAAGCGTACTGCATGCAGCCTCAGAACACCGCGATTGATGAGGTCGACCGTGCGGCCTGGAGTGCCAATAATGATGTGTGCTCCACGCTTGATGGCACGGATCTGAGTTTCAATACTTGAACCGCCATAAACAGCTACGGTGCTCAGATCGAGAAACTTACCGAAATTGTGTATGTCGTTTGTGATCTGAAGGCACAGTTCGCGGGTAGGGCAGAGCACGATGCACTGGATGGTGCGATCATACAGATCGAGCTGTTGTAGAACCGGTAGACTGAACGCGGCTGTTTTTCCGGTTCCGGTCTGTGCCAAGGCAATCAGGTCCTTATCGGAACCAAGTACTTGCGGAATGGCTTTTTCTTGAATAGGTGTGGGGTTCTCAAACCCCAATGCGTCCAACGCTTGGACGATTTCGGCCCGAAGGCCTAACTCTCTGAAAGTGGGCATTATTGTGCTTTAGGACTGTTCAACCATCCAATTACTGCACCATGCAACTCTTGAGGAGGGATGAAATCTGGCGCGAAGGTAGGTATTTGCTTCGGCAATTGAAGAACATTGTCAAATGACCAAGCTAATTAGCGTTACGTCATCCACTTGTTCCTCTTTTCCTTGCCACTCTGCAAGCGATGATTCGAGGCTCTTGAAATCGTTTGATGAAGCTGCTTTGAGTACCAATTCGCGCATGCGCTTTGCACTCATTTTTCGACCACTTTCACCTCCGAATTGATCGGAAAAGCCATCTGAAAAAAGGGTGAGAACATCGCCTTCGATTATCGGAAAGCTGTGGTCTTTGAATGTTGTGGCGTGCGAATATCCACCAATGCTTCTTCGGTCGGCTTTCAGTTCAAATAACGTTCGATTTTCCATCGCGTCATGACGAATGGAATCAGGAATTTCAGATTGACCTGTGATGACCAGAAGACCGTTGTGTGCCCCGGCAAAGCAGGCTGTTCGTTTTTTTCTGTCGATCACGCACAATGAAATGTCCATTCCATCACGAACGGTTCCACCACTTTTGATGAACGCTTCTTCCACATGGTCGCTTAGTCGTTGCAGAATAGCAGCAGGTGAGGTCAATTTTTCCTCCAAAATGGCTTTGTTCAGACCTTGATAACCCACCATGCTGACCATTGCCCCAGGAACTCCGTGACCAGTGCAATCGGCTACGGCAACGAAAATGCTTCCGTTGAACTCTTCCAAGTAATAGAAATCGCCAGAAACGATGTCTTTCGGTTTGTATAGAATGTAGTGATCCGCGAATAATCGCTCGAATAGTTCCTGTTTTGGAAGTATGGCCGCTTGAAGACGCTCGGCATAGCGGATGCTATCGGTAATGTGTTCGTTCTTTTCCTGAATGATCTCTTTTTGGGTAGTTATTTCCTGGTTCTTGGCTTCAAGTAATTCGTTGTCGCGCTGTTTGTTGCTGTAGTTTCGGTAGAGTAAGAAGAACAGAATGATGGAGAGAATTCCAATGATGATGGAAGCATTGCCCAACAGTTTCTGCCGTTCCAATTCGGCTGCGGCTAATGTTGCCTGACGTTCAAATTCCTCTTCGATGAGCAACTGTTGCTTTTCGTGCTCGAAACGTTGGGTTTGAAGCGCAATGTCGCTAAGGGCATTCTTCGAATAGATGCTGTCTTTTATGGCAATCAGTCGTTTCCAATAGTGTGTGGCTTTTTGCGTATTGCCTAATTGCTGATTTGCCTCGGCCAGACATTTACAAGCGCTTTCTTCCCATTCTAGTTGATGCTTTACGCTCAGGTCGTAAGCAACTTGACAGTTAGCCAGCGCTTCGCGAAACGTCTTTTGCACCAATCCATTATCGCCCAAATTGCCTCGAACCATGGCAATACCCCAATGATTTTGGTCTAGGTCATAGATTGTCAAAGCAGAATTGAACAGTGAGTCTGCACGACCGAGTTCACCTTCTTTGGTCGAGATCAACCCCAACAGGTTCAAAGCCTGTGCGATGCCATTCCGGTCATCCAGATCTTTTCTCATGTTCAGACAGCGCAGGGCAAAGTTTCTTGCCTTTTCCGGTTGCTCTATTTTATGGTAGATCAGGGCTATATTGTTGAGTGTATTGGCCAGCTGTCTGGATGCGGGTCGCCTGCTAAGCAACTCCAACGCCTTGGCTTCATACTCCAAGGCTTGTTCGTATTGCTTCTGTTCTTCGAAAAGGATACCAATGTTACTATAGATGTACGATTGCAAGACCGTGTCTTTCGTTTCCTCGGCCATTTTGGCGCCCTTTAGAAAATGCTCTGTGGCCTTTTCGTAATCTCTAAGCGCATGGTAATTGAGCCCAAGGTTGTTGTAAGAGTGGGCAATTCCTTGGCCGTACTTTATTCTGCTTCTGATCTCCAATGCACGGGCATGATCAGACAGCGCATTGGCATATTCTCCTTTTACCCAATGGGCAATTCCAGATACTTCCAGCGCGTTCGAATGCAGCTTTTCGTCTTTCGTGGAGTCGGCAATTTGTGTAGCGATGAGAATGGCCGAATCCGGTTTTTCGTACTGGAGCGAAATGGCCTTTTGCAACGCATTCTGCGCAAAGGATGCCGTCAGGCTGCACAAGCTCAGAGGTAGAATCCACCATTTCATACGTGTGGTGAAGCTAAGGATTTGGCTTCATGTTGCAGAATCGTTCAAACATGGTTCAAAGCTTCTCATCGATACAATAACTGCCATGGAAGCGTGGTTAAAGTCATATCCCATCAATCTAAAAAACGACCGAACCATGAAAACCAAAGAACTTCTGAGTGCTGCTTGCATCTTGGGTGCAACGGCAGTATCGGCTCAAGAACGGGTCGGATTGGCGAACAGTAATTACGCGGGAACCACGGGCATGCCGCTGAATCCATCGAGCATGGTGGACAGCAAGGCATGGTTGGGTGTGAATCTGATCGGTGCCGATGCATTCGTTTGGAACAATTTCGTGTATTTCAGCAAGGACAATTTCTATTTCCTCAGAAATGTGTCGCAACGCGATTGGGTCGATCCGCAGTACCGTATCAATGGCATGGAAAAGCATGGTGTGGTCAATCTGCGAATTGATGGGCCGAGTTTCACATTGAGCCACGGAAAGAATGCATTCGGCTTCCACACAGCTGCACGAACGTTCGTTTCATTCGAGGATTTTCTGGAGCCCTCAGCAGTTTACATGTACGAAGGACTTGACTACACTCCACAGCAAGGCGTTACTTACACACAACGGAAAATGGGTGTTTTTGCCACGGCTTGGGCCGAAATTGGAGCCAGTTACGGCCGCATCATTTTTCAGGAAGGTAAAGACATGATAAACGTGGGCGGAACTGCAAAATACCTGATGGGAATCGGGCATATGTCGGCCTACGTTGATGAACTGAACCATACGGTTGTTAACGATCAGGATTGGAACATCACCAATTTTACTGGACAGTACGCCATGACCGAACCAGGTTTTGCCACTGGTCATGGCTTCGGGGTCGATTTGGGTGTAACTTACAAACGCATGCTGACCAAAGTGGACGATTATGCACCACACACACCAAAGAGTGATTGCGGAACGGTCGATTACCGCTATCGGATCGGGGTTTCTCTGCTAGATCTTGGTGGAATCAACTTCAACAAGAATTCGTTGATACGGACATTCGACAACGCAACGACCACTTGGGGGAATTACCCTTCAACACAGGTCAACAGCATGAACGATATCGATCAGGTCATTGCATCGCAATTTGCTTCTGATGCCGGAAGTATGAGAACCGGTACGCGCTACGGAACCACGCTACCAAGTGCCGTTTCGGTTCAATTCGATTACAACCTTGGGAAGAACTTTTACGCCAACGCTACCTGGGTTCAAGGATTCAAACTCAACAAGCGCACTTCGGGCATCCGTAGAAGTTTGCTGGCCATAACGCCACGCTACGAGACCAAGTGGTTTGAAGCAGCGTTGCCCATTTCATTGTACGATTACCGTTCGCCACAAGTTGGTTTGGCATTCCGATTCTACAGCGTGACGATAGGGTCTGACAACATACTTCCATTGTTCATTCCAATGGATGTCTTTTCAGCTAATATCTATGCGAGCGTGAAAATCATGCTGGTGAAGAACCCTGCCTGTGGAAAAGGAAAACGCGGCAAGAAGAGCAAGAATGGAAGCTACCACCACAAAGGAACCGCGGTTGATTGTCCAGCGTTCAAATGATCACATCAAGAAGCCATTTTCGGCTGGAACAGGCTTCGGAATGTTCGTGTCGTTGATCATTTCGCGGAGGTCGATCTCAATGCCACGGGCAATGGATGTGATCGGCACATCATTGTAAGTTCCTTCGACTGGATTTTCGGAGTAATCACCGATCTTTTCCATCAGGAAGAAGATCCATGTAACCAACCCAACGATGAGCGGGCAAACCCAGAAAAGCATGCCGCTATATTCGTGAAACACATCAATGATGCCCAATGGAAGCAATGCGCAGAAAACCACTGTGAGCCAAAGCGCGGTTGACGCGTACTGCCTTGGGAACGGGAAATTTTTGATCCGTTCAGACATTCCTTGGTCTGTGTAGAGTTCCGAGATCAAATATCGTTATTGAATTTGTTTCGGCCTACGCAGGAAACCATTGTTCAGAATGAACATTGGATTGATGACGGTGACAGCAACGGCTTCATACCATTTCAGTCCGTTCTTGGCCATACGCATGGTTCCATGATGGATCAGTTCACCGAGCACAATGCCTGCAAATGGTGTTACTATCAGATCTTGAATGCTTGGTTGTTCAAGTCCGGCCTCAATCACAAATTCCCAAACAAAAACCTGACCAGTGCAGAATAGGGCAGATTGCCACATTTCTGCGTTCTGAGAACGGACCGCATTGTAGAACACCGTTCCCTGATAGGGGTGACCTACATAGTTGATGTACCAATGATCGTGATCGAATTCGGGGGGCGAGGTCCAAGCTCGCTTCAGGTTTTCACCATAATGGCTGAAGGTACCGGGTGCCCAACCACTTGTTTCGGGCGGTAGCGCAGCCAAAATGCCGTATCCGATACCTTCAAATCCGTGCACCAGAAGTCCACCGCGCCACATTTTGCGCCCAAATGGAGCATGCGCATTCCGTGGCACGAATTCACCATCGGGTAGGAGGTGAGGTTTGAATGGTCTTTCTCCATTCGTCTGTGCTGATAGCCGCGCTGACACAGCAAACAGGAACAGAATGAACAGGAAATGGAAGCGGTTCAATTGGATTCGGATACTGCTTTAGGTTTCACAGGCACACATACCAGTTCAGCGGCATTCGGGTCATCGGGGTTATATTCCTGTGGCATGATGGTAAGGTGCGGTCTATCGTCCAGGTCATATTTCGAATTAGGCAGCCATTGGCGGTAAATGAAATCGGTGGTCTTCCGAAACCCGGCAGCAGTGCCGTAGTGCACCACGGTGGCGTACAGTCCTTTTGGCATCCTTATCACTTGCATTTCCTCAGGAATGTTACCCACCTCCGATACTTCTACTGCCGCCCACTTGGTGAATTCCGTATTCGCATCGAACGTAGAGAAGTCAATACCCTCGAAGGTCTGCACCGAATAGAATCGGTCCGTATGAGCGTTGCCGATCTCTTTCAGTTTCATTTTGAACGGCCGCCAAAGCAACACGGGGTTGTCCGTTGCTGCGATCACCATTATTCGGTGGCCAACAAGGGTTTTGGCCGACATCATTCTTACCTTGGGGTTCATATCGCAATATTAACGCTTGCAACTATCTTTCCGTCAAATTACCGTTATGAGAACACTGATCATCATTCTGTTAGCATCCACGAGCCAGTCAGTGTTCGCTCAGAAAGACAATGCACCTGAAGACATTTTCACAATTGTGGAGACCATGCCTGTTTTTCCCGGGGGCGACCAGGGCGTCCTGAATTTCGTGGTTAAGCACATTGAGTACCCTGCCGAGGCCAAGAACAACAATATTACCGGCAAAGTCTTCGTAAGCTACGTGGTGAACAAGAAGGGAAAAGTGACGGATGTGAAAGTGGTAAGGAGTGTTCATCCGCTTCTTGATAAAGCTGCGCTCGAGTGCATCAAGAGGCTGAAAGGCTACAAACCCGGTACCCAGAAAGGCAAACCCGTAAGTGTGCAGTTCACTATTCCCATCAATTTTCAGTTGAATTGAAGATGTCGAACACTAAATTGCTTTTGTTGCACGGTGCGTTGGGCTCCGCAGAGCAGTTGAAACCGTTGGCCGAGCTGCTTGGATCAAACTCAGAATGCTTCGAACTGCCCGGTCATGGTGCGAAAGTCAATGACGTTGCACCGTTTGAAATCCAACAAATGGCACGTGCCGTTTCTGAACAGATCACAGAACCGATCGCACTATTCGGTTACAGCATGGGTGGCTATGTGGCTCTATACTTGGCAGCTACACAGCCCTATAAAGTGAGGAGCGTTGTAACCTTGTCCACCAAGTTTGAATGGTCACCCGAAGGCGCAGCACGTGAAGTACGTATGCTGAATGCTGAGAAAGTAAAGGAGAAAGTGCCGGCATTTGTAGCCTTACTGGAAACACGCCACGGAAGCAATTGGCCTCACGTTATGGAACGCACAGCCAGTATGATGCTTGCCTTGGGGCAGCAACCCAGCCTAACCGTACCGTTACTGAACGCCATTGAATGCCCCGTGCTTCTACTCCGTGGAACGGAAGACACAATGGTCACTAACGAAGAAACGCTTTGGGCGCAGCGTCATATCCGTAACGCGCGTTTCGAAGAATTGGAAGGGCAACCGCACCCGTTTGAGAAGGTTGATTTGCATTTGGTCAAAGTGCATGTGACTACTTCTGGATAGAAGGCTCAATTCGCGTTTTCCAATGCTCCAATATAGTCAGAAGCGCCACCACCAAAAACGGTGACACCGAAAGGGCAATGCGGTAATACGCCCCGTTACTTTGGCCAATTAGGGTTATTTAGTAATCACGATCTTAGCTGGAATTGCATACGTATGACTTGACAATGGGGGGCGATTGACATTACTCGATCTTTACCAAATTTATGAATTGGGTTCCTGCTGCTTGAGGAATTTTCAATTTTGAAGTACGAAACTGTAGATTCGGTGGTCTTTCGATAAACTAAGTCGTTTTTCCGTTCAAGAGAATCGAACGTTATCGAAAGATGAGACTAGAACTTGTGACAAGATTAGAATTGTAAAGTACTTCCTTAACGCGCTTGCAGTAACCTCAAATCTCACTTTTCCACTATAGCATGCACTGTCTGGGTTGGGAATGCGAAGTTGAGTCCGGCAGCGTTGAAGCGCTTTAGAATCTCCATGTTAATGGCAGACGAGATGGCGAAGATGTCTTGCCCCTTCCGGATGAAGTAAACAAACTTGATGTTGAGCGAGAAGTTGCCGAACGAGTCGAAAAGTGTTACCACCTTTTCGTCCAGCTCTTCGGGCCGTTCGGCATGAATGGCCTTCAATATCTCCAAAGCTTCCTGTATCCGTTCCTGGCTGGTGTCGTAGGTAAGACCGAGCATTACAATGACCCTCCGTGTTGGTTCGGCCGTTACATTCTCAATGGCCGATTCGGCAAATACCTTGTTCGGAATAGTGACCAAGCGACCTTCGAAGGTGCGGATGCGCGTGCTTCGAATTCCAACCTCTTCTATGATCCCTTCAAACGCATTGATCTTAATGTGATCGTTGATCGTAAAGGGTTGGTCCACAAAAATGGTGATGCCACCAAACAGGTTGGCCACTGTATCCTGCGCTGCCAATGCAAGGGCCAGACCGCCAATACCGAGGCCGGCAATGAGGGCGCCTACATCGTATCCGGCATTGTTCAACCCAACAATTATTGCCAGTATCCACACCGCAGCATGAATGCCTTTCTTCAGTATGGGTAGCAGTTGGTCGTCAAGGTCGCTTTCAGAGGCTTCGACCAATGGAACGATGTATTCCTGAATGAGCGCATCGAGAATACGGTTCACCAGCCACGCAACATTGAAGATGATGAGCAGGTAGTAGATGCGGTTTATCCACACGTGTCCCACATCGGGCAGGTTCAGAGAATCGAGCCCATACCAGATGCCCAGAATGGAAACCGCAAACGAGAGCGGTTCTTCCAACATGTCGATCAGAATGTCGTCAAGGTTGGTTTTGGTCTTGGCGGTAAGCTTGCGTACCACGTTGCCCATTACCCAGTACACCAAACGGCCCAGCACTACGCTACCGATCACGATGCCGAAGGCCAATAGCCATTCGCCCACCGTGTTCCAGTAGAATTCCTTTTGCAAAAAATCGGTCATGTTACTTCAGTTTTTTCACTGTATCGAGCGCCTTGTCGTAGTCGGGCTCGTAGGTAATGTCTTCTACCAGTTCTACATACTTTATGCGATTTTCCTTGTCCAGAATGAATACAGCTCTGGCCAACAGATTTTTTAATGGGCCATTCACCATTTCCACATTGTATTCGTTGGCAAAATCGGAGTAGCGGAAATCGGAAACCACCTTCAGATTCTCAATGCCTTCTGCACCACAGAAGCGCTTGGCGGCAAACGGCAGGTCTTTAGAAACGGCAAGGCACACCACATTTTCCAACTTGGCCACAGCTTCATTGAATTTCTTCGATTCCATGGCACAGATGCCAGTATCAATGCTTGGTACAGACAGAATTATCTTGTTCAACCCCTCGTAGTCGTATAGGCTCTTCTCCGTCAGGTCGGCCATTACGAATGTGAAATCGGGGGCTATCTCTCCAACTTCGGGAATGAATCCTTTCAGCAATACTTGCGAACCTTTCAATTTCACTGTCTCTTTTCCTTGTGCCATGTTCAGTTGTCGATTTGTTTTAGATGGTGGCCGAAATTATGAAATGATGTTCATGCCGTCCAACGCAACATCGGTCCAAAGTCGTATATTCGATGTCGGAACCTTGGAATCATGAAATTTATCAAAGCACTTTTACTGGTGCTGCTGGTACTTGCTGGTGGCCTGCTGTTATTGGGTGTTTTCATGCCCGAAATTGATTTTACGGTCAAGACTTCTATCAAAAGACCCTCAGTGGCTGTCTTTGCCTCGGTCATCGATCCGAATGCCATGCCCGAATGGATCGATGGGTTGGAATCGATTGAACGGAAATCGGGTATTCTGTCGTTTCCCGGAAGCACATTCGAACTAATTGTGAAGGAGAAGGAAATGAAAACCCGCTACATGATGGAGGTACTGGAAGTGATGCCATTGGAACATGTGAAGGTGAAAATGACCAATGATAATGTGAATATCGAATCGTCCATGAAACTCATTGCCAATGGTTTGGACACAGATGTGGAATTGTATGTTCAGATAAAGGGGCAGGACTTACTTTCGCGGGCGTTCATTGCCTTGTTGCAATCGTCTATTGCAGATGATACGCAGGCTAAGCTGGACAACTTCAAACGTTTTCAGGAGCAACAGAATTGAAATTACTTTTCATAGGTAGCGGGGCGGTCAACCTAACGTTGGGTGGCTGGCTTCATTCGGGTACCACTTCTTGCACCTTTCTTGTGCGAAACCCGGACGACCTTATGATCAAGAAGCAATCCTTCCAATGTCACTTGCCGGGCGAGAAGAACTTTCGGCTTTACAGGACGCAGGTATTCTCCAACATCAACGATTGTGATACACCCGATGTGGTGGTCATTGGCGTTAAGAGCTATGCGCTGGATGAGGTGGTGCAGAAAGTGAAGGAACGCTTCGGAACAGAAATTCCCGTGATGTCGGTGCTAAATGGCGTTCGGCACGTTGAAGTCCTCACTTCCACATTCAGCAAATGCATTTTCGCCACTATTGGCTACAACGCTTATCGTACGGCACCAGATAAAGCGGTGGCGATCGGAGGATCGGTTGTGCTTTCGTCTACCAACAATTCAATGCCAGTGGTTGATGAAATGTACCGCACACTACGAGCCAAGATCGGAGTTCGGATGGCCGACAATCCGATGGATGTGGCTCATTGCAAACTCGTCATCAATTTGGGCAATGCCCTGCTTACCATGGTTGCGTTTCACAAGAATCGCGACAGACAGATACCTGAACTGCAGAAAGTGGCTTCCGGTATGCTGGCAGAAGGCATCAAAGTAATGCGTAAGGTGGGCGTGAAGGAAGTACGCATACCAAGTATGCCACCGTGGATTCTTATTCAGTTGAGTGCAGTGCTGCCATCGTTCATCGGTGTGGCATTGTTCAAGCAGAAAATGGCAACATCTTCCATAAACAGCATGGCGCAAGACATATTGGCAGGTTCCAAGAACACCGAGTTGGAAGACATCAACGGTTATTTCCTTCAATTGGCTGCAAAGGTTGGCGTTGAAGTGCCATACAATCAGGCCGTTTACGACCTGTTCAAGACATGGGTTGCCGGAAACCGTCAGCCGTTGACGCCTTCGGAAGTGCTTGCGGCTTTCAATTCCGTGAGCAAGCGGTAACGAAGGTGGTCGCTCAGTACTCCAAGTCCTTTATCGAACGTAATGTTGTTGGTAATGATAAGGTGCGAATCGTCTCTGTACGGCTTCAGAAATTTCTTGAATGACGGCATTACGTGGTGTTCCCATTGGTAACGCACTACGGCTTCAGGGTATCCACGCTCATCATGGTCGCGCTTTATCCTTCGTTGCAATTTGATGTCTTCGCGAACATCCAAATACACGCGCAGATTCAGAAGATGCCGAATTTCAGGGTAATGGAATACGAACAGTCCTTCTACCACAATGATCGGAGCCGGATGAATGGTGATGATCTGCGGAGCACGTTCGCTGTTGTTGAATGTGTACTCTCGGAATTGCACAGAAAGTCCGGCCAATAACCGCTGCACGTCAAGCAGAAATGCTTCCTTGTTGATGGAGGTGGGAAGATCATAATTCACTTCACCATTCTCATCCAACTGCTGCTCAGATTGGGGCCGGTAGTAGTTGTCCTGCGAGATGATGCAGACACTGCCCTCGGGCAAACTGTCCTTCAAACGTGTAAGAAACGAGGTTTTGCCCGATGCGCTTCCCCCTGCAATTCCTACCACGTATTGCCCTTTGGTCATGGTCGCAAAGATATTCTTTCGACCACAGGTTGGTGGTGCACCAATGGCGGCTTAACTTGGCGCATTCTTATGGCTCATACACTGCCTTTGTTCCAGTTAAGTGCCGATGATCCGTCATCGGTTAATGATTTTTTGACCCGCAACGAACGATTGATGGAAGGGGAGAAGGTGGAGCATTGCGAAGTTGCCGGTGATGGAAACATGAATGTGGTAGTGCGTGTGAACACGTCTCAGCGTTCATTTATTCTGAAACAATCGTTACCGTGGGTTAGAAAGTACCCGATGGTGGCAGCACCCGTTGACCGAATTGCAACCGAAGCGGACTTTTACCAGTTGGTAAGGACCAACGAAACGCTTAAAAAGTACACGCCAGAAGTTTTCTGGTTCGATAAAAGTCAGAACGTTCTGTGCATGGAAGACTTCGGGCCCAGTTCCGATTACACGTTCATATACAGGAAGGGAAAGGTCATTGAACGTATGGATATGACCGACATTGCCAAGGCGATGAGCGAACTTCATTTCTGCTTCAATGAGAATACGGTTCCCGATCGGCCTATTCAGAACCTTGAATTACGTTATCTGAATCATCAGCATATTTTCGAATTGCCTTTGGTAGAACATAATGGTTTCGACCTCGATTCGGTACTTCCTGGCCTTCAGTCGAAAACAGAGCACTTTAGAAAGGACGAAAGACTGAAAGCAAGGGCCAGTGACCTGGGTTCGGAGTATCTGCGTCCGTTCGGCCCCAAGTTGCTGCATGGCGATTATTATCCCGGTAGTTGGCTGCGTACGCAAAAAGGATTTCGGATGATCGATCCGGAATTCGGATTCTTCGGTCTTCCGGAGTTCGAATTGGCTGTTTCAGTGGCGCATCTCAAAATGGCACAGCAATCCGATAGTCTCATCAAGGACCTGTTCGTTTATTACCACTTCGATTCCCGATTCGATGGCTCGCTTTTCAGTCAATTCGCAGGAATGGAAATGATAAGACGCATCATTGGATTGGCACAACTTCCGTTACAACTCGATCTGAGCGAACGCCTCGAACTGTTGGATGAGGCGTTCGAATTGGTGATGAACGGATGAGGTACACCTACATTTTTCCCTTTCTTCTCTTTTCATTCTTCACTTTCGGTCAGAAGCAACGTGTTTGGGTGGATACCGATATCATGATCGGTAAATTCAAGCACGATGTGGACGATGGCTTGGCACTGTTGATGTTGCTGAACGATACGAACCTTGTCATCGAAGGCATCAGTTTCGTGCATGGGGTCGATTATGCGGAAAAGGTGACCACCAAGTTGCTTCAGTGGTATGCGCCCGAAAGGCGTATTTCGCTCTACAAGGGTGTTGACGATAGCACTGGTTTCGGAAAACGAACTCCAGCTGTGGAAGCAATGATAGCGGCACTCGAAAAAGGTCCGATGAAGATTCTGGCGCTCGGTCCGATGACCAACGTTGCAACCGTCCTTCAACTACGCCCCGATCTGCATGCGAATGTGGAGGTAATAGCAGCCTGTGCCGGTCGGAAACCAGGCATGCATTTCAGTCCAGGATCGCCCAAATTCCGTTTTGCCGATTACAATTTCGACCTCGACCCCAGTTCCATGAAAGTTGTGCTTACAACCAATGTACATGTGTTGCTTGCCGGCTACGATTGTTCGGACAGCCTCTTTCTCTCAAAAGCCGATTTCTTTCATCTACGTAATAGTGACCGTGCAGGTGATCGATGGCTGTACCGAAAGCTGAAAAGTTGGCACAGCCTGTGGGTGTCGTTCATTGGAGTTGAGCAGGGGTTCATTCCATTCGATTGTAGTACATACGGAGCACTTTTTCATCCCGACTCATTCAACACGGTTACAACTGGTGCCGTCATTCGCACTGAAGAGAATGATACGAAGAACACCGTCAGATCGGCCTTCAAACCCTATCTGTTAACCGATGATTCTGGGAATACAAGGAAAGTTTCCTACTGCGATCACACCAAACAGGAGTTCAAGGCCCGTCTGCTAAAAACATTGAACCATCCCGAACATCGCTGAGGTTTCTAACTTTATCGGCCGTTGGCAGCTGCACGTTATATAGTCTTTATTGCCTTTTCACTTTGGTCCGTTTTGGCATTTGCCGGGGCTGTGGAGGGTTTGGTAACCGATGAAGACGGTGCGCCTGTTCCGTTCGTTACCGTTTACGTGGAGGGCACCACACTCGGCACCACCACCAATTCTGAAGGTAGGTATCACTTGGAATTGAAGGATGGCTATCACACCATCGTTTACCGATATGTTGGGTTCAAAACGGAAATACGCCCCGTTACTGTATCGGGTGTAACGCAATTGGACATCACCATCAAACGGGCGGTTTTCCAATTGAGCGAGGCACGTGTCGATGGCAGCGAAGATCCCGCGAACCGCATCATGCGCTTGGCCCGTTCACGAAGGAAATTCTATCAGCAGCAGGTGCGCGACTACTCGTGCAAGGTGTATGTGAAAGGAACCAACTATGTGAAGAACCTACCGAAACGCATTTTAGGCCAATCTTTGGACGTAAGCGGTTTGGACGCCACGCGCAGTGGCATCATTTACCTTTCTGAAAGTGTTTCTGAATACCATTTCAAGTGGCCCGACAAGTCGAAGGAGCGCGTCATTGCATCGAAGGTCAGTGGCAATTCGCAGGGTTTCACTTGGAACAACGCTACGAGTCTCAACTTCAATTTCTACGACCGTACTTACAATTTGGAAGGCCTCAGCGAACGCGATCTGGTCTCGCCACTTTCGCCATCGGCCAACATGTATTACCGCTACATCTATCGCGGTTTTTACATCGAGGATTCAATCATTGTTAACAAGATCGAGCTTATTCCCAAGGTAACGGGAGTTCCACTTTTCAAAGGGCACATCTTCATTCAGGAAAATACGTGGCGAATCCATGGTGCCGATGTTTTCCTGACTTCCGAGTCGGGCATCGATTTCGTGGACACGGTTCGGATGAAGGTCGATTTCATACCAGTTTCAGAGGACCTTTGGATGAAAGGAAACCTGAGTTTCGACTTCGCTTTCAATGTAAAGTTGTTCAAGGTAAAAGGTTGGGGCACATTCACTTCCGTGTTCTCCGATTATAACATTCGCGAGTATCTGCGCGATACCACTCAACTGAAACGCTACGATGATGTGGCCGAGCCAGTGGAAGATGAAAAAGATGCCGACCTGAAGAAACCCACATCGGCCACGGCCAAGTTGGGCGAAGAAGCCACCAAGTTCGATTTCAAGAATTGGGACCGTGGCCCAATGATAAAAGTGGAGTCGGAGGCTAACGAAAAGGATGAGGCGTTCTGGCAGACGATACGAACGGTTCCGCTTACGGAGTTGGAACGGAAAGACTATCAGCGGAAGGACAGCATTGAAGTGGTGAAAGAATCGAAGGTTTACAAGGACTCCATCGATAACAAGAATAACAAGTTTGCCGCTCGAAACCTGCTTTACGGATACACTTACCAGAACAGTACGAAGAACTTTTCCATAGAATTTCAAACTCCGCTTACGGCCGTTCATTTCAACACGGTAGAAGGGTATCTTATCGATTACAAGGTCGAATTTGCAAAGCGCGACCGCGACCAAGGATCCAGTTTGAATGTGGCGTGGAATAACCGCTATGGCTTCGCATCCAAGTCATATTACTCCAAGGCAAGCGTATTCTACCGCTTCAATAGAAAGAACCGTATGTCGGTGCGTGCCGAAGGAGGTCATTATGTGGAGCAGTTTCATAAGGATGTGATCGGGCAGGAGATCAATTCGCTATATACGCTCATTCTTGAGGAGAATTACATGAAACTCTACCAGCATTCCTATGGGGAACTCGGTTGGGGAATGGAGGTATCGAGTGGCCTTCGTCTTCGGTCGAGCGTGTATTTCGGTGTCAGAGATCCGTTGGTTAACGCCTCGAACCTTGCGGGAACCTTTGTCGATTACGAAACGAAGTATTTCTCGCTGAATGAACCAGGAAATGCCAGTATCGGTTACAACGATCCCGTTTATGGTAAGAACACGGCATTGGTCTATCGGCTTTCGTTCATTTACCAACCAGGGCTCAAGTACATGGACCGTCCCAATGGTCGTATTTCGTTGGGCAGCAAGTGGCCAGAGTTCGTGCTCGATTATGAATCGGGAATCGGTGGTTTTGCCGGACTGGATGCCAACTATGATCTTTTGAAATTACGTGCTTCCGATGATCATTCGTTCGGAATGGTAGGACGTTTTGAATGGGAAGTACAAGCAGGTTGGTTCCCGAACAGAAAGTTCGTGCCTTTTGCCAATTGGCAACACTTCAACACCTCAGAGGTGCATGTGGTCAACAATGGACTTCCCAACTTCAAGGCATTACCCTACTATCAGGCCAGTACCGACCGCTACTTTGTGCAAGCGCATGCCGAGCATCATTTCAATGGCTTTATTCTGAACAAGATTCCGCTCATCAAGAAACTGAAATGGCAGGTGGTAGGTGGCGTTCACTACCTCTACGAACCGAGCTTCGGCAACTATTTCGAGGTTACCGCAGGAATTGAGAATATCTTCAAGATCGTGAGGGTCGATCTGGTGGCACCCTTCCGCGAAAGCGATTTTCAGCAATTCACATTCCGCGTTCAGTTAGGGTTCTGACGTCCAACGGACATCTGCCAAGGAACCGCTCCATTATCAACACGCATCAACGGGCGAATTAGCTTATTTTAGCGGTTTGCAAAAAAGACACCCGTATGACCCGAATTATCCGCTTCGCATTTCTTTCAATACTGTTTGCCCCAATTGGAAGCGCCATGGCCCAAATGGTGATTGACAATACGCTCACACCAACCCAACTTGTACAGGACGTACTTCTGGGACAAGGTGTACAGGTTTCCAACATCAGTTTCAGCGGACAGCAAGTGCAGATCGGCTACTTTGATGCTACGAACGCCACATTCCCTATCGTTGAAGGAATTGTGATGAGTTCGGGCGATGTGACGGAGGTGCCAGGCGCGGGAGGAACCTTTGCCAGTACTGGAGGTGGTGGTGCTGGAGATGCGGACCTTAACGTTGTTTCGAGCGATAGTACGGAGGATGCCGTGGTTCTCGAATTCGACTTCGTGCCTACTGGCGATTCCATCAAATTCAACTACGTTTTCGGTTCGGAGGAATATCCTGAATTCGTGAATGCAGGTTTCAATGACGTGTTCGCTTTCATTATCAGCGGCCCGGGATTCAATGGGCCTTTTGCAAATGGTGGAGAGAACATAGCCCTGATTCCAGGTACTACAACGCCTGTATCCATCGACAACGTTAATGACGGTTTGAATTCGCAATATTACGTAGACAACCAGTCAGGTGGTGCGAATGGTATTGTCTTCGATGGTTACACAACGCTCCTTACAGCGTTGGCAGAAGTTCAATGTGGTGAAACTTACCACTTGAAATTCGCCATTGCTGATGCTGGTGATGATATTTATGATTCGGGTGTTTTCCTTGAAGCGAAAAGCTTTAACTCAAACGCCATTGAGGTGAACATCACCACGCTTTCCGGAGACTCTGCCATTGTAGAAGGTTGCACCTCGGCCATCATCGATTTTCAACGTCCAGAGGCCGATTCGTTGCTGGCAGTTCCTGTTTATGTGAGTGGAAACGCCATCAATGGAATTGACTACACGGGTATTCCTGATACGATTTACTTCAATCCTGGCGATTCTGTAGTGACCATTACCGTAACGGCATTGGAGGACAACGTTTTTGAAGCCGAACGTGATACGCTTATCATTACAGTCTACTCATTGAATCTGTGTGGCGATACGGTTGTCAGTACCGGCATAATCTACATTCAAGAAGACTACAACTTGAGCATTCTGGCACCCGATGTCAGTGTTCTCTGTCCGCAGGATTCGGTTCTGTTGGTGGCAACAGCAGGAGGCGGAAACCCCGACTACACGTACACTTGGAGCACGGGTGCAGTTGGAGACAGTATTTGGGTGCCGGGTGGTTCATCCGGAACATACACGGTAAGTGCAGAAGACATCTGTGCAGCCGTTTCACCAACCGTTCCGGTGGATGTGAACGTGAATACGCAACCTACACCTAGTGTTACTATAAGTGGCCCAACCAGTTTCAATTGTGTTCCTGCTCAGGTCTTGCTTACAGCATCGGGTTCGTTGGGTTCGGCACCTTACACTTATTTGTGGAGCAACGGTTCTGTTTCATCAAGTATCAGCGTTTCATTGACTTCAGATACGGTATTTTCGGTCGTGCTTACCGATGCCTGTGGTGTTGAAAGCGCGCCCGATATTCACTTCATCATTCAAAACCCTGTTGCCACGCCAACGTTGCAGATTAGCAATGATGTAGTGCTCGATTGTCCGGGAGAAACCGCCACGCTTACGGCTATTGCCAACGGTGGAACACCGCCATACAACTACGTATGGAGCAGTGGAGGAGTGACCAGCACCATTACCGTTCAACCAACGCAAAGCACCGATTACATCATCACAGTAACAGATGCCTGTTTTGTTGGTTCGGTTCAAGATACGATCAGCGTAACCGTTATTCCTTACACACAACTTGGAGTTGTTGCCACCGACACGGCTGTTACCTGCCCAAGCGATCCAGTGGTTCTTGTTGCTTCAGGAACCGGAGGTTTGCAGCCTTATGCGTTCGCTTGGAGCAATAGCGTGGTCGGAAGCACCAATGCAGTTAATCCGGCTACTTCTGAGAGTTTCGTTGTAACGCTGACAGATGCTTGTGGAAACTCCACAACCGATACTTCAACCGTTGACGTGCCTGTATACAATGAAGTTTTGGTCAGTCTGTTCAATATAGATCTTGAAATGGGTGACACCATCGTCATCTGCGAACTTTGGGGCGATACTGTTAGTGCCACCGTTGCTGGCGGACTTGCGCCTTACATCTACACTTGGAGCGGCACGCTTATTGAAGTAGCCAATGCGAACAACGATTCAGCATTCATGTCCGTACCGTACGAACTTGCTCCAGATTCCATTGTTGCGGAGATCTATTCTCTGAACGTTGTGGATCAATGCGGAACCGAGGTTTTGACCGAGTTCGTGGTGAATGTGATCAGCTGCGATATTGTTCAACCTAACGTATTCAATCCCAATTCAACATTCAATGGCGGTACTGATTTCTGTGGTAACGTTCCTCAGAACAACCACTTCAATCTGCCTTGCCTTGAACTTTACCCGGGCAATGAGGTTACCATTTGGGACCGTTGGGGACGCAAGTGTTACCAAACGGAAGATTACCACCTTCATCCGTGGGATGGAGGCAAGCAGGCTACCGGTGTCTACTATTACGTGTGCGAATTCCCGAACGGTAAAGAGCCTGTGAAAGGATTCTTCCACCTTCTAAAATAATTGACTGATGTTGAGAAAAGCGTTTTTGCCTGTTGCATTGGTTGTTGGCCTTGCCACGCTGAGCATCACTTCCTGTGATACCGTAAGTGACATCATTGATGGGCTGTTGACAGAAGGCGATGCCACCGAAGCGTTGAAGGAGGCCTTGCGTGTGGGTTCAGACACGGCAGTGACCAAAGGCAGTGCTGTTGATGGTTATTTTGCCAATCAGGCCATTAAAATTCTGTTGCCACCCGAAGCGCAGACCATTATTTCGGTGATCAACCAAGTGCCTGGTGGGCAAACGCTGCTCGATGAAGTGATCCTCAAACTGAACCGTGCCGCAGAAGATGCTGCACCACAGGCCAAGGACATTCTGATCGATGCCATTCTTAACATTACCATTGACGATGCCATCAATATTGTGAACGGAGAAGACGATGCGGCCACGCAATTCTTGAGAACGAACACCGAAACGCAAATAGCGGCACTCTTTCAGCCACACATTGAAAACTCGTTGGAGTCTGTTGGTGCTCAAAGTGCCTGGAATACACTGACTACCAACTATAACTCGGTGGCTCCATTCTTAGGACAACCTCAGGTAAATACCGATCTTGCCGATTATACGACCGATAAGGCGTTGGATGGCATGTTCCATTTGGTGGCCGAAGAAGAAGGAAAGATACGCGAAGACCCATTGCACCAAGTGACCGAAATACTTCAGCAGGTTTTTGGTGGACAGTAAACGACTAACTCTAAAATCAAACATGAAACAACTGATCGTAGCAATCATTGCTTTGGCCGCCATTATGCCCGCCAAGGCACAAAAAACATTCGAAGGTTCGGTGAAGTTCGGAATCGAGTACATCGACCTTCCAGCAGAAATGGCCATGATGTCGGCCATGCTGCCCGATGAAATGACAACCCGGATCAAAGGCGACAAGTCGCGGTTAGAGCAATCGCTCGGAATGGGAATGAGCCAAGTGACCATTACCGATTCGAAGAAAAAATCGGGTACGTTGCTTCTTGACATGATGGGCAAGAAGATGGCGGTAGAAATGACCGAGGAGGAACTGAAAGAGATGAAGAACAAGCAAGGCGATGTGAAGCCAGAGATCAAGTATGTGGATGGCGATACTAAGAAGATAGCCGGTTACAGTTGCAAGAAGGCCGTTATAGTGGTGCAAGGTGCTGGCGAGCTTGAAGTTTACTTCACTGAAGACCTACCTGCCAGTGCCAGCAAGCAGTACGATGGTCTGAAAGGTTTCCCGCTTGAGTACACCATTGACGGTGGACAGTTTAAAATGAAAGTGACTGCCAAAGAAGTGAAGCAGGAGAAGGTTGATGGCAATCTATTCGTGATTCCTGATGGATATGAGAAAATGACCTTTGCCGAGTTTCAGGCCAGCATGGGAGGCATGATGGGCGGTTAGTCCGAATTACATACTGAATATGAAAAGCATCCTTTGGGATGCTTTTTTTATGTCGGAAAGTGCTGGTTGCGAACTGGATAAATAAACTCACCTTTGCAATCGATGAAATTTGCTGAACTGAACCTGCACCCCGATCTGATGGAAGGATTGGATGCCATGGGGTTCGAAAACACCACTCCCATTCAAGAACAATCGATTCCAGGGCTCATTGTCGGAAAAGATCTCATTGGCTGCGCGCAGACCGGAACAGGAAAAACGGCTGCATTCCTCATTCCAGTGATTGAAAAAGTGTTGAAAAGCGACCGAAAAGGAGTGAAGGCGCTGATCATTGCGCCAACCAGAGAGCTTTCAATACAGATAGATCAACAATTGCAAGGATTGGGCTATTTCGGAGGCATCTCGTCCATTGCCATTTATGGCGGAAAGGACGGTACCTCTTGGGATTTTGAGAAGACATCGCTGAGCCGCGGAGGTGCCGATGTTGTTATTTGTACACCAGGTCGCCTCATTGCGCATTTAGGTTTCACTTACGCGCACTTCGACCAATTGGAATGTCTGGTGTTGGATGAGGCCGACAGAATGCTCGACATGGGTTTCCATGACGACATCATGAAGATTGTGGAGGTGATACCTAAAAAGCGGCAGACCATGCTGTTTTCGGCCACCATGCCACCCAAGATCCGCAAGCTTGCCGAAAAACTCTTGGTAGATCCGGTAAGTGTGGAGATATCCATTTCCAAACCATCTGAGAATATTCATCAGTTGGCCTACTTGGCTCACGATACACAGAAAGAACGCCTTCTTGAACTGCTGATGGCCGAACGTGAAGTGAACAGTTGCATCATATTCTGCAGCACCAAAACCAGCGTACGGTCTGTCAATCGCAGGTTGCAGAAGAAGGGCTGGAGTTCGGCTGCCATTTCTTCCGATCTGGAACAGGCCGAACGGGAAGAGGTTCTTACCGCATTCAGAAACCGAAAGCTCAAGTTTTTAGTAGCTACTGATGTGATGTCGAGAGGCATAGACATTGACAATATTGAGATCGTAGTGAACTACGAGGTACCGAAAGATGCCGAAGATTACGTACACCGAATCGGACGTACCGCGCGTGCAGGCGCCAGTGGATTGGCCATCACCTTTATCAATGAAGATGACGTGAGACGGTTCATGGCCATTGAGCGCCTTATTGAGCGAACCATCGAAAAGCCAGCCATGCCGGCCGAATTAGGCGATGGTCCGGCATACGAACGCCCACCGAAAGGCCATAGACCATCAAGGGATGGAAAAAAGCAGCATGGTCAAGCGCGGCCTGAAGGCAGCAAGAGACCGTTCAAAAAGAAATGGCGAAACAAGCGGAAAGGAGGACAGGGGCAAGGAGGCGAAAAACCTGCGGCTCAATAGGTTAGAGCAACAACAGTCTTATGGCAGATATTGTGCTGCCTTTTTCCTGTATCACATAAACCTTCACCTTACGGCCTTTGGCAGTAGCATTCACGGTTCCTGTGTAGGTGAATGATGACATGGTCAGTCCGAGGTCTTTCCGTTCGTAGCTGATGTCAGCCAATTGCATGATGTGCGCACGGACCATTCGGCTATCCATTCCCATTTTGAAGCCGAACGGGAAATCTAGTTTGTAGCCGCCCGAATCGGTAAAGGAGGTCAATTCTACGCTCAATACTTCAAATTTGGGCAGTGAAGAAGGGTTCGTATTCCGATTTACAAAACCAATGGTGATACCGTTCTTCTGGTTTATCCAAGTTCGGCTCATGCCATCATCAGAAGTGTTCTCTATGAAGGGTCCGCAGTTCTCTTTGAGCACCGTTACAGCCTCGTTGATATCGCGCTCGCCAAGCACATTCAGAAAATCGGCACACGGATTTTGCGCCAGCAAAGAGGACGAGACTAGCGGGAGTAGGGAGACGTATGTCAATATTCGTCTCAACCGTTCCGCAATATCATTTGATAATCTTGTCAAGGCCGATCAGCTCAATTTCAACCGCATGGAAGTGATGCCGGCTCCTTTGTACTGCTCCAGATAGATCTTGATCTGTTTACCCTCCGTGGCATCATTTATCGGTCCGAAATACGTGAAATATGAGCGGCTGATGCCAAGGTCACGGTTCGTATATTCCATGTACTTCAGATTCTTGATGTGATCGGAGATCATGTGTGCGTCCATCTCCTTTTTCAGTCCGAAGGGAAGTTGGCCTGTGTAACCGCCTTTGCTGGTGGTGCTGCTCAGTTCAACAGTGGTCAGTTCAAATTTGGGTTTCGAGTCGGGGTCAGTCGTGCTATTGGTAAACGTGAGTGTAATGCCCTTTTCATTCGACTTCCAGGTTTTGGTGGCATTGTCGGATGAAATAGTCTCTACGAACGGGCCGCAATCGTTATTGAATGCCACAACGCTTTCATCATGATCATGACGACCTATGATGGCAATAAAATCTTCGCAGGCAACCTGCGCAAAAGCAACCTGATTTAATAATGTTGCACACAATAAAATGGTCAGTTTATTTGGTATCATTGAACAAACGATAAATGATTTGTCATGCGTTTCGTCCAGTCCAAAGTACTCAAATTGTTTGTGCATTTTTTCCTTGCTTTTGTTTCGCTGAGTGTTTTGGCTCAAGATAAGCTTACGCTGAAAAACGGAGAAGTTTTGGAGGTGAAGGTGATAGAAGTGGGTTCGGAAGAGGTGTCTTACAAGATGTTCAACAATCAGGATGGGCCGCTGTTCAAGCAACGCCACAGCAAGATTATGCAGATTGCTTTTGAGAACGGTTCCATGTGGTCGCCCGATGGGTCGTCTGGCGAAGAAAAGCCAACGGCCATTCAGCGGTTTGATGAGTACCGTGAGAAGAACAAGCGGTTGCAATTGATAGACGATAGCACCATGCATCATGTGGTCATGTTCCATCTGGGTGCACCCGAACTCGATATTGCCTTTACCACCAGCCTTCGGTTTCACGGTGGCTTTTCGTATGAATGGCAAAATGTTGGCAACCGCTTGGGCGTGCGCGTAATGCCCATGTACACATTGGAGATAGGCAATCTGAGACAGGTTCCTGAGAATGCCGGAGCCATCACCGTGGCCATTTCGCCCCGTTATTATTTGAAAAACTGGCGGTCGAGCCAGTTTTATCTGGGCTTGGAGTTCAGTATCGGAGGCCATATTCCTGCGCCCGGAAAAAAGAAGGTATATGACCAGCAATATGGGACTTACGACAACAAGTGGAGTTCAGTTCAAACCGGGGGGCATTTGGTGTTTGGCGGGCAGGTAACCTCCAAAAGCAAGTTCAACATGAATGTGGAGATCGGTGCAGGGTACAAGCTTCAGAGCTACAAGTATTCTTCCGAAATGCCCGAGCAGCTTTATTTCCGTGACAGTTCCTCTGGAAGTTCCATCCTGTTTAATACGTTTGCTCGGTTTGGGCTGGGTGGACGGATAAGGTCGGCTAAGAACTGATTACTCCAACTCACTCAGTTCCAACCACCGCATTTCCTTTTGTTCGAGTTCGTCTGAAACACGTTGGAACTCGGCAGAGACCTTCATGAGTTTTTCGTGGTCGTCCACAATGCTTTCGAGTTCGGTTGTAAGTTCAGCCTTCTTCCTCTCCAGTTCGGGAATTTCCACTTCCAAAAGGCCAAACTCGCGCTTTTCATTGAAACCCATCTTACCCTTGGAGGCCTGCGTTTCGTTCTGCTTTTCAGATTTTTTGAGTGAAGCGGCTCTTCTTTTTGCCAGTTGTTCCTCTTCTTCGCGGGCAAAGCGGTATTGGTCGTAGTTGCCCACAAAGCCGCGCACGTTTCCGTTCCCTTCGAAGATGAAAAGCTGGTCCACGAGCTTGTTCATAAAGTGGCGGTCGTGGGTGACGATAAGGATACAACCCTCGAAATCGAGTAGGAAATCCTCCAACACGTTCAGTGTGAGGATGTCGAGGTCGTTGGTCGGCTCATCCAGTATAAGGAAGTTGGGGTTTGACATTAGCACCGTGAGGAGGTAGAGGCGTTTCTTCTCGCCACCGCTCAGTTTCTCCACCACTTGGTAGTGCATGTGGCGCGGAAACAGGAAGCGCTCCAACAGTTGCGCTGCCGAAATGGACTTCCCTTTTTTAAGCGGAATGTGGTCGGCAATGTCGCTTATCACCTCGATCACGCGTTTGCCATCCTTCAGTTCCAACCCATCCTGACCGTAGTAGCCGATCTTCACTGTTTCCCCGATCACAATTTTGCCGCCATCAGGCTCAATTTGCCCCAGTATCATCTTCAGAAGCGTGGATTTCCCGCAGCCGTTCGGACCCACGATACCAATGCGTTCGCCCCGCTTGAACTTGTGATCGAAACCATCGAGCAAGATGTTATCGCCATACGCTTTACGGATGCGGTGGAGTTCGATGATCTTGCTGCCCATGCGTTGCATGTTCACATCCACCTTCAGTTCGTCCTGCTTCAGGTTGGTCTTGGCCACCTTCTCAGTTTCGTAAAACGCATCCTCGCGCGATTTTGATTTGGTTGTGCGCGCCTTCGGTTGCCTGCGCATCCATTCCAACTCTTTTCGGTAGAGGTTCTGCGCCTTGTCCACGTTGGCGGCTTCTACTTCCTGTCGCAGTGCGCGGTTGTTCAAGTACGTGCTGTAGTTGCCACGGTGCTTGTAAAGTTGGCCGTTGTCGAGTTCAATGATGCTGTCGCAAACCTCATCAAGGAACACGCGGTCGTGCGTCACCATCAGAATGGTCTTTTCAGGCTTCGAGAGGAAACCTTCCAGCCATTCGATCATCTCAATGTCGAGGTGGTTGGTCGGCTCGTCCAGTATCATCAGGTCGGGCTGCTCAATGAGCATTTTGGCCATCGCCACGCGCTTCACCTGTCCGCCCGAAAGCGTTGCGATCTTTTGCTCGAATTCCGTGATGTTCAGTGAAGTGAGAATTTCCTTCGCCTGTGCTTCAATGTCCCACGCGTTGAGGCGTTCCATTTCGTCAAAACTGCGTTGCAGGACTTCTGGGTCGGCATGATGCGCCACGGCTTCCTCATACCCACGAACGGCTTGCATCAGCTCGTTCGTTGGGTCGAACACGGCATCCATCACCGAGTGTTCGGGGTTCAGTTCGGGTTCCTGTTTCAAATAACCAACGGTGATGTCGTTTCTGTACACCACATTGCCTGTTCCTTCCGAAGGTTCCAACCCTGTCAGGATGCGAAGCATGGACGTTTTGCCCGTTCCGTTCTTGGCCACGAGTGCCATCTTCTGCCCACGGTCAATACCGAATGTCACTTCATCAAACAGCACGCGCTCGCCATACGAGCGACTAATATTTTCGGCTGACAGGTAGTTCAAGAGGTTAGATTTCAGATTTGCCGCGAAGGTCGGTAAATGGATTGTCATGCTGAACTTGTTTCAGCATCTAATTAGACCCTGAAATAAATTCAGGGTGACGTGGCATCAAGCCTGTTCCCTCTTCAAAACCTTCTCCTCAATGCTCTTGGCCGTATAAGACTGCTCACATTTGGCGAGGTCTTCTGGCGTACCTTCAAATACAATGGTTCCGCCATTCTTGCCACCTTCGGGGCCAAGGTCAATCACGTGGTCGGCACATTTTATCACATCGGGGTGGTGCTCCACCAGAATAATGGAATGGCCGTTGTCCAATAGCGCGTTGAAGGCTTTCAGCAGCTTGTGAATATCGTGGAAGTGCAGCCCCGTGGTCGGTTCATCGAATATGAAAAGCGTGTTGCCCGCGTTCTTGCCTTTGGTGAGGAATGATGCGAGTTTGATACGCTGCGCCTCACCACCCGAAAGCGTGCTGCTGCTCTGTCCGAGTTGCACATAACCGAGGCCGACTTCCTGCAACGGAGCAATCTTGCGCGCCACTTTGGGGTCATGTTCCCTGAAGAATTCCATTGCTTCATCCACGGTCATACTCAGCACATCGTGGATGGTCTTGTCCTTGAATTTGATCTCCAGCACTTCCTGCTTGAACCGCTCTCCTTGGCAACTTTCGCACTTCATCACAATATCGGCCATGAACTGCATCTCAATCTTCACCGAGCCTTCGCCTTCGCACACTTCGCAGCGACCGCCAGCCACGTTGAAAGAGAAATGCTTGGGCTGATAGCCTCGCATCTTTGCCATTCCCAGTTCGGCAAATAAGTTGCGGATGTCATCATACGCCTTGATGTATGTAACTGGGTTGGAACGTGAAGAACGCCCGATCGGGTCTTGATCCACGAATTCAACATCCGCAATGCGGTTCAGGTCTCCATCCAAGCGTTCGAATTGACCTGTTTTGCCGGCAAATCCACCGAAACGCTTTTTCAGTGAAGGGTAGAGGATACTTTTCATCAGCGTACTCTTGCCCGAACCACTCACACCAGTAATGACAGTCAGGCAGCCCAATGGAATGGACACGCTCACGTTTTTCAAGTTGTGCTGTCGTGCTCCAATGACTTGGAGTTTTCCCTTCGAACGTCTGCGCTGTTCGGGAACAGGTATTTCCAGCTTGCCGCTGAGATAACCCGTGGTGAGCGTGTCGGCACCTTTCATCATATCATCCAACGTGCCCTGGAAAACCACTTCGCCACCATGCGTTCCAGCTTCAGGGCCGATGTCCACGATCATATCGGCAGCACGCATAATGTCCTCATCGTGTTCCACAACAATTACCGTGTTGCCAATGTCGCGCAGGCGCTGCAATATGGAAATCAGACGTTCCGTGTCTTTCGGATGAAGACCGATGCTCGGTTCATCCAGGATGTACATGGAGCCGACCAGCGAACTTCCCAACGAGCTCGCCAAGCTGATGCGCTGACTTTCACCGCCCGAAAGCGTGTTCGATTGGCGATTGAGCGTGAGATAACCCAACCCGACATCCTTCATAAAACCCAACCGCGTGGTAAGTTCTTTCAGAATGCGTTTGGAAATCTCACGTTCGGTTTCGGTGAGTTCAACTTGGTCTAAAAAGTCAGCCAATTCGGTAATTGGCATCAGAACAAGGTCAGACAAACTCTTGCCACCGATCTTCACATAGTTCGCATCCTTACGGAGTTTCGTTCCACGACATTCTGGGCAATCGGTCTTGCCGCGATAGCGCGAAAGCATCACTCGGTATTGGATCTTGTAGCTGTTCTCTTCCAACATGCGGAAGAAAGCATGCAGTCCGTCAAAGTATTGGTTTCCGTCCCAAAGCAGCTGTATCTGCGCTTCAGTCAATTCATAAATAGGTCGATGAATCGGAAAATCGAATTTGCTGGCTGAACGGATGAGTTGGTCTTTGAACTTGCTCATGCTTTCGCCACGCCAGCAGACCACGCCATCTTCGTAAATGCTCAGACTGCGGTCGGGCATCACCAGGTCTTCGTCAATGCCTATGATGTTGCCAAAACCTTCACACCGTTTACACGCCCCGTAAGGATTGTTGAAACTGAAAAAGTGAACCGATGGCTCTTCGAAACGCATTCCGTCTGCTTCAAACTCGGTGCTGAAATTCGTTTCATATGTTTTGTCATCCAATTCAGAAATGACAAAACAGCGGTTGTTTCCTTCTGCCAAAGCGGTGCGAACAGCTTCAGCAACACGTGTGTTTTCCGTTGAACCATCGGCTACAAATCGGTCGATGAGTACGGAAAGTTCATTGCCTTCCTTTTTGACGAGCCCATCTGGAATTTTATCCAAACGAACGACCTCGCCATTCAACTGAACACGCGTGTAACCTTGATGCTGAAGAATGTCGATGCGTTTCTCCAGCGCCTTTTCGGGCATGGTGCCGAACGGAGCGAAAACCATCACTTTGGAACCTTCCTTCAATCTCAGTATGGCTTCGGTGACAGAATCAATAGTATGCCGTTTCACTTCGTTGCCCGAAACAGGGGAGAAGGTGCGGCCAATTCGTGCGTAAAGCAGTTTCAGGTAATCGTAAATCTCTGTGCTCGTTCCAACGGTTGACCGCGGATTGCTCGATTTCACCTGCTGATTGATGGCAATGGCGGGTGACACGCCTAGAATGCTGTCCACTTCGGGCTTGTCTATCTTGCCTAGGAACTGACGCGCGTAGGCAGAAAGACTTTCGATGTAGCGTCTTTGCCCTTCGGCATAAAGCGTATCGAATGCCAAGGTTGACTTACCGGAACCTGAAAGTCCTGTGATGACGATCAATTTTTTGTGCGGCAGAACAAGATCAACGTTCTTGAGGTTGTGTAACCGGGCCCCTTTGATGATGATATTGTGCTTGGATGAGGGCTTATTCGGTTCGGACATCGTTGCAAGAAGTGTCAAAAGGGTTGCAAAGTTACCATTACACGATTGGAGGTAACTTTATTCTACCAATATTTGTTTGAGGCAACGCAGAAAATATTTTGCGTTTCACACAATAAATCGAAAATACCGCGTTTCAGTACAGACCAATCATCGTTTAACCAAACTATAACACACATAGCAGAAACTCTACTCTTTACAGATTCTAAGTCTAACCTAAAAGAGAGAAGCTATGCGAGTGTCTGCCCTAAGCGATCAGGAACTGATCAGACGTTACATCCGAGGCGAGGAGAATTGTTTTGAAGAGCTGGTTAACCGCCATAAGGACAAGCTTTTCACGTACCTGCTATTACTGACTAAAGACCGCGATCTGGCCGAGGATATGTTTCAGGAAACATTCTTCAAGATCGTGCAGATGCTAAAAGCAGGTCGTTACTACGAGGACGGCAAGTTCAAGCCTTACATGATGAAGATCGCGCACAATATTTTCATCGATCACTACAGACGTAAGCAGCACATGCCAATGCAGCACGCAACCGATGAGTTCGACCCGTTCGATATCATCCGCTGCGAAAACCAGAACAGAGAGGAAATGTACGTGCAGGATGCGCTCAATGCCGACCTGAAAAAGCTGATCGCCTTGTTGCCTGAGGAGAAGCGCGAGATTCTGCTGATGCGCATCTATGCCAAAATGCCGTTCAAAGAAATTGCATGGGTCATGGAAATAAGTATCAACACGGCTTTGGGCAGAATGCGCTATGCTCTCATTCACCTTCGCCAACTGATGCATCAGCACAATATCAAACTGGTTGCTTAGACAAGATCGGGGAGCGGGCTTACGCTCCCTGAACTTTTTTTTCGACATTCATGCAATTTATCGGAAATAGATCCGTTTCAGACACAAACCAAACATACAGATATGCTTAAAACCTCTACTCTACCAAAAGAATTGATCCAACAGACAGGTGCGATCACCGAGCACAATGCTGAGGATCTACTGTATCATTCACCGCTTCTCGATCTGCTTACCGAAGAAGTAGATGAGATTTGTGTAAGTCCGAAGGCCAGTACCGTTGCCAGCATTCTGGCTTACAGCAAAGCCATTGAGGTCAAGGACTGTGAAAGCCTGGAGGACGATCAGGTGATCATACTTAACTGAGCGGTCATTTACGATCGGTTCCGTGGGCGGGTGTCAGCAATGGCATCCGCCTTCATTTCAATTATCGGTGTAAACCCGACCCTGCCGCCACATGTCGACAGCGCTGTACCAATTGCTTTTGTAAATAGGCGAACGATCCAGTCTGAAATCATTCTCGGTGAATGGATTATCCGTCTTGAAGAAGGTCATTCCCAATGATGCTGGATTATTCTCTTCGCCATAGATCCAGTGTTCTGAACCCGAATTCTTGTAAATGATGTTGGGTGGCCCGAAGATCAGGTAAACCAAGCCACGGTCTGTTTTCCAGCCTTCTACAAAACTGGTGAAGAACGTGTTCGCATCCTCAACACGAGAATAGTACTTCTGAATCAGCAGTTTGGCGCGGTCAGGATTTCCGGCCAGTTTCAGCCAGAAACGGTCTACTTCAACTTTCTGATTTTCAGCCTCTATCAATTGCTTGTATTCCGAATTGCTGTTAATATAACGCAATGGCGCGATCAGGTCGCGAACTTCCTTTACCTCTGGAAAAGCATTCTTGTAGCGATACACGGTGAATCCGTGCTTGGTACTGTCGGAGATCTGAATGTGATAAAAACCCAACAGTGGGAAAGAAACGGGCTGACCCATTGGAATGGTAAAAGTGCTATCGGCCTTGTAATCGAAAACAGGCGGACTTTCAACTGAAAATGGTGGTTTCGGCAGTTGAATATCACGGTGATAGTAGCGCACCTTGGCACGGCCCGCACCACTGGCATGTGTGATCACAACCTGTTCAGTCTCGGTCAGATAGTTGCGGGCCAATGGAAAACTGCTTGTGGTCAACCGCATGGTGAAGTACTGCCGACAATTCTGATCGCGGCTATCGAGGTCGTAGTATCTCAGCACGTGGCTATTTCTGCGCAGATCCACCAGATCCACCTTCACCAAAGCCTGCTTCACTTTACCTGGTTTCAATGGAATGACTCCGCTGATCGTTTTTCCTTCCATCACCAGCGAACTGTCTTTGAAAATGACCACGGAACTATCGATAAGCAGTTTGCTTTCCACCTGTGTATACACTTCGTAGCGAATGCGGAAACCAGCAGAGTAGAAGTTGCTGCTGGCATTGAAAAGATAGAGCAGCTCGTTTGAGTTGATACGGAAGTGAAGTTCCGAAACACTGTCGTTGCGATGGAGAATATTGTATTCCGGATGCAGAAACGAAGCGTTACGGTCGTACAGATAGCTAAGATTCTGATTGGAAATGCGCTCGGTGTAGCACCCAATGAGCACAACGAGCAGCGAAAGAACCGATACGAAAATGACCTTATTCCTCATCGCCCATGTCCAAAAGTTCGGATGGAAGTTGCTTTTGAGCCCGTGCTCCCATTTTACGAAGTTCCTCGGCTTTACGCACCAAATTGCCCGAGCCATCAGTCAGTTTTTTCATGCCTTCCTGATACACTTTCTGCGTAGAATCCAGTCGGTCTCCGATCTTCCTCATGTCTTCAATGAAGCCCACGAACTTGTCGTAGAGAAGGCCACTTTTCTCAGCAATTTCGATGGCATTTTTGGTCTGACGGTCCTGTTTCCAAATCGAAGCCACCGTGCGCAACGTTGCCAAAAGTGTCGAAGGACTGACAACCACAATCCGTTTGTCCCACGCATAATTGAACAATTCATCGTCAGCACGCACAGAAAGACTGAAGCTGCTTTCGATGGGCATGAACATGAGCACAAACTCAGGACTGCTGACACCTTTAGCGGACTGATAGTTCTTTTCCGAAAGGTTTTTGATGTGTGTTTTCACTGATGAAACGTGTGCTTTCAACCAGCTTTCCTGATCGGATTCCGTTTCCGAATTCACAAAACGTTCGTAAGCCACCAGCGACACTTTACTGTCAATGATGATGTGCTTCTGTTCGGGCAGATGAATGATGACATCAGGTTGGAAACGCTCGCCCGAATCGGAATAAACGGTTTCCTGCGTGAAATATTCTTCGCCTTTGATAAGGCCCGAACTTTCTAAGATACGGTCAAGAATCAACTCACCCCAATTTCCCTGCTTTTTAGTGTCGCCTTTCAGCGCGGTTGTAAGGTTGTGCGCTTCCTCGCTGATCTTTTTGTTCAATTCGTGAAGCACTTTGATCTCTCCCTTCAACGAAGCGCGTTCCTTTTGCTCAAAATCGTATTTCTCATCAACCTTTTTCTCGAAATCCTTGATGCGGTCACGCAAAGGATTAAGCAGCAGTTCCAAATTCTCTTTGTTCTGATCGGTGAATTTCTTCGACTTCTCGTCCAATATCCGATTGGCCAAGTTCTCGAACTCTGTATTAAAACGCTTGTTGAGTTCCTCGAACTCGATGCGCTGTTCAGCCAATCGCTTTTCCTGCTCTTGAAATTTGGCCAACGATGCCTCAATGCGTCCATTAAGTTGATTGATCCGTTCGTCTTTTTCGGATGATTCTTTCAGCAGGCGATTGCGGTCTTCGGTAAGGCGTTTTTCAGCTTCGGTCAAAGCTGCTTTCTGCAACTTCAATCCCTCCAGTTCAGCAGCTGCATCGCCTTGTCCGCTGCCTCGTTTCCCAAGCAGAAAACCAACGGCAGCCCCGGCCAAAAGTCCAACGATCAAAAACGCAAATTCCATTGGGCGATGAAATTAGGGAATAGCCAACAGACCGTTGAACGTTGATCAGAAATAACTCACAACACCGAAGTGAATTTTTCCCGCGCGGAAATCGATCGGATTCTGGAACTGCTTGCCCAAGGCATAGTTCAAAGAGAACACCCCGATCTTGGTGAAGAACGAAATTCCAAGGCCAAACCCGAATGGGCGGTCCGTGACCCTTTTGTTTGTGGCCCGATTCTCATAGTAGGCGCCATCGAAGAATGCGAATAGATAACTGTTCTGATCCAGCAGGAAACGGTACTCGATGGTTCCGATGCCGAACAAGGTTGCGTAGATCGATTCTTCGTCAAAACCACGCAATGTTTTAAGTCCACCGATTCGGAATGCTTCACTTTCGAACAGATTCTGACTGCGCATGTAACCTCCATTCGCGGCCAATTTGATTGTGCTCCTATTCGGAATGGGAATGAAATAGGACGCCTTGAGAACGGCATTCAACTGAAAGGATCGCAGTTTCAAACCTTCGTACCGACTTTCATCGATGGTGGCATCAGGCACGATCTTTTTACTTCCTGCGCTTGCCTCGGCATACAGGTCAAAGCCTTTGCGAGGATTCAATCTGTAATCCAAGCGTTGCATCATGTAGCCGAATCCATAAAGTTGCGTTTGTGAATCAACGTTGTCGGGATTTAGCGTTGATGACGAAACCAACGTTGACGCGGCCAAAACGTTGGTAGAACGTATGTCCGCAAAAACCTTGATGTAGTCGTTGCCGATGAGATGATATTGAACACCGGCCACGCCACGCAAATTGAGATACACTGTGTCGCGTTTATAGAGTTCGAAGGTGCCATCGATTCCGAATCCTGTATTGAAAAGGAAAGGATAGGTGACATGTACGTTCAGATTTTGCGTCCGCGCCTGCATCTTCCGCCACGAGAGGTCAATGATTTCACCTCTTCTGAATGCACTTAGCAATTTGATGCTCAATTCACCCGTTACAAGTACCTGTCCGGGTTTTTCGCTGCTGGGCAATACGCCCAAAATGCCATCGAATTGACTGGCCCGTTTCTTATCGAGGTAAATGAATACGTTCGCTTTTCCGTTGCCGAACTGCACTTCGGGCGGTTTGATCTCATTGACAAATGCAATTTCCTTTACCCGAGTGGATATCTCAGAAATGCGGCTTTCATTGTAGCGGTCCTTCGGTTTTATGCCCAAGTAATTCTGTAGGTATTTAGGTTGAATTCGGGCCGTGCCTTTGATAATCACACTATCAATCTCGAAGAGTTGATTCTGTTCTAATTGAAGCGTTGTGGTCAGATTTCCATCAACCAAAGTGAGGCTATCGAGTCTTACTTCGGCAAACGGATAACCACGGTTTTCATAATGACCAATGATGCGTTGCTTCAATCTGCCTAATCGCGAACCCATCATGGATTTTCCATTGAACTGTCGTTCGCGGTAGCCGATCCGCCTAAGCACTTCTTCGGGCACATTTCCATTTCGGATTTCCGTGAAATGATACTGTCTTCCAACGTGAATCTCGGCAAGTGCTGTGTCTGTTTTCCATTCGAATCGATCAATACTTGCTTCGGCAAAACCTTTCTCGCAAAGCGAAACGGCCAATAACCGAAGCCCTTCCGTTGCCACTGCCGAATCGAGATAGAACAGTTTCAGGCGGCCCCACTTCATCAGTTGCTTGGAGGTAACCGTTTCGACATCTGCTTTCAGAACAAGTCGATGGCTTTTTTGAGCGCATGCCTGTCCAGAGGCGAGTGTTACCAAAAGCCAAATGCCAAAAAGGTATTTCACACCGTTGCAACGCACAGAATGCAGATCATTGCGTGTTCAGATTCCAAGCTATTGGAGTTAGTCCTTTGGAAGCCAGAAAGTCATTCGCCTTTGAAAAATGTCTACAGCCGAAAAAACCAGCATAAGCTGAGAGTGGGGAAGGGTGGGCCGATTTCAATATCAAGTGGCCGTTGGCCTTGTCGATCAGACTCTCCTTGTTCTGGGCGTACCGTCCCCACAGAATGAACACAAGATTCTTCCTGCGTTGCGATAATTTCTGAATGGCCGCGTCTGTAAATCTTTCCCAACCTTTTCCTTGATGCGAGCCTGCTTGACCAGCTCTAACGGTCAGTGTTGCATTCAATAGCAGAACTCCTTGATCGGCCCATTTCGTCAGGTTGCCTAATGTCGGTGGTTTGACTCCCAGGTCAGCTTCCAATTCCTTAAAGATGTTCTGTAGTGAAGGAGGAAATGCAACCCCGTCATTTACCGAAAAGCAAAGACCGTGGGCCTGACCGGGGCCGTGATACGGGTCCTGGCCCAGTATTACAACCTTCACATTATCAACAGGTGTATGATCGAAGGCGTTGAAAATGAGCTTGCCGGGTGGGTAAACCACCTGTGTTGTTTTCTCCTCCTGTAAGAACCGTTTTAGTTCGAAGAAATAAGCTGAATCGAACTCCTCTGACAACAATTCCTGCCAACTGGCATCGATGGTTGGTCTGACCTCTGAAATCTCATTCATTTTAACAGATAGATATGTTGAAAACTAATCGCAAACCTTTCTGGATTGATCTCGTAACCTTGGCAAAAGAATAACTTTGCAGCACAACATTTGTGTTTGTTCAAACGTTCTAAGACAGATTATTACTCCAAACAGTTCAGTACTTTGAAAAAGTCAGCTCTCATCTTCGCAGCGATCGCGTTCACGGCTTTTGTTTTCTCCTCTTGCAGGACCACCGAAAACTGTCCGGCTTACGGCAAAGCCAACACTCCTGCACAGCAGGAAGTGAACGGTTGATCAGTTCTCGTTTCTATAGCTGAAAGAAACGGTCTGTTTCAGATTCTCATTCAGACTTAATGCCACAGGGCACGAAAGTGCCGCCTTTTCCAGCACCGTTCTGTGAATTTGGCTCAGACCACGGTCTGCTATTTCCATTTCAATCACCACCTCTTCTACTCTCCGAGGGTTGGCGGCCATTATTTTGGTCACTTTGGCCCGGGTTCCTGCAATATTCAGGTCAGAATCGCGTGCTCTCATTGCCATGATCGTCATCATACAACTAGCGAGTGCCGTGGCCAACAGGTCCGTTGGAGAAAAGGTTCTTCCCAAACCGTTGTTGTCTGGCGGTGCGTCAGTGGTAATAATTGAACCGCTTTTTGAATGCGTGGCCTCTGTGCTCAGTTCGCCAACATAAACAACTTCTGACGTGATCATGTTATGGAATCGGATGATTGGATGTAGTAAATTTGCACGAATGTACGGGATGAAGTTCTTCGCGACCATTGCCATATCGGTACTTCTGCTTCCGCTTACCGTGCTTTCGCAACAGAAGGATGAGCTTCAAATGCCAACACCTCCTAAAGGTTCGGTGGCAGAAAAACTTCAGAACCGCAGTTTTGACGATACCGAAGTTCTGCTGAAACAGGAATTCACCATTGGCGCCATGCTCCATACACAGGGTTGGGGACTCTTGATTCGTAGAGCAAAGAACAAAACGTTCCTCCGCAAACGTCTTTTCGAATTGGAAGCCGTGAGCATGGAGCATCCCAAGGAGATAAAGACGGTGAATCCGTATTACGAGAATAGCAACAGCTACGTGTATGGCGAGCTCAATCAGGTTGTGGTTACCCGTTTAGGATATGGTAGGCACAACGTGCTTTACGCCAAGTTTGATAAAGGAGTAGAGATTCGCTACCTGTATATCGGTGGATTCTCAATGGCTTGGGCCAAGCCCATCTATTTGGAAATAGGCTATCCGTCCATACCATACGAATATGTTGCAACAGAAAGGTACGACCCGAACCGCCACACGGCCGATAATATATTCGGTCGTGCATCTGTATTCAAAGGCATCGACAAAATGCAGTTTTACCCTGGGATGTACGGTAAGTTCGGCTTTAGCTTCGAGTATGGTCAGAAACAGAAGAACGTCAGAAGCTTGGAAGCGGGCGTCATCATAGATTACTACATCCAGCGGGTGCCTATGATGGCCAAGATCAAGAACGATCCATATTATTTGACGTTCTACCTGTCATTCAATTTCGGTTTCAAGTGGTATAGATAAATGAGCGAAACAGTTACCGACAGTTCCACCAGAACACCGAAGCCAAAGTGGCTTCGTGTAAAACTTCCAACCGGCAAAGAATATCAGAAGGTAAGAGGTCTGGTTGAGGAACATGAACTTCATACCATATGCCAAAGTGGCAATTGCCCAAATATGGGTGAATGTTGGGGAGCTGGTACGGCCACGTTCATGATATTGGGAAATGTGTGCACCCGATCGTGCGGGTTCTGCTCCGTTAGCACAGGCAAACCAGCAGATGTTGACATCACAGAACCCTACAAGGTTGCTCAAAGTATCAAGCTGATGGAGGTGAAGCATGCCGTCATCACTTCGGTCGATAGGGACGATCTAGCGGATGGCGGTTCGGAAATTTGGGCAGCTACGGTTCGTGCCGTACGGAAACACAGCCCTGGTACGACCATGGAAACCCTGATCCCCGATTTCAGAGGGGAATGGGAGAACCTTCAGCGCATTATTGATGTGGCGCCAGAGATCGTTTCTCACAATTTGGAAACCGTTCGTAGACTGACCAAACAAGTTCGCATTCAAGCAAAATATGATCGCAGTTTGGAAGTGTTGAAACGACTGAAAGACGCTGGGTTGAAAACAAAGTCGGGTGTGATGCTTGGTTTGGGTGAAACGCGAGATGAATTGATCGAAACGTTGGATGATCTACGAAGCGTTGGAGTTGATATTCTGACCTTGGGACAGTACTTGCAACCGACCAAAAACCATCTTCCGGTTGTTGAGTTTATTACTCCAGAACAGTTCAAAGAGTATGAGGCCATCGGTTTGGAAAAGGGATTCCGATTTGTGGAAAGCGGCCCGTTGGTGCGTTCCTCATACCATGCTGAAAAGCATTTGTTCTGAAAACTTCGTAATTTGAGGTCTTAGAAGTGTAATAATCGCAACATTTTTGGAGCCGATTCCCGTTCGGTTTGACCAACGTCCGATACTTCTTTTCCTATATTTGCCCACCAAGGTTCAAACAACCTTAACACAACGATTACAATTACAAACGATATGATGAAGAAATTACTTACAGCTTCAGTTCTTGTTCTGAGCTCCATTGGTGCATTTGCACAGTATCATGAGCAGTGCGGTTCGAACATTGTCTTGCAAAGGGAATTGGAAGATCCTGAGAACCGCGCTAAGTACGAGGCATTTCAGGAGGCCATTGCTCGATACACTGCCGATCCAAATGTGGCCGTGGTCCGCGAAAATGGTGTACGCATCATTCCTGTTGTATTCCACATTCTTCATGAAGGCGGTTCAGAGAACATTTCGTTGACAAAAGTTCAACAGCAGTTGAACGTTTTGAATGAGGATTATCGCAGACTTAATCCTGACACGGTCAATACGCCACAGCGTTTTTATGGTGATACAGAATACACAAGCTTGGTCTTCAATGATGTGGATTTCGCACAGTTCACTGATGATTCTGCTTATGTAAAGTTGTCAAACCGATACGGTACAACCTTTGGTTTCCACTTCAAAAATGGTTCTTCAGTACTTTCTGATTCTTTGGTAGACCTTTTCGATGTGGTTGTAGAGGTGAACGTGGCCAGCAATGCTGATACAGCAGATTTCGCTATGGCTCTCGCTGATGCTATTGATGATCAAACAGGACTTTCTGCTACTTATGCTTATGAAAATGGCGACCATCGCGTGAATGTTTCGACAGACGGGCTTGGTTACGTTGATGATGTGCTGCTAGCACATCTATGGGATGTCACAGCAAACATAGAACAGCAGGGGAAGTACATTCCTGCCGATTGCAACATTGAATTCCGACTAGCCACAAAGGATCCATTGGGCAATTGCACCGATGGTGTGGTCCGTGTATTCACTTCAAAGACAAACGATGCGAATAACGGTACGGGTTTCAAGGCTGTGAGCTATTGGAATGCATACAGCTACCTGAATGTATGGGTCATCAACAACATTGACATGGACATTGAAGGAGGTGGAACCGTTCTTGGTTACGCACAATTCCCTGCCAGCGGCCTGCTTTCTACAGACGGTATTGCCGTACGTGCAGACAACATAGGTCTTCGCAATCAAGGAGGAAGAACTTCCACCCACGAGGTTGGTCACTGGTTGAGCCTTATTCACATTTGGGGAGATTCTCAGTGTGGCTCTGATAATGTGGCAGACACACCTATTCATAATCAACCGAATTTTGGAATCTGTGGCAACAACCCAGCTTATTTGAGTCAGTACGGTGGTTCCTCAACCTATTTCAATACACCATACAATTACCCAGGTTGCGATCCATCCAATCCTGATGGCGAAATGTTCAGTAACTACATGGATTACTCAAGCGACATGTGTATGAACATGTTCACGCTGGGTCAAAAGGCACGCATGGATTTCACACTACACGGTGATGGCACAGATCCTGGAATTCGTTCGTACCTCATTTCAGCCGAGAATTTGGCTGCTACTGGAGTGGCCGATCCTTACGTTGAAGCCGATTGCGCTCCTGTTTCTGCTTTCTACTTTGAACAGGTTAGCACATTCTCTACACAGAAAATGCTTTGTGCCGGAGAGAATGTCCGTTTCGAAGAAGCCAGTTACAATGGTGATGTAGATGATTTCAGTTGGGCATTCGAAGGTGGAGAACCTTCAACCAGCACGGATGACAATCCGCTTATCACTTACAACAACCCTGGTATTTACGATGTGAGCCTTCAAGTATCGAATTCGATCGGTTCCGATTCGCATACCGAGAATGACATGGTGATCGTGAGTTCTACCACAGCCCAGTATCAGAATGATTGGGGTTATGTTGATTCCTACTGGAGCGAAACAGATTTCCTGAGCAATTACTACGTATTCAATTATGATGGATCTGACAACAAGTGGGAGTGGTACTATGGCGAAAATGGCGGAAGTACCGGTTGGGAATCCATTCGCATGTTCAATTTGGATAACGATTTTCAAGAAGTGGATGAGGTCGTTTCTCCTTCATACAATCTCAGCACGTTGAACAGCCCAACGTTAAAGTTCCGTTATTCAGGCGCAGCAGTTGACAACACGCCAGATGACGAATTGCGCATCATGGTATCAGATGATTGTGGTGAAACATGGACAAACCGTCAAACCATCTCTGGATTCGACCTTTGCAACGCAGGTCTTTCTCCGTTGAGCTATCGCCCCAGCGCCAATAGCACTTGGACAGACGTGAGTGTTGGTCTTGGAACATTTGCAAACAAACCGAACGTACGTGTCAAGTTCCGTTGGATTTCAGGTGGAAGAAGCAACAACTTCTACATTGACGACCTGACCATTTCAAACAGTCCATTAAGCATGGATGATGTAGAGCGCATGACCAACTTGACCATAGCGCCAAACCCAACGAACAATTTCACTACCGTGACCATGAATTTGTTGGATGATGCGAAAGTTGCCATGGAAATTGTTGACATCATGGGACGCGATGTGAAGCACATTTTCACTCAGAATATGTCACACGGCAGCCATCGTTTCGATGTTGACCTAAGCTCGTACCAGAGTGGTGTGTATTTCCTTCGTATTTATGTAGATAACGACATGATGATGAAGAAAATCGTTAAGAACTGATAAACGGTAATTGACTTTTAGAAAAGCCTTCCGACCTTCGGGAGGCTTTTTTATTTGAACCAAACGCTAATGAAACGTATCGCCATAAATGGTTTTGGACGCATCGGAAGAGTAACGATGCGCGCCTTGCTCAAAAGGAAGAACATTGAAGTTGTTGCCATCAACGACCTCACCGACATTCCAACGCTGACCCATCTTTTCAAGTATGACTCGGTTCATGGAAGGTTCGATGGCGAAGTTTCAGCTACGGATTCGGGCATCAAATTCAATGGAAAGGAAGTAAAGGTTTTTGCTTCGACAGACCCGAGCAAGTTGCCATGGAAAGATTTGAATGTAGATATCGTCATCGAGTCCACTGGTCGGTTCCTGACGCGCGAAGCGGCCGGACTGCACCTTCAGGCAGGAGCGAAACAGGTGGTTATTTCAGCGCCTGCAAAGGACAAGGACATTCCCTTCGTAGTGTTGGGTGTGAACGATGCTTCGGTTGATTTTTCGTCATCAATACTAAGTAATGCATCATGCACCACCAATTGTGCTGGGCCAATGGTGAAAGTATTGGAAGATGCACTTCATGTCGAGAGTATTTTCGTGTCCACCGTTCACGCTTACACGGGCGATCAGCGCATTCACGACACACCCCATAAGGATCTGAGAAGAGCGCGTGCTGCGGCCAATTCAATTATTCCAACGAGCACAGGCGCTGCAAAGGCATTGGGCAGGATCTTTCCTCATTTGGAAGGTCATTTGGGTGGAGCAGGAATCCGTGTTCCGGTTATCGATGGTTCGCTCACCGACCTCACGTGCATTGTGAGTGCAGATATTGACGCGGCTGGTGTGAATCGACTTTTCAAAGAAGCAGCAGAGGGACCGATGAAGGGCGTTCTTGAGTACACTGAAGATCCGATCGTTTCATGCGATATCATCGGAAACCCACACAGTTGTATTTTCGATGCAGAGTTGACATCGGTGATCGGAAGAATGGTAAAGGTGGTGGGTTGGTATGATAATGAAGCCGGCTACAGTAACCGAATGGCCGACCTGATGGAACGGTTGGCTTCTGCCTAATCGTTCAGCTTTTTCAACACAAGTTCATTGCCATTCCACACGGCAAAGTGTGGGTCTTTGAACCATGCCCCCAAATTGAGGTAACGACTTCTTTCGCCCACTTTTTTGTCGAGCACTAAGTGACGATGTCCGAAAATGAAGTAGTCGAAATGCTCGGTTCTTAACGTAGCGTTACAGAACTGAAGCAACCATTCATTCTCATCTCCTTTGTAAGTCTCATCGGCAATCAGGTTCGATTCTCTGCTTCGGCCCGACCAGAAGTTTGCTAAACGCACGCCAATATCTGGGTGAATCCATTTGAACAACCAGATACAAACAGGATTTGCGAAGATCTTCTTGATGAATTTGTAGCCATGGTCGCCAGGGCCCAAACCATCACCATGACCAATAAAGAATCGCTTTCCATTCCATTCTCTGATGATAGGACAGCGATGCATTGTCACGCCAAGTTCCTTCTCCAAATAAGAGAACATCCACATATCGTGGTTTCCGGTAAAAACATGGATCGGAATTCCGCGGTCGCACAATTCGGCCAATTTCGCTTGAAATCGAACAAATCCTTTTGGAACCACTGTCTCGTACTCGTACCAGAAATCAAACAGATCACCAACCAGATAGATCTCCTTTGCGTCCGTTGAGGCCAAGTCTAACCACTGGATGATTAATCGTTCGCGTTCGCGGCTTTTTTCACCGTTAGGAACACCCAAGTGAAAGTCTGAAGCAAAGTAGATGTTGGTTCCAGGCATCAGTTCAGTAGGCTGTGCAAGCGGTTTTTGGCATGTAACTCGTTCAGATTGAAAGTGAATCGGATCTGTTGCCCGTAATTTCCTGTATTCGTTTCAATATCCGTTTTCACGTCTCGTGAGTAAAGGAACGGAAAATGAACCTCCAACACATCACGTATCAGGATCACACTCGCTCCGAATTCGACCAAGAACAACTGCGAACCCGGAAATGCACTCTTTGCATCTGCGTATGTGCCAACACTCATGAAAAGCTCAATTGGGATCTTTCGGTACAAGGACGAACTCAGGTTCAATGCCAAAAGCCAATCGCTGGTCTGTCCAACACGGAAGTAGCTTTTGAACCCACCATCCGACTCGATGGTCTGCTGTGAAAGAAAACCATTGTTTTCAAACCGTCCGAGGAAAGTTCCTTCGTACAGATATTCTTGAGAACCTTTCTGAGAACTCATTCTGAAATTGAACTCAGGGCTTGAACTTTTGAGAATGAATTTACCGAAAAACAATCGTGCTCTAATGCCGTAACCACGCTTGAATTTGAAGCGATAAATGGCCTCAAGCCCAAGTTTGGCCTCGCTATTCACCCACTGCAGATCAGCATTCACTTCAGCAAAATGAGGAGCAAAACCGTAATTGAAACCATAGGTTATCTGCGGAATGTTGCGCACCACTTTTCCTCGGTCGGATAGGTAGATATTGTCGCGCAGACGGATGTCGTGAGTAATGTTTGACCTGCGTTTGTTCGGTAGAAAGTGAAAACTCAATTCGGGACGCACAACATTATTCGGCATAGAAGGCCTTTGTCCAGCATCAAAGCGCTGGCCTTCTAACGACAAGGTCACATTCGGGTAACGTTGATTTTGATGGAACGTGTAGGCAAACTTGCCATATCCTGTGAACGTATTCGAACCGAATGCATACATCGGCATCAGCGTATAATCGAACTTGTTAATGGGTAGCAGATTATTGTAAACCGCTGCGCCCAGCATGAATCCATCGTAATTGTTCCAACCGAGAATGGGGGAGTAGGCGAACTGCGAACGTTTCGGATTTTCATAATAAAGAACGAATCGCGGTTGCAACTTCTCCGTTTTTCGGAAAATGCCATTCACGCGCATCTGGTTGTTCTTCCTGTTGATGTCAGGAATGATCTCGTCTGAGTCGATGACTACCGCATCGCAATCTGAACATTCAACCTCTATCCAACCTGAACGGTCAATTCCTGCGAACCATTGCGTAGTTTTCACTTCATCGCCAAGCATGGTACTGACAGGAAACGGGGCCGAGATACGACCTATATTCGTCACCTTAAGTCGAAGTTTTCCTTCTTCCTTTTTCACTTGCGTGATGGCATAATCCATCTTTTTCTCTCCGCGGATCAGGTCGTCAAAGAACCATTTCAAGGAGTCACCTACCACTTCCTGCGCTACGGCTTCAAAATCCTCAGGTTGCGGATGTTTGAACTTCCATCGCTCAAAGTATTCCAGCATGAGGTCGTTCATTTTGTCAGTGCCCAAATACTGCATCAGATAGTTGAAGACAATGGCCGTTTTCATATAAACAACCGTCCCGTAATTCACACTGGTGTAATCGTTGGAATGCAACTCAATGGGCTGATCGGTATTGCCGCGGCCGGATAGGGTGTAGGCATGCATTCCCAATTTGTCGTGCTTCATGTTGTAAACGCCTGCCCATTTCATTCCAAGATCCATCAACTTCCGACCTCCGTACACATCTCGCAACATCAGGTTTGGATGTTTGCGTTGCATGTATCGCAGTTCAATGAAGGAGTTCAGTCCTTCGTCCATCCAAGGATGATCACGCTCGTTGCTTCCCAACATGCCATAGAACCAATTGTGGCCAATTTCGTGCATGATCACTTCTTCCAACGAAGCCGCATCACCGCTTTCACCAATAATGGTCACATTCGGATATTCCATGCCGCCACCTTCAGAAAGCACTCCGTCAACGGCCGTTACATGGTTGTAAGCGTACTCGCCAACCCACAGCGAATAGTAATACGTGGCATCGTTCAGGTATTCGATGGCGTTCTTCCACAGATGCGCCTCATTGTTTGTAAACATGGCCCAAGTGGTCACTTTGCGCCCTGATACTGGAAGTGCAACTTCGCCCTTGAGAACGTGATAGCGTTTATCTGCAAACCATGCAAAATCATGCACCTGTTGTTGATGGTAGTGCAGCGTTTTTGTGTGCGGTGATGATTCGGGAAACGAAAGGTCTCGTTGGTTGAACTCGGTAATTGCCTCCGTTTCCTTCACCTTTCCATTTAGCCAAGCAAGTTCGGTTTCACCTTTCACAAGGTCGCCCGTGGCACCTACCACGTAGTTTTCCGGAAGCGTGATATGTACATCGAACGAACCATATTCCGAGTAGAATTCGCCTTGGCCCAAGTATGGCATCTGGTGCCATCCGCTCTTATCGAAAACGGCAGGTTTCGGGTACCATTGCGTGATCTGGTATGCCTGACCAAGATGCCCTAGGCGGGAAAATATGCCTTTCGGGATTTGAACACGGAAAGGTGTGGTGATGGTGATGCGTTCGCCAGGTTGCAGCGGCTTATCCAAGAAGAGCCTTCCCATATCCTGATGACGATGATCGACTTCAAAGCGGGCCTTTTCACCGTTGACATGAAAATCGAGACTGTCTATCCAACCACGGTCGCGATGGTTTGAGAAGTATAGAGAAAGGTCACCATCCTGTCGCATCTGTTTAGATAGTGCCGATCTGCCATCCTGATAAGCATTCGGCCATAGGTGGAACCAGATGAATGTGAGCGGTGTGTTCGAATTGTTGATGTACTCGATCGTTTCTGACGCGTGCAATTGATGCTTGCGGTCATCGAGCGAAACGTGAATTTCATAGTTCACCTCTTGCTGCCAATAATCTTGGGCGAAAAGCGAAATTGGAAAAAGCAGAACAAGGAGGCAGATACGGATTACGAATACCGCTTTTCGGTACGAACATTCGAATCGAACGAACCACGAATGAATGCGGATTCGTAATTCGTCATATTCGTACATATCAGGAATTAGTATCAGTTGAATATTTCCTCAAGCTTCTTTTCAAGGTCTGGGCCGCGCAAGCCTTTGCCAATGATCACTCCGTTCTCATCAACTAGGTAGGTCATCGGAATGCCATCCAAGTTGTAGGTGCCAACAAAACTAGACTGCCAGAATTGGAGTTCTGAACCGTGTTTCCAAACGAGTCCGTCAGCTTTGATCGCTTCAACCCATTCGTCTTTTCCTCGGTCTAGTGAAACACCGAATATTTCGAATCCTTTGGCTTTGTATTGGTTGTACACCTTTACCACGTTCGGGTTTTCCATGCGGCAAGGTTTGCACCATGAGGCCCAGAAGTCGATAAGCGTGACCTTACCACGGAAATCCGAAAGTTTGATGGTATTTCCTTCAGGAGTTTGAAGTACGAGTTCAGGCGCAGGGCTCCCAATGTTGGTGCGAGCAGCTGCCTGTTGCTGATTCTTCATATCGGTCAGTTGCAGTTTGAACTGCTTAACGTATTCCGATTCGGGCAGCGCCACACTCAGGTTATCGGCCACTTCCTCAAACTTATCAAAGTCTTCCAATGGGTTCAGGGCCTGAACGGCCGATATGCATACCAACGAATTCTTGTGTTCAGCAAGGAATTTGTGAACGAAGTCGCGCTTCTCGGACTGCAGTTGCTGATAAACTGCATCAATGGTTTGCATGATGGAATCGAGGCGAGGATGCCCTGCCATTTGCTGTGCTTGGAAAACCTTGCGCAGACTGTCCGTTTGTTCGTACGATCTACGAAGCACTTTGTCCACTTCGCGCAATTCTGTAGATCCCTGCGAACCAGCAATTTCATAGCTGCGATAGAAGTCAAGGGCGTTTCCAGTCACTTCTGCATCATCGCCTTCATCCAATAGAAGAATGATGAAATTGTTGGCACCGATACGAAGGCGATAGAATCCAGGGCCTTTGGTTTCGCCTGTACTCAATTTAAATTTACCGTCTGCATCAAGCGAAACTGAATCGACTGCAATCGTTTCAGAACTCGTAACACGCTCAAGGACAATGGTTTCGCCATCGGTATTGGTCAATGTGCCGCTTACCTGCGCACCGTTTTTTGCGCATCCGGCAAGTACCGTCAGGGCCATTAGGCCAACAAGCATCTTTTTCATCATTCTTCCAGTTACTTTTTAACAAGTTGGTTGGCCACTTTCGGGGTTCCTGCAATTTCACTCATTGAAAACGCCCATTTGGCTGTATTTCTCAATCCGCTTGGCGATGCGCTCATCGGCATCCATGTGGTGCAGGCGGGTGAGGTGTTTCTTGATCTCTTTCTTAACGTTGGCAAAGGTTTCCTCGGGGTTGCGGTGAGCACCGCCAACAGGTTCGGGTATGATGCCCGAAATGAGTTTCTGTTGCAAAAGATCCTCTGCGGTAAGTTTCAATGCGGCTGCGGCCAGCTCTTTCTGATCCTTGTTTCTCCATAATATGGTGGAACAACTTTCGGGCGAAATGACCGAATACCAAGCGTTCTCCAACATGAAAACCTTGTCGCCAACACCGATTCCGAGCGCACCGCCCGAAGCACCTTCGCCAATGATGACGCAGATGATCGGAACCCGCAACTGAACCATTTCGATCAAGTTCCGTGCAATGGCCTCGCTCTGTCCGCGTTCCTCTGCCTCAATTCCTGGGAATGCTCCGGGTGTATCAATGAAAGTGATTACGGGCTTATTGAACTTTTCGGCCAATTTCATCAGTCGCAAAGCCTTGCGGTAGCCTTCGGGGTTCGCCATACCAAAGTTTCGGTACTGGCGCATTTTGGTGTTGATGCCTTTCTGTTGGCCGATCAGCATGACGGTTTTCCCGTCAATGGTGCCGAAACCGCCACCATTGCCTTGTCGTCACGCACCGAGCGGTCGCCATGTAGTTCCACGAACGTGTTGTCGGTAAGCGCATTGATGTGCGCCAAGGTATAAGGTCTTTGCGGATGGCGCGAAACCAGCACACGCTGCCATGGATTCAGATTGGCGTAGATCTCCTGCGTACGCTTTGCAAGGCTCTCCTCCAGGTCGGCAATGGTCTTTGTGACATCGACCTTACCCTTTTCTTGAATGGCGCGGGTCTTTTCCAACTGCTCTTCCAGTTCCTTAATGTCACTTTCGAAATCAAGATAGGTCACAGACATGGCCAACAGATTTAGCCCGCGAAGATAGTTGACTTCGGTTGGTAGTTCAACGTTCGATGTTCAAAGTTCAAGTTATGCGATGCACAAGTTCAAATTCCAGTTCTATGAATTGTTAAAAGAAAGGGCATGGAAATCGAAAATCGGAATTCGCCAATTGTCAATCGCAAATCGTTTAGATTCGCCCCGTGGTCAGTTATCCGAATGCGAAGATCAACCTCGGGTTGAATGTGGTGCGGAAACGCGATGATGGTTTCCATGACATCGAGAGTGTGTTCTTTCCCATTCCGTGGTGCGATATTTTGGAAATTGTTCCCGATCGAAAGTGCAAAGGTGAGGTCACGTTCACGTCATCGGGCTTCCATATTCCCACTGATGGTAAGCCCGATCTGTGCGAGCGGGTTTACCAATTGATGCACGAGGAATTCGGACTTTTCTCCGTGAAAATGCATTTGCATAAGGTGGTCCCGATCGGGGCGGGCTTGGGCGGTGGCAGTGCTGATGCGGCCTTCGCAGCACGGATGCTGAATGAGATGTTTCAGTTGCACGTGCCACCCAAGCGGTTGGAGGAAATTGTGGCGCAAGTGGGCAGCGATTGTCCATTCTTCATCAGAAACCGACCTGCTTACGTTACTGGCCGTGGTGAGGTGTTGGAGCTCTTCGGTCTGAATCTATCGTGTTGGTGGATGGTGCTCATAAACCCGAACATTCATATCGGCACCAAAGAAGCCTATGCTGGAATTGTACCTGCCGAACCGCAGCATTCGCTGAAAGAACTTCTGAAGAAGGATGTTTCTCAATGGAAGCCCGGTCTGAAGAATGATTTCGAGGAATCGATATTTCCAAAGCACGCAGCAATAGCGAACCTAAAAGAACGGTTGTACGGGTTCGGTGCCGACTATGCATCTATGACAGGAAGTGGTTCCACCGTATTCGGACTGTTCAGAAACGAACCGCCACAGATGCGGTTCACAACCGAATATGCCGTAAAAGTGTTGCGATTGTGAGGAAATGCGCAATAACTCCGAAAAATGCCCGTTAACTCGGCCGTAAATAATTTTTTCCTTTGCCATTGATGCGAGCTATAGCCTTCCTCAGTCTCTTTGTCTCTCTATCTCTTCAGTCTTTCGCACAGCTGGGCGGAAGTTCAACTTACAGTTTTCTGGACATGACGGCTTCGGCCCGAAATGCAGCCATGGGTGGTGACCAGATCGCTATAAAGGATGGTGACCTCGATATGCTGTATCTCAATCCGTCCATTTTGGACAGTTCCATGCATATGTATCTGGCCACCGACTTCACCAATTACTATGGAGGCGTCAACTACGGTTATGTAGGATATGCGCACACACTCGACAAGGTTGGGAACATGGCCTTTGGGGTGTTGTATGCCAATTACGGCCAGTTTACGCGTGCTGATGTGAACGGAACGGTACAAGGAAATTTCTCGGCCAACGAAACACTTTTGCATGCCACCTACGCACGTGGATTCGGAAAGTATTTTTCGGCTGGGGCCAACCTGAAGTTGATCTATTCGCAATTGGCCGAATACAACAGTTTCGGCATTGCTGCCGACCTTGCTGCTACATTCCATCATCCGAAGAATTGGACGGTAAGTTTGGTAGCACGCAACCTTGGTTCGCAATTGAAGCCGTACGTGGCTGGGCAGTACGAGCCATTACCGATCAGTCTTGATCTTGGAGTCAGTCATAAGTTGAAATACATTCCGCTGCGACTTTCCATGACCATTGTCGATCTGCAAAAGCCCGACCTAACATACAGGGATCCAACAAACTCACCGCCCGATGTCGATCCACTGACAGGCGAACCGATCGAACAGAAGAAGAACGTTGGCGATGCCATTATGCGGCACTTCATATTCAGTACTGAGGTTACGATTGCCAAGCGTATTTTTCTTCGCGCAGGTTACAACTATGGCAGACGTCAGGAGTTCAAAGTTGCCAGCAAACCCGCCACGGTCGGATTCTCGTGGGGTATCGGCATCAAGGTCAATCGTTTTACCGTTTCGTATAGCCGCGCCACGTATCATTTGGCGGGCGGGACCAATCAGATATCCATTTCTACCAATTTGGGCAAGCACATTCGGTTGCCGAAAAGGGTTAAGAAGGACAAACCGAAAAAGGAGAAAAGTGAAGGGTAAAATAACCATCGCCATTGATGGTTACTCATCATGCGGCAAGAGTACCCTTGCCAAGCAACTCGCTTCCAAACTCAATTACACCTATGTAGACAGTGGCGCCATGTATCGCGCCATCACGCTTTTTGCCATCGAAAACGGGTTGGCAAGCAAGGAAAATGTCAATGCCGAAGGATTGATCGCGCAACTTGACAAGATCGATATTGATCTGCAATACAATCCCGAAACCCAGTCCGTTACCACCTTCCTGAACGGGAAGAATGTGGAGGAGGAGATACGCACCATGCGTGTTTCGGAGGTGGTGAGCCATGTGAGCGTGATCAAGGAAGTGCGTGCCAAGTTGCGCTCCATGCAACAGGAATGGGGCAAACGCGGAGGCGTGGTAATGGACGGCCGCGATATTGGAACAGCCGTTTTTCCCAATGCCGAACTCAAAATATTCATGACCGCTTCGCCTGAAGTGCGTGCCCGAAGAAGGTATGATGAGTTAAAGGAAAAAGGCAAAAACGTATCACAGGAAGAAGTACGCGACAACCTCGTTTCCCGCGATCAGGAAGATACCACCCGCAAGGAAAACCCGCTCATTCAGGCAGAAGATGCCGTGGTTCTTGATAATTCTGATCTAACGCCAGAACAGCAACTGGAAATGGCTTTGGGGTGGGTTGGGGAAAGATGTTGACCATGATGGTCTGAATGACCTATTCTGTTAATTTTGGCTCAATGACACCGTGTTTCAATTAATGAGTTCCGTAAGGTTTTATCTTCTGTTTTCCTTGGTTGTGTCCGTATTGCTGGTATCGGGATGTTCCAGTACAATTCAGGTGTTTGAAACAGACACGAACAATTCCAATATCAGGAAAGAGGATGGTTATGTTTTTGAAAATGATACGATGAAAATCGTATATCGCTTTTGGAAGTTCAGGGGACTAATGGCATTCGATGTTTACAATAAGCTGGATGTTCCCCTTTATATTGATTGGAAACGTTCATCTTTCATTTATAATTCTTACAAGATGAATTACTGGATAGATGAAGAGACAGGTTCAGCTTCATCACAGTATTATTCACATGCTTACAACGAAAGTTCTGAGAATGTTAAAGTGAGTAAGGGAGAGGCGGTGGTTGTTGGCGTTCAGCGTTCCCATTCAATAACAGTTCGAAGCGAACGGAGAACATTTATTCCTCCAAAATCTGCTTATGTGCATGCAAAATTCAATCTGTTGCCAAGCGTGAATTTTTTGCTTGACGTGAAAACTCCGTTTGAAGATGTTCCGAGAAATGATAAGCCTAAACGAGAAACGAGATTATATACAGCAGAATTTGAGATAGAGAATTCTCCCGTGGTATTTCGGAATTATTTGACCTTTTCGCTGAATGAAGAAATTGAAGGCGAGTTTTCTGTCGATCATGGTTTCTATCTTTCAAAAGTGATGGAAATGGATTACCGTCATTTTAAGTATAATGAGAAAGATGAAAATGGAAATCTGGTTGAAAGACGGCCATTTAAGAAGGGGGCATCATTCTACTTATATCCAGCGCCAGAGAATACAGTTGAGTATCGAGCGACACCGGGCTTTCGTAATTAGGAGATTGTTTCCAACTCCTCCATCACCTTCCCGATTTCCTTACTGTCAGTAAAGTAGGAAAGCACCTTTTGAAGCACACGGTCAACCACCGCATCGGGGCAAGAAGCTCCACTGGTCAAGGCAATTTTCAGCGGTCGGTCGGTTTTGGGCAGGAATTGAGCTGTCTGCCCGATGGTTCCTTCGTGAAAATTGAAATGCTCCACGCTGAAGTCTTCCTTAATATCGTTCTCCGAACTGATAAAATAGGTGGGGAATTTCTCTTCGAGCAATTCCACCAAATGCGAGGTGTTGGAGCTGTTGTAGCCGCCCACCACAATGGCCAGATCGGCATCGGTTTCCATCAACCCAAGTGTGGATGATTGGTTGTCGTTGGTGGCGTAGCAAAGCGTGTCGCGCGTGTCTGCAAAGTGGTCTTTGTAATCGGCCTCACCGAATTTCTCCACCATCACATTTTTCAGATGGTCGGCAATGGCCTGAGTTTCGGTGGCCAGCATGGTGGTTTGGTTCACCACGCCAATGCGGTCGAAATCGGTTTTGGGGTCAAAACCTGCGGAGGCACGTTTTCGGAAACGGGTTTCAAATTCATCTAAATCGCGTTTTCCAAGAATGATCTCGCCAAGGATCTGTGCTTCCTTCATGTCCTTAATGACCAAAGAAGGCGCATTCTGATAACTGTGTGAGAAGGTGGCGCGGGTTTCCTCGTGTTGCTGCTTTCCGTGAATGATGACCGTGAAATCATCCTCACCTAGCTTGGCCGAACGCTTCCACACCTTTTCCACAAATGGACAGGTGGTGTTGTACAGTTCAGGTTGAATGCCTTTTTCTTTCAGCAGATTCTCAATCTCAACCGTAGTTCCGAAGGCGGGTGTAATGACAATATCGTTGGCCGAAATCTCATCCCACGGAATAAGTTGATTCCCGTAAGTATCCATTATGAACTGGATGCCATGGCCTTGCAGGTCGTCATTCACCGCAGGGTTGTGAATCATCTGACTTAGCAGGAAGATACGCTTTCCCGGGTTTTCGCTCAGCGCGCGATAGGATATTTCTATCGCATTCTCCACACCATAACAGAAGCCGAAATGCCGAGCAATGTAGAACTGTACAGGGCCGAAGTTGAGCACGGTAGGAGTGAAGTCCTGCTTACGAGGATCCTTGTTCTTGCGCATTTCCTTTATAGGCCCAATAATGGGACTGCGATAGAATTCAGGTATGTCGAACTTCTTCATTGGCGAGCGCAAAGGTAAGAGTGATCATGCCAACCGAATTGGCAGAATTCAAGTGTTCGTTAAATATTGGAGAATGAAAAACGTTCCTACTTGGAACATTTTTCCTTTTTCATTTACACCTTTTTCACTCCGAATTTAAATAGTATCTTTGCGGCCCCCAAATGGGGGGCTCTACCCGATGGGAGCGCACTCGTAAAACAACCTTTCGGTGACTCGGGAACACTGGAATACAAATCTCGCCCAAATGGCAGAAGAGAAAAAAGTAGAGGAAACTGAGGTTTCTGAAGTGGCAAACGTTGAAGAGACAACGGCCAATAAAACAACCAAAAAAGCAGCCAAAACCGAAGAAGCGGAAGCTGCAAAGCCTGCAAAACCAGCTGAATTTGATTGGAACGCTGTAGGAAAGCGTCAAGAAGTGTATGCGGAGAAGGACCGTAAGCAGATGGAGGACATGTACGATGCCACTATCCGTTCTTTCGCTTCGCACGATGTGCTTGACGGAGTGATCATTGAAAAGACAAAGAAGGATTTCATCGTTACCATCGGTGGTAAGTCTGAAGGAATCGTTCCATTGAGCGAAACCCGCTACAACCAAGAGTTGGCCGTGGGCGACAAGCTTGAAGTTTACATTGAGAAGGTAGAGGATAAAGGTGGTCAGTTGGTGCTTTCGCACCGTAAGGCCCGTGCCCTTCGTTCATGGGAGCGTGTCAACGAAGCTCTTGAGAATGATGAGGTTATCCGTGGTATGATCAAGTGCCGCACCAAAGGTGGTCTTATTGCCGATGTGTTCGGTATCGAGGCGTTCCTTCCAGGTTCTCAGATCGATGTTAAGCCTATCCGCGACTACGATCAATACGTAGGTAAGACGATGGAATTCAAAGTTGTGAAGATCAACAATGAGTTCAAGAACGTGGTGGTTTCACACAAAGCGCTTATTCAGGCCGAATTGGAGGCTCAGAAGAAGGACATCATGGGCAAATTGGAGAAAGGTCAGATCCTTGAGGGTATCGTTAAGAACATCACGTCTTACGGTGTGTTCATCGATCTTGGGGGTGTTGACGGACTTATCCACATCACCGATCTTTCTTGGGGTCGTATCAATCATCCAGAGGAAATTGTTCAGCTTGATGAGAAGATCAACGTGGTTATCCTCGATTTCGATGATGAGAAGAAGCGTATCGCTCTTGGTCTGAAGCAATTGAGCCAGCACCCATGGGATGCCTTGGATAAAGAAGTTCACGTTGGCGACAAAGTGAAAGGTAAAGTTGTAGTTGTAGCCGATTACGGTGCATTCGTTGAGGTTGCTCCTGGTGTTGAAGGTCTGCT